>JAAIGG010340932.1_pt1 | contig 18702 bp, 20 predicted proteins | sample 6487391 | NCBI WGS metagenome assembly JAAIGG01 (sample SAMN13974130, study PRJNA590717) | phyllosphere metagenome | biome: asymptomatic weeds; feature: pooled weeds collected from a community garden; material: weeds; isolation source: pooled asymptomatic leaves from various weed species from...
GACGCATTGAAGTTCATGAAGGTCGACGTTCTCGGCCTCGGCATGCTCGGATGCATGAACCGCGCCTTCAACCTCCTTGAGGAGGCAAAGGGCAAGCGCGTCGGCCTCGCCGACCTTCAGGACGACGATTCCGCCGTATTCGGGATGATCCAGAAGGCCGATACGCTCGGCACCTTCCAGATCGAGAGCCGGGCGCAGATGTCGATGCTGCCCCGCATGAAGCCGCGGCGCTTCTACGACCTCGTGATCCAGGTCGCGATCGTGCGCCCGGGCCCGATCCACGGCGACATGGTTCATCCGTACCTGCGCCGACGCGACGGGTTGGAGAAGCCCGAATACCCCCGGCCCGAGCTGCGCGCCGTGCTGGAAAAGACGCTCGGCGTACCGCTGTTTCAGGAGCAAGCGATGAAGGTCGCGATCGTCGGCGCCGGCTTCACGCCGGCCGAAGCGGACCAGCTGCGGCGCGCGATGGCGACCTTCAAGTTTACCGGTGGGGTATCGCACTTCTCGGAAAAGCTGATCGAGGGCATGGTCGATCGGGGTTACCCCCGCGAGTTTGCCGAGCGCACGTTTCGACAGCTTGAGGGCTTCGGCAGCTACGGCTTTCCGGAAAGCCACGCTGCCTCGTTCGCCAAGATCGCCTACGCCAGCGCCTGGATGAAGCACCACCATCCGGACGTGTTCTGCGCGGCCTTGATGAACGCTCAGCCGATGGGTTTCTACGCGCCGGCCCAGATTGTTCGCGACGCGCGTGAGCATGGGGTCGAGGTTCGGCCGCCTTGCATCAACGCCAGCCGGTGGGACTGCACGCTGGAGCCGACCGGCGGACGCTACCTCGCCGTGCGGCTCGGCCTGCGCCAGGTGCGCGGACTGTCGAACGTCGACGGGGCGGCGATCGTCGGCGCCCGCGGCACGGCCGCCTTCGCCTCGGTCGAGGATGTGTGGCGGCGATCGGGGGTGCAGCGGGGCTCGATCGAGAAGCTCGCGGACGCCGATGCCTTCCACGCCTTCGGTGCCGATCGCCGGCAGGGCCTCTGGAAGGTGAGGGGGCTCGGAGAGGCGCCGCTACCCCTCTTCGTCGCTGCCGATCGTGCCGCCCGGGCAATCAGCGCCGAGGGGATCGAGCCGGATGTGTCGCTGCGGCCGCTCACCGACGGTCGGGAGGTGGTTGAGGATTACCGTGCCCTCCAGCTGTCGCTCCGCGCCCACCCCCTGACCTTCCTGCGCGAGGACCTCCGCCGGCGCGGCGTGACCCGCTGCGCGGATCTCGCGAGCATCCGAGACGGCCGACATGTCGAGGTCGCTGGCATCATCCTCGTCCGGCAAAAGCCCGGCTCCGCCAAGGGTGTGCTGTTCATCACGATCGAGGACGAGACAGGGATCGCCAACGGAATCTTGTGGCCCGACCGGTTCGAGGCTCAGCGCCGCACCGTCATGTCTGCCTCGATGATCGGCATGAGGGGACACGTCCAGAAGGAAGGAGAGGTGATCCATGTCATTTGCGCCAAGATCATCGACTATGGCGACCTGCTGCGAGGCATCGGCGATCGCTCGTTCCCACACCGGACTGGCCGAGGTGTTTGCGCCCGCCATGCCGGCTCGCCCGACCGCGGTGACAAGGGCTGGAGCCCGTCGCCCCGGAGCTGCTACTGGCCGCCGCACGCTGACGGCATGGATCCCGAAGACGTGGTGCGGGTGCAGTCCCGCAATTTCCGCTGACCTATGGGGGCGCTTCCACGCCATCAGCGGGTTGTCATCGCGTTGTCGGTCCACATCCTCCGCGCCGGCGTCGCGCGATCCGGGGAAATGCGTGTCGACGGCATGGAAGTGCGGCTCGCGCTGCGATGCCTCCTATATCACTGCCCTGAGCGCTGGCCGCTCGAGTCGTACTGGGAGGCGGCATCCCAGGAAAACGAGATCGGACGATCGCAAGGGGTAACGGCGGCATTCAACGGCATTGTCCGCCAGCTCCGAAAAGCTGGTCGCTACGACGAGACCTCGCAGTTCTGAGCTAAAGCTCGGCTTGATGTAGCGACCGGCAAAGACGATAGGCTAGACGCATAACGAAGGGCATTTGCACGCGCACCGCAATAGACAGGGTAGCGCCGCGAGCGCACGCTAGGTTAGACACAACTCACAACCAACGCGACGGATGCATGATCCGCGGCCTGCGGTCGATGATCGAGATGCTAGAAAGCTGATCATCGCGGACCAAGTAGGCGTAAATTATCGGATCGGGCTTTTTGGCGTCCATGTCGCTGCGATGGAGTCGGTTCCTGTTTGCCAGAAAACCCGTCGTTTTTCTGGTGATCTAGCTTTCCCGCGTCTTCACGGCCGATGGGCGATTTGGAGAGATGCAATCGGCGACACGCCCGAAAACGACATCCTCTTTGTCGGGCTCCGACCAGCGTGGTATCGTTCTCGGCCGCTTCCGGACATGCAGGTTCACGACATTCCAGCCTCGGCCGATCCCGACAGTCATTTTACCGCCACACTGAGCGGTGCCCCTCTCACGGGAACATCAGAAACTGATCACTTTATATTTGAAGGTAGCTTCGCAAATAGCACTGTCACCGACTTTACCACCAGCGGCGATCATCGCGATGTACTCGATTTAAGTAGGTCCGCTTTCGAGAACTGGAGTCATCTGCTTGGATCCACCCATCAAGTGGGGTCTGACCTTCAGATCGTATCTGATGACCAGCGGGTAATTACATTATCCAACGTCTCGCTATCCAGCTTCCACCGGGAAAATGTTCACTTCATATAAGTTACGTGTCTAAATATATAAATATTACACCGTCCGCGGTCGTCCGCAGCATATAGTACATATATGCTGCGGGCGAGGCACGCTTAAGCGCATTGCGATGTCGCGACCTATGCTGCTATCCGCAATGTTCAATAGGGAATTTGGCTTGATAGGCTGAATGTGGTTGAGCGGATGTAGGACACGCTTACGGTCGAGTGGTGCGCGATTCGATCAACGCAATGCTTGTCTAGGCTTTAGCGTGAGATGATTTACCTCAATTCCGATATATAAATTAATACTCTTTTAGGAGTTTATTCATAATATAATTCCTGGTTGCTGAGGGTTCGCGACATGAATCTCTATACTATGATTTATTCAAGCCGAACCGGTCCTAAAGTATTTATGGTTACAGCGCCTATTGCATCCTTGATGATGCTCTCGATGCAGCCGTTAATCTTAGTGGTGGGTGCGATACTGTTTGGTGGCGCCATCTCCAGCCGCTTGAACGATATTGGCCGGTCACGCGGACATGCAGTTTGGATCACTATGTGGGCGCTTCTGATTGCGGCGATGGCATACGATGTCACGCATCACCGCGTTCCGCACTCACAATTGGCCGCATTAGGGCTCTTGGAACTGCCCTTGTTCATCCTTCTGGTGGCTTTGGGATGTTGGCCAGGGCAAAAGGAAGCCAACGCCTTTGGTCCACCCCCGAACAGCTTCGTCGAGATATATCATCGGATTGGCTCAATCCTATCGCGATCATCACCGCGGAGGAGCCGGGCCCGCAAAGCTTACGGGACGGCATATGCCCGCCTTCGCCCCGAAATGGAAGAGATCATCAAAGCGAATGCGGAAGGGCAGGCGCGAATCAATGAGCTTCTTGAGGCCTTAAAAAATGCTCGTTCCATGGGGCTTACTCCCGACATGACGGCAGGTATCAAGCGTGAATTTGACATCGCGATCGCCGAGTCCCAAAAAAGGCAGGAGCGGTTTGACTTCCTTACCGAACAACTAAAACCTGCCCGCGATGCTTTGATGAGGAACCTCGTCTAAGCGTTAACAATTGTAGAGTGGATGCGCTTCCTGAGCCATCGTGGAAGTACTCAGCACACAAATGGATTTACATCGTAATCCTAACTAGTGTGGTCGTGTCTAATAATCTACAGCGTTTTCCATTCAGTCTGGGTCATAGCCGCAGGAACTGAAGTAGTTGGCGCATTCCTGCGGCTGGAATAGGTCGATCAATCTTCCGATGAGAGACCACAGGCCGGAGACGGTCCGCTCTCCGGCTTTGCGGAGCATGGCCTTAAGACAGGCGAACGCCATTTCGATGGGGTTGAAGTCGGGGCTGTAGGGCGCTGCGAGCACTGCTGGCGTCGGCACGGGCGATACATCGTGCACCTCGCCGACGGCCGCTGGTGGGACGCCGATAGCCGGCGCTAGCGGGATGGGCCGGGGGTAAATCCGTGTCTCGAGCGCGGATCTCGCCGCGATCATTCCGGTGACGCGGGTTTATATCGCGTGTGCGCACCTGAGCCACGATGCGACCGACGACGGTCCTCGCAACCTCGAGGCGCTCTGCCAGCGGCGCCACATGATCGACGACGCGGCCGAACATCGCCGGCGTCACTGGTTCAACGCCTACCGGCGCCAAGCGTTTTGTGATCTGCTGGCGAATCGAGCTCGCTGGATCCGCCAGCTCGCCGGTCACTCGGCTGCCGCTGTCGCCTTCTTACGGCGCGGCTTCGGCGCTGCGGCCGGGGCTGGCTCGGCCGCAGCGGTCGCGGCGCTCGCCGGCTTCCGGCCAAGCCCGATCTTCTTCGCCATGTCGCTGCGTGCTTGGCTGTATGCTGGCGCGACCATAGGATAGTCCGCCTTCAGCTTGTAGCGGTCGCGATACTCGGCCGGGGTGAGGCCGTGGGTGGAAAGGTGGCGACGCAGGGTCCTATAGGGCTTGCCATCGATCATCGAGATAATCCGATCGGGCGAAGCGAGGGATTTTCGCACCGTGACGGCTGGGAAATATTCGGCCGGCTCTGCAGCTCGATCGTCGGTAGCCGGCGCGCTTCCCGCCAGCGTCACAAGCGAGGCGTGGATGGTGGTGAGAAAGGTCGGCACCGCATCCGGATCGGCACGGGAATTGGGGTTGCTGAGCCAGGCCGCGGTTAGCTCGACGGCGAGCGTCACCGCGTCGGCGCTGGCGGTATTGGGTATGTCGGTCATGGTGTCCCCTTTCGTGCCCACCGGCTTCTCGTTTCCGGATGGACCACCGTCCTGTAATGGTTGTTTAGATGGGCAGGTATATATGGGCCTTGCTGTTCTAAGATAGTCAACTGCCAAGCCTACCTGAGCCCGCCGAGCTGCTACTCGTAGGGCTCGAACATTTTTGGGCCGCCAAAAGATAGAGCGGAAACACGGCTAGGCCCCCGCTCCCCGTCAGGCCCACTTGCGTCGGCCCAACGTGACAATCGCGACCATGAGCGAAATGTTCAAGATCACGACCATTGCTGCCTCATAATCGGCCGATCGCAGGGCGTGACGGCCGCGTTCAAGGGCATCGTCCGGCAGCTTAGACGGGCAGGGCGGTACGAGGAGATTGCCCCTCTCTGACGGTCGACCAACGTTGGGTCAGAAGCTCAGAACGACAGCCTGGCGGTACGAGAGCTGCGGTTTCGCAACCCGCGGCAATGCCGATGCGGCCCGGACTGCCGACCCGACGGAGTTCCGGGACACCCAGCCCAGCGCGCCGGCGATCGGGCGGTAGCTGCTCGGGTGAACGCCATCGCGCGAGGTAAACGCCGCCAGCGGGAGGACGGCGTCCCCGAAAGCACAAGCGATTGTAGTGACGATGCCTGATGCTGTGGCGTTGTAAGGGGCCAGCCAGGTCACGCGCGCTGCCGGCACCCGACGCCGGAGCGCCACCAGGTTCGCTGCGAGTTCGGGATTGCTGGCGTCGTTGGAGCCGAGCGCGATCAAGGCCACGTCCGCGGCGGAGCCACCCTGGTATGTCCGGAGCGTCTCGGACGATGGCGCGCCTTCTCGGGCATGAACCTCGCATCGGACTCCTTGCGCAGCCAGCGCGCCGGCAGTGCCGACCCCTGTGCTGTCGCCGAGGATCAGGCAGAGCGGGATCATCATCCCACCATAGCTGACATGACGAACGCCATCGAGCAGAACGTAACCGACAACCAGATCGCGATCTGGCTGTAGATGTGAAGAACAACGCCCAGCCATGTGTACCCCTGCCGGAGGGCCGTCGCGCTGCCTACCGCGACGAAGAAGGCGATAACGGCCAGGGTCGGCACGGATGGCAAGCGGTGAAGCTTCATTTCCGCTAATGGCATGAGACCAAGGATTGTGACTAGGAACCAAGAGGCGGCGAACAACGCCGTGCCGGGACTCCCGGGACGGAATTTCAGCGTGCGTTGCTGCGACATGGAGACCGGAGCCGCGCGCATTGCAATTTGCGTCATTGAAACGTAGCCTCTCAACGGTCGTTTGCTGACCGAGGTGGATGATGCGGGTCGATCATACGAAGCCGATTATGTTCGACCGTGACACCAACGGTGGTCTCGGAGCGGGAACGTGGCAGATCAATCCCCACTCGCCCGACCATGACTACCTGACCGATGCGCCGGTGGTGAATAGCCGAGCAGCACGAGTCGCCAAATGGGTAATCCTAGTCGGGTCCTTGGGCGGATTGGCGATCGGCGGCGTTTGCAGTATCGCCACTCAGATTATGGGCTATCATTGATCGTTGAGTCCGTTCGGCGCCCGCCGGAGAGCGTCCCGGGTACGATGCGCGTGATCGCGTAGCTCGCCGGATAGCTCAGCGGCACCCGCGCCAACGAGTTGGCGCTGAGGGGTGTCATCAGGCCGGCTGACCCCTGGAGCCCCCGCAGCTACTCGGCCTACAAGAGACGGCTGGCCAACGCCACGCAGCTCTTGGTGCTGGACCGAGGGGATCTGCAAACCGGCGAGGGCGGGATCGGCGAGCGCGTTCTGGATATCCCGCTCGATCCCGCCTTGCCGCTCAGACGCCCAGCGCCCGATCGCCACATTCCGCGCCATCTCCTGGGTCTGAGAGACATCAGTTTGCCAAAGCGCGGGAAGGTTGGCGCCGGGCTTTGAGCGTTCCTCGTTCTCATACCAACGCGCAAGATCTTGGCGAAGGTCGGTAGACAGGCTGAAACCGTGGCTTTCCGCGAAACTGGCGTGTTCCTCGAGAGAGCGGGACAGTTCCCTATAGTGCCGCGCCTGCTCATTATACGAAGCGATCCTACTCTGGGACTGCTCAACAGCCCGACTGTACGATTCGCTGGACTGATTGCGAGCGAACGCTCCGTCCTGATGGTACGTGCCGTCGCTTACGCTTGTCGCGGTTCCGTTGTTGTGATCGCGGTGAATGTCGTTGCTGAACGACATCGACTGGTCGCCGCTCTGAGAGCGCGTCCGCTGGTCGCTTGTGGTATCGGAGTGCGTCAGCGACTGGTTGTAACCGACGTCCGCACCCGCCTTACCTCCGACACCAACCCCAGGCAGCTTTCCACCACCGAGTCCGGCTCGTCCGTCAACGCCAACCCCGGCGTGAACGCCGCCCGTGAATTGCCCCGACCAGTTCGACGTCTTGCCGCCATCAACGGCGTGACGGGTGCCATCACTGACACTTTTACGGTCCGAAAGACCATGAGTTTCAGCGATCCCAGTCCGGTCAGTCTGTTCGATGTTCGACCCACCTCGGGTGCCGGCGCTGGAGTCGAACCCGCGCGAGGACTCGCTGCTGAAACCATGGCTGACTCGAAGCGCATTAAGGTTCGACACCTCTCGCCGACTTGCCTCCTCGTAACCGTCCGCTAGCCTTGCAGCGACCGCCGCCTGGCGGCTTTCCGTAGCGATAGCGCCCTGGCTCATCGTCGCGTTGAATGGGATATTCGAGATCGCTCGACCTGTGTCGAAAACATTGTGCCCGTTGCCGAAGTTTGAAACCGCGGCGCCGTTGTCCTGGTACTGCGTCAGCCCGCCGAAGCCGGTCGTTATGATCGGCGCATCGGACCACTGGCTGCTCTGCCGCATGTTCGACGTCGAATTGGCAAAGCTGGTGTTGCCGTAGGAATAGTTGCCGGTGGTCTGCTCCACGGCTGCAGCCTCGGCCGCGTTCTGCGCGGGCGCCAGGATCGAGGTCGCTTGCCCCGATATGCTCAACGCGCCCTTAGCAAGGCCGCCCGCGATGAAGGGCACGCTCATCAGCATGAAGCCGGCGATCGTGGCTGTTTCGGCGTTCACGGCGCCGATGCCGGCGAACGTGCCAAGGCTCACCCCACCCGACGCGACGCCCTGCGCCGCGGCGGTCGCCCGGGACATGCAGATCATGTGGAGGATGACGTAGAGCGGCCCCCATGCGGCGAGATAGAAGAACCCGGCGATGTACCCCTTGAGCGCCCCCGGCCCGGTCTGCGGCATCAGGAACAAGGGGAAGATCACCGGGAACATGGCGTAGAAGACGACGGTCAGCACCACGTTCAGGATCGGCACCCAGCTCATCGCTTGCTGCGCGATGGAGTTGTAGGTGTTGCGCGACTGGATGTCGGCGCGCGTCGTCGCGAACGTGTCGATCGCCGCCTGCCCGTCGCTCCCAGCCATCGCGTCACGCGCCTGCATGAAGGCGTTGATCGCGGTGTTCTGCCGCGTCGTCGTGACATAATCCGCGCCACTGCCCGTGAAGGCCGTGTTGGCGATCGGCAGGTCCTGCTTCAGCTTGGCGACCGCCGCATCAGTCGAAAGCTTCGGGTAGGTGGCCTTGGCCCAGAAGGGGGTGTTCGCCTCGATCATCGACGACCACTGGCCGGAGAGCATGGAATAGGCGTTGCGGCACACAACGATGCTGCTCGACACGCCGCTGCCATCGCGCTGCACCCAGGGCTGCGCGCGTGCTTGCGAGCCCGGCCCGAGATCGGACCAGAGATCCTTCGACGCCGCTAGATCGGTCAGCGACTTCTGGTGGAGCAGGATGTCGCCGAAGGTGCAGTTCTTGAGGTAGGATTGGAGGTTGGTTGCGAACTCCGCGTCGCGGATCTGGAAATTGCGGGTCTGGTCGAACAGGCGCGCGCCGTAGATCATGCCGTTGGTCGAGTAGGAAAGCTGGCTCGGCATGACGAAGACCGTCTCGGCCGTGCGCGTCAGCCAGTCGCCGACCTGGCTGGTGAAGCTCGCGATGACGCCGAGCCCTAGGGGGACGTTGGCGACCGTCGCCGGCGCGAGCGACGGATTTACCCGGTCCGTGACCTTCACGTCGACGGTCGGCACCATCAGGCAGAGGTAGATGGCGGTCGCGCCGATGAACCAGTTGAGCCACGCCCGCACGTTCAACGTGAAGGCAACGACCAGCAGCGAGTAGATCAGGCCCAGGATCATGACGACCTGGATGAGGCCCTTGTAGCCGCCGCCACCGGTCCAGGCGGCGACCGCGTTGAAGACGTTGACGATATATTCGCCCCCGCCGATCGTGTAGACCTCGACCATCCTACTCGCCCCCGGTCAGTTGAGGCCCTGGGCGTTGAGCCCACGGGAGAAGTTGAGCGCAGCCGCCATGCCCGGGGACATCGCATTCTGCAGCGTCGACTCCAGCTGGACCGAGCGGTTGATGAGCGCGATCGTGTTGTTGAGCGCCGCCTTCAGGCTCACGTCCCGCTGCGAATAGCGGGTACGTGCGTCGGTCAGCTGCTGGCGCCAGTGCTGCGCCATGTCGACGTCGGCCGCTTGGAAGGTCGTGCCCGCTTGGCCAAGCCGATCGAGCATGTTCTGGATCATGGCGGAGAGCAGGTTGACCGAGACGATCTCGGACAGCGCGTCGACCTCGCCGGCCGAGAAGCTCTGGTGCGCCATCGCCTCGACCGCGAGCATCTTGTAGATCGGCACGGACGTCATGTTGAGCAGCATCTGCTCGTCGTTGGTCAGCGCCGCGTCGGTGCGGATCTTGTCGTTCATGTCGTCGATCATGCGGCGGACCCGCTGGCGCAGCGCCGTGCTGGACGCGATCGTCAGCGTCTGCTCGGTCGGGTTGAGGCAGGTGTCGGCGTTGTCGCACTGGAGGATCTTGACGGTGTTGCCGCCATCGGTGCCGTCGAGGAGCGCGGTCACCACCGCATCCTCGGCCGGCCCAAAGAACTGGACCGCCGGCTTGCCGTCGGTGCCCTGCGGGTTGGTGACGATCGTGCCCACCAGCGTCATCAGATATTCCGAGAACTGCTGGTCGAAGGCGCCGAACTTGTTCGATCGCTTGATCGCCTCCCAGGTGTAGTTGTGCGGGTTGCCGGGGATGTTGTCCTTCATCGCCGGATCGCCATTGGCGTTGAGGGTGGCATCCTCCTGGCCCTCGGCGCCGCAACCCTGACGTGCGCGCGCCCAGTCGGAGAACATGCCCTGGCTGTTGCCGACGGCCGCGCACACGGTCGAGCGCGCGCCGGCCATCTTCGGCCAGATCGAGCCGACCAGGCCCTGCGCCGCCTCACACGACGAGATGTTCATCTGGTTCATCTGCTGGGCGGCCTGCTGGAACTCGCCCATCACCTTGCCGATCTCGGGGCTGACGCTGTCGATGGCGAGCTTGAAGGCAAAGCCGAGCGCGTTGTTCGCGACCGACTTCATCATCGCCACCATCTCCTTGGCGTTGACGAAGGAGAAGGAGCCCGAGAACAGGTCGATGCCGCCACAGCCGGCGCGCGCACTCGGCAGCTGGAGGTTGAACGGCTGGATGCTCTTCTGCGGGAAGCGCGACCAGACGTTGCCCATCGAATAGTAGCCGGCCTCCTGCCCCTGATAGGCAGTCGGCCCGGTGACGTTGGCGGCGCCGCGGGCATCCTGGAAGAAGCTGTTCATCTGGCTGCCGACGTCGGCCTCGGCGAGGCTGAGCGGCACCAGGCTGGCAACCGCGACGATCGTGACGGCCCGGGCGACGAAGCAACCGATCGCGCGGAAGAAGGAGGGGCGGGGGGAGGGGGGTGAGGTTCGGCCTTTCATCAGTAGTCGCTCCCGACCTTGGTCGCGGTGAGGGTGAAGATTCGGTCCATGACCTCGTCGGCCGACATGATGCCGAAGCCGATCGGCACGGTGCGGCGCGTGACGGTGTCGAACAGGACGAGCGCCGGCGTGGCGAGCGGCACGCCCATGCGCGCGCGCTGGCCGCTATCCACGACGTAGTTGGGGAAGGTCTTGCTGGGTCCGCCATCGGTCGAGACCGCCATCACCGCGATGTGGTGGCTGTCCGCGACCGAGCGCAGGATGGGCGAGAACACCTCGCAGGCGGCACAGCTCTGCGCGAAGAAGTAGAACATGCCATAGCGCTGGCTGATCGTGTCGAGGACGCGATCGCGGTCGACCTGCCGGCCGTCGGACCAGGCGCGCTTGGCTACCGTCGAGACCGGTCGCTGCAGCGTGTAGTCGAGGTCGGGATGCTGCCAGACGGCGCGCTGCCAATAGTCGGAGAAGGTCGAGGCCCGGTCGAGCTGCTCGCGCTGGTAGCGAACATAGGCCATGATGTTCTCCTCGGACGGCTCGAGGATCGCCTTCGCCTTCAGCTCCTTCAGCGCCTCGCCGATTGCCGCGATCCGCTGCGCGTAGGACGGGCCGGACGTCGGCGCGCTGGGGGCCGGCGTGGGGCGCGGCTTGGCTCGGGGCTTGTCGCAATAGAACCACTGCCCGAGCCGGCGCTCGCCGCAGTAGAAGTCGTCACCCGTCTGGGTGGGCATGGAGGCCTGCTGGACCTGGCCCGCAGCCGGCGCCGCGTCATCGAGGCTGGCGCCAGCCGTGGAGGGATCACCCGGATCGAGCGCGGCCAAGGCCTGCATGTCCGCAGCCTGCGCAAAGGCCGGCGTCGCGACCCTGCCCATGGGCGCGAGCGTAGCGACCAGCGCCAAGAGAGATGCGGCCATCCGGCCGCGGCGGTCAGGCTTCATCATCATCGCTGCCCTCATCTTGGTTATCGTCGATCGGGTGATCGCCATCGAGCTCGGTCATCGCCAGCTTGAGCACCGACATCATCACCGCCACGTCGAGCATGCGCGTGCCCTGATCGAGCATCCGCACGATCCCGCGCAGGTGGAGGCGGCCATGCTTTCGGCCGGCCATGGTCGCGCGCACGCCGCCAGCCGACGTCGCGAGCCAGCCTAGATCGAGCATACGCGGAAAGGCCCGCTCCACATCGCGGGGGTCGACCGGGCAGGCGAACCATTGCGAGATGGTCGCGGCGACGGCGCCGGCCTGCTGGCCACCACCAGAGCGGTGGATGCGAAGGAAGATCGCCAGATCAAGCACCGACATGTCGAGGGTGCAGGGCAGGCGCCCCCTTGCGCCATCGCCGTCATTTGCCGCCGTGGAGAGCATAATACCCCTGAATCTTGGATTGGATGTCGGTCATCGTGCTGACTTCGTCGGGCAGCTTGGCGGCGTCCTGGAACTCGGCGTAGACCTCGCTGAAATCCATCTGGGACAGATCGAGCTGCTGGAACTCGGCGATCGAAAAGCCTTTGCAGCTTTCAGTCTTCGCTCCCGCCCACGGCTTGTTGATCTGGATCCGGCCCTGCTCCTGAAGAAGGCGGGCGAGCTTCGACCCGAAGCAGCAATAGGCATCCTTGGAGGTGACGCAGATGCCGAGGATCTTGTCCGAACAATAGGACCCGACCCTGTGGCACAGGCCCTTGTTGTCCTTGTCGTGCAGCGTCTTTTCAGAGCTGTCGCACAGCCATGGGGTGAGCAGCGGTACGCCGCGGCCCGAGCAGCAATTGGCGGCGCCGAAGATCTTCTTGTGGCAGGTGTCGCGCTCGCCCGAGAAGACGGTGAGGTTGTTGGGATCGAACTGCGCGCCGGCGTCGCCCATGGAGTGCAGCGCGACCAGCGCATCCTTGAAGTCCGGCGAGGGCGTGCGGTCGATGGTCTCGCAATTGCCGTTGAGGCAGTAGACGTCACCACCGCAGACATATTGGTTGGGCGGTGCGGTGCCGGTGCCCGGCGTCGGACATCTATAAACCTTCTGCGACACCTTGCATGGCCCGCTCTGCGGATCGTCGAGGCAATCGTCGCGCAGATAGGAGCATTGCTTGTTGCCCGTCAGATCGGAGCAGTCGTTAGCCTGGGACTGCCGCGTACAGCTGTAGGTGCGCTGCCAGTTCCAGCAGGCCTGCGTCACGTCGACGCCGTTGATATTGCGGGTCGATGGCGTCGGATCGGAGCAGACCTCTGTAGTCATCTGGCAGGTCTGATCGGCGGTCGCCGCTTGGCACATGCTCTCGTCGCGGGCGGCGTTCACGACGGAAGGCGTTGTCTCGACCGTGTAGGGCCGGTTCACGGCCGCGCTGTCGCACTCGTAGGTGATCTGCTCGCCTTGCTCGACATCCGGCTCGACGCAATGATTCCACGCGCCCTGGCGGCACACCTTGTAGAAGATCAGCTTGCGTGAGCGCTCGCGGCAGACGCCGCCCGCAAGGGCGTTGTCGAACGCCGGGTGGCAGCGATTGCCGAGATTATCGGGCGCATATGGCGGCCGGGTCGCCCAGTTCTGGCAGGTATAGACGTACTTGCTGCTCCCGGCCGTCGCGGTGACGATGAGCGGTGTCTGGCAGCTCGCCGTACCCTGCTCAATCTTGGTGCCCGAGTTGCACGTCGCCTCGTAATAGGCAGTGCCGGTGGACGACGGCGGGAGGGGCTGGCACCTCCCGGCCCCGCCGCCCATTGCTTCGCCGGCGACATAGGCCTCCGGGTTCTTCTCGATCGTCGTGGCCCGGTTCGTCGTCGCGAGGATGTCGCTGTTGGCGAAGGTTGCGCGGGTGCGGGCGCGGTCGGTCGCAACGCCGTAGGCGGCGTTCGAGCCGGCGACGGCCGCGCCGGCGGGCGTCAGGCCGTTGGGGTTATCGAAGTAGGCCTGCTCGGGAAGGTTCGTTCCGTTGTAACCTGGAACACCGGCCGCCTTGGCGTCGCTCGGGCCGAGCGAGCTGTCCGCTCGCATCTGCGTGCCCATGTCCTTGCCCTGCTGTCGCGCCTCATCGAGCGTCGTCTGGGCGAGAACGCCCCCGACACCGCCGACGCCGATCGCCGCCAGCGACATCACCAGCGAGCCGATCAGCCGGCGCATCAGCCCGCGCGACCCATGTTGCGGAGCGCCACCGACGCAACGCCGGCACCCGGTCCCTTGGCGGCCGCGAAGCTGTCGAGGACGTAGCGGACGGTGACGTTGCCGACCATGCGATCATAGGGCGGCACCTGGCTCTGGCACGAGAAGCCCGAGCAGAGGTCGAAGTCCGACGAGACCGCGATGTAGGTCGGCACCGCCTGGACGTTGAAGGCGCGGAACAGGCGGGGGTCGACGCCGACGTTGGAGAGCTCGTCCTGGCTCTTCACGACCTTGGTCATCATCGCGCTGAACTGCTTCATCGAGTTGTTGGGAAAGCCGCGGAACACGACCACGCCACCCGCCTTGGTGGTGTCGGCGATGAGCTGGCGCAGCGCGTCCGGCGGCATCGACAGGCTCGCGAAGGCGATGAACTGCGGTGCCGAACTCTTGCTGCCGGCGATGTTCGCGCCCGCGCCCTTGATGATTTCATCGAAGTCGAAGGCGCCCGAGCCGTTCGCCGGCAGGTCGGCCTTGGCCAGACGCGCCATGTTGTCCTCGCCTTGCACGCGGACCTGCGCCGCATCCTGGCGGAAGGCCTCGCCGCGGTTCTTCACCTGGTCGGCGAAGGTCTTGGCGTCATCCGCCATCGCCTCGGAACGGCGCTTGATCGCGTCGATGTCGAGCCCGCCCGCCGTCTGGCCGAGCGCCTGGATGGCGACGAGGCCGGCGACCGCGGCGATGACGAGGGGTGTCTTGCGCATGACGGGTCTCACAGCACGCAGCAATTGCGCTTGCGCCAGACGAGGTAGCCCATGTCCTCCCCTTTCACGGGGTAGGACCGACCGGCCTGCGGTGGCATGGTGGAGGCTCCCAGCGGCGCGCAGGCGGCATTGCCGCTCACCGTCGGGGTCGGGTTGACCATCTGGACCCGATATTGCTGCTTGCGCATCATCGGCATCAGGTACTTGTTGCACAGGCCCTTGGAGCCCATCGTACCCCAGGCGAGGCCTTCGCGGTGCAGCTTGAAGGCGAACCGGGTCAGCACCAGCCGCGACGCCTGGACATGGCCGATATGCGCGTCGACGTTGCCGTTCACCGGGTACATCGGTCCCTGGCAGCCCGCGCACCAGAAGACCTGATCGATCGGCAGCTTGGCGGTCGCCGCCACGCAGTCGCCGGCGCACGCGGCCTGCGCGATCGGGCTGGTGAACAGCACCGCTTCGGGATTCAGGATCGCGGTGAGCGAGTCATCCTGCCAGGTCGGGTCGACCTCCGTCATGTAGGCGATGTCGAACGAGGCGTTCTCGAAGCAGACGAAGTCCGTCAGGATCTCCATCCAGTAGAGCAGCGGATAGACGTACCAGTGGACGTGCCACTTGGACGTGTTCTGCGCGGCGCCGCCCACCTGGGTCGGGCCCTGGATCTGGCCACGGCCAATGTCGAAGCCGGGCGAAATCTTGAGCCCGCCGAGGTTCACGAAGCACCACGGCTTGGTGGACACGTCGGCAAGGCGCGCCGGCTCCCAGAAGCCCGCCGCAATGCCGATCCGCGGGACGGGGCTCCCGCAGGCACATACCGGCAGGCTGGGGTTCTCGGTGTCCGGACGGCTGCTCGGCCAGATCTTCATCGCCCCGATCGACAGCGGAAACAGGCACGACCAGCACACGTCGGTGATCGGGTTCACGAACTTGCCGGAGCATGACGTCTGGGCTTCGGCGCGCGCGCTCATGGCGGTGACGCCGAGCAGGAGCGAGAGCACCGCACACGCGCTTCGCAGAGCCCTCATGCGAACACCCGGTCTTGTTCGGGCAGCTGGCGGTCTGCAATGCGAAAGGCGACGTAGCTGAGTATGGCGAGGAACAGCCATGCCGCGATGACGGTGGCTGGTGGCCCGAAATAGGGTGCACGCCCCTTCAGGATCGGCTGCATGTCGATGCCGAGGACGATGGCGAGGTGGACCAGAACCGACGTCCCGACCAACCAATATCCAAACCTGGTCGTTGCCAGGAGAAGGTGCTGCAGCTGCGAGCCGGAGGCGGGCAGCTGGCTCACGCGTCGCCCTCGCCTGCCACCGCCGCGGCGAGATAGGCGTTGTCCGCCCGGTGCTTACGATAAACGTAGAGGGCGACGTGAAGCGCGGTCGTAATCAGCAGCGCCCCGACGAGGAAGCTCGCAGTCTGTCCGAACAGGCGCACCAGCGGCGAGATGGCCAGCACCCCGATCGCGCAGGCGACGCAGAGCAGCTGCATGGTCTTGCGCATCGTCCGCAGGTCGCGCGTTTCGGGCGCGGCCATCGGCGTCTTCAGGAGGTCGAGCCACAACGGCATCACCCATTTCCCTTCAGCTGGATTTCGGAGAGCTTCAGGACATGGCCGTCTTGGACCACGACGGCGGGCGTGTGCCGCACGCCCAGCCGACCGGTGAGGCGACCTTCCTGATCGAAGTAGAAGCGGCGCTTGCGGGCCGTCATCTGGTCGAGCGGCGCACCGTTCACGAGGATGATCTTGGCCTTCAGGTCGTCATAGTGGCTGGTCGCCCAGTCCATTTCGACCTTGCTGTCGCCGTCGACGAACACAAGCGCCTGGCGCATTGTCACGAAGTCGAGCGGGTTCACCGACCGCCCGCGCTGCGCGATCATGTTGCCCTTTTGGTCGCGCACATCGTGATCGATGACGATCGAGGGATCGTAGATCCACGACCGCGGCTCGGTCGCGTGGCTGATGCCGGCGACCGGCTCCGGCCGGCGCACCCGGGCTTCCGCGCGGCGAGCGAACATGGCGTTGGCCCGATCGATCCCGCCGGTCGCCTGGAGGTGCGCGAGCCGGGCCTCGATCGTGGCGAGGAGGTCGGGCTCCATCACCGGGAACGTCGCGCCCATGGCGCCGAAGTCCTTGGCGTCGGCGACATTGGACGTCGCGATCGCCCCCGCCACGAACAGGACGATGAGGTCCAACCGGGCCCTCACAGAATCGAGGTCCCGACGCCGACGATGTTCTTCGAGCAGGCGTAACCGATCTCGGCATAACGGCTGTCGAAACCGTCAGGATGGGGCGTGCCGACATAGTAGCAGTCGTTCGGCACGACGCCGGTGGGGCCGGGATGCAGCGCCTCCCCGGTCCTGGTCAGCGGCTTCATGTGGCTGACCACCCGGCCGGCGACGACCACCCACGCTCCGTGATGCTCGACGATGTCGCCCGGCATCCCGTAGACGATCTTGCCGAACATCTGCGGCTTCGCGCCGAAATGGCGGATCACCAGCGGGTTGGCGGGCGGCAGGAAGAAGACGTATTCGCCCCGCTTCGGGAGCGCCGTCTTATGGATCACGAACGCCCAGTTCGGCAGCGACTCCGTCGCATTGATGAGGAGGGCATGGTTCTCCCGCCAGTCCGTCAGGCCCTGCCCCACGACCGTCGCGATGCCGGCGATACCGAGGATCGTCCACAGCCGCTTGCGGAAGCGGAACGGCTCCGGAGCATCGACCTGCTCCGACGCTTGATCCGCCTTATTGGCCAGGGTTGCCATCGGGTCCTCCGAAGCTGGAAACCGTCGCCCCCGGAGTCTGCGCGACGGGCGCTGCCGCCCCGCCCGTCTCGAAGGGGTTGTTCGCGGGCGCCGTCGGCAGAACCTGCCGCGGCTGGAGCGGAGCGGCGACCTGCGGCCCCGTCGCCTGCGGGCTCATCGCGGACGGGGCGACCTGCTGCGCTGCCGGGCGCGGCCGGGTGACCCCGCCGGCGTACACTGCGGAGACCACGTCGCCCGTGATGTCGGGTACGCTCTTCGACAGCACCGCCTCGCCGACCAGCACGACCTGGCCCTGCGCGCTCCGGCGCTGCAGCTCGGTGTCGAGCGACGCCATGAACTGCTGCATTTGTGCGCGAACCTGCTCGGGCGGGGTCGCGCTGCGCGCCTGCGCCTGAACATAGTCGCCGACGATCCGCGACAGGTTCGCCTTCACGATATGTTGCTGGGGCGCGGCCGTGAGCGTGCGGGTGACCCACATGCCCCAGATGAGCAGCATCACGACCGCGGCGCCGACGAGCAGCTGCGGGCCGGTGAAACCGGCGAAGACGGGCCGGCGCCGCGGCGCTACCGGAGCGGGGGTGGCCGCGGGCATGTCGAGCGGCAGCATGGGCTCAACCACGAGTGGACCCCATTGGCTTGGTGCCGAGCAGCGCATGCCGGCGGAAGAACATGACAGCGGCGAGCAGGAGCAGCTGCGCGGTCCCGACCAGGCCCTTGAACTGCGCCACCCGGTGCGCGTCGGCCGCGACGTAGCGATCGCCCAAATTGGCGAGCTGCGCCATCATCAGGTCGAAACTCAGGCTGCCGATCATCAGCATGGCGAGGACGAACAGGCCCCAGGTGACGAGCAGGCAGGTCACCGTGAAGCCGGCGACGCGCAGGCCATGGTAGGAGAGGGTGGACAGGTCCGGCATCGTCAGACGCCGTCGTCGGATCAGGGTGGCCATGGTCGTCACTCCGCTGCGATGGCGAGGCCGGCATCAACCTCGGCGTCGCCCCACTTTTCGGGGTTGTTGGGAAAGGCGACGCGCTCGATCGCGACGTCCATCGACAGGCCCTGATCGAGCAGATCGTGGATCGCCGCGAACGTTTGCGGCGAGGACGAGAAGACGGTCGCCGAGTAGGGGTCGAGCACCAGCCGACCGACCGCCAGCGTGTCCGGACCCTTTATCATCACGTCCGAATATTCAGCGCCCTGACGCTTCAGCGAGCGGAGCAGCGCGTCCGTGTAATCGTCCATCTCGAAGCGGTCGTGCTTCTTGAAGTCGGCGATCGTCTCCGCCTTCTGCTGGAGGATCATGAACCAGTCGCTGTTCTCCAGCGCAGC
>JAAIGG010067545.1_pt1 | contig 18516 bp, 17 predicted proteins | sample 6487391 | NCBI WGS metagenome assembly JAAIGG01 (sample SAMN13974130, study PRJNA590717) | phyllosphere metagenome | biome: asymptomatic weeds; feature: pooled weeds collected from a community garden; material: weeds; isolation source: pooled asymptomatic leaves from various weed species from...
CCCCTTTTCCATCAACCGCGATCGACGATCAGTCCCCGGTCAGGATCCGGTCGACCAGTTGCTTCACCGTCGGCACGAACCCGTTCGAGTAGAACGGATCGCGCTTGAAATTGTACGCGGCATGGCCCGCGAACATCAGATTCTGCTCGACGTCACCGCCATGCGCAATATCCTGCAGCGTCTTCTGGATACAGAAACTGCGCGGATCGGCCAGACGGCCGGTCGAGTTGGTTTCGCTGTCCGCCCAGCTGGAAAACAGGCACTGCGACAGGCAGCCCATGCAGTCGGCCTGGTCCTTACGGATTTCCTTGGCCTCTTCCGGCGTGACGAAGACCAGCGTGTTGTCCGGTGTCTTCAGCGCCATGGTAAAGCCATGGCCGAACCATTCGCGCGCGCGCAGCAGGTCGCCCTTGGTCACCCAGAAATTCTTGCCCTTCACGCCCACGTCGAGCTGGAAGACATGGTCGCCCGCTTCCTGGGTCGAAAAGGCGATCTGGCGCTCCGACCGCGCTTCCAGGCTGCGCAGGAAGGGGTTGCGCACCGCGCTGGAATAGAAACCGGTCGGCGAGAAGCGATGCAGGAGCACGTCACCCTGCTCGATCGTCATCAGCCGCTGCTTCCACTCTTCGGGGATCGGGCTCTCCTGCGTCAGCAAGGGGCGCGTGCCGAACTGGAAGGCGATCTTGCCCAGTTCGGGATTGTCGATCCAGTCGTTCCAGTCGCGCAGGTACCAGACACCGCCCGCCATCACGATCGGCACGTCGTCCGAAATCCCGCCCTCGCGCATTGTGTCGCGCAGCGCTTTCACGCGGGGGTACGGGTCCTGCGGCTGCAAAGGGTCTTCGGCGTTGGACAGGCCGTTATGGCCACCGGCGAGCCAGGGGTCCTCATAGACCACCGCCGCCAGCCATTCCGCTGCCTTGGAATAGGCGCGCTTCCACAGCGCGCGGAAGGCGCGGCCCGAGGAGACGATGGGCAGATAGCTGACCTGATGATGTGCCGCGATCTCGGACAGCTTATAGGGCATGCCCGCGCCACAGGTCACGCCCGCGACCAGGCCCTTGGTACGCTCCAGCACGCCTTCCAAGACCCGCTGCGCGCCGCCCATTTCCCACAGAACGTTGATGTTGATCGCGCCCTTGCCACCGGCGATGTCCCAGGCGCGCTTTACCTGCTGGACCGCGCCCTCGATGGCATATTCGATCAGTTCCTCGTGCCGCTCGCGCCGGGTCAGCGCGCGGTAGATCTGGGGAATGATCTTGCCCTCGGCGTCATAGCTGTCGGCATTGACCGCGGACACGGTCCCGACGCCGCCCGCCGCCGCCCAGGCACCCGCCGAGGCATGATTGGTCGCAGCGACGCCCTTCCCGCCTTCGATCAGCGGCCAGACTTCGCGGCCGTTGTACAGGATGGGGCTCAAGCCTTTGAACACGTCGTTACCTTGTTTGTCCGAAAGGGTCTCATATAGCGTGTTAGGAACGCTAGGCGAGGGGGAATTAAAGACACGGCCAGGTGCCGGGTTCAACCCAATGCGCCGGGCCGCCCCAGGACCTGTTCGTACAGCGCCTTGTAGCGGGCGACCATGTGGCTCTGGTCGAATTCGGCGCGGGCGCGCTGCTGGTTGGCGGCCCCCGCCTGGGCGCGCAACTCGGGATGCGCGATCAGCGCCTGGATCACGTCGCGTAGCCGCACCTCGTTGGGCGCATCGGCAATGAACGGGTGATTGGCCTCCGACACCATCGACCGCACGTCGCCCACCGGCAGCGAGGCGATGGGCAAGCCCGCCGCCATCCCTTCCAGCACCGAAATCGGCGCCTGTTCGGACAGCGAGGACAGCGCGACGATGTCGAAATGCCGGATATAATTATAGGGCCGCTCCAGAAAGCCCGGCATGACCAGCCGGTCGGCAATGCCCATGGCGGCGGCGGCCTGCTGGATGGTGGCGCGCTCCGGCCCCTCGCCGACGATGACCAGGCGGAAGCGCCCGGGGATGCCGCCCATCGCACGGACCAGCATCGGCAGGTTCTTGACCACGCGCAGCCCCGCCAGCGCCCCGACGACGATCTCCTTGGGCTGGCGCACGAAGCCGGGAATGCCGTTCGGATCGGGGTCGCGCGCATATAGCGCGGTCGCGATGCCGTTGGGGATGCGGTGGACCCGCTCGGCGGGCTGCTTCCAGGTGCGGAGCGCGATGCCCTCCAGCACATGGCTGGGCACCGCCAGCGCATTGGCCGCCGACAGGGCGATGCGGCGATAGATGTTCCGCTCGATCTTCAGCCCGCGCGCCTCGTCGGCGTTGAACCCGTCCTCGTGATGGACCAGCGGCGGCGCGCCCTTGGGATAGACGCGCCGCGCCATCACCCCGTCGATCGCGCCCCAATTATAGGTCAGCACCAGGTCGAAGCGGCGCATATAGGCGGCGATCGCCTCGTACCGCTTGACCGAGGGCTTGCCGGTCAGCGACGGCGCGTCCTGTGCGATCTCGTAGCGTATGCCCTTGGCGATCGAATCCCGCGCGCCCAGTTCATCGGGCAACCCCGAGACGATGGTGTGCTTGGCCGCATCGCCGAACGCATTCATCAGCGCGACCGACCGCGCCTCCTTGCCGCCCAGCGAGAAAGAGGAATGAAGGTGGAGGATGTTCAGGGGTCGGGCCATGCGTGCCGGATTAACGGGCGGCGGAGCGCTTGGAAACCGCTAGTGCCGACCGGCGTAATTCTTTTCCTCCACCTTGCAGGGTAGGAAGAAAATGGCCCTTTAACCCGCCACCCGGTCGAGCAGCCGCCCGATCCCCGCCAGCGCCTCCGGCTCGGTCAGAAGCGGCGTGTGGCCGACATGCGGCACGGTCACCAATTCGGACGGCGACAGCGCCTCCACCATTCGCTCGGCGACCCCCGCACTCAATATGTCGGAGCGTTCGCCGCGCACCACCAGCGTCGGCACCCCGTTCAGCGCGTCCAGCGCCGCCCACATGTCCGGCCCTGCCTCGGCATTGGGCACGCGGAACGGCTCGGCGATCTTCAGGTCATAGTCGAGCACGATCCGCCCCGCGCTGGTCAACCGGTGCGTGCGCTTGGCCATGGCCAGCCAGTCCTCGATACCCCAGTCGGGATAGACGTCCTCGTTATTCTCCTGGACGCAGCGCGCGGCGTGGAGCCAGGTGGGGAAACTCTGTCCCTTCCCCACATAGCCGCGAATCCGCGCCAGCCCTGCGGGCTCGATCTCCGGCCCGATATCGTTGAGCACCGCGCCGGCCAGCCGCCCGCGCGCGGTCGCCGCCAGCACCATCGTCACGATTCCGCCCAGCGAGGTGCCGACCGCGACGAAGCGGGTGATGCCGAGTTCGTCCAGCAGCGCCTCGACATCCTGGACATAGGTCAGCGGCACATAGGTCATGGGGTCCTTGGCATAGGCGCTCTCGCCCCGCCCCCGGAAACTGACCGCGATCATCCGCGCGCGCCCGTCCAGCGCCTCGGCCAGCCCCTCGAAATCGCGGGCGTTGCGGGTCAGGCCGGGCAGGCAGAGGATCGGGGGCAGCGCGTCCGAGCCTGGATAGTCGCGCGCATGAAGCCGCAGGCCGTCCTTCGACCACCAATAACGATTCTCATGAAGAGTCATGCTTGAAGGTTCTCCGGTGCCGTCTCCATATCGCGGTATGCCCCTGTCCCCGCAAGCCTATCGCCCCGCCCATCCGCTGACCGAGATCGCGGATTTCCTCGCCGATCCGGTGGAGGCGGCGGATTTTCCGCAGACCGTCATCCGCTTCCGCAACGACCGCGCCGCCGCCGAGATCGGGCTGGACACCCTGAGCGGCGACGAATGGGTCGCGCATCTCGGCCGGTTCGCACCCCTGCCCGGCACGCTGCCGGGGCCGATGGCGCTGCGCTATCACGGCCATCAGTTCCGCCAATATAATTCCGATTTGGGCGACGGGCGCGGCTTCACCTTCGCGCAGATGGTGGCGACCGATGGCCGGTTGCTCGAACTCGGCACCAAGGGGTCTGGGCAGACGCCCTATAGCCGGTTCGGCGATGGCCGCCTGACGCTGAAAGGCGGGGTGCGTGAGATCCTGGCGACCGAGATGCTGGAGGCGCTGAACGTCCCCACCTCGCGCACCCTTTCGCTGATCGAGACGGGCGAGGCGCTGCACCGGGGCGACGAGCCCTCCCCCACCCGCTCTGCCGTGATGGTGCGGATGAGCCACGGCCATATCCGCATCGGCAGTTTCCAGCGGCTCGCCTTCGAGCGCGACGAAGCGGGGATGAAACGGCTGGTCACCTATGTCCTGCACCACTTCTACGGCGAGGAATCGGATGACCCGGTCCGCCTGCTGACCCTGGTGGCGCAGCGTACCGCGACGCTGGCGGCGCGCTACATGGCCGCCGGGTTCGTCCACGGGGTGCTCAATTCGGACAATATCAACGTGACCGGCGAGAGCTTCGACTATGGCCCGTGGCGGTTCGCGCCCGTCTGGGACCCTGAATTCACCGCTGCCTATTTCGACCAGATGGGCCTCTACGCGCTCGCGCGGCAGCCCGAGGCGATTCAGTGGGACGTGATGCAACTCGCCTCCAGCCTGCGCCTGATCGCGGAGAGCGATCCGCTGATCGCCGCGCTGGAGGGCTTCGCGACGACCTATCAGGCGGAGATCGTGACCGCGATCCTCTGGCGGCTGGGGCTGACCCCGCACGGGGGGACAGAGGACCGGGCGCTCGTTCAGACGTTCGAGCGGGCGTTGCGCGCGTCGCAGGCGGGGATCGACCGCGTCTATTTCGACCTGTTCGGCGGACAGGTGCCCGATCATTATGACGAGACGTGGAACGAACTGCGCGACCTGATCGAACCCTATGCGCCCCGCCGCGCCCGCGACCATGCCTATTGGCAAGGAGAGCCCGAATCGATGCTGATCGACGAGGTCGAAGCGATCTGGGCCCCCATTGCCGAACGCGACGACTGGACGATGCTGTACGACAAGGTCGAACGGGTGCGGGCGATGGGGGCGGCGCTTGCCGACCCGGATGCGGCGGCCTAGCCTTTCCGCCATGACCGAATTTCTGTCGACATTCGAGCCCGCTACCGGCGCGCTGATCGCCGAACTGCCCGTCGGGGAGGCCCATGCGGAGGTGGCCGCCGCGCAGGCTGCCTGGCATAGCTGGGCCGCCACCCCGCTGGCCGAGCGGGTCGAGACGTTGCGCCGCTTCGCCGAGATCGTGCGCGACCGCGCCGATGCCTTTGCCGACCTGATCGCACGCGAAACCGGCAAGCCGCTCTGGGAAGCGAAGACCGAGGTCGACACGGTCATCGCCAAGGTCGCCATCTCGATCACTGCGCAAGCCGAGCGCGCGGGCGAGCGGGCGAGCGAACAGCCGGGCGGCGGTCGCATGGCGCTGCGCCACCGGCCGCACGGGGTATTGGCGGTGCTAGGGCCCTATAATTTTCCGGCGCATCTGCCCAACGGCCATATCGTCCCCGCGCTGCTGGCGGGCAATGCGGTGGTGTTCAAGCCGTCCGAAAAGACGCCCGCGACGGGGGCGTTCCTGACCGGATGCTATCATGCGGCGGGCGTACCCGAGGGCGCGGTCCGGCTGTTGATCGGCGGGCCGGACCAGGGCCGCGCGCTGGCCGGACATGACGATATCGACGGACTGCTCTTCACCGGATCGGCGCGGACCGGTCTGGCGCTCAATCGCCAGTTCGCCGAGCGGCCCGAAAAGATCCTGGCGTTGGAGATGGGGGGCAACAATCCCATCATCGTCTGGGACGATCCCGATCTGGACGCCGCCGCCACATTGATCGTCCAGTCGGCCTATACGACTGCGGGGCAACGCTGCACGGCGGGGCGGCGGTTGATCGTGGAGGATCGGCTGTACGATCCGCTGATCGCCGCACTGACCCGGCTGACCGACCGGATCATCATCGGCGCGCCGCATGACGAGCCCGCTCCCTTCATGGGGCCGGTGATCGACAATGACGCGGCGGAACTGCTTGATATGGCTTTCGGCAAACTCGTCGGCATGGGCGCGCGGGTCATCCGTTCGCTCGAACGCCCGGCCCCCGACCGCCCCTTCCTGACGCCCGCGATCCTAGACGTGACGGACATGGCCGAGCGGCCCGACGACGAGCTGTTCGGCCCGGTCCTGCAAGTCACCCGCGCGCATGATTTCGCCGATGCGATCGAGCAGGCCAACGCCACCCGCTACGGCCTGTCCGCCTCGCTGATCTCACCCTCGCGCGAACGCTACGAGCAATTCTGGACCGGCATCCGCGCCGGGATCGTCAACTGGAACCGCCCGACCAACGGCGCCGCCTCCAGCGCGCCGTTCGGCGGCATCGGCTGGTCGGGCAATCATCGCCCCAGCGCCTATTACGCCGCGGATTACTGCGCCTATCCGGTCGCCAGCGCCGAGGTCGAGCAGGCTGCCGCGTCGATCCCGATCGGGTTGCGCGGATAGAGAAATGGCCCGGAACCGATGTTCCGGGCCATCCCGTCGTTTAGAAGCGGGCGGAAATGCCGACCCGCAATGTCCGTCCCCGGACCGTGTAATAGGTCGGGAAGGTGTTGAAATAGGAACCCGTTGCGTAATTGGTATCGGACCCGATCAGGGGCGGATCCTTGTCGAACAGGTTCTGCACGTTGAACCGCACGTCGATCCCCTTCACCAGCGTGATATTGGTGTTGAAGTCGAAATAGCTGTAGCCCGGAATGCGATTGGCCAGCGGATAGGTCTGGCCCGCCGTGGCCGCCAGCACGGTGTTCGTCGACAGCTTGGAATTGCTGGTCGGGCCGGTGTAGCGCCAAGTGAAGCCCAGCCCCCCCTTGATCCAGGGAAGCTGCCAGTTCACGCCCGCCACATGCCGCCAGCGCGGCATCGGATCGCCGCAGGCGAAGCCGAAATAGCCCAGACACGACCAGGGCGTGTTGCCCGGTGCGAATTGCCGTTCATACTTGGTGGTCAGCGTGCCGTTGAAGTTCAGGCCGAAGGTGCCGATATTGTCGGCAAGGCCCAGACGCTTGGGGTCCAGCGCATAGTTGGTGCTGAAATCGATCCCCCGCGTCGCCGTATAGCCCGAATTGTTGTAGCGGGCGTCGGCGATCAGCAACTGCCCCGTCTGCGGATCGCGCTTGTAGAATTGGCAGAAGAATTCGACTTTGTTGCGATAGCATTGGTCGAACGCCATGCCGATACGGGTCCATTCGAACGCGCCCTGGATATTGATATCGTACCAGTCGACCGACGCGGTCAGGCCGGGGATGAAGCGCGGCTGGAACACCACGCCCAGCGTCTTGCTTCGCGACCGTTCGGGCTGGAGGTCGGAATTGCCGCCGTTGACGAGGGTCGTCGGACAGAAGCCGTTCGTGTCGCATCCGGTATAGCTGGTCAGCGCGTCATATTGCGCCCGCGTCATGCCGATCGAGCATTGTTCAAAGGTATAACGGGTCGCGCCTCTGCCATCGCTCGAAGCGCGCGGCGGCGCGCACAGATCGAGCATCGGGTAATTGGGATAGCGGTTCTCACCCTCCAGACGCTGGAGCACGCCTACCCGCACCGCGCGGTTATAACTGCCCCGGAAACGCAGGCCGTCCACCGGTGCCCAGCTCGCCTCCGCCTTCCAGCTATGGATCAGGTTCTGATAGACGTCGTAATCGGAAATCCGATAGCCGCCATTGATGCTGAGTTCCTTGACGAAGGGCTTGTCCTCCACCAGCGGAATGTCGATTTCGCCGCCCAACTCCTTCACGCTGGTCCGCCCGTCGAAGGTCGTGAAGTTCGACCATGAGCCGAAGCCCTGCGACTGATTGCGATATTTGCGATATTCGCCGGTGATCGCGAAGCCGACGCCGTTGGTCGCGAACGGGCTCTTGATTCCGTAATCCTCCAGCGTGCCCGACACGATCGCATTGATGACCTGCAAATCGTTCTGCTGGCGGCGGCTGCCCGGTCCGGTCACCCAGTTATAGACCGCATCGCTGATCGAGGTGTTGGATGAAAAGGCGTCGATCGGCTGGCAGTTCGGATCGGTGCCGTTGATCTTGGACAGACAGGTCGGCACGCCGTTGACGTTGCGAACCTGAAGCCCGCGCGCCAGTCGATCGGCCTGATCGGGCACATACAGATGATCGGCCGACCCGTTCATGATGTTGCGGGTCTGCTGATAGCTGAGCTCGAACCGGATCTTGTCGACGATCATCCCCGACAGGTTGAGCGAGCCGCGCCAGTCGCTGGTCGTGTTGCGGAAATTCTGGATCATGCCCGGGCGGAACAGCGACAGCGCGATGGGATTGCTGAGCGCCGTGCTGCCCGCCGCCGCGCCGCAGATTTCCTGGGCCTGCGACGCGCTGAGGAAGGGATTGTCGCAATTGACCGGCGCGGCGGGCGTCCACAGCCCGCCATCGACCGAATTGGCCCCCGTCTCCACGATGCGGCTGTACAGGAAGCTGCCGTTCAGCCGCATCCCCAGCGGCAGCTCCGCCGTCAGGAAGCCACCGCTGTTGACCGTTTCGCTGCGCCGCTGGATCGAATCGACCCGCTGGATACGCACCTCGTCCGCCGTGTCATAGGGGCGGAAGCTGCGCGAACCGTCGCGCGCATTGGTCCGGTTCTGATCGTTGATGCTGAAATAATTATACGGATTGTAGGTGGTGCCGTCGCACGCCCAGTTTGTATTGCCCGCATCCCGATTATTGGGGTCGAACATCAACAGCGGGCAATTGACGGTGTCGATATTGCGGAACTGGATCGGGTCGGCCTTTTTATAGGTCGCGAAGCCGCTGATGTTCACCTTGCCGTCGAACAGGTTCTTGCCCGCCGCCAGCGAAGCGAAATAATTGCCGCCGCCCAGATAGGTGCCGCGCGGATAGGTATAGCCCGCATTCTGCGCGACCCGGGCGAGCAGCGGGTTGTCGTTATTGTGGTTGAAGCCGCTGACCTCGCCGTCAAAGGCGATGCCGTTGAACTTGCGCTTCAGGATGAAGTTGACCACGCCCGCGATCGCGTCCGAGCCATAGACCGCCGAGGCGCCGCCGGTCATGATGTCGATCCGCTCGATCAGCGCGCCGGGGATGATGTTGACGTCATTGTCCATCCGCTGCCCGTTGAGCAGCGTCAGGGTACGGCCCGCCCCCAGATTGCGCAGGCCGACCGGCGCCGCGCCGGAGTCCCAGCGCTGGCCCTGAAGCCCCAGCATCGGCGTGACCTGCGGCAATTGCGCCAGCGCGTCCTCGACCCGGGCAAGGCCCCGTTCCTTGAGATAGGTCGAGTCGATGGTGGTGATCGGCGCATTGCTGGTCATGTTGGGACGGACGATCCGCGTGCCCGTGACGATGACGTCCGACGGATCGCTCTTGTCCTGCTTGGCGTCGATCTTGTCGGTCGACGCGGCCACGCCGGTCAGCGGCGCGTCATCCTGAACCGCCGGATCGTCGGTGCTGCCGCCCGCTACCTGCGCCGATGCAACCCCAGACCATACCAGCGCAATCAATGACGCCCCTAACAAGCGCTTCGCGTAACGAAACTCCCCCATTCGACTCTTCCCCGCTTTGATTTTTGCGGAACCATTCCATCATAACTCAGAGCAATATGCAAATATGTTATACTATATGCACTGCAGCATGGGCTGTCCCAAGCTGATCTACCGCCTCCCCAAGCATCGCTCGGTTGTGGAGCGGGCGGCGGGGGCTCATCTGTCGGAGCATGGCTAGCCTTCTCGATCCAGCTGCGCGTGGTCGCGTGATCCTTGTCGGTGCCGGACCCGGTGATCCGGGCCTGCTGACCGTTCGTGCGGTCGAGGCGCTGAAACAGGCCGATGTCGTCGTGCATGACGGGCTGATCGACCCGCGCGTGCTCGATATCGCGCCTGAGCAAGCCCAGCGCATCTCGGTCGCCAAGCGGCGGGCGCGGCACACTTTGTCGCAGGACGCGATCAACGCACTGATCGTCGCGCATGTGAAGACCGGTGCGATCGTCGTGCGGTTGAAGGGCGGCGACCCGTTCATCTTCGGGCGCGGCGGCGAGGAGGTGGAGGCGGTGCGCGCCGCCGGGCTCCGTGTCGAGGTGATCCCCGGCGTCTCGGCCGCGCTCGGCTGCGCGGCGGAGGCGATGCTACCGCTGACGCACCGCGATCATAGCTCGGCGGTGTCCTTCGTGGCGGGCCAGTGCAAGGGGCTGACCGATCAGGACTGGTCGGGGCTGGCGGGCCAGGGGCGTACCCTCGTCATCTATATGGGCGTCGCGACCGCAAGCGGCATCGCCGACAAGCTGATGGCCGATGGCGTCGCCCCCGACATGCCGGTCGCGGTGCTGGAACGCGGCACGCTGGAGGGGCACCGCGCCATCCGCACCCTGCTTGCCGATCTCGGCCCGATGGTCGAGCGCGAGGCGGTGCAGAGCCCCGCGATCATCGTGGTGGGCGAAGTGGTCGAATTGTCGGATGCCGAGGACAAGCTCGCGCGTTGGGCTCGCGTGGCGGAAGGGATGAACGCATGAAGCTGTTGACCGGCAACGATCTGGCGACCGGCGACGTCGTCTGGTGGACAGGCCGGGAATGGTCGCGCCATATCGAGGACGCGGTCGATGTCGGCGCGCAGGGCGAGGCGATCCTGCGGGCCGAGGAAGGCGCACGCCGGGTCAACGTGCCCTATCTGATCGACGCCGAGGCGACCGAACAGGGCCCCCGCCCCGCCTATATCAAGGACCGTATCCGCGCGCTCGGCCCCACGGTGCGCCCCGACCTGACGCTGAAGCCCGCCGATGCGGACGCCGGCGCCTGGGTCATCTGAAAGAGCAAGCGATGTACGTTTACGACGAATATGACCAGAGCATCGTCGATGCCCGTGTCGAGGAATTTCGCGACCAGGTGGAACGCCGCCTGTCGGGCGCGCTGACCGAGGATCAGTTCAAGCCGCTGCGGCTGATGAACGGCCTCTACCTGCAATTGCACGCCTATATGCTGCGCGTCGCGGTGCCCTATGGCACGCTCGACAGCCGCCAGATGCGGATGCTGGGCCATATCGCGCGGAAGTATGACCGGGGCTATGGCCATTTCACCACGCGCCAGAACATCCAGTATAACTGGATCAAGCTGGCCGATGCGCCCGACATCCTGGCCGAACTGGCGACGGTACAGATGCATGCCATCCAGACCTCGGGCAACTGCATCCGCAACATCTCGTCCGACCAGTTCGCCGGAGCCGCCGCCGACGAGGTCGCCGATCCGCGCCCCTGGGCCGAGTTGATCCGGCAATGGTCGACCTTCCACCCCGAATTCACCTACCTCCCCCGCAAGTTCAAGATCGCAGTGATCGCCGCGGACGAGGACCGGGCGGCGATGCGGCTGCACGATATCGGCATCCAGCTGCTGGAGCGGGACGGCGTGCTCGGCGCGAAAATCTTCGTCGGCGGCGGCATGGGCCGTACCCCGATGATCGCGCATGAGGTGAAGGACTTCATCACCGCCGATCACCTGATGAGCTATCTGGAGGCGTGCCTGCGGGTCTATAACCGCTATGGCCGCCGCGATAATATCTACAAGGCACGGATCAAGATCCTGCTGCACGAGATCGGCGTGGAGGCGTATCGCGAACAGGTCGAGGCGGAGTTCGCTGCGATCCGCGATCTCGGCATCGACCCGCCGGTCGCCGAACTGGCCCGGATCACCGCGATGTTCGATGGGCCGGACTTCGCCAAGGATGCGCCCGACACGATCGACCGCTCCGACCTCGATTTCGCCGTCTGGCTCGATCAGAATGTCGCCGCGCACAAGCAGCCCGGCCATGCCATCGTCACGATCAGCCTGAAGCCGATCGGCGGCATCCCCGGCGACGCCTCGGCCGACCAGATCGAGCTGATGGCCGACCTGGCCGAGCGCTATGGCCATGACGAACTGCGCGTCACCCATGCCCAGAACATCGTCCTGCCGCATGTCCGCAAGGCCGACCTTCATGCCATCTGGACCGCGCTTCGCGACGCCGGGCTGGCCGAGGCCAATCTCGACCTGATCTCCGACATCATCGCCTGCCCCGGCCTCGATTATTGCAGCCTGGCCAATGCCCGCTCCATCCCGCTGGCGCAGAAGATCGGCGAGCGCTTCGCCGGGCGGCAGCGCGAGTTGGGTGAGTTGAAGCTGAAGATTTCGGGCTGCATCAACGCCTGCGGCCATCATCATGCCGGGCATATCGGCATCCTGGGCGTCGATAAGAAGGGCACCGAGAATTACCAGCTGCTGCTCGGCGGATCGGGCGCGGAGGACGTGTCGCTCGGCAAGATCACCGGCCCGGGCTTCGACGAAGACGGCGTGGTCGACGCGATCGAGCGCGTGACCGACCGCTATCTCTCCCTGCGCGAGGCGGACGAGCGTTTCCTCGACACCTATCGCCGCGTCGGCATGCAGCCGTTCAAGGAGGCCATTTATGGTTGATCCGATCACCGCCAACGGCAATGCGGGCGAGACGCTGCTGCGCTTTCGCGACGATGTCGTGCATGACGAACCGGCGGTGACGCTGGACGCCTTTCTGGGCCAGACCAACGCCACCGCCGTGCGGCTGGAGGCAGGCGACGATGCCCGCGCGCTGCTGCCGCATCTGGGGCAGATCGCCTTGGTCGAGATCAGCTTCCCCACCTTCCGCGACGGCCGCGGTTACTCGGCGGCGCGCATCCTGCGCGAGGCGGGGTTCGAGGGCGAGCTGCGCGCGGCGGGCGATGTGCTGGTCGACCAGATTCCGCATATGCGCCGCTGCGGCTTCGACAGTTTCGCGCCGGAAAAGCCGGTCGATGCGGCGACGCTGACCAAGCTGCTGGCCCTCTATCCGCAGCCCTATCAGAAGGCAGCGGATGCTCGTGTGCCGGTGTGGAAACTCCGCCATGGCTGAGCGCGCGCTCGACCGGATCCCCGATCGAATCGACGTGCGGCCCGCCTATACGGCCGAGGACGCCGCCGCTTACGAGGCTCGGTTCGCCGGGGTTTCCGCGCCCGAAATGCTACGTACCCTGCTGACCGGCGAGCTACGGGGCGGGATCGCGGCGGTGTCGTCCTTCGGCACCGAGTCCGCCGTGCTGCTGCACATGGTCGCACAGGCCGATCCCGCGACGCCGGTGGTCTTCACCGACACGCTGAAGATGTTTCCCGAAACGCTCGCCTATCGCGACACGCTGGTCGCGCGGCTGGGCCTGCTCGACGTCCGCGTGATCCAGCCCGACCTCGCGCGGCTGGCGGCGAAAGACCCGGAGGGCATCCGCCACGGTTACGATCCCGATGGCTGCTGCGAGTTGCGCAAGGTCGAGCCGCTGGCGCGCGGGCTCGCGCCCTTCGAGGCATGGATTTCGGGCCGCAAGGGCTTTCAGGCGGGCACCCGCCGCGCCCTGCCGCGCTTCGAGGTCGAGGACGGGCGGTTGAAGCTCAACCCGCTGGCGGACTGGGACAAGGCGGCGCTGGACGGCTATTTCGCCGCCCACGACCTGCCGCGCCATCCGCTGGAGGCAGAAGGCTATCTGTCGATCGGCTGCGCGCCCTGCACAAGCAAGGTGAAGCCCGGCGAAGACCCACGTGCAGGCCGCTGGCGCGGGTTCGACAAGGTCGAGTGCGGAATACACCGTCCGGTGGAAGCCGTTCGGCCGGGTTGAGCCCTTCATACAATAGAGCGGGATGACATCAGGTTGATCCACCCCCCTTCAGGGGAAGGGCCGGGGGTGGGGCGCATCCACAAACGCGGTGCCCGTGGTGATGCCCCAACCCGAGCCCCTCCCCTGAAGGGGAGGGGCTAGGCTCCATGTCATCCTACTCTAACAGCACCACTCCGGCGATGGCCGGGGTCCAGTTGCGATGCGCCGAGTAGCTCGCGAGACATAAGCGAGCGGTGAGACGGATTCCCACGCCCCGTTTGGCGCGCTTCAAACTTCGTGGCCGTTGGGCCCTGGTCTTCGCCGGGATCGTCAGGGAGTGGTGAGAAACACCATCCCAACATCCGCTCGCACTGAGCGAAGTCGAAGTGCACGCCCCAAAGCCCGCCTCTTGGCAGAGGTCATCCCATGGCCTTCGGCTTCGCTCAGGCAGAACGGCGTGCGGGGATAAACCCGCCCAGGCTTAATATCCCGCGAAATCCGTAAACCGGGTGATCGTCGGGTCGAACTTCATCACCACCTTGCCCGTGGCACCGTGACGCTGCTTCGCGACGATCAGCTCGGCCAGACCGTAGACCCGCTCCACCTCGGTCGCCCATTTCGCATGGTCCTCGAAGACCTTGCCGTCATCGCCCTCCATCGGGCGCTTGGGCTCGCGCTGCATCATGTAATAGTCTTCGCGGAACACGAACCAGACCATGTCGGCGTCCTGCTCGATCGAGCCCGATTCACGAAGGTCGGACAGCATCGGGCGCTTGTCCTCGCGCTGCTCGACCGCACGGCTCAGCTGCGACAGCGCCAGCACGGGCACGTTCATGTCCTTGGCCAGCGTCTTCAGCCCGCGCGAAATCTCCGAGATTTCCTGCACGCGGTTGCCCTCCGACGACTTGCCCGATCCGGTCAGCAGCTGGAGATAGTCGACCACGACCAGCCCGATCTCGTTGTTATGCCGCCGCTGGAGCCGCCGGACGCGGGTGTGCAGCGCCGAGATGGACAGGCCGCCGGTATCGTCGATGAAGAGCGGCAACTGCTCCAGCTCGGCGGCGGCGGCGGCGAGTTGCGCGAACTCGTTGCGGCTGATCTTGCCCATGCGCAGCGCTTCGGAGCTGATCCCCGACTGCTCGGCCAGGATACGCGTCGCCAGCTGGTCGGCCGACATTTCGAGGCTGAAGAAGGCGACCTTCGCCCCCACCGACTCGGAGGGCGGGATGCCGTCCTGCATGTCGCGCATCCAGCGGCGCGCCGCGTTGAACGCGATGTTGGTCGCAAGCGAGGTCTTGCCCATGCCCGGACGACCCGCCAGGATCATCAAGTCGGAGCGGTGCATACCGCCGATCTTGGCATTGACCGAGTCCAGACCCGTGGTGATGCCCGAGACATGGCCGCCCGAATTGAGCGCCCGCTCGGCATTCTTGACCGCCATGGTGGTGGCCTGGGCAAAGCTCTTCACCGCATTCTCGGAGCCGCCGTCGGCCGCGACCTTGAACAGCTCATTCTCGGCCAGCTCGATCTGCGCGCGCGGATTCACCTCTTCGGAAGTGTCCATCGCCCGGTCGACCAAGGTCCGCCCCACCGTCACCAGCGCGCGGAGCATGGCGAGGTCGTAAATCTGCGTCGCGAACTGCCGCGCGCCGATCAGGCCCGCGCCCGATCCGGTCAGCTGGGCGAGATAGGACGGGCCGCCCAGCGCCTTCATTCCCTCGTCCGCCTCGAACATCGGGCGCAGGGTGACGGGCGTCGCCAGCATGTCGGTGGCGCGCAGATTCTTGATCGCGGCGAACACACGGCCATGCACGGGCTCGAAGAAATGGTCCGGGTCCAGCCGGTCGACGAGGTCGTCGGCCAGCCGGTTGTCGATCATCATCGCGCCCAGCAGCGCGGCCTCCGCCTCGATATTGCGGGGAAGCTGCTGCGGCTCGGTACCGGCAGCGGGGTTCGGAAATGCGAGGGTGGCCATTTCTTCGGCGTTAGCGCGGGAAGAGCCCCTCTGTGAAGTTGATTGCGTCGATCAGCGGGGGATTTGCGACGCACGCGCTTCGCGACTATCCCTGCCGGATGGCCGATCCCCGGATCATCTCTATCGACCTGGACGAGCGCAGCCTGGGCTGGCGCTCCGCCGATGTCGAGCAGGAGCGGCGGATCGCGATCTTCGACCTGATCGAAGAAAATTATTTCGCCCCCCAACGCCCCCAGGCGGACGGCTATGCCGGGCCCTACCGCATCAAGCTGGAGTCCGAGGAAGGGCGGCTCGGCATCCATATGTACCGGGAGGACGGTACGCATATCGAGACGCTGGTGCTGGCGCTGGGCCGCTTCCGGCGGCCGATCAAGGATTATTTCGCGATCTGCGACAGCTATTACCAAGCGATCCGGGCCGCCACGCCGCAGCAGATCGAGACGATCGACATGGCCCGGCGGGGCATCCATAACGACGCGGCGCAGATGCTGAAGGAACGGCTGACCGGCAAGATCGAGGTCGACTTCGATACCGCACGTCGCCTCTTCACACTGCTCTGCGTCCTGCATATCCGCAACTGATGGCGATTCTCTGGAAAATCGGCGCGGGGCTGCTGGCCCTCGGCGCGATCACGGCGGGCGGGCGACACTGGGCGACGCATTGGCAGCCCGCGACAGAGCATTATCCGTTGCAGGGCATCGATCTCCCCGAAAATCCGCCCGCGGTGGAATGGCGCACTTTGCGCGCCAATGGGGCGGACTTCGCCTATCTCGTCGCGACATCGGGTGCGGATCGGCGCGATGCGGCGTTCGAGGCGAATTGGGCCGCTCTGCCCGAGGCGGGGATGCGGCGCGGAGCGATCCATATCTATTCGCTGTGCCAGCCCGCCGCGGCGCAGGCCGATGCCTTCAACATCTTCGTGCCGCGCGCGGGCGACGCCCTGCCCGCCGCGATCGACCTGTCCTTCCACGACGACTGCACCGCCCGGCCAGACCGCGCGCAGCTTGTCGCCGACCTGACCCGGTTCGTATCGATGGTCGAGACGCACACCGCCAAGCCGGTGATGCTGCGCGTGTCGAAGGCGTTCGAGTCCGAATACACCATCACCGCCGCCCTGCCCCGCCCCGTCTGGGCCATGGGCAATCTGTTCAAACCCGATTACGCCGCCCGCCCCTGGCGCATGTGGCGTGCCAGCGATTTCCGCCGGGTCGAGGGGGTGGAAGGCCCCGTCAACTGGGACGTCGTCACGCCATGAATGCCACCGATCCGAATGCCCTGCCCAATTCGCTGATCGCCGCCGCCCGCGCCGCCGCGCGCCATGCCCATGCGCCTTATAGCCGCTTCGCGGTCGGCGCGGCGCTATTGATGGAGGACGGCTCGGTCATCACAGGGGCGAATCTGGAGAATGCCAGCTACGGCCTGTCGCTCTGTGCCGAGACGGTGGCGATCGCGACCGCCTCGGCCGCCGGGCGGCTGCGCGAGATTGTCGCGATCGGGGTGATCGGCGGCACGATGGACGCGGACGGCGTACCGACCGGCCACACGCCGGTCAGCCCCTGCGGCCGTTGTCGCCAGGTCATCAATGAAGCCGCCCAAATGGGTGGCCGCGATCTGCCCGTCCATTGCGGCTCTGCGGAGGGCGATGCGGTGCGGACCTATCGTTTGTCGGAATTGCTGCCGGATGCGTTCGGTCCGGCGGATCTGGGGATCGGCTGATTTTCTCGCGCGAAGACACGAAGAGATTATTCCCGCAGAGGCGCAGAGGACGCGAAGGACGCAGAGCGGTTTTGGGTCCCAAAGTCCCCGAACCGTTCACGATGACCGGCCATCCCTTGCCGCAAGGGACGACACCTCTGCGTTCTCCGCGCCTCCGCGCGAACATCAATATTCTTCGAAAATCATCGCGGCTTCGCGGCTTCGCGTGAATAATATCACGCCCCCGGCACCTCCCCTCGCGCCTTCATCGCCGCCCCCGCTGCCTGGATGAACTGCCAGACCTCCGATGAAAAACCGGGATCGGCCTGCCCATCCCATTCCGCTCGATTCTGGTGCAGCCGGGCAGCACCCGCCCGCATCTCCGGTGACGCCACCGCATGGAACGGCGCGAGCAGAGCCTGCCATTCGCGAACGAACCCCCACGCCGCTTCCGAATTCGGGTCCATCGGCAGTGCCGCCGCGATCCGCTGCCCCAAGTCGGCCCATTGCGCCTGATAGGCGTCCTGCTCGAAATCCGGCCCCAGCGCCTTCAGCCGCTCTGCCCAGTGCGCCTGTTCCTCCTCGGAGAAATGGCGGTCCACCACCGATTTCCACTGCGTCGTCGTCATGGCATTCCCTTTTCGAATCAGCGAGCACAGCGTCGCGACGTCGATGCGCTCGCCGGCATCGATGCGGGACTGAATGGATCGGAGCAGCGCGGCGGTTTCCGCCAGCGTCGTACGCTCTGCCTCGACGACCTTGGCCTGGGCCGCGATCATCGGCCCCAGCGCGGCGCTCGGCCGGTCGAGCATCCGACCGATCGCCGCCAGGGTGAAGCCCGCCCGCTTGAGCGCGACGATCGCGTGCAGCCGCTCCAATTCGCCCGCGCCGAAGATCCGCCGCCCGCCTTCGCTGCGCAGCGGCCGGATCAGCCCCCGCGCCTCATAGAAGCGCAGCGCCGGCTGCTGAGCCCGGTCTGGCGGGCGATCTCGGCAATGTCGATCATGGTCGTCATGGGGAACCGTACCGCTTGACGCAACGTCAACCGCAAGCCCCTTTTTACGGTTGCCGCTTGCCCTGTCCCCACGATCCGGCGATGAGCGGCCAAGCTTAAGGGGAATGAAGATGTCGATCCTGTCCGACCGCTGGATTCGCGAAGCCGCGCAGACCCAAGGCATGATCGAACCCTTTGTCGAGAGCCAGCGCCGCGACGGCTGCATCAGCTATGGCCTGTCCTCCTATGGCTATGAC
>JAAIGG010315666.1_pt1 | contig 18231 bp, 15 predicted proteins | sample 6487391 | NCBI WGS metagenome assembly JAAIGG01 (sample SAMN13974130, study PRJNA590717) | phyllosphere metagenome | biome: asymptomatic weeds; feature: pooled weeds collected from a community garden; material: weeds; isolation source: pooled asymptomatic leaves from various weed species from...
AAGAAGGACGCGGTTTCCCCCCGCGCCGCCACCCGTACGCAGGGCGACCTGTTCCACCTGGACAGCCCGCTGACCAGCGAGATCCGTGGCGAGCGATCGCTGATGGCGTTTCCCTTCTTCGCGCTCAGCAAGACCGCCTGGATGAAGGCGCTGACCTATCACCACGCCAATGTCTCGATCGAGGTCCGCCCCTCCGCCAAGGGGGTGGCGACCATCTATGACAAGGAGATCGTCCTCTACATCGCCAGCCTGATGGCGGGGAAGATCGAGCGGGGCGAGGAGGTGGAACAGGACTTCGTCTTCACCGCGCACGACCTGTTCTCGGTGACCGGGGCCAACCATTCGGCCCGCTCCTACCAGCGGCTGTCCGAGGCGCTGGAGCGGCTGCAAGGTACGCAGATCAAGACGAATATCGAGGCCGGCGGGGAAGGGGAGGAGGGCTTCTTCTCATGGCTGTCCGAGGCGCGGCTGCACTATACCAAGACGCGCACCGGCGAGCGGCGCCTGAAGGCGGTGAAGGTGCGGCTGTGCGACTGGCTCCACCGCGCCATCCTGCGCGACCAGCAGGTGCTGGCCTATGCCTCCGCCTATTTTCAGCTCGGCCCCGTCGAGCGGCGCATCTACGAGGTCGCGCGCGCAGGGGCCGAGAACGGGCGGCTGGAGATCGACCTGGCGGCCTTCCGGCTCCAGATAGGCTATCAGAACCCGCTCGCCAATTTCCGCGCGGCGATGAAGGCGATCGCGCAGGCCGATGCGATCCCCGACTATTCGGTGGCCCTGGTCGAGGATACCGAGAGCGAGGAGCCGGCCGAGGGCAGGGGGCGGGGACGACGTGCCCCCTCCGCCCGGGTGATCGTCACCGAGCGTCCAAAGGCGCTTCCCGAGGCGGTGGGCGAGGACGCGAATCGCCCCCAGGGGTGATTCGGGAATGATTCGCCGAGTCGGTGCGAATTCATACTTGATAGCACGAATAGCGCGGCTGAATTCATATCCGATAGCACGAAGTCTTCGTTGAATTCATACTCGATAGCACGAATGCTGCCGCCGATTTCGATGATCCAATCCGTGTTTTTTCGATTTCCTACTCGAAAGCACGAATGGCCAGCGCTTCCTTTGTTGGAGAATTACTGCGAGATTGATCCATATCGCAGGTCGAGATCTGCGATGGCAGGATTTGGAAGCAGATGGGAACGGTCGTGACCACATAAAGGAAAGCCCGGCACGAAGGCCGGGCATCCCAGGTTTGAGGGAGCGACGTCGCCAAACGTCGATCCGAGGTGTCACTAGCCTCCTCCTGATACGCCTGTCGCTCCTGCGGTTCAAGGATGCGCGCTTCGCGCCACGCCCCTTTTTTGACTTTTTTTGGTCCCGGCCCCGAAAAAGGGGGAAGGAAGATGACGGCGTTCACCTTCGGTGAGGCGACGATGAGTGCGCTTGCCCAGGCGGCGGACGGTCGCGGGCGGGGCAGATCCACCCGCAAGCCGCACCGCACCGGTGCGCCCGTGCGCCGTGACAGTATCGAGGCGGGGACGTTCGAGGACATGTTCTTCGCCACGCCCGCCAAGGGCGAATGCGACCGGTTGATCCGCATGGCGCGCACCGCGCTCGATGCCGGGCGGCGGGTCAGGCGCGAGGCGCGGGGGCAGGGGCGGATGCTGACCGGCCCCGAACGACTGCTCGCCAGCCTGACCGCGGGTGCGGTGCGGGTCTATGAGGAATTGTGCACGCTCGCCCGGCTGAATGGGGGCAAGGTCTATCCCAGCTACGACCGGTTGGCGTCGGCCACCGCGCTCGGCCGCGCGACGGTCGCCCGCGCGCTCCACATCCTGGAGGAAGCCGGTTTCCTGGTCCGCCAGCGCCGTTTCCGCCGGGTGGAAGGGGAGGGGCCCGGCCCGCGCTGGGAACAGACGTCCAACGCCTATCGCCCGACCGTGCCCAAGCGGCTGCTGCCCCTGCTCCCCCGCTGGCTCCGCCCCGCGCCCGTACCCGAGGACATGCTTCAGCATCTCGCCGACCAGGCCGAGGAGCAGGAACGGATGAAGGCGCAGCTTTCCTGCCGCGAACTGGCGCAACTGACGACCGGCGGTGCCCTGGGCCGCGTCCTCGCCCGCCTCGGCGCGACGCTCGATGCCGTGCTGCCTTCACGTGAGTCTCATCACGATCCTGAACCCCTAACAGATTCATTTATTAGGAGGCATAATGCCTCGACCTTGACGGTCGAGACGCTCCGATGAACCCAATCGGAGGGCGCAAACACAACCACAGACCATCCAGCCCAGCCGCCCATGCTGGAGACGCCGGCTACGCCGTCGCAATGCTCCCTGAAGGGGAGCAAGCGGGTCCGTCAGTCCGTTTTTCGACGGGTTCGCTTGTTGAAATGGTGGGGGATGTGATCGTCGGACATACCTGCGCTCACGATCCAGCTAGCCGCGACAGGATAAGAGCCGAGGCAGAGCCGTTCAATGACGTTCGATTATGAAAAGCCCGGACAGGAAATCGAGTTCGCCCGGTACTCAGGTCCGACGGCGCCAAGGCAGCAATTGGGGAAGCTTCGACAGGTTCTTGGCCACGATTGCCGGAATTACCGGAATCCCCGCGCGGCGAAGGGCGTCCATATCCTCACGGGATTTGCGGATCACCGCGGCGATGGAACGATTGCTCGCGCCGCCCATCCGCATTTTGACGATGGTCCCCGGATAGTAGCGAAAATCGCCGCCACCACGGAACAGGCGCAGAATAAAGTCGTAATCCGCCGCGATCCGCATCGTTTCGTTGAAGCCACCCAATTGCAGGAAACGGTCGCGACGAACATAGAGAGAGGGATGAGGCGGCATCCATCCACGATACAGCCGGCGCGATGTGAACGGTGTGGAGGCCCAGTGCCGCACGACGGCCGTCGGATCCGTCTTGCGGACATAGTCCAAGTCGCCCCATACTGCGTCAGGCCGCTCGCCGCCCAGTTTTCCGAAGAGCGTGGCTAGGGCCTCCGCTGATGCGAAGAGATCGTCGGAATGAAGAAAGCCGACATAATCCCCCGTCGCCAGCGACAGTCCACGGTTCAGGGCGGGATAGATGCCGCCATCGCGAGCCGAGACATAGGCGCCGAAGCGGTCACGATATCGCTCTAGTATGTCGCACGTGCCATCCGTGCTGCCTCCGTCGACGACGATCGGTTCGACGTCGACGCCCCGCTGGGCCAAGACCGACGTGATCGCCGTCTCGATCTCCGCTGCGTTGTTGTAGACGGCTGTAACCACCGAAATTTTCATGGCAGGCGATTCTCGTTCGATGGGGTGTATCGGGCGACCGACGCTTTCAGATCGATCATTTCTTCGTAGAGGGCGCGCATCCGGCAAAACAACAGGCCGGGCCTTCCGTCGCGAAAGCCCCCCCTTACCAGGTACAGATACAGAAAGATCAGCGTGGGGCGAGCCGGCATTCGATAGGCGAGCTGCTTGGCGGCCTTCCGTCGTGCCAGCGGGTCACGCGACAAAAGATCGCGCCATGCGATCGGGCGCGACCGCTCCTGCGCCAAAACCGATGCCTCCATCGTCGAGTAACGATTATGGCGCTCGAACCAATATGCGATGCCGCGATTGAACGGGAAATGGACGATATGGTTCTCCAGCTCGCCAATGCCCAGCGAGGTGCAGAATTCCTCGTTGATCTCGCGTTCCACCCTGACCGAGCCGAGCCTCAACAGCCTGCCGAACCATGTAGGGTAACCCGAACTTCGCTGCAACCAGCGGCCCAGGAACATGTCCTGGCGGCGCATTCGGAACATGCCGATATCCGGCCCGACCGTGCGCAACCGCTCCATGATTTCGGAATGCAGCGCGGGCGTCATGCGTTCGTCGGCGTCGAGCATCAGCACCCAGGGATGACGGAAGCCGGGCAGGTCGAGCGCTGCGTTGCGCTGCGCCGCATAGTTGTTGAAGACGCGCTTGAAGACGCGCGCGCCCAATGCCGAAGCAATAGCGCAGGTATCGTCGATGCTATGCGAGTCCAGCACGACAATATCGTCGCTTGCGATGGACGCGATACAGTCGCCGATATTGGCCGCTTCGTCACGCGTCAGGATGATGACGGAATACATTACTTCTGCCCCAGCCGCCGATCGCCAAGAAGATCGCCGTAAAGCGCGTCGTATCGATCAAGCGCGTGCCGCCATTCGAGTATCTCGGCGCGTGCGTGCCCCCGTTGACGCAGCGCCTCGACATTCACACCCGACAAAATGCCATGGGCATGGCGTATCATGGTGTCGCGATCGTCGGGATCGAACAGCAGCGCGGCGTCCCCGACCACCTCGGGAACGGAGGAACGGTTCGTCGCCAGCACCGGGCAACCATGTTGCATCGCCTCGACCGGCGGAATGCCGAAGCCTTCGTAGAGCGACGGGAAAAAGAAGAACGAGGCTGCGGCGTACAGGCCCGACAAGGTCGCATCGTCGACGCGACCAAGATTGACAAACCGGTCGGCAAGACCATGGGCGGCGATGGCGCGTGCCTCCTCCGACGAGAAGTCGGCCCCGACCACGACACAGGCGATGTCGTCGGGCAGGGCGCGCAGCAGGTCATATGTCCGATCGAACCCCTTGCAGGCTCCCCGATGGCCGACATACAGCACGAAGCGCCGCTCGGTCAGTGCAGCGGGCAGAACCGGTTTGACGAGCACGGTGCCTGCGGGGTCCACCCCGTTCGGGATGACCTCGATCCGCTTGTCGTTACAAAACGGATAATGGTCGAGAAGATCGCGGCGCGTCGCATCGGATACGCAGACGAGGCAATCGGCAAGCCGCAGCGCACGCGACTTTTGCCGGATATGAACGGCACGGGCGAGACCGCGTTCGAACTTCTCGTAAATCAGGTCGTGGATCGTGGCGACATTGATCGCGGCGGGATGGTGATTGGATCTGTAGTAGCTGGAATGGAAAATGTGCCGCTCGCCGCCAAATCCCCGCCGGAAATCCAGATAGCGCGCGACCCGGAGCGGAAGCCGGTGATCCGGCACGATGGCATCGGGGGCCAGGCTCAGCGCGTCTCTGTAGAGATTGATCCATGAGGCATGTTCCACGAACAGTGAAGCCGGACTTGTGGCATGGCGTTCGACCAGCTTTGACCAGAACCGACTGATTCCGCCGGTCCGCTGAAGCGAGAAGACGATATTATCGAAGACCAACTTGCCGGGTGCGGTTGTGAGGAGACCACTCATGTGGGTTTTCTGTCCGATGGAATGGAGGCCGGTGTAATCGCTACGACTGCGGCTCGCCGCATCAGAAAGCGCAGGAACAATGCGATCAGCAAGAGCTGGATCGCGAATTTCAGGAAGACGCCGAAATCGTTGCGAAGGCCGAGTATGAAGCCGGTATAGATGAGCGGCGCCATGGCAGCGAAGATATCGACATGCCCCACATAGAATGCCCGCTTGTTGAGCGAACCGATAACCCAGCCAAGTAATGCGAACACCAGGAAAGCAAACCAGCCAAAATTCTGGAACATTTCGGCCAGCATGGAATAACCGCCATTGCGGACATCGGCGATATGGACCAGCGCATCATAAGCTTCGCTCTTGATGACATCGATCCCCAATAGTGTTCGTACCGGCGAGGGAATGATCAGCCAAAGCGATTTCAGGAATGTCAGCGGCTCCTGCACTACGTAACGATGCTCGATGGCACCGCCGAGGATGTTGTTGAGGATAACGCTGTATTCGATCGAAAACAGGCCACTGATCAATTCGCCAACGCTGCCCGGCATTCCCAGGCGTCCCAACACGATGAGATTCGGCACCGTCAAGGCGACCAGAAGCGCTCCGATGTAGCGCCAGCGAACCTTGTCGCCTGTCCACATGAGATATGCGAATACCGGAATACCGAACAACTCGAACACGCGCGATCGGGATTGCACGACAAGTACCGACAGAGTGTAGACAAACAATGCAAATCGAAAGAAGCGATATTCATGCCCTCTCCACAGCATTCGTGGCGGCACATTCAGAGCAAGATATGAAAAGCAGAGCAGGAATATGATTCTGAGCTCAAATATAAAAGCGCTGGATTCCAGTGTCTCAGCCATGGCTTGATACTGAAAACCGGAAATATAGGAAAGAATGAAGTTGGCGGCGGCCTGCGTGAACCCAAAGAAAAGACAAATTCGCATTATCACGCGAACATTGTCATTGGTTACGGGCGCCAGAAGAATAGGGTGCAAGCGTCTGCTGTAAACATGTCGGTAGCTAACGGCAAAAGATGCAGCACATAAGATCGTAAAAAACAAGCTTAACGTGGCGATATATCGATCGAACAGATAAGATTGTGTAAACTCGAAAAATGTCGACTCATATGTTCCGAACACGATATTCCTTATCAGGAATTGTGCGTGGAGGATGAACAACATGGCCAGGATAAAGAAAAGTAGCATTACACTCTCGATCGACCAGCGCACCTAGGCAGCGTTTACCGGATCACCATTCGCACCGCCAGCGGCGAGGGCAGGTTGACGATATCTCTAGACGCCTCCGTATAGGATACGCGTCATGTACATCCACCTCGCCTTTTGCCGTGGTGGTTCGATCTCCAACAGGCGCGCAACGTCCTGAACGTCCGGCGACTGGTGCCAATGCGCCATCGCTGCCCCCAGTTCATGCGCCAGAAGGGGGCGCACCCAGTGACGCCATCGCGACGGGACCAGGCCTTGGGCGATCAGCCGCGACCGCAGCGTGAAATTCCGCACCAGCACGCCCTTCAGCGTGTCCGGCTTCATCGTCTCGTTGACCTGCAGGCGGACCTTCGCCAATTCCCGACGGGTTTGCAGGAACCGGCCTCTTGCCGCCAGCCGAACGTTCAGCACATAATCGGCGATGGGAGCTTCTTCGGGATCGAAGCCGCCCAGTTCCATCACCACTCGGCGACGGTATAGGGCGCCCAGCGAACTGCCCGCAATATTCGACCAGAAGAGGCGCCTGGCCGTCAGGCGGATGCGCTCACGTCCCCGGAACCGGAAGGCCGCGACGATTCGGGCGTGGAGCGTCGTGGCTTCCGCCTTGGTCCGAACCTCCGCTGTCCGCTGGTCCAGCAGTTCGGCACGGCAGATCATCGCTTCGACATCGCCCGCATCGGCGATCTCATGCATCATATCCCGAAGGAATGTCGGCGCGAGAAGATCGTCGTCGTTGAGGATGCTGACCCATTCGCCCTGCGCCAGGTGCAAGCAGCGGTTCCAGTTCCGAAACACCCCCATATTGGCATTGTTGACGTAATAACGAACCGGACGCCCCGCTTCGCGCAGCATGGCAAGCACCGCCTCGACATTATCGGGGCTGGAGGCATTATCGACGATGATGACGTCGTAATCGGTGAAGCCCTCTTGCGACCACACCGATTCCAACGTTTCGCGCAGCAGCTGGGGCCGGTTGAAGGTCGGAATGGCGATGGTAACCAGGGGCGGCGCATCCGTGCCGCGGTCCTTCGCATACACCAGATCATGACCCGCGTCGCCGAGCGTCGGTGCGCCCGGTGATGTCAACAGGCTGGGCAATGCCGCCGGAGTATCGGGCGTCATCCTATTGCCTGTTTGGAAGCTTCGACGGTTTCCGGGGCCTCCCCTTGCCGGCGCAGGATGGCGTCCCGCCATCGGTCGTTGCGACGTTCGATCGCGGTCCGGTCATAGCCATGTTCGCGCTCGAACCGGCGCATCGCCAGGAATACGTCATAGATCAGATTGTAAAAACAATAGAAGAATCCCTCGCGCCCCCCACGATAACCGCGACGCACGACGTAATTGACCAAAAACGTTCGGAGTAGCCCGACAAGCATTCGTAGCGGATGCGGCGCCGAGCCGCGCTGCGCCTCTATGTCCGAATAACGATCGAGATTGCCCAGCATCGTACTCGTCGAATGCGAGATGAATTGATGGACGAAGAAGCGCTTGGAATCGACATGATACACCCTGTCGTCAGGAACGGTGATCCTGCCGAAGTGGTGAATCACATTCCCCGTAAAATCGATCGCGTCTTTGCGGAACAGGCGGGGCAGGGCGCCACCCGCAAAGGCGTCCTCACAGAAGCTGCCGTAGAAGTAATTCTTCTTGCCAATACTGACCACGTCATGGCGTCCGTCAGCGACAATACCCTTCAAATGATCGATCGTTTCCGGGGACAGCATTTCATCGGCATAGCCCCAATAGATCCATGGGGTCTGTACCGCCGCCTTGACGACCCGAGCCGTGTCTTCATCTTCGACCCAACCGGGATTCTTGTTGAGCAGCACCCGTGCGCCGAGATTTTCCGCCAGACGACGTGTATCGTCCGCGCTGTGATTGTCGACGACTAGAACAGGGCCGCTCGCGCGCAGGTTTCGAACGACGCGTTCGATGCGCGCGGCTTCGTTAAAGGTGAAGACGACCCATGTGATCGCCGCGTCCGCCTGATCGGTCACGAGTTCCGTCTCCGTGCGTTGATGGCCAGTCCACCCAGGGTCACCACCTGAGAGGACAGCAGTGCGAATCCGATCGCGGCGGGGCTGGACGGGGCGATCGTCAGTGCGATGGCGTAACCTGCAGCACCGACCACGGCGCCTGCGACATTCCAGACCATGAGACGACGCGTATCGTCCTTCAGCATCGATCCGACCGTTACGGCTGACACGATGACATTCGCTCCTTCCAGCAGCACGCCGAACACGACCAGCCCTGCGTGAGCGCTGTACTGCGGTGAGGTGATGAACGCCACCAGCGTGGGCGCCGCGACCCAGGCCACGGCCGCGACCGCCAATGTGAGGAGCATCGCCCAGCGTATGTAGTGCCGGGCATAACCGCCCTGGCTGTGATAAATGCGGGGCAGCAGCATCTGCGCGAATATCTGGCCAGCGGCGGCCATGCCGGCGGACCCGACATTGGCCACCACGGCGAAGATCGCGGCAGGGGCCGGATTGCCCGCCCAGGGATACATGGTCCGATATCCCTGAAGCTGAACCAGATTGCATGCCGCCGAGACGGATACCGGCGCCGTGGCTGGAATCAACGCCGGAGACGCCGGGGCTATGGCATCGGTTGCCCAATGGAGGCGGGCCGCCGCGTAGATCGCCAGCGCGATCAGTTCCAGAAACAAGGCGATCCCTGCACTGGCGAACAACAGCCGCCCGGACGGGGCCAGGATGAGGATGAGCGAGACGAAGGCCCCGATCCGCCCAGCCGCTTCAAACACCAGCGCGCTCGCGACCACGCGACGATGACCACGATTGTTGAGCAGATTGCGCAGGCTCATGCAGCCGAACAGCAGCACCGCGACGACATAGAGGCTGGCGACATCCAGGATCGCGAGCTGTCCCGAGGCGACCAGGATGGCACCGATCGCAGCCACCAGGACGAGCGCGGCGCCAAGAACGCCCGCGGTCATCCGTGCCAAAGGACCGATCGGCAGTCGCTCTCCGGCGCGGGAACAATAGGCCTGGAGATAGAAGTCGAAGGGAATGAACAGCAATGCATTGAGAAGATAGGACAGCGTGCCCAGGTAGAAGAAAATCCCCAACGCGTCCGGCGCCAGGCGATTGGTGTAGATTTTCACATAAGCCAGCCCGATGACGATCGCGACCACGCGCAGCATCGCCAGGAAGCCTATGTCGAAAAGCAGACGCACGCTGCGGAACGAGTCGGGTATGCGCATGGATGGCGTCCTATGCGCAGGCGACGGAGAGACCAGCGGCGTCGTCGATCACGGCATCCAGATCGGTTCGGGACGCGGCACCGAGAGCTGCGATGCGCGCCACATCCGGAACGTAGAGCGATCGCTGGCCGTCGCCCGCCGCGCCGAGGATCTCGACGTCGCGTTCGGGCGAAAGCCGATCCCGTACCCGCTCGGCCAGTTCCGCTATCGTTACCGGGTCTTGCGACCCGATATTATAGGCCTGGCCCGCCACGCCGGCGCACAAGGCGGTCACCAGGGCATGGGCCATGTCCTGGCCGTTCAGGTAGGAACGCACCGCGGTCCCGTCGCCAGCCACGCGGATCGGTGCATCGCCGTCCGCCAAGGCGTCGCGGATGAAGCTGCCCAGGGCATAACGGCCATCGCGCGGAATATGGACGCTGCCGAAGGCGAACAGCCGGGCGATGACGGTCGACAGGCCATATTCGGCATGGAAGATCGTGCATAGCTGTTCGGCCAGGCGCTTGGCCTGACCATAGGTGGACCCGGCCAGCAACGGGTCCGGGGCGCCGCTATAATCTTCTCGAAGGCGGGGTAGCGAAGACGGCTGGGGGCCGTAAACCGCGCCCGAGCTCAGCAGCAGAAAACGATCGACACCCGCGGCACGGCTGGCGTCCAGCAAAGCCCGCGTGCCGCCGACGATCTGGTCGATCCAGGCGACACGGCCTTGGCCGATATGGGTGTCCGCCGCCCCATGAACGACGTCGGTGACGTCGGCGGGCAGAGCGGGGAGGGTCGCCAAATCACCCTCGACCAGAGTCAGCCAAGGATAGCCGGCCTGCATCGGATGCCGGTCGGCAAAGCCCGTTGCGTCGCGGGTGAGAACCGTGACGTGAAATACGCCACCCGCTGTCCGGGATCGGTCCAAATAGTCGAGGAGGGTCCTGCCGACCGCCCCCGTCCCGCCCGTCAGAAAAATGTGGCGACCGTCGAGGTCGTGGGCATCAGTTGCGGGCATCGAAAGCCGCAACGCGCGCCGTCACGCTATCCAGGTCGAGACCATGCTCACGCAGCAGATAGGCATATGACCCGCAATGTTCGGAGAACCGGTCCTGCACCCCGATCCGCAGGACCGGCAACGGATGAAGGGCGCTGACCTCTTCGGTCACGAGCGAACCGAACCCGCCCATGACCGAATGTTCCTCCATCGTCACCAGGCGAGCGGCCGATCGGCAGATGCCGGCCAGAGCCTCCGTATCGAAAGGCTTGATCGATGGAACGCTCCATACCGCCGCGCCCTCGATCTGCTCTGCCACCTGCACCGCCGTGGTCGCGATCGGACCGGTCGCCAGGATGACGGTGCCGCCCTCGACGCCGGGGCGCAGACATTGGAAGCGGGTGACATCGACGGCCGTGTCCGGGGCGTGGACGTCACCCAGATCGGCCTTGCCCATGCGCAGATAGACCGAACGGTTCACGGCATAGGCGTGATCCATCGCCGCGGTCAGTTCGTGCCGATCGGCCGGCGACAACACGGTCATGCCCGGGATCGCCCGGATGCAGGCGATGTCCTCCAGCGACTGATGACTGGTGCCGAGATGGCTGTAGACGAAACCGGCACCGTCGCCGACGAACACCACGGGCAGGTCGTCATGCGCCACGTCGAGCTTGATCTGCTCCAACACCCGTACGGGCACGAATGCGCTCAAGCCATAGACGAACGGACGAAATCCCATCCGAGCCAATCCAGCGGCCATGCCCACCATATTCTGTTCGGCGATACCGGCATTGATGTAGCGATCGGGATGTGCCTTGCGAAAAGCGTCGAACAGGGCATAGCCATGATCGCCGGTCAGCAGCAGCACGCGGGGATCGGCATCGGCGATGCGGACCAGGCTGTCGGAAAATGCCTGTCTCATGCCTGGACGCCCCCGATGGCCGCGACGGCATCTCGATAGGTCTGCTCGTCCAATCGCGTATAATGCCAGATGTTGTTGTTTTCCATGAACGACACGCCTCGTCCCTTGACCGTGCGAGCGACTATTGCCTTGGGTCGTTCGGATCCGTCGGTTCGGAAGGCCGACAAGGTCTGGTCGATCGCCGCTTCATCATGACCGTCGATCGTCACGGCATCGAACCCGAACGACGTGAATTTCGAGGCGAGATCGCCGAGCCCGATGATCTCATCGGTACGCCCCATGGCCTGGAAACCATTCTCGTCGACGATGACCACGAGGTTATCGAGCTTCTGCTGGGCCGCGAACAGCATCGCTTCCCAATTGGGCCCCTCATTCATCTCGCCATCGCCGACGATGGCGAAGACGCGCCGGTCGCTGCCGTCGATCCGAGCGCCCAGCGCCATGCCGACCGCGATCGACAATCCATGACCGAGCGAGCCCGATGTCACCTCCAGCCCGGGAACGCGGGAATCGGACAGGCCCTTGAGCATCGATCCATCGGCGAAATAGCCGGATACCGCTTGGTCGTCGATCCAGCCAATCTCATGCATGCAGGCATATTGGGCCATGACGCCATGGCCCTTGCTGAGGATCAGCATATCGCGGTCGGGCGACCGGGGATCGGTCGGCGAGAAGCGCAGATGTTTGCGATATAGAACCGCGAGCAGTTCGATGATGGAGAACGCACAGCCGATATGAACCGTCTGACCCGCATACGCCATGTCGAGGACGGTTCGCCGGAGCCTGGCCGGGTCGAAGGAAAGATTGGACCGGGAAACATTGCGTACCGACTGCATCAACATGTCCTTAGAGGGGGACCTCGGGTAGCATCAATGACCGGAATGCGCCGGTCGAGAGCTTATGGCCGCTTGCCTGGCAGTGTGGATCGATCGGTCATCTGTCATCGCCAACCCGACGATGCCGCGTCACAGTTGGTAGACAAAGCCGAGCCTTATGGATGAACGACGGGCGCTCGGTAGCAGCCGCTTGCGGGGCAGGCAAGGCGCTGATGATGCTGGTTTCGATGTCCAGGTCCCGGGTGATATTTCGAAGCGAGGGGACAGGCCGACGGCCTGCTGACAGGCCCGCGCCGACGGATGCCTGCCGCGGCGGTCCCCGGTCATCTCCGTGGCCTTCCATGCAGCCATCGGCTCCAATCATGCGGCTTGGCCATGCTATGGTGATCGGAACCTCGTCTACGGACCGGAGCGCACGGAACCCGTCAGCGGCCGATGACTTGAACCCCTCGATGAAGGACGAAGCGATGAATGGACACCGCCTGTTAAGAGGTCTCCCGCACCGGCGCGGGGTGATCGGCGGGATGGTTGGCGGGACTGTGGCCGTGGCGGCATGGGCGATGCCATGGCGCGGAACCGCTTCGGCACGATATGTCACGCCGGAACAGTTCGGTGCGAAGGGAGACGGTGCGACCGACGACGCCGTCGCCTTTCAGAAGGCATGCCGTCACTGCGCGACCACCGGTGACCACCTGCGTTTGTCGCCTCGCCGGTATCGCGGGGCCCGGATAGAGGTGCACGGCACCTTCGACGTGCTCGGGGAGGGGGCGACGGTCGATTACGTCGGTGTCGGCAACACGCTGATCGGGGGAACGGGGCAGGGCAGGGCCGCCACCGCGACCACATGGCCGGCGGTCGATCGCGACGCCTATGCCGATCGGTTTCCGGTCCGGATGTTTGCCCTGGCACGCGCCGCACGACAGGGCGCTACCGAACTGACGCTCCGCCGGGCAGGTGGCCTGCAGGAAGGCGATCAGCTGTTTCTGGCGCAGCGGCCGACGTCGATGTCCAGCCCGATCAACTACATCCCTAGCGATTTCTGCTTTGCGAAGGTCCGCGCGGTGGTCGGCGACCGGGTCATGTTGACCGAACCACTCCAGGAGCCGTTCGAGGCGGGTGCGGGCGTGTTCACGTCGAGGGGCACGGCGGTCGGCTGTCGAATTTCCGATCTGACCATCGCAACCGACGACGATGCCTATCAGCATGTCCTGCGATCGGGTGTCGATGTCACCTTCGAGCGTATCACCTTTGCGGGCAAAAGCGCGGTAGGCGCCTGCACTTTTGCCGAGGGCGTCACCTACCGCGATTGCCGCGTCCTCGGCGCCTATGGTCCATTGTCGACCGCACGGGGCAGCCATCGCGTCCTTATCGACGGCTTCACGTTCGAGACGCGGCGCGACCCGCCGACGGCGCAGCCCTACGCGATCTTCCTCGAAGAAAGCCTTCGTGACATCGAGATCAGGCGTGTGGAGAGCCAGGGCGCCGGTTTTTCCGTTCGCATGACCGATATGACCCAAGCGGATCGACGCGGACGGGTACGGATCGATCGCTGTCGTTTCCGCAGCGACAACGCGGTCGAGGTCGCGACCGGGCCTTTTCAGGGCGGCGTGGCAATCGGTCTGGATATCGATGTCACCGACAGCGTCTTCCGGGGCACTGCCATTGAACCGGACAGCAATCAGTTTCCGGGGGTCGGCCGCCGCGCGCTGACCTGGCTGGCCAGCAACGGCGGTCAGGATCGTTTGTCGTTCACCGGCTGTACCTTCGAATCCGCCAATGGTGGCCTGGCGGTCGCCACCGGGACGGGTTTCCAAGGCAAGCTGGTGCTGGGCCGGAGCGACAATCGGTTCATCGGATGTAAGCCCCCGGCGTAGCGCACGTCCGCCCGTTTTCCTTTGCGACGGATTCGCGTAGGGGGGCTGGCATGCGTACTGCCCATCGTCTCGGTATCCCCACCCCAAGCCTGCCATTCGCCCTGCTGGTGACGCTTCTGAGTGTCCTGCTTCTTGCGGGGGGAGCGTCGCGGGCGGATATCGCGGCGGGGCAGATCGTCGTGCGTGCCGCGTCCTGGATATGCCTGGCGATCGCGTTCCTGTTCGGCAGTCGGCCGTCTCTCGACCGGGGCAGGATGGCGCTTGTCTTCCTCGCCGCTGCGATCACGCTCACCATGCTTCAACTCGTCCCGCTACCCCCATCGATATGGACATCATTGCCCGGGCGAGACGTGCTGCGTGCAGCGGCCGGGATGAATGGCGATGTCCAGCCTTGGCGGCCCTGGTCCATGGCGCCGACCGCGACGATCAATGCCTTGTCGTCGCTGGTGGTGCCGTTCGCCGTGCTTTATCTCGTGATGACATTGGACCCGGCGGAATGGCGGCGGATGCCTGGCCTGTTTCTGATCCTGATCGCCGCGTCCGCCATTCTGGGCGCTCTGCAGGCATCGGGGGCGACGTTCGATAACCCGCTGATCAATGAATCGGTCGGATTCGTCAGTGGCACTTTCGCCAATCGCAACCACTTTGCGCTGTTCCTGGCATTCGGATGCCTGCTGGCGCCGATCTGGGCTTTTCTGGATGGGCGCCGCCCGAAATGGCGGGCACCGGTCGCCCTGGGTTTGATCATGGTGTTTGCGCTGGAGATACTCGCGAGCGGATCGCGAGCAGGGCTTGTGGTCGGCGCACTCGCCCTTGGTATCGCACCCCTCATCGTCTGGCGCGGCGTCAAAGCCGTACTCGCCGGTCAGCCGCGTTGGGTCTTCGCATCGCTGATCTCCGCCACCGTCGCCCTGGTGATCGCGGCCGTGCTCCTGAGCATTACGGCCGACCGAGCGGAATCGATCAACCGTGCCCTGGTGATCGATCCCGGACAGGATATGCGGGGGCGTGGGCTGCCCGTCGTGCTGGAAATGATCCGCGATTATTTGCCCTGGGGTTCCGGACTGGGTGGGTTTGATCCGATCTTCCGCTTGCACGAGCCCCTGAGCCTGTTGAAGCCGACCTATTTCAATCATGCGCATAACGATTTCCTCGAGATCGTGCTCGATGCCGGCGTGTTCGGTCTGCTGCTATTGGTCGCCGGCCTGGCATGGTGGGCGTGGGCCGGCGTGCGGGCATGGCGCGGCGGTTCGCGAAATGCGCTGCCCCGGCTTGGGGCGGCGATGCTGCTGCTGGTCATCGTCGCCAGCGTGTTCGATTATCCCGCTCGCACGCCGATGATCATGGCGATGATGGTGATCGCGGCCGTGTGGCTGGGGGAACGGCCGCAAGCGCGCGGATCGTCCGCTTTACCCGACAAGGGTCTGGACCTATAGGAAGACCTCTTCTCTTCTCCACACTGGAAGCTTTTCGTCCGCATGCGTAGGATATGTCCCCCTCTGCTGCTCGCAATCGCCCTGTCAGCATGCGCTGGCGGACCGCCGTTGGAGTCTACCGAACGATTGACGGTCGTCGAGAACAGCGCGACGCTGCCACCGCCTCATCGTGGGGACTTGACCGCTGCGGATCGGCCGGCGCTGATCGGGCCGCTCGATACGATCCAGGTCGATGTCTTCAACGTTCCCGATCTCAGCCGGGAAATCCAGGTCGATGCCAGCGGGCGGATTGCCATGCCGCTGATCGGTACGATCGACGCGCGGGGACGTACCGCTGACGAACTGGCGCGGGCGGTCGAGACGGCCCTGCGAGGCCGCTACGTCCGCAATCCGGAAGTGACGGTCAATATCCGGAGTTCGGTCAGCCAGGTCGTGACGATCGACGGGCAGGTGGTGGAGCCCGGCCTCTACCCCGTAACCAATCAGATGACGCTCCTGCGGGCCGTCGCATCCGCCAAGGGTTTGTCGGAGTTCGCGAAGGAAGACGACGTCGTCATCCTGCGAACGGTCGAAGGCCAGAAGATGGCTGGATTGTATAACATCGCGGCCATTCGTCGGGGTGCTTATGACGACCCTCCGATCTACGCCAATGACATCGTGGTCGTGGGCGATTCGCCTTCCCGCCGTGCATTCCGTACGATCGTTTCTGTCGCACCTCTCGCGATCGCGCCGCTGATCGCGATCCTGCAAAGAAGGTAAGGCCCACCACCTTTATGAATATGGTTTCGTCTCTGCCCCGTGGTGGCACTTCATCTGTTGACCCGGTAATTGCGGACCCGCAATCCAATGGCGACCGTATCCCGCTGATCCGGCAGTATTTGCGGATCGCGTTCCGGTGGCGGTACGTCATCCTGGGAGCGGTGGCGGCCTGCGTGTTGCTCGGGGTCGTCATCACGCTGCTGATGACGCCGAAATATACCGCCTACACCACGGTCGAAATCTCCCGTGAATCAGACAAGGTCACGGCGTTTCAGGGGGTGCAGAACGAAGCCAGTATCGGCGATCAGGAATTCTATCAGACACAATATGGTCTGTTGCGCTCGCGCTCGCTGTCCGAGCGCGTGGCCACGCAGCTCCGGATAGTCGACGATCCCAAATTCTATGAGCAGATGAGGTTCGCCAGCAACAGTCCGACCTTCCAAGTCGTCAATGGCCGTTATGCGGCGGGCGGTCACAATGATCGGCTGCGTGTCGCCGGCGAAATCCTGCTGAAGAATCTGTCGGTCAATCCCACGCGGCTGTCGCGCCTGGTCGATATCGGCTTTACCAGCCCCGACGCCAATTTGTCCGCCCGCGTCGCCAATGCCTGGGCCGACAATTTCATCCAGATCAATCTGGAGCGGAAGATCCAGGCGACGTCCTACGGCCGCAATCTTCTCCAGAGGCAGCTCGCTTTGCAGAAGGAGCGGCTCGATGAATCGCAGCGGCAACTGGTTGGCTATGCCTCCGCTCAACAGATCATCAACCTGCCGGCGTCCTCGGGCAATGGCACCACGTCCGAACGCTCGATCGTCGCCGACAATCTCGCCGCGCTCAACACGGCGCTGACGCAGGCCACGGCGGATCGCATCCAGGCGGAAGCGAAGTATCAGCAGGCGGGCCGTTCCGGCGCCTCGGCCGAGGCATTGCGCAACCAGGCGATCAACAGCCTGCGCCAACGTCGTGCCGAGCTGGCCGCCGACTATCAGCGCTTGATGGTCCAGTTCGAGCCGGGATATCCCGCCGCCAAGGCGATCCAGTCGCAGATCGACCAGCTCGATCGGTCGATCGCGCGCGAAGAAGGCCGCGTCTCGGGGTCGTTGCAGGCCGAGTATCGCGAGGCGCGGGAACGCGAGAATGCGTTGCAGGCGAAGGTCGACCAGTTGAAGGCGAGCTACCTGGATCTTCGCCGTCGGAGCATCCAGTACAATATCTATCAGCAAGAGGTGGATACCAACCGCGCCCTTTATGATGGCCTGCTTCAGCGGTTCAAGGAAATCGGCGTTGCCGGGGGTGTCGGTGTCAACAACATCTCGGTTGTCGATCCCGCCGACGTGCCGCAAAGCCCGTCCAGCCCGAAGCTGATGATCAACCTGCTTGTTTCGATCCTGGCGGGCATCTGCATCGGCGCCGGACTTGCCTATGCGCTTGAGCAGATGGATGAGGCGATCGCCGATCCGGTGGAAGTCGAGCGGCGCTTGGGTCTGCCGCTGCTGGGCACCGTGCCGAAGGTGGCGGGGGATACCACGCCGCGCGATGCGTTGCTGGATCGCAAGTCCGAGCTGGTCGACGCCTATCTCGCGGTTCAGACCAACCTGGCCTTCACCACCGAGCATGGCGTGCCGCGAACCTTCGCGGTGACGTCGACGCGACCCGCCGAGGGCAAGTCGACGACCGCGCTCGCGCTTGCGACGACGCTCGTTCGCGGTCATCGGAAGGTGATCCTGATCGATGGCGACATGCGTTCGCCGTCCATCCATCACCTGGG
>JAAIGG010541342.1_pt1 | contig 18049 bp, 10 predicted proteins | sample 6487391 | NCBI WGS metagenome assembly JAAIGG01 (sample SAMN13974130, study PRJNA590717) | phyllosphere metagenome | biome: asymptomatic weeds; feature: pooled weeds collected from a community garden; material: weeds; isolation source: pooled asymptomatic leaves from various weed species from...
GACCGACCCCGCCGACCTGCCCCCGCTCCCCTCCCCCGAACGCATCCAGGAACTGCTCTTCGACGCCGCCCGCATCGGCCGCGACGACGTCATCCCCGCCCTCCTGCGCGCCGGTGCCGACATCGAGGGGCAGGACACGCGCGGCTACACCGCGCTGGTCCTCGCCAGCTACAATGGCCAGCTTTCCACCACAGGGCTGCTGCTCGACGAGGGCGCCGCCCCCGACGGAGCCAGCGACGCGCAGGGCAATTCCGCGCTGATGGGCGTCGCGTTCAAGGGCCATGTCGATATTGCCCGCCTGCTGCTCGACCGCGGCGCCGATCCCAATCGCCGCAACCGCGCCGGGCAGACCGCGATCATGACCGCCGCGCTGTTCAACCAGACCGCGATCATCGCCCTGCTGCTGGAGCGCGGCGCCGATCCGAACGCCACCGACCATGCCGGCAACACCGCCGCCGCGGTCGCCCGGATGCAGGGTAACACCACGCTGGCGGAAATGCTTACCCCCTCATAACGCGATCCGCGTCGCGTCCGCACCCACGCCTTTGAACAAGGCGGCTTCCGTCCCCGTCATCCACACCTGCCCGCGCCCCTCCAGCCGCGCGAACAGCGCCGCGCGCCGGCCGGGATCGAGATGCGCGGCCACCTCGTCCAGCAACAGCACCGGCGCCGCGCCGCGCCGCGCGGCGACCAGCTCGGCGTGCGCCAGCACGATGCCCAGCAGCAGCGCCTTCTGCTCGCCGGTCGAACACAGCGCCGCCGCCTGCCCCTTGCCGGCATGGGTGACGATCAGGTCGGCGCGGTGCGGTCCGACCAGCGTGCGCCCCGCCGCGGCGTCGCGCCGCCGCCCGGTCATCAGCGCATGCGCAAAGGCATCCGCCTCCACCGCCTCGCCGTCCAGCGCCAGCGTCGCGCGCGCGAACACGTCCGCCGGACTCTCCCTCAGCGTCGCGTCCAGCGCGGTCACCGCCGCATGCCGCGCACCGTCCAGCGCCACGCCATGCTCCACCATCCGCTGCTCCAGCGCCGACAGCCAGCTCGGATCGACCGGCGCATCCTCCCCCAGCAACCGGTTGCGCTCGCGCATCGCCGCCTCGTAGCGCGTCGCGTGCATCCCGTGCGCCGGACTGAGCGCCAGCACCAGCCGGTCCAGGAACCGCCGCCGCTCGCCTGCCGCCTCCACGAACAATCGGTCCATCGCCGGGGTCAGCCACAGCACGCCCAGCCACTCCGCCAGCGCGTTCGCGCTCGCCGCCGCCCCCTGCACGCGCACCACCCGCCGCTCCGGCGCGGACGCCAGCGCGCCCGTCGCCACCTCCACCCCGTCGGCCAGCGTCGCCGCCACGCCGAAGCCCCCCGCCCCGCCCTGCCGCGCCATCGCCGACAGCGCCGCCCGCCGCAGACCCTTCCCCGGCGCCAGCAGCGACACCGCCTCCAGCACATTGGTCTTCCCCGCCCCGTTCTCGCCCGTCAGCACGACGAACCCCGCCCCCGGCGCCAGCACAAGGTCGCCGTGATTGCGAAAATCGGTCAGGACGAGGCGGGTCAGCATGCGGTCACCCGGCCCATAACGCGCGCCGCGCCGAAACGGCAAAGGGGCCACCGTCGCCGGCAGCCCCCTTTGTCACGATCGCGGTCGATCACGTCCGTAAACGGCCAGAAATCTGTAAACTGTCAGTCCGACCGACCCGCAGATACCTAAAATTGCAGGCTTTTCCGCAATCAGGTATCTCGTCGGCTCTGCTGAGTGTCAAGTTTCCAGATCCCTTGTAGGCGGATGGCGGATCGAACTTTACACATTGGCGTGGCCCATTCAACGATGCTGGCACGGGGGACGCCAATGGCTGCTGATCAAATCTACGTCGGGCGGGCGGACGCCGTTGACCTCGAGATCGACGGTGAGACCGTCATCGATCTGAACGAGGCGCTCTCCGCCGCCGCGACGGACGCTACCGAGATCACAATTCTGGGCGGATACTACCAGGCGGAATGGCTGGTGCAGCTGTTCAGGAACCTCCCGGCACGTCGCCGACGCGCGTGCAAGGTCAGGATCGCGGTCGGCTCCGACGCGACCGTGAGCCTGCCACGCACTTTCCGCGAGATGCAGGACGTTCGATCGGAACTGCGTCGGCTCGGGTATCGCGACATCGAAGTCGCGGTAGTCGGTCGCTCTCCTGTCCATTTTCATACCAAGCTGTTCCGGTTTCTCCGCACCACCCGACCTTCCTGGTACGTCGGTTCCGCCAACCCGGGCAGCGAGCGGCATGAGCTGATGATTCGTGTCGCAGGGCGGCACCCGGGCCTCTCCAGCTACGTCGATGCCGTCTTCGCCGTCGCACAGTCCGTCGAGCACGGCGTCCCGGAACGTCAGTCCGCGACTACCATTCGCGAGTTCCTCCTGGACGGCGTTCTCTGCCATCGGCCGCCGGCGCAGCAGCTCTTCACGTTCGATGCGTACAGGCTGTCGCCCGAAGATCGCAGGCGAATCGATACCCGGCTCGGCGAAGGAAGCGGCGTCGAGCATGCCAGCCCACGAACCGAGGGGTTCGGATTCGGCCTGCGCAGCGCCTTGGCTCTGCCGGCGGACGAGGATGCGGACGGTGACGGCGTCGAGACGCGCACCCGCTTCCGCTCGCTCGGCATGGATACGCTTTTCGGCCTGTGGATGCCCCGCCTCTATGCGGAGGAAGCCAAGGACTCCGTGAGGCAGCGGGAGGACGTTCGCCGTTCGCGGCTCGCGTCGATCGGATCGGCCCTCGACGTAGAGGGCGGACAGGACCGCGTGCTCGCCGCCTTCCACGCCTACATCGCTTCGATGGACCGCTATCTGGCGGACCTTGGGATCGACGCCAAGCCGGTGCGCGATCGGGACGCTGCCTTCAACCGGTTCGTCACCTCGCGCAGGCGCAGTCTCTCCGACCCTGCGTTCCAGCAGCGCCATGCCCGGCTGATGACGTTCGCGCCGATGTTCGACGTCTGGCAGGATCCGGACGTGGCGAGAAAGTTCGAAGCCAGCTTCTTCGAGGACCTCGCCTGGCGCTCGTCGCCGTCCGCGACCCGACGACCTCGCATCGTGAAGTCCATCATCGACGGGATGGACGAGGACGCGATCTGGCAGACATCGGAGGAGCTCCAGGTCGCCTTCGCAGCGCGACTGTCGGCCGATCCGTGGTCTGACGAGGACTGGCTCGACTGAACGATACGTCACGACAGGAGACACTGCCGACGGCTTGCAGCGGCCGGGAACGCCGATACAGCCTGCTCCAGAAGCGCCACATCCCCGACCAGCACGACGGTCCTGCGCGCCCTCGTGATCGCAGTGTAGATCATGGTGCGGTCCAGCAGCCGGCTGGGCACGATGGGGATGATCACCCGCTCGAACGCGGAGCCCTGGGCCTTGTGGACCGTGATCGCCCATCCTCGCAGGATGCGCTGGAGATCGACCGGTCGGATCTCGGTACGCGTGCCTGCCTCGTCGTCGAACAGCACCATGGCCCCCTTGGGCGTGGCGTGCTGCACGATGCCGAGACTGCCGTTCATGACGTCGACCACCTTCGGTCGCCCTTCGTCGTCCACTAATCCCGCGTCGTGATCGTAGCTGTTGCGGGTCCACAGTATCTTGCTGGTCTCGGCGATCCCCCAGTCGTGGATCGGAGGCTGCGCGCCGGCCCAGCGCCGCTCGATGCGATCGGACAGGGTCGTCACGCCAGCGGGACCGCGTAGGGTCATGCCAAGGATCTGGACACGTGCGGCATGAAGGTGCCGCATCGCCGCCCGATCCGGCTTGTCCGCTGGGGAGCCGACGAACGCCTCGAAGATCCCCATGATCGTGTCGGGCACGTCAGCCGTACTGCAAGGGGCGATAAAGACCCCCTCACGTCCGGCATCCTCGGCGTCGAAGCATGGCACCTGAAGCATCGTCCCCCCGCGGATGGCGGAAGCGACGACCGGTATCGAGCTGTCGCTCGACTGCCGATGGACCTGACTCAGCGTAGCCCGGGGACCCGCGTGGTTCCGACAAGGGCAGCGAGGGGATTGCCCGCACCGATGGGCGGCAGCTGTCCTGGATCGCCTACGAGAACCACGCCGACCTCGTCTGGTATCCACGACATGATCTGCCACAGGTCTGGCGTGGCGATCATCGACGCCTCGTCCATGACGAGGATGCCGGCGCCCATCTTCCGCCCGCCGACCGTGATCGCCTTGAGGAAACGATGCACGGTCATCGCATCATGACCTGTCGCCTCCTGTAGACGCTTCGCAGCGCGTCCGCTCAGCGCGATCTGCGTGTATGCCCGATCGAGGTCGTGGGCGAGGTGCATGATGGCGCGAGTAACGGTACTCTTTCCCGTGCCTGCCGCGCCGTCGACGATACAGAAGCGCGAGGCAGCCACCTGCTTCACGGCCCTGATCTGCGCCGGGTCCATCCGGAAGCCCAACTCTGCTTCCACGATCGCGATCGCGCTCTCGGCCTTCTCCTGCGGGGCGTTGACCTCCCGAAGCCTGGTCGAGATCTTCCTCTCGATCTCCGCTTCCATCATCGCCGGCCCCCGCCCCTGCCACATGCCAGCACGCTCGACGAGTTCACCGTTACCGACAGCCAGATCGAACGCGGTAACGGCGTGGCGTTCGCCCGAGCGGCCCAGCAGCGACCTGAGTCCGGCCAGGATGTCCCGACGCTCCGACGCGGTGTGACCTCCAACACCTCGCTCGTGCCCCCTGTACCGTCGTGCGACCACCTCCTCGACCGCCGCACGCAGACGGCGGGGATCGTCGATGGAGATGCCGAGCCGGCGCGCCCGGTCGTCCACCTTCCGCCAGGGCTGCAGGGCTGAAAGAGCGTACGGATCGTCCTCCAGCCTCTGGACCGCAGAGCGACCCCAGAGCTTCGCCGCCATCATGGCGGTGGCGGCATCGAAGCCGTAGCGATCGAACCGCTCCAAGACGTGAACCTCGTCGGCAAGCATTCGAAACTCGTTCGTCAGCGCGACGCTGGCCACGGGGCCGAGATCGGCAGCGAGAGCCGCTGCGTCGCCGTCCCGAAGAATGCGGTAGAGGTCGGTGCCGTGCACCTTCCACAGCTTGCTCGCGGTAACGCGGCCTACGCCAGCGACTGCCCGGTTCGTCGTAATCCAGCGGACGATCGCCTCTCCACGAGGAACGAGTGGCAGCGCGACCTCCGCCCGGACCTGTCGTCCGTGATCTGGATCGTCGACCCACTCGCCGGTGACGCGCCAGTCCTCGCCCACCTTCGGCTCGCGCGTCGCTACCGTGGCTCCGATACGAACCCGTCGCGACGCTCCGTCCGCCGTGCTGCCAATCATTATGCCGCCGCTCGTCGGCGAGGGGTGGAACGAGGTGACGGTCAGCTCCATCGTCACCCCATTTGGCGCGGAGCCGTTCGCGATCATGGCAGTCGACCCGTCTCGGCGACGAAGCCCCGCAGGAAGCCGAGCTCCTTCCGAAGCCGCTGGTTCTCCGCGCGCAGGAGCAGCAGCTCACCCTCGAGATCGGAGATGCGTCGATTGCTCGGCTCCTGCTCTTCCACCGCCGCGCGGGCAGCCGCGAGCCTCGTGGTCCCAGCGGTTTTCTCCCATTCGTCATAGGTGGCGAGCAGGCGGGCGCACCACTCGTTGGTGGCGAAGTTCTGGCGATTGAAGCGACGTCCGCCGGCGCTGATGGCCTGGGCCACCTTCCCGGCGGACGCCTTGCCTGCATGTCGTGGCAGCGCCTCCTCGCCGAGGCCGCGAAGGTAGTCGGCCACTACGCGCGCGTTCAGCCGGGCGGCCGGTGCCGCTGGGCCGCCGAGCCTGGCGTCCGGTACGGCTTCCAGCTCCTGTATGACGCGGTCGATCAGGTCGCGTACTTCCTGCTCGACGCCGGCATCGGGACTCATGTGCGCTCCTCCGCCTGGCCGAGCGCTTCGTAGAGCGCGGTCTTGCCGACCTTCATCCGCGCCGCCGCCTCACGAACCGTCAGTCCTGCGGCGATGTGCATGCGCGCCCGCTGCAGCTTATCCGGCGTGATCACCGGACGCCGACCACCCTTCCTGCCCCGAGCCTCTGCCGCGCGAAGCCCCGCACTCGTTCTCTCAACGATCAGGTCGCGTTCGAACTGCGCCAGCGCTCCAAAGATGTGGAACAGCAGCCTCCCCCCCGAGGTGGCGGTGTCGACAGCCTCGGTCAGCGATCGCAGGCCGATGCCGCGCCGTTCGAGTTCGCCGACGGTGTCGATGAGGTGCCTGACCGATCGCCCGAGCCGGTCGAACTTCCAGATGACCAGTACGTCGCCTTCGCGAAGAAATGACATTGCCGCGGCCAAGCCCGGTCGATCGGCCTTGGTCCCGGACGCCTTGTCGTCGAAGATCTTGTCGCAGCCTGCCGCCCGAAGCGCATCATGCTGCAGCGATGGATCCTGATCCGCCGTAGACACGCGTGCGTAGCCGATGAGCGCCATCGTCACATCATGTCCCGCGACGAGTTCTGCACAGCCTCGTCGTTCAACGCCTCCGCGGCCGAACGGAGCGACGACGTCACGTCCTGGACGCCTTCCAGCAGCCACACGGCGTCATCGAGAATGAAGCGCCACCCGTTCACGTGCCGAACGTGAACGGCCCTGGCGAGCACCATCGCGTGCGGAACCAGCGCAGCTCGCCTTACCGAGAAGTCGCGATTGAAGAGAATAGCAGCAAGATAGTCGAAGCCGGCGTCTGGCAGCGCACGCATCACGCCGAGCTGCCGCTCTCCGGGCGCTTCCGTGCGCAGCCTTCGCGCCTTGATCTGGAAGCGGATGCCATCGCCGTTCTCGGCATCGTAGCTGGTCGCAGAGTTTGGCGTCAGCTTCCAATGGAAGGCGCGCGCGAAGAGATGCTCGGCATAGTCCCCAAGAGGCGCGTTGCCGGTTCTTACGACGCCGCGGCGGCGTAGTTCCTCAATGGCCGCGGCCTGCGTGCGAAGCAGGTCGCTGATCGTCGCAGTGGTCATGAATGGCCACTCCGAAGGGGCAGCCTCGGCTGCAGTTGGGATCGGCGCGGGACGCGATATCAATTGGACATCCATCTGACCGGAGCCCGGGTCGTATACATGCCGCGGAACAACGCGGCGCAGGCGGTTGCCCACGTTCATCCGCTGCTGCCCAGCATTCAGGTGCGCATACTTTTCCGCGTCCACTCCAAATTCGGCGGCTACGCTACGAAGGCTATCGAGATCGAGGAGACCATCGGCACCGACCGTTCGATCCCGCAGCCAGCGATTGAACGGGCTGTTTTGCGTGTCGGCATGCCATGCATCGCGCTGTTCCCGAGTGAAGTGCATCGTCGCCGTCCATTCAGTAGCATCTGATCATGATGCTATGTCCGCCTTCTCGTCCGAGAAACAAGCTGTCCGGATTTCCGTTCCCGTGTGCCATTTACGGACATTGACAACCTCGACCGGTAATCCCCCGTTTCCCGGACCAACCGTCTATCGCTCTGCGATGCACGTGCTCGCCGATGCGTAGGATCAATGACAATGGTCAGAGCCTGATCAGCACCTTCTCCTCAGACCAGCCTTCGGCGGCGCGGCGGTCGCGCTCCGCACCGCGCTGACGCGATCGGACGGACACGCCGAAGACGTCCGCTTTCCGCACGAGCATCCTCCGTTCGTCCCGCATGATCACGTTCTGGCGCTTCAGATCGACCATTACCGTAGCAGTGATGACGGGGAACGGGCTCCGTCGGTCTTCAAGGCGGAAGAGCGAGACCTGTCTGCGCACCGGATCCAGCCTTGCGACATGGTCCTGCCCGAGTTCGCCGACGAAGAATGCGGCACACCCGTGATAGCAGCGTAGCACGCCCTCGAGCTGCTCCACCCTGTCGCCATCGATTACCAGACGCCCATCCTCGTCCAGCGCGCCGAGGCCCTTCTCGGCCGACCTGACCATCGCTTCGGCCGTCCGCGACGGGTCTGCAAGCGCGCGCAGGTACTCGAGCGCCTGCTCGGCGAACTGCTGCTGGCTGCCGAAGTGGTGACGGATGTCGCGCACGATCGACGCACCCGGTCGGCTTGCCGAACGTGTGCGATTGAGCACGTTCAGCGCTTGGTGAACGAGCAGATCTTCGCGACGTCCCACGGCGGCGGAACGGAAGGCCTCTTCGTCGATCACGTCCTTCGCGGCGTCGATCGCGCGGGACAGGCTCACCCTCTCTTGCGCAAGGCGGTCGTGAACTCCCGACGGGAGCTCGTCGGCATGGGGCATGCGCCCACGATCGACCGCGAATGCGGTGATGGCCTCGAGCGGGGCGTGAATCCGCTCGATCAGGGGTACGGTCGACCGCGAAACGCGCGGCCGCGCGTTCGCGTAAGCTGCCGTCGAGGCGCGCCGGCCTCTCCGACGCTCCAGCAGGAATTCCTGCTCGTCCTCGGGCCTGCGGAAGGCGACGAAGATCCCCGGCGCAAGCGCTACCGGCCCGCTGCCCGTCGCATGCGCGACTATCTGTCGCAGCTCGTCCTGCTGGTAATATTTCTGGAATGTGCCCCGAGACGTGAGATAGCCGTCGCGAAAGGGCTTCAGTCCATCGACTGGGACCGCGCCGACGATCATGACCGAGACGACGAGGGCGCGACCCGTGAGCGTCCAGGCGCGCTCCAGCGCCGTCGATCGTTCACGCTCGTCCTCGATGACATTCAGGACGAAGCCCAGATTGACGATGTCCGCTGGCGCGATTGCAGCGTCAGGCGCGAAGTGGGGATCCCATCCCGATGCCTGGACGCCCGCAGCGATCAGACCGCGAAGGTCGTCGCCCTGACCGCAGCCATAGTCGAAGACGCTGACGCCAGGCCGAATGACGCCCGTTCGCACGAGCAGGGACATGGGCTGGGAGAGATGATGGCGCACCATGGCAGTGCGATGACGGGCCACGACCGGCCTGTCGTCGATCCCGCGCTGTATCATGGCCAGCCCTCCACCTGGAGGCCGAGACTGTCCAGCCGCGATGCCCATTGCCGCCGTGTCCCGATGCGATGCGCATCCACGAACGCCGACGCGGCCACCAGGCTCGACGTGAGCTTCGCCCACTCGGCGCGCAGCGGGTAGTCGTCCGCGACCAGCAGTTCCTTCCTGTGGAGTATCGGCGGGTTGATCCGGTGCGAATAGTCGATCTCGGCTGGCACGTCGGAACCCTCGGCAAGCACCCAGGATCGGGCCAGCGCCGGAAAGGGATCGCGATCGAAGTTGCGGTAGAGAAGCAGGCCGATGCGGCGGGCCTCGATACGGGCCACGTTCCAGCCGCCGTCATGCAGGGTCTGGGCCCGGATGACGGCGTCCTGTTTGCTTCCGTCGAGAAGGTGCAGGGCCGACCTGTGCACGTAGACAGCTCCGCGCACCGACTTGCCGATTCCCAACGGTCAGGCCTTCGTCGTCCCGAGGGCCACGGCGGACGCCTCCTCGGGGTCGAGATACGGCGCCTGTGCGTAGATCAGGCCACCAGGTTGATTGGCCAGGCGAGCGATCATGTGGCCGTGACCGAGCAGACCTTCGGCTCCTCCCTCGTCGAGGATGATTTGCGAGTTCACCCTGTTCGACACCTTCAGGGCGATCTTGTTGTTCATGTTCGCCTTGATCAGACCGGGAAGAGCGTCCTTGTCAGGTCGCTGGGTGATCAGGAACAGGTGGATTCCGGCCGCACGAGCCTTGCCGCTGAGACGCACCACGTATTCGGAGACGGCGTCGCGATACTGTCCGTCCGCCTTGTCCGCCATCCAGTCGGCAAGTTCGTCATGAAAGAAGTAGATGCGCGGCAGCCTGTGCTGCTCGTCGACCTTGGCATTGTATGCGTCGAGGTTGGGCGATCTGGATGGGGCCAGAACCTCGGTGTACCGCCGCTCCATCTCTCCCACGAGATCCTTTAAAGCGATGATCGCCTCTTCCGCGGTCACGATGATCGGTCCGTCGAGATGCGGCACCTGTTCGATCCAACCGTAGTCGATGCCGGCCTTGGGATCGACCAGTCGAATGCGCGCCGCAGTCGGCGAGTTAGTCGAGCAGATGTCGAGGAGGAGATTGGCGGTGAAGACGCCCTTGCCGCCGCCCGTCTCGCCCGCGATCAGCGTGTGCGGTCCGTGCTGTGGCTGCCCCGCGAAGGGGCCCCCGAGATTCAGGTACAGGATCTCGCCCGTATCCTCCCGCTCGCCCAGTACGAAGCTGGTGTTCCGGAACGGCGCCGTTGCGGGGAGTGTCCGCCGCTTCCAGACGTCGAGGGTCGGAAGAGTGATGCGATCGTCGCGCGCGACCATGACCACCACCTCGCCCTTGGCAGGCCGCACCGCGACGATTTCAAGACCATGCGAGGTGAGCAGCGTCGAAGTGCGCTTCTGCACGAGATCGGTGGTCATCTCGTCGCTACCGCGAAAGCGGATCAGGGCGGAGTTCGGCGTCAGACGCGACCCGACCACCTCGGTCGTGAGCCCATACCCCTTCAGCGCCGTCTTCAGTCTTCTTTCCGTCGCCTGCAGCCATTCCTGACCTGCAATCTCCGCCGGGGGTACCGGGCGTTCCGAAAGCATTGTCGCGACGCCGCTGCGGAAACCTCCGTTTGGAACGACATCGCCAACCGGCTGCGATGCGGATTCGCCGTTCGCTGCGTCGTCGGAGGAGGGCAGGACGTTTTTCGGCAGGATGTCCGGAGACGATAGCCCTGCCCCCGTCGGTGGCGCGGCTGCCAGCGTCGATAGGACCATGGCGGCGCCTACTTCGACCGGACCCTGTTCGTCGTCGGCGGTCGAGCTTTCGGCGGCCGTGGACGGAGAGGTGGGTGGCGGCGGAACGTCAGGCGTCGGATCGCCGCCTTCGTCGTCGTCCGGGGCGGGGGGTGGACCCTGCGGCGACGGGGGACTCGGCAGCGGAGGGGAACCGCCGCCGCCGCGTACGTCCTCCAGAAGCGAAGCGATGGCCGGTCGATTGAAGAACATCTGTAAGAAGCCGTCGCCCATGACGGGAGGATCGACGGGGCCGTCCTCGTCGTGCACGAAGACGAGTGATACCCCTGTAACCTCGATCTCGACCTCGAGCGCCCGTATCTGCGCGATCCGTTCGAGCAGCCTGTCACCGTCCTCGCGTTCCTCGAAGCTGCCGTGCTCGACGAGTAGGTCGGCGAGCTGCGCGGCGTGAGCCGCCGCATTGAGCCGGTCCGCCCCCCTGCCGTAGCGGGTACGCAGACGGTTCATGGACGACTCCGTCTGCTGACGAGACTTGCTTCGGGCTTGGATCAGGCCGTCAGCGCCGACGTACTTCGATTCCACGACAGTCAGCGTCACGACGTGCCTGCCTTCGACCTCGCGCGCGCTGACCAGAAGCAGGTCCGCGACGGGATCGCTCAGCAGATGCCCAAATCGCGTCTTGAAGTCGTCGAGGAAGAACCAGGCGAGCATCTGCCCGTGCGCACCGACCGAGCTCCGGATCAGCTGTTCGCTGAGGCTGAGGCCGATCAGTTCAAGCGCCGCCGTGTCCCGGTTGGCCGCCCGTAGCACGATCTGGCCCGACAGATCCGCCGCGCGGTCGATGAGCGTCCGAGCGAGATCGATCTCGTCATGCGGCACGCGAGCCGTGACGTCCGCGAGCATCTCGGCAAGCCGCTTGGACAGCGACCGCCTGTGCGCGCAGGTCGACACGACGAGGTTGTGACGCACCTCCTCGATGGGCACCGAACGGATGACGCTGATGCCGTTCTGCCGGAACAGTCTGCGGTCCGCGATCGTGTCGAAGGTGACGACCCAGTCGGCAATATCGTGTGCGCGGCGGATGATCTTGGCGTTCTCGTCGTGATCGAACGAGATCTCTCGCACGGGTTCCCAGTGATCGCTTCGACCGGGGTCATCCGTCTCTTTGGATGCCATCTCCATTGCCAAGTCGAGATAGCGCTGGACGCATTCGGGGCGGGTCGGAGATGCCAGAAGCATGCGCGTCCGGTTCTCTCCTGCGCCGTGCACGAGACGGCGGGACGGTGCCGCCCGCGTTGACATATCGACGTCGGGCCACGCGGCGCGGGTTGCGCAGCGTCGCCAGTGGGTTCCCGCATTTCGAGCGAACACGTCCTGGAGGAAGGCGATGTCGAGGGGCTTGTTGTCGTGCTCCGACGTGGCGAGCTGCTCCACGTCGCCGATACCGACGCGCAGGTTCGACAGGAATTCCTTGGTGAGGTCGGCGCCGCCGCTCGAGTCGAGCTCGCGTCCGATCGAGACGTTCTGCTCGGCGTACAGCTGGCGCAGTCTCTTGCGGTCGTCGCTGGCGATGATGAGATCGCAGCGCAGCCGCGTGTCCTCGTCCACCCGGCGCGCGAGCCGCTCCGCGACAGCCGAGGGAAGGTCGCGACTCTCGGAATTGTAGAGCACGACCGAGAAGTTGGCTGCGTTGTGAGGGTGAAGATCGAGATGCTCGGACAGCACCTTCATCAGGTTGTCCGCCGCCTGCTTCGTGTGTGCGCCCTGCTCCTCGCCCGTCGTTCCTGGGGCCGCAGCGGGTTCGACGTACGAATAGTCGGCGAGGAACTGGTTTTCCGTCATCGACACGAAGACGTTCTCGCCAGTCTGCAGCACCGCGAAGTCGCTGAACCAACTGCGCTGCAGGTCAGCCTCGGCCCGGAGGACGAAGGAACGCAGGCCCTTGTCGTCGAGACCAGACGCCACGGTATCGAGGCTGTCCTTCAGCATACGCGCGCGAAGGCCGATCTCGGCGAGGCGGAAGGGAGACAGCGGCGTAACGATTGCGCCCGGAGAGTTGCGTGAAAGCGCTATCCCAATCGTCATCACGGGAGTCCAGAGTACGCGCTTGCATGCGTCCCGGTATGCGTGCGTGCGCAGCGCGTGCAGAAGCTGTCCAAATCGCCGAGCTTGCTCGATCACGGCGTCGGCCATCGCGCCCTTGCCTTCTAAGAAGGCCTTGAGGGCTTCGCCGTAGCTTTCGGCGAATGCGGTGTACGCCGCCTCGATGGCTGAGCGACCGGATGGCGAAACGATGTTCTTAGCCGACAGGTCCGCAAGTCCGCTGGCGAAGTGCGCTCCCATGTCGGACGTCGGATCGTTGGGATCGAACAGCTGCCCTCCGTCGGTCGCGTTGATGTCGCCGATGGTCTCTCGGACGGCGAGCTTCAGCGAGGCGGGGCCCGACACAGTGTCCTTGGCGGTCCGCGAGAACCGACCGCAGAGCAGCTGCACCTTTCCGGTATCTGGCGGTGCCGCCGCGCGGAGGTGGTCGGGGAAGTTGACCCCGAGACCGCGCACGGTTGGAGTCCAGATCATCTGCGTTTTGATCGCATGGTCCAGCTTCGTCGGGTCGACGGCCCCGTCCGGCAGGAAGTCGCCCTTGCCGAGCAGGTAGACCTCGAACCGGAACTCGGCGTCCTTGCCCTGATGATCGCTGACCGCGTCGATCTCGCCTGCCCAGTCGCGCGTCCAGCAGATGCCGCAGTCGATCCTCACGAAGTCCGGCGTCGCGTCGTCGAGCCCACGATAGCGGTCGCGAAGCGTGACCGACGCCTCCAGGACGTGCTGACGCCAGAAGTCGAGTTCGTTCGCCTTGTCGAGGCGGAACAGGACTATCCTGTCCGCCATGTCCACGGCGGCCGTCGACAGGAGTTCGTATGTCGAGCGCAGCAGCCCGACCTCCAAATCCGCGTGGGCGCGGACCTCGCGGAAGATAAACTGCTCCCAACGTCTCGCGAGCTTTCGGTCCTTCTCCAGCCGCGTGCGGTGGCGGCCGTACAGCGCCGTCTCCGCTGCGTCGGCAGGGCGGCTCTCGTCCAGGCGCTCCAGGATGTCGCGGTCGACTGCGCTCAGCGACCCGGCGGCCTCGCGATCGACGTAGTCCATCGTCGCCTGGCCCAGCCGCGCCTCCTTGGTCGTCTTGCGGGTCTTGATCACCTTCTGGATCGTCGACCATTTCAGAGTGACGAAACCTTCCTGGCTTTCGGTCCAGACTCCGGGCTCGATGTCGCCGTCATCCAGAAGCGCCTGGAACTTCGCCGCGTCCTCAGGCTGGATCTCGCCTTCCTGTATCAGCTTGTCCAGCCGCGACTGCAGAACCGGGCGTTCGAGGGGCGATCCCTTGTCGTTCCTGAGATAGGCGACGTCTGACACGCGATTGTAGAGTTCGCTTAGCTGTGTCGCCCAGGATTCCGGAGAAGTGAGTCGCCCGCGGTCGCCTGGTGGCGCGAAGGTCGGAGCCTCGGGTGGCATCCGCAGCACCGTCAGCGCCCGGTTGAGCGCCTTATGGGATGCCTGCTTGTCCACCCCGTCGTCGAGTTCGAGCATGAACTGCGCGAACGTCCCGACACCCGTCGGGATGTCGGTGCGGAGCAGCCCCCTGATGGCGCGGTGGAGATAGTCCTGATGCCGCGGTTCCAGCGATCTCAGGTGCAGACTCGCATCGAACCAAGCGTCCACGTCCGCCTTCAGGTGGTCGGGAGAGATGCGGTAGATGGTGGCCGCCGTCTCGCCTAGCCGGTTGAGCGCGTCGTTGCTGACCGCCGAGACGACCGCGCGGTCGGCGTCCGTCCGCTCGACGTTACGCCAGTGGGTAAGCGGCTCGTCCGAGATCCACTCCTTCCGGACGGCTCCGCTCACCAGATCGGGATGGATGGCGATACGGGCTGCAGGTTCCAGCGCGTGGATCGCCTCGAGGATCCGGCGGATCTGGTCCTTGTCGAAGTCGAATACCGCGAACAGGACCGGTTCGTCGGGACTTGCGAGCAGCGCCCGCCGCACGCGCTGCGCCGCCACCTGCGCGACGAGAATCGCGTCGTCACGCGTCTCGTGGATCGTTGGAGGGGACGACTGACTTTCGTCGGCCGGACTCTCATTGTTGGTGGGAACGTGTGCGGTCTGCGTGGTCATCTACTTGCCGTCGGCCTGATGGTAGGGATTGCGCACGAAGGCGCAGTCGTCAGAAAGGCGCTCGAGGAAGCCGAGCATGCGCAGGCGTTCCTCGAAGACCCGCTGGTTCGCGCGGAGCTGCTCGAACGGGGCGTCGGTGCCGAGTTCGCGCTGGCCGATGGCAGGTCCGATGACCAGCCGGTAGCGTGCCCAGATCGTTTCGAGGTAGCGCTCCAGTTCGACAGGCACCGTCACGTTGGCCAGGACGAGCGCTTCCAGGAAACCGTTGTTCGCAGCGTACCATCGTCCCTGTCCGACCCTGCTCACCGCGAGTCCGATCCGCTCCGCCTGGACGCCGAGCATCTGTCCAAGATGGTTCGCATGCTTGGCGAGCGCCTCTTCGCGCAGCTCCTCGATCATCCGTGCAGGATCGGTCGTTTTCTGGTCGACCTTGAACGACAGCACCTCCGACAGCAGCTGCTTCCGCCTGGCCGTCGGATCGCCTGCCGCCCCGGCCTGCTGCCATGGCCCGCTGGCCGCGAAGTCGTCGACGGTCTTCGAGATCGCCAGCCGGGAAAGCTCCCGGTGGAGCTGGAAGCGCTCTCGGGACACCCGTCGCAGACCGCCAGCGCTGGTCATGGCCATGTCGACGGGCATTGGCTGGTCCTGGCGCCGCCCGAGCACCTCGGCAGAACGCTCGACGATATAGCGCGCCACATGGAGGCCGGTGACGCGCATCAGAGGTTCGGCGAGCTGATCGTCCGGCAGCTGCTCGAGGCTCAGAATGGCTACCCAGTCCTCGGCAAGCCGATCGTAGACGAAGTGGTGCGGCAAGGGGAGATAACCCACCCTGTACTGGATCGCGTCCACCTCCTCGGTCGGCTCGGTCGGCTTCTGGAGTAGCCTCGCCACCCGATTCCATCGGCCCGTGTCGACGAGTAGCCTCCGCCTAACCAGTTCCTCCACGCGCTCCGCAAGACTGCTGCGATTCAGCATCAGGAAGACGATCTCGCCGCCACGCGCGAAGAACTTGCGATCGCTGGTGACCTTGCCCGTCTTCTTGCTGATGCCGTAGTCGGCCGTCAGCATGTCGGTTCCGCCAGGTATCAGGTGCCGCGAGGTGGCGCGGCGGCCGCGCTCCGGTTCGACGACCGCGGCTCGCAGCAGATCGACCGCGTCGTGGAAGGACGAGAACTTGTCGAAGCGCTCGCGAAGATGAGCAACCTCCGCTGGGCTACGCTTGCCGCGCCACTTCTCCCACTTGGCCTCGTCGGACAGCGTGTCCCCGTCGGCGGCGATCCTGTCGAGGACGTGATCCTGGAAGAGGAGACCGCGCAGGTCCGCACGCATCGGTACGTCGTACGAGAATTTCTCGTGCTTGCCGGAAGATGGCAGGAATATGCTTCCTGTGTTCTTGTCGCTGGCCCGCGCAGCCATGATGGCGATCGTCTCGAGCAGAAGAAGCCAAGGTGACTGATCGTTGATGAGGCGATGCCCCCAGATCATCTGCTCGATGTTGACGCCCCACGAGTCGCGCTGAGCCGTTTCGGGGACGTCGAGTGCACCCTCGACCTTGAAATGAGCGAGATCGGTCATGCGGCACCGAGGGGCAGCGGGGCAAGCGCCAGCCGACCGTTTGAAGGAAGACGTACCAGAGTGACCTCAGTGGGTTCCGGCGGGAGTAGGCCCTCCTTTGCCAGCCGGGCGACGGAGCGAAGACGGAACTGCCGCAGCTCCTCGAAGCACTGGCGGGAGAAGCTGGAGGGGAGACTGCCGTTCCGAATCCGCACGAGGTACTCGAACAGGAGGGGAGTTAGGTCGATCGCGGTGAGTTCCTCCCCATCGCGCCGTATCACCATGCGAGGACGGGCGTTCGTCCCCCGGGCATCGAAGTCGACGCTAAGCCGCTCCTGCGGCGAAGCCCCAAGCCTGATCGGCGCCGCCGTGTCGAGTACCCTGCCTTGCCGGCTCTGCGTGTAGCCCGCAGGTCCGGTCAGCCATAGCTTGTCGTCGTCGTCGGCCATGAGCCCGGTGTAGACTCTGTTGAGGCCGGTGATCAGGTGACGCCGCATGCGCCCCGTGTCGGCACCGCTGGCGAGGCCGTCCGCGAACCGGAGATAGTCGCCGCCGCCCGTGAAGATCGTCAGGAGCCAGGGATTCAGGCGTTCGTCTCCTTCCGGCAGCACGAAGAAGAGCCGCCGGCGCTGGTCCGCAAGCGCATCGTGCAGTACGGCCATGTCCACTTCCGCCGGTGCAGCACGATATCGGGTACGGTGCGTCGCAAGCAGCACGTCGCCGTGATGTCCGTCGGCCGCCATGAACTGGCCGAAGGCCTCGGCGGGTTCCATCTCGATCATCAGCTCGTCGAACGCGTTAAGGGTTTCGCGTCCGAGCCCGAAGCTGTCGAATACGGTGAATGCCCTGAACTGCTGACGAGTGGCCGCGTCAAAGTTCAGACCGAGAAGATTGCGGAAAGGGTTCACACGCCGCGACGTATCGCCAGCGGGCGCGAGGTGATGCGCGTCGGTGCATCGGATAAGGCCCGCTGCGCCGCTGTCCCCCAGCAGAATGTTGGAACACAGCAGCAGCAGCTGGCGGACGGGCAGATGCGTGTCGTTCAAAGCTGCCAGGCGTATCAGCCTACCTAGACGAACCCGCAAACCGGGATCCGCCGGGTCGGCCAGCACTGCAAGGTTCCGCCGGATCGGACAGGTCGAGTTCTCGTAAAGAGTACAGCCTGAACACCGCTCCCAGTCCTGATGTTCGACGATGGCCTTGACGACCTCGTCGAGGCGCTGGTCGGCGAGGGGGGCGACGCCACGGCGCGGACCAGCCTCAATGCCGACCGGCTGTTCCAGTTCGCCGGATACAGCTCGGGCAGCGGCGCGGTGCGGCAGATGGGGCTGACCCACGCCTTCGCCCTCGCGCAGATCGAGGCGGCGGCGGCCCGCGCCCACGCGCAGATGCGGATGCTGTGGGGCGCGCCGGCCCTGCACGAGCCGATCGGGCGCGCCCGCGCGGCCCTGGCCTCCGGCCATCCGGGGCGGCTCGATGCGGCGGCACGCGATCTCCTGCGGGCGGCTGCGGGTGCGCCGCGGCCGGTCCGGATGACGAGCGCGCGCGCGGCGACCGATCTGGCCACGGCCGCCCGGGTGATCGGGCGGCACCGTCGCTTCTTGCGGCGCCTCGCCGTCGCGCCGTTCTGA
>JAAIGG010364477.1_pt1 | contig 18032 bp, 13 predicted proteins | sample 6487391 | NCBI WGS metagenome assembly JAAIGG01 (sample SAMN13974130, study PRJNA590717) | phyllosphere metagenome | biome: asymptomatic weeds; feature: pooled weeds collected from a community garden; material: weeds; isolation source: pooled asymptomatic leaves from various weed species from...
CGGCGCTGATATTGGCGTTCAGCACCGTTTCCTTGTCGACCCCCTCGGTCGAGGTCGGCGCATAGATATAGCTGAACGCCGCGTCGCTGATCCCGTTGTAGCGGAACACGTCCAGCGGCACGCAGTTCGGGTCGGTGCCGTTGCGCGGATCGCCAAACGGATCGATCGCCTCGCGCTCGGCAACCCGGGCGACGTCAAACCCGTCGGCGAAAGTGTGAGTGAGATGCGGATCGATACCGGCCCCGGTTATCGTGTCTATTTCACGGCACGGGGCGAGCAGATCGTCATCCTCCTCTGCGGTGGAGACAAAAGCTCCCAAGACCGGGATATCCGCACGGCGAAGGCACTTGCGAAGGAACTCTGACGATGGCGCTCGAAACCCACCCCTACGACAGTGCCGAGCATCTCAAGACGCCGGAGCACATCGCGGCCTACCTCGATGCCGTGCTGGAGGATAACGATCCGGCGCTGCTCGCCCACGCGCTCGGTGTTGTCGCTCGCGCCCGCGGCATGACTCAGGTTGCCGCGGACACCGGCCGGTCGCGGGAGCAGCTCTATCGAACCCTGTCGGACCAGGGCAATCCGCAACTCGACACGCTGATGGGTGTGCTCAAGTCGCTTGGACTACGCCTGAGTGTGCACGCCGTCGAATCCGAGCCGGCAGCCTGAGACGTCGTACGATACCCTGGCAGGTCTCATGATCAGGCGACTGCCGACCTTCGTTCTCACTCCCACTCCATCATCAACCGATGATCCAAGCCGCTGATATATGAAGCGAAAATATTTTTTCGCACTGACAGATACCGTCATTGGGTCCGTCAGAAAGCGAGGCTCCTGAAAGATTTGGGGTTTTTCGCCCAGACACGCGCTTCGAGTTTTCGCCATCTATCGCACCAGACGGCGAAATCAGGGAAAGCGCCGATTTCTCCCGAGAGTGCCGGCAAGAACCCCATCATACCGTTGTGCCTCTTGATAGGCCATCCCGAAGCCGACGTGCCCGCTGTCTGGCGATAGCCCAAGGCGGTCTCTCCCCGATCGCAATCAGGAAAGCCGTAGCGTAGCAACGGATACCCTTGACGGCGACGGAGAGCTTCACCATCTTCACATATGCGACGTGAGGATGGTGAGTTGCGGCATCGATTGATCGATCTGACTGGTGGCCAAACGGTTCTCTCGGGCGCAATCCCGGGACGCAAACTGCTAAGCACCTTGATCTCGACGACGCGCTCGTCGGAAGCGCCGGCGCCAGCCTTTCTCGACTTCGACCAGATCGAGGTCGCGACAGCGTCCTTTCTCCGCGAGGCTGTGATCGGCTTTCGCAACTACGCCCGACAGTCTTGGCCCAATGTCTACCCCGTCGTGGCCAACCTCCTTCCGGTCGTCGCGGAAGAGCTGGAGTTCTTCGTTCGTGCCCGTGGTGATGCGCTTTGGAGCTGCGAACTCGACGTCCACGACCGCATTCTCGGCGCCCGGCTGATTGGCGACCTAGATCCCGCCCAGCGCTTGACCTTCAAGGCGGTGATCGAACTCGGCGCGATCACCGCCCCCGAGCTCGCCAACCGTTTCGCCAGCGAGGGAATAGGGCCGACAGCCTGGAACAATCGGCTGTCGGCGCTGGCGACGAAGGGTCTGCTCGTCGAACGCAGGCAGGGCAAATCCAAATCCTTCAGCCCGCTCCTGGAGATCGCCTGATGGGCCTCGACTACATCCGCGCGCAGACCGGCAAACCATGGCGCAAGCGCTGGGACGGCGGCCTCGATCGTCTGAGGGCGCCGACGCTCCTCGACCTCACCATGTCAGAGGCCTCCCGCACCGTTACCGCCGAGCTGAGTACCGGTGCGCGCATCAAAGCCGGCGATACGCTGATCGTTCAGAGCACGCCCAACGGCCTCACAGTCAGCGACGGCCTGCGCGCGATCGGTCGAGTGGCGAACCCCTCAACGGAGTTGGCCACTGCCATCCGCGACGGTGGCGGCTACGCCGAAGGCGTACTCCAGCGCGTGGGGATGTTCGGTAACACTGCGGAGATCAGCGTGAAATGAACCGCCGACCGTCCCATGAGCCCTCGCGTCAGTTCCCGCAGCCGCGGCGGCTCTGGGACGACGCGGCGCGTCACGCTCCTTCGCTGGGCTGTCCAACCTGCCTTGAGCGCGACCGCTGCGGCGGCGTCCACACCAACGCCGGCATCCTCGACTGCAGCGATCTCTGCTCCTGTCAGGACAAGGCCAAATGCGACATGGTCTGCCGCTTTAATCAGCGCGCCTTCGTAGCCCGGATGCGTGAAGTCGGAGGACTCGATTTCGAGACGGCGCCGCGGGCACCAGTGAACGGTATACCCGTGCTGCCGACGATCGTGCCCTTCATCGATCACCGTTATGGGCGCGCGGTGACCCTCGACGAGCCGGCAATCGCCATCTCGCTCTATGAGCTTGTCAATCTTGCAACCGGCAGGCCGCACGTCGCCTCCCGCGCCGAGCTCGCGGCGCGTTTCCTCATCCCCGAAGGCGCGCCGATCATCGTGTCCGGCGTCGACAAGGACGGGCCGATCGAGCGCTGGTGGGAACTTGAGGACCGTCCTGCGATCCTGGCCGCCTTGCAGGCGCTCGGCGTCACGCTTGTCACGACTCCCAATTACAGCGTCCTGACGGACGTGCCGCGCACCGACAATCTCCATGCCATGAAACGCATCCTGCTGGCCTGGACGGAGATGGCGGGGGCGGGCCTGCCGGCCGCCCTGCACGTGAACGGCCGCACCCAGCACGACTACACCCGGTGGACTGAGCTCATCACCGACCGCCCGGAAATCGAGATCCTCGCCTTCGAGTTCGCGACTGGCTGCGGCCGAGGCGAGCGGATCGACTGGCACGTCGCCCAGCTCTGCGCGCTCGCCGATCGGGTCGGCCGCCCACTCGCGCTCGTCATCCGGGGCGGTGGACGCAAGCTCGATGTGCTGCGCCGGCATTTTTCGAGCCTGACTCTGGTCGAAACCGAAGCTTTCTCGCGGACCATCCGCCGACGGCGGGCCTATTTGACCGAGGCGGGCCGACTGAAATGGGCGAAATTCCCAACTCCAAAAGGCGCGCCGATCGACGATCTCCTCGCACACAATGTCGCTATGGTGCGAGCCTCCTATGAGACCTCCAAAAGTCCGGCTTTGCGCCTAAGGGCGCCGACGCGCCGTATGCGGCGCGCAGCGCACCGAGACGGTGAGACCGTCCAGCCAAGCCTTCTGCGCCAACTCCACATGCCCAGTGAGTCTCGGGGCGTCGCCCCAGAGCCGCAGGGCGTAGTCGCCGCTGCGAAATCGTAATTCGGCGGCGTCATGAGCGAGTGCGCGAAACAATTGACCGATGCCATAGCCGTGGCCAGTGCTTCGGGCATATCGCGACGCGCCGTCGGACGCGGCTACCCGCAGCGCCACGCCGCAGTCCGACAGCCCGCCAAAGTCGGGGTTCTCGCGCAGACTCGCCAGCACGCCGCGACCAGCGTCGGCAACGACGAATTCGAACGCGCCCTCACTCGCGGCATAAGCGACAAGACCAGTTTCAGGGCGATCACTGTGTTCAAACACATTGTCCATGAGTTCGCCGAGCGCGCCCATCAGTCCGGCGGTCAATCCCTTTGCCAGTCCCGCTCCGACAGCGGCGTTCTCGGCATGCTTGGCCCATTGGTCCCAAACCGGCCGCTCAGAACCGCCGTCGTCAAGATCGTAGCGCGAAAGCGGGAAGACGCCCGCTCGATCTCGGGCGCCCGCGCCGCTCACGGCGCCCTCCCTCAACGCTCGAACAAGCTGGTGGAATACCGGCGGCTCAACTGTCACAGCTTGGTACGCGTCAGGTCGGGCTGTCGCAGCCATCGCGAGCTCTGCGAGTGGTCCGATCCGTCCCGATCGGCTGAGCTTCACTGCCCCAAGCGCCGGCAGTCGCCCAAGGACCGCTTGCCAGAGCAAGTCATCAGCTGCCTCAAAGCTTGCCGCGACTTGGCTCAACTCACCCCCCTGAATGCCGGCTACCTAACGCACACTCGTCCGTCGCCACTTTTGCCGCCGCAAAGCTCGAGATTTCAGCTCAGGGTTGCGGGGTCAATAGACAGCATTTTGCGTACCTTCGCCGCGAGATCCTTATGAACGAGGAACTGCCCACTCTCGCCTCGCGCAGCGACGATTTGTTAGATTCTCTCACAACGGATCGAGCGCCGGAGGCCGCCTCGGACGACCCGCCAGTTCGACCACTCGACGCACCAGCCTTCCTCCGCCTGTTCCAACTTCGCGGCGCGCAGATCACTTGGTTCCTGGGCGCGGGTGCGTCGCGGGCAGCCGGCATTAAAACTGCTGGAGATATGATCTGGGATTTTAAGCAGAGGCTGTACCGTTCTCAGAAGAAGCTGCCGCCGTCAGCAATTACGGACATTGGTGAGGCCTCGGTTCAGCGCAAGATCCAGACGTACTTCGACGAGACCGGCAAGTTTCCAGCCGCCGGTTCAGAGACGGAGTATTCGGCGTACTTCGAAGCGACTTATCACGCCCCACGCGATCGGCGCACCTATCTCGATGAGCTGATCGCACGCGGCAAGCCGTCCTTCGGTCACCATGCCCTTGCGCTGTTGATGGCAGAGGATCTCTGCCGCATCGTCTGGACGACAAACTTCGATCGCACCGTTGAGGACGCCGCCGCGGAGCGCTTCGCCGGCACCGGGCGTTTGGTGACTGCGGACCTGAAGGAGCCCGAGAAAATCCGCCATGCGATCGATGAAAATCGGTGGCCGGTCTACGGCAAGCTCCATGGCGACTACCATTCTGATGCACTGAAAAATACCGATGCAGAGTTGCGCCAACAGGATGCCGAGATGCGCCGCAATCTCGTTGATGCCTGTCGGCGGTCCGGCTTGGCCGTCGTCGGTTATAGCGGGCGCGATGCCTCTGTAATGGCAGCGCTGACCGAGGCACTCGATGAGGGCCGGGGTTTCCCGGCAGGCCTTTTCTGGTTCAAGCGCAGCCAAGACGTACCCTATCCGGACGTGACGACGCTCATCTCACGCGCTCGAGCGCTGGGCATCGACGCGCACTTGGTCGAGGCCGAGTCATTCGATGAACTCTTTTCCGACCTGCTGAGGTTCCTCCCGCAAACCGCCGATAAGGTGGCCGGCCTCGCCGGCGCTATCCGGCCGCGGCTCACCCGCGTCAAACCTCGATCAGTCGGCGCGGGGGTGCCGGCCATTCGCACAAACGCCTTGGCCGTCACGTCGAGGCCAGCGCTTTGCAGAATCGTCGATTGCACGATCGGCGGCGACAAGGAGATCGAAGAGGCGATCGCCTACGCCGGAGTCGACATCATCGCTCATCGCATTCGCGAGGGTGTCATCGCCTTCGGTCGCGACAGCGACATACGCAAAACTTTCGAGCCATTCGGAATCAGGTTGTTCGATCAACATCCGCTATCGGCGAAACGTCTCGCCAAGGAGGGCGGCGAGCGGGCGTTAATCCGAGACGCTTTGTTCCGCGCAATTGCGAAACGACCAGGTCTTGCGCACGAGCGCCAGCGCAACCGTGTGCGGCTGGTGCCCTTGCCAGGCGCGGTCTCGCCCGCGGTTTTCAACAGTGACAAGGTTAAGCCTGTGGACCGCGTGTCTGGAATAGTGCCGCAGACGAGTGTGCGTTGGAGCGAGGCTTGCGGCCTGCGCATCGATTATCGCCTCGATCAGCTGTGGCTCCTCATTGAGCCGACGCTCAGCGTCGCAGTCGAAAAGGACACGCCCAACGAAGCCGTCGAACTAACGCGGGAGTTCGTACGCGAGCGGCGCGCCCGCCGACACAACCGGCACGCTAACGTCCTGCTGGACGGATGGATCAGTCTTGTCGTCGGGCACGAGCGCAGCCTGCGCCTGCGGACCTTCGACATCGCGGACGGTATCGACGCTGGGTACGAGCTCCTGCGCACGTCTGCCTTCAGTGGGATCGCCAAGCCATGAACGCCGTCCAGCCATTTCGTCTGCCCGGCCATGTCGTCCTGCCCGAGCCGCGGCTCCGGTTTGGATCAGACAACCCGCGCGATGTCGACATCCACCCTATGGAAGGTTTGATCCGCTTCGGGCCGTATAGCCAAGGTAAGCTCTCGCCCGTCGCCAATCCGATCCGGATCGGCATGGTCGTGCCAGCAGCGCTTGAGGACGGCCTCGTGCAGCAGATGCGCGAACTCGACCAAACGCATCAACCGCGTGAGCGGAAGCAATACCTTCCTCCCTATCCAGGCTTTGAGACGATTTTCGGCGTCCGTCTGGCTCGCGGCGGCTCAGCCAGCAGGATTGTCCTCTCAGACGACCTGGATCGCCAGATCGAAGCAGCAGCCGTGCCGCACGTGGTCCTGGCCGAAGCTCTGACGCGCGCGCTATTCGCACTTCGTAACGCGCGCGATAGCTTCGACATCGTCGTCATCTTACTCAAGAAAGACTGGAACTCGGCGTTCCGAGGACCAGCGGGCGACGACTTCGACCTCCACGACTACGTCAAGGCGTATGCCGCCTCCGAGGGAATATGCGTGCAGTTCCTTCGCGAGGACAGCGCGCTTAACTACCGGTGCCGGTGCAGCGTCGCATGGCGACTTGGAATCGCGCTTTACACCAAGGCCGGTGGCGTTCCTTGGGTTCTGGCCGATGTCGAACCCGACACTGCTTTCATCGGTATCGATTATGCGTTGCGCGCTGGCAACGACCGTGGCCAGCGTTTCGCAATCTGCTGCAGCCAGGTCTTCGACGCCGAAGGTTCAGGCCTGGAGTTCGTTGCCTATGAGGCCGACGGCGTCCAAATGTTTGGAAGAAACCCATATCTTCGTCGCGACCAGATGATGAAGGTTATGTCGCGTAGCCTCGCCATCTATCAGCGCAAGCACTCCGGCGATCCACCCCGAAGGGTGGTGGTGCACAAGAATACAGAATTTCGCGCCGACGAGATCGAAGGTGTGTTCGATGCACTCCAAAACGCCGACTCGATCGAACTCGTTCATGTGCAGCAGAGCTGTGGGTGGCGTGGCGTCTTCATCGCCGGCCCACAACAGCCTCACGGCTACCCCTGTCATCGCGGAACAACGTTTCAGCTCGGGTCTAACGAGGCCTTACTATGGACGCAGGGGAACTTGCCTGCCGTGGCTAACGGTAAGGACTACTACAAGGAAGGCAAAGGAACCCCTGAGCCGTTGCTTCTGGTCCGTCACGCTGGACTTGGTAGCGTAGACGATCTCTGCCGCGAAACTCTCGCGCTCACCAAGATGGACTGGAACAATGATGGTCCCTACGATCGACTCCCCGTGACGCTAAACTTCGCCGGTACGCTCGCGACGATTGTCAAACGGATGCCGAAGCTTCAGCCTCAATCCTATCCCGTAAGACTGTTCATGTAGTCGCATCGATGAGCTGCCAACGCTCACCATGTCTGCTGGCGAGCAGAAGGTAGACGCTGACCGCTGCAGCAACGATAATGAATTGCCTGCGATCGCAATTGCTGAACAAGATAAGCTCGTTACCTACGAGCAATGCTATATAGGGAGGTTGTAAACGTGTTTATTGAGAGTCTTCATCTAACATGTTTCCGCTGTTTCGGGCCTGACACGACAATCGTCAGCCTAAACTCCGACCTCACCACCTTTGTCGGCGTTAACGGCGCGGGCAAGACTGCCCTAATGCAGGCCCTGCAACGCCTGTTCGGCGTGACCGGCGATCAGCGACGCCTACGGCGCCAGGATTTTCATGTCCCTTCCACCGAACTTGTCGCGTCGCTGCAGCGAACCTTCGTCATAGAGGCAATCATCGCCTTTCCGGAACTGGACGCCGACGGCGCCGGCGGCGTGGCGGTCCCTGAATTCTTCCACCAGATGGCCGCCGACGAGGCGGGCAAGCTGAAATGCCGCCTGCGTCTTGAAGCGACTTGGACCGATGACGGTTCGCTCGATGGTGCGATTGAACATAAATATTGGGCGGTTCGTACCTTCGGGGCGTTCACCGACGCTGATTGCACCGAGTTGAAAGCCGCCGACCGAGCGCGGATCCAAATGATATACGTGCCGGCGACGCGGGATGGCGCCTCCCAGGTGACGGCCTTTCTGCGCGGCAGGCTCTGGCGCGCCATCAACTGGTCGCAGGGAGTCCGCGATACGTTCGCAAACGCCGGTACTGCCTTGAACGGTGCTTTCGCCGGAGAGCCGGCCGTCGATGTAATTGCCGCAGCGGTGACGCGGCGGTGGCAGGAAGTCTACACAGCCGGGACCGACACGACGCCTGTCTTCCGCCCGCTCGATCTGCGTTTCGAGCATTTCATCCGGAAGGTCGAGGTGGTCTTCCGTCCCGACGAGGTCGGTCGGGAGCGAGCCCTCGATGACCTGAGCGACGGCCAGAGATCGCTTTTCCATTTGGCGATGACCGCGGCGACACTGGACGCGGAAGCCGGGATCGTCGCCGATCCTGATGGAGCCGGTTTCCAGGCAGGCGGCGTACCGTTACCGGCGCTCACGCTTATCGCGATCGAAGAGCCCGAGAATAATCTCGCTCCCTTCTATCTCTCCCGCATCGTCCGGCAGATCCAAGACCTGACGAAGTCGCCTCAGGCGCAGGCCGTTGTCTCCAGCCATTCCCCAAGCATCCTTGCTCGGGTAGATCCGACTCAGGTCCGGCACTTCCGGCTCGATCCGCACGATCGCACGGCCCGGGTCCGGCCGATCACCATCCCCGTTGGCGAGGAAGAGGCATCGAAATTCATCCGCGAGGCCGTGCGGACCTACCCCGAACTCTATTTCGCGCGCTTCGTCGTGCTAGGAGAAGGCGCGTCTGAGGAGGTCGTTCTTCCCCGTGTCGCCGAGGCGATGGGGCTCGACATCGATCGGTCCTTTGTCGCGGTCGTTCCGCTGGGCGGTCGGCATGTGAACCACCTCTGGCGACTGTTGACCGATCTCGACATCCCGTACGCCACCCTGCTGGATCTCGACTGGGGCCGTTCTGGGGGTGGATGGGGTCGCATTAAGACGGCCTGCACGCAACTGCTCGCCAACAACGTCACGCCACAGGCCATCTTCGGACAGCATCTTAACCCCCAAGGGGCAGCCGTCAATCTGGCGGCTTTCGATGCTCTGCCGATCGAGGACACTGCGAGTATAACAAACTGGATCAATTGGCTGCGCCAGTTCAATGTATTTTTCTGCACGCCCCTCGATCTCGATTACTCGATGCTGAAGGCTCTCCCGCTCGCCTATCAGATCATCGAACCCGGCCGCCAGGGACCTTCGCATCGAGTGGAGCCACGTACGGCGGTGCTCGGCGACGACGGTCTGCCTCACCTTTACGCTGCCGACCACGACGGTTTGATGCGCTGGTATCGGTATCTATTCCTGGGGCGCGGCAAGCCTAGCACTCACGTTCGGGTCTTGAGCGCACAAGACCCGGCTGCCCTCGCAGCCGCCGCTCCCGAAGAACTGCGCGCACTCCTGACTTCAATCGTCGCTCGTCTCACCCCGCCGCCTCCCGCGGGTGCCTGACCATGCGCCTTATTCGGCCAGAAGACTGGCGTCCCAGCGGCATTGACGATCTCGAACCAGCGGCATGGAACGCCCTGCGCCACGCCGGCTCAACGTGCGTGGTCGCGGGTCCCGGCGCCGGCAAGACCGAATTTCTGGCCCAACGCGCCGACTATTTGCTTGAGACAGGCCTCTGCCGAGCGCCGCACCGCGTGCTGGCAATTTCGTTCAAAACAGATGCAGCCAACAATCTCGCGTCGCGCGTACGCCAGCGGTGCCGGCCAGCGTTCGCCAACCGGTTCGTGTCGGTCACTTTCGACGCCTTCACGAAGAGCCTGGTCGATCGGTTTCTCGACGCCATCCCCGCCGACTGGCGCCCGACCCGGCCCTACGAAATCGCCTTTCCAAAGCGCAAGGCAGTAGAAGGCTTCCTGACGCTCGCCCGCCTCAGCGCGCCGCCGGAATGGCAGGCTGAAATCGCCGGCTACAGTGCGGGCGACTTCGAAGCCAAGATTGTCGGCAGCTACCGCCTGCCGATGGGACAAATTGCGCCCAAAGACGCCGCCGAGTTCACCATCGCCCGATGGTGGGCAACACAACTACGGCCAGGCCAGCCTTCTGCACTTACGTTCGTCTGCATCAACCGGCTCGCGGAGCTGCTGCTCCGGGCTAATCCCCACATCCGTCGGGCGCTTGTCGCCACCTACCCCTTCGTCTTCGTCGACGAATTCCAGGACACAACCTACGCGCAATACGACTTCCTGCTGTCGGCCTTCTTTGGCGGACAGACTGTCATCACCGGCGTCGGCGACGATAAGCAGCGGATCATGATCTTCGCTGGCGCGCGCCAGGACGCCTTTCAGCGGCTACAAGTCGATTTCGGCGGAGCAAGGTTCCCCCTCCTTTTCAACTTCCGTTCCTCGCCGGACCTGGTCGCGATCCAGCACATCGTCGCGCGCGCTCTCGATCCGAACACCATCCCCACGGTCGCTCAGACCACCCGTCAGGTCCATGGCGACGTGGCTCAGGTTTGGTCCAGCCAGACCATTTCGGCAGAAGCCGCACACCTGGCGCAATGGATCGCCAATGACATAGCCACCCGCGGCCGGCCGCCGCGCGACTACGCGCTCCTCGTGAAACAGAAGTCCGACGATTATGAGCACGAACTCGCTGGAGCCTTCGCCGCTCACGGTCTGCGGATCCGCAACGAGAGCCATACCCTTGGCAAAACCTCGCTTCAGGATTTGCTTTCCGATGACTTAAGCCGGCTCGCGATCGCAATTTTCCGCCTAGGCGCGACACGCCGCGCGCCGGCCGCATGGCAGCTGGTCTCGTCTTCTGTCCTGGCGCTGCGCGCTATCGGGCAAGACGATGATGCGCGCGCGGCCAAGGTCGAGGCGGAACTCAGCGCATTTCTCGCTGCCTTGCGCACCGACATGGTGGCCACTGCGCCGTCGCGGCAAAGCGCTGTCGATTTCGTCAGGCGGGTTTTCGAATATCTGGATCTCGGGGCGATCGCCCGGACCTATGCCGAATATGGCAGTGGCGAGCAGCTTCAGATCATCCTTGAAGCTTTTTGCATCCATTTCTTCGCTTCGGCCGATGGCGCCCCGAACTGGATAGCCTGCCTAGATGCGTTCGAGGGCGTCGGTCAGGTTCCGATGATGACCGTCCATAAGAGCAAGGGGCTCGAATACGACACTATCATCTTCATCGGCCTCGATGACCGGGCTTGGTGGGCCCACACCCCCGGCGACCCCGAAGGCGTCGCCGCGTTTTTTGTCGCCCTTTCGCGGGCGAAACAGCGCGCCATCTTCGCCTTCTGCCAACAACGCGGAAACCGAAACAATGTGGCTGAGCTCTATCAGCTTCTGACTGATGCGGGCGTGCCGGAAATCGCAGTATGAGTGGCTCGAGATCATGACCGCCGAGTGGACGCCGGTATTCGTCCTTCCCAACATTCCGCTGGAAGCGGCGATCGGCTGCGACATTGCGGCGCTTGCCCCCGCACACGATCGTCGCGTTGCAACCCTCAAGCGCACGCACCCCATGCTCAGGCGTTTCCTCAACCGCTTCGCTGACAACTTCGGGCAGAAGTTCGAACCCGCTGTCCTAATCCTTAACATGGCGGCGCCACCGGTATTTCGCGACGTCTCGGCGCTGGCGAGCTTTCGCGATCTTATCGCGCTCTCTGCAGTCACCCACGGCCGCGCGCGGGAACTCCGACATCCGCGCGGGCATCGAGTCCTCTTCGGCGAGGCCTTCTCGATCTATCCTTGGATGCTTGACCGACAGTATGAGGATGTGATCGGCAACACACCGGCAATCCTCGGTACGCATGAAGTTTCCAGCTTCAAGGGTCAGTCGTCACCAGCACTGTTCCGCACGTCTCTCGGAGAACGTGACCTCGACCAGCCGCTGCTCACGGCGCTTATGGCGCGGTGGCGACAACGCTTCGAAGCCGCGGAGGCCGCCTGGGAAGATGTTGCGCTGATTCGTTCGCTCAACATGGCGTATCACGCTTCACTCTTGCCGGCGGGAACGGACACGACGTTTTACGACGTCGGGCGCGTCGTCTCCCTCTGGGTCAGCGCGTTCGAGATCCTTGTGCATCCCGGCGGAAGCGGCCAAGCCAACCGGGATAAGGTATTCGAGATGATCGAGCGCACGCCTTGGGCAATCCCCGCGAGCGGCCAACTCGCGCACGACACGGGCGGCAAAACCAAGGTGAAGCGCACCCTGGCATCGTGGCTCTGCCAAATGCTCTACGAATGCCGAAACGACTTCCTCCACGGCAACCCGGTCGAGCGCGGCAATCTCGTCCTTTCCACGCCGCAGCGGACGATCTTTGAATATGCCGCACCGCTCTACCGCATCGCACTGACTGCATTTTTGCCGCTCAGCCACACAGAACCCGTGCCGTCGGCTGACGATCCAAACGCCTTCGGAGCTTACATCGCCGACCACATGAACTTCATTGGGCCGCAGAGAAATGCGGAGGAAGCCCTCCTTACCGCTACACGGCCACCGGCCGAACGCGGCGCGCGCCGTCCCAGGGTCACCCGGCCAGCGCCTTGATCGTTTGATGCAGCATCAGGCTCCGCGATCACCTCTCTGGCCAGCTTGGGAAACCACCGTTGGTGCGATGGTTTAGGGAATGCGCGCAGCCTGATCGGACGGATATGCCGTTCGATCTTCGCCGCATCAACTACCCACTCCAACTAGCGGCTTTCCACCATATCTGACATACAAACGCGAATAAATCGTCAAATATGACCTAAAACTCCAAGGCCGCTTTCATCTCTTCGCTGAGGAACGCCGGCTCATAGTCTCGTGCGAGTGCGCCGGACACCCCGGTTTGCCGTAGGGCGTCCCGCCATCCTTCCGAAATGCGCTGCGCAATTGCGCGAATCACGTCGCGCGCCTCCGCCTCGGTCAGTTCGAAGAATTCGCAGGCCTCCAAGGCGAGCGCGACAGACCGGTCATGCGTGCCGCCCTCGAGGATAGCAGTTTCCAGATGCGGGTTACGATCTGGCGCCGGGTTTACGTCGAATATCGGCGACAGGCGCCAATGGCCTGCACCGACATAGAGGAAGCCATGATTCTTCAGATGGTCGTCCTTGTTGGAGACCAGGATCGTGAAAATCAGGCGCCGGTAGAGTTCCTGGAAGTCGGCCTTGGGATCGGCCGACCACGCCCGCATGAAATCGACGATCTCGGTATAGGAGCCAAGATCGGTGCCGGTCTTGCCCAGTGCCGTTCGCGCCGAGATGTACGGCGTGCGGCTCGCACCGCGACGATCGAACCGTTGCACGAGCGCGACCGGGAACGGCGTGTCCGCCAGTTCCAGCCGCGTCGCGGGCGTCCGGATGCCGCATGCCTCTGCCAGACGGAGCGTCGCGACTTCCACTCGCTCGATGGGCTGCTGATCGTGGACCGAAGTGAATTTCGCCAGCCATAGCGTGTCGTCGTCCCTCACATTTGCCTTGGGCCGCGCGCCGCCCGAGCCGCCGGCGCCCGCCAGCGCCTGCATCTCCCGCGCCGAGATGTCCTTGCCCTGCTCATAGGCGCGCGCGATCGACGTAATGGCTTCGAGATCGACCAGGCGGGGTACGGCATCCGCTGCCTTGCCGCGGATGACCTTGCCGTCGCCGTCGAGGAATCGCAGCGCGCCCTGCCGACAGGTATCGTCGGACAGCGTCAGATATTCGAACTCGCTGAGGCCATTGCCATAGGCGCGTTCGAGGAGTCGCCGGCCCCAACTGTCGGGCGCGGCGTCGGCGAACACGCCGGCGAGCGCGTCGCGTGTGTTGCCGCCTTGACCTGAGCGATGGAACGGACCGGCCTCGAGCGAGAAATCCGGCTCGATGGCGAATGCCCGAGGGTTCTCGATCCAGGCCGGATCATAGCTGAAGGTCGAAAACTGACGCGGACCCGCATGCGTGAAGCGCAACTGGCCGACCGGTGTCAGGCTTTCGCCGAGCGCGACATGGGCGACGAAGTCGGCCATCAGAAAGACGCCCCATCCGGATCAACCACGTCTTTGCTCAGCTGCGTCTTCTTCGCCGAAGCCTTCTGCCGTTTGATCCGCGCTGCGAACGAGCGGCCCCGCTTAGGCCCCTGCTCAGCCGCCAGTGCCAGTCCCAGATCGTCCTTGCGTATGTCGATAAGATCCGCGAGTTTTTCGATGAGACCCAGCACCACCAGCACTTCGGCGAGCGTGCCGATTCCGACGCCGGGATCACCCTTCTCGAGCCGGCTGATTGAACTCGGCGATGTGCCGGCGCGCACGGCGAGATCCGCCACGGCGATGCCTCGCCGTAGCCGGGCGCTACGAACGTCATTGCCCAAACGCTGAAGCGCTAGTCCGGTCTTTGGCGAACCCATCACACCTCCATATTCGAAGCATTGTCGACCGTAGATCGTCATATATGACGATTTAGGTTTAAATCTCAAGATGCCTCGATGTCACCCGATGCCAAAACGGCGCGCGTCGGTTTCAAGAGCCTCCATGCTTAGAAGCAGGTCACGGACGATCTGACCGGGGGAAGGCCTTCCCCTGCGCCCGAGTCGGCCGTCTCGGCCGACACCATCTGCGGGGACACCCCGCAACGCCCCGAGAGGGAGAGGGAAGATCGGGTTTCCGTGACGGGATGAGATTGAGGGAGAGCCCCTTGGCGCCCGTCATGGAGTTCGGTTCCATGAACATGCAGGTCCTGGATATGCCCCGCGATCACAGCGGCGGCTACAAGGTGGATGTCAGCCGCGGTGAGCGGATCGGCCGCGTTTCGTCGGAGTGGTTCTCGCGGCCGGCGGACGGGCGCTTCCTGTCGCTCGGCGCGTTGCGCGAGGCGGTGCAGGCCCGCTCGGACCGCAGCCGGACGCGCGTCGTCGAGAGCGCGCTGATCCACGTCGAAGCCCGGCGCGAGGACCACGAGCGACTGGCGCTGATCGTGCCCGGCGCCGAGGCGCCGGTCCTGCCGACCCACTGGAGCTTCGGCCAGCTCGCCAGCCTCGTCGGCGCGCCGGCCGCCTATCTCCGCCAGCTTCCCGCGCCGCTGGCGGCGATCAACCTCCAGCATGGCCTGCTGACCCATCGCGCCGAGCAGGTGAAAACCTACGAGGCGGACAACGGCCGCGTCGAACTGCGCGCCGTCACCGGCCCGGACTATGGCCGCATCTACGACCACGAACTGGTCGAGGCCGTGCAGCGCATCGCCGGCAATGGCACCGGCGACACGCGCTGGAAGGTGCCGGGCGTGCTCGACTGGTCGACCGGCATCTACAATCCGCGGGTCGACGTCACGGAGGACACGACCACGCTCTACGCCTCGGATCGCGACGTCTTCCTGTTCCTCGTCGACGATCTCAACCCGATCGAGGCGGGCCGGCTGCCCGACGGCTCGCCCGACCTGTTCTTCCGCGGCTTCTACGCCTGGAACTCGGAGGTGGGCGCCAAGACGCTCGGTATCGCCAGCTTCTATCTGCGGGCCGTCTGCCAGAACCGCAATCTCTGGGGGGTCGAGCAGTTCGAGGAGATCAGCATCCGGCATTCCAAATATGCCGCCATCCGCTTCGCGGCCGAGGCCGCTCCGGCGCTCACCGCCTTCGCCGACTCCTCGCCCTCCGCCTTCGTCGCCGGCATCCGGGCGGCGCGCGAGCGGGTCGTCGCCCGCACTGACGAGGACCGCACCGACTTCCTGCGGCGGCGCGGCTTCTCGAAGGCCGACACGGGCAAGATCATCGACACGGTGCTCGCCGAGGAAGGGCATCCGCCCGCCAGCATCTTCGACTTCGTGCAAGGCATCACCGCCGTGGCCCGCGACAAGCCTTATCAGGATGCCCGGCTCGACCTGGAGGGCCGTGCCAAGAAGCTGCTCGACCGGGCGGCCTGATCCCCGGAAGTCCGGAGATGCGGATCGGCGTGTCTCCGGCTTTGCGGGTTCGTGCCTTTCCGGATCTCCGTATCGAAGCGTCGCCCTTCCGAGAGGAAGAGGGCGGCGCTTCGCTTCGTGACGGGTTCGGGTCGAGAGTAGTTCTTGGCGCCCGTCGCGGAGTACGGACCATGGCGACAGCCGTTCAGAAGATCACACTCGCGTCGTCGCGCGACATCCCCTTCAACAAGCTGGTGCTGAGCCAGGCCAACGTCCGGCGGGTCAAGGCCGGCGTCTCGGTCGAGGAACTGGCCGCCTCGATCGCCCGGCGCGGCCTGATCCAGTCGCTGCACGTCCGGCCCGTCCTCGACGGCGAGGGCCAGGAGACCGGCATGTTCGAGGTGCCGGCCGGCGGCCGCCGCTATCGCGCGCTGGAGCTCTTGGTGAAGCAGAAGCGCTTGCCCAAGACCGCGCCGGTACCCTGCGTCGTGTCGGACGCAGCGAGCGGTATCCTCGTCGAAGAGATCTCGCTCGCCGAGAACGACGAACGCGCGCCGCTCCACCCGCTCGACCAGTACCGTGCCTTCCAGGCGATGCGGGAGAAGGGCATGACCGAGGAGGCGATCGCCGCTGCCTTCTTCGTCGGCGTTAACGTAGTGAAGCAGCGGCTGCGGCTGGCCTCGGTCTCGCCGGTACTGCTCGACGTCTATGCCGAGGACGGCATGACGCTGGAGCAACTCATGGCCTTCACCGTATCGGAGGACCATGCGCGCCAGGGGGAGGTGTGGGAGGCGATCCGCGGCTCGTGGCAGAAGGAGCCGTGGCAGATCCGGCGCATGCTGACCGAGAAGGCGGTGCGCGCCGCCGAGAAGCGGGCGCGGTTCGTCGGGGTCGAGGCCTATGAGGCGGCGGGCGGCGGCGTGCTGCGCGATCTCTTCGAGTCCGACGACGGCGGCTGGCTCCAGGATGTCGGCCTGCTCGACCGGCTCGTCGCCGAGAAGCTGAAGTCGATCGCCGACGAGATCGCGGGCGAAGGCTGGAAGTGGGTCGAGGCAGCGGTGAGCCTGCCCTACGGCGTCGCCGCCGGCCTGCGCGCGCTCACCGGCACGCCGCTCGAACTGACCGCGGATGAAGAGGCGAGGATCGCGGCGTTGACGGCGGAGAACGACCGCCTCGTTGGCGAATATGAGGACGCGGACGAATTGCCCGACGCAGTGGACGAGCGGCTGGGCGAGATCGAGACGGCGCTGGCCGCCTTCGACGAACGCCCGGTCCGCTACGATCCGGCCGAGATCGCGCGGGCGGGTGTGTTCGTGTCGATCGGAAACGACGGCACGCTGCTCGTCGATCGCGGCTACGTCCGTCCCGAGGACGAGGCGCCGGTCGCGGCTGAGATCGAGGCGGACGCCGACGATGATAACGCCATCTTGGACGCCGTGTCGGTCGGCAGCGTGACCGCCGCCATGCCAGTGGTGCAGCGCGCGATCATCACCATCGGCGGCGAGCCGGCGGTGCAGCCCGAGCCGGAGGAGGAAGACGGCATCCGACCGCTGCCCGACCGTCTGCTGGCCGAGCTGACGGCACATCGCACGCTGGCGCTGCGCGACGCCGTCGCCGGCAACCCGCACGTCGCGATGACCGCGTTGCTGCACAAGCTCGTGCTGGACACCTTCCGTCACCGCTCGGCGCTCGGCTGCCTCGAAGCCTCGGTGCGGCAGGTCTACTTCCCGGCGCAGGCGGACGACCTGAAGGACAGCCCATCCGCGCGCTCGGTGGACGAGCGGCAGGCGGCGCGGGCGGCCGATCTGCCCGAAGACGACGATGCGCTGTGGGACTGGCTCGTTGCGCTCGATGATGCCAGCCGCATGGCGCTGCTCGCGCATTGCGTCGCGTTCGGGGTCAACGCGCTCTACGAGAAGCCCAACCCGTATGGCGCACACGGCGTCTCCGAGCACGGCCTCGGCGTCCGGCTGGCGCAGGCCGACCGGCTGGCGCGCGCGACCGGGCTCGATATGGTGGCGGCGGGCTGGCGGCCGACCCGGACCAACTATCTCGGCCGGGTCACCAAGGCGCGCATCCTCGAAGCCGTGCGCGAGGGCGCCGGCGACCGGGCGGCGCAGCTCATCGACCATCTGAAGAAGGGCGAGATGGCGAAGGAGGCCGA
>JAAIGG010465701.1_pt1 | contig 18022 bp, 14 predicted proteins | sample 6487391 | NCBI WGS metagenome assembly JAAIGG01 (sample SAMN13974130, study PRJNA590717) | phyllosphere metagenome | biome: asymptomatic weeds; feature: pooled weeds collected from a community garden; material: weeds; isolation source: pooled asymptomatic leaves from various weed species from...
CGCGCTCAATATTCAGGCAGGCGGCAAGTTTGAAACCTGGCTGGGGTCCATCGTGGGGCCAGCGGAACACTTCTACCTGCTGGCGGCCGACGAAACTACCCTCGCCACCGTGCTGGCGCAAACTGCCAAAATCGGCTACGAGCCGCTGGTACTGGGTGCAGGCCTGGCTGCGCCCGGCCCCGTCGCCAGCAGTCCTACCCTCGACGTGGCGGCCTTTCGGGCGCAGCCGGGGGCCTATACCATCGTGGATGTGCGTCACGCCAGCGAGGCGCGACAGGCCCCCCTCTTTGCCGGGGCGCTCGTCGTACCGCTGCCGGAGCTACGCGAGCGTGCCGCGGACATTCCGGCCGGGCAGCCGGTGGTCGTACACTGCGCCGGCGGCTACCGCTCGGCCGCCGGTAGCAGCGTGGTAGCTGCCGCCCGGCCCGACTTGGCGGTGTTCGACTTAGGCGAAGCTGTACGCACTTGCTTGCCACTCGGCGGCGCTTAACCTTTTTAGTATCCGATAATTATGCTTGATTTCTTTCGCCAACCCTGGCCCTGGTACGTGGCGGGGCCACTCGTCGGCCTTACGGTGCCGGCTTTGCTGCTGCTGGGCAATAAAACCCTGGGCATCAGCTCATCGCTGCGGCATATTTGCGCGGCCTGCGTACCGGCGGGGCTGCCGTTTTTACGCTACGACTGGCGGGCCCAGGCCTGGAATCTGTGGTTTGTGCTGGGCATCGTGCTGGGGGGCTTTGTGGGCTACCAGGTGCTGGGGCACCCGGCCACCGTGGCCATCTCCCCCGCCACGGTGCACGACCTGCGCACCCAGCTGCACCTCACCGATTTCACGGGTCTGTTGCCCCGGGAGCTATTTGCCCTCGACAACCTGGCCAATTGGCGGGGCTGGGTATTTATGGGGCTGGGCGGATTTCTGGTGGGGTTTGGCACGCGCTACGCGGGTGGCTGCACTTCAGGCCATGCAATTTCGGGGCTGGCCAACTTGCAGTGGGTATCGCTGGTGGCCGTGGTTGGCTTCTTTGCGGGCGGCCTGCTCATGACGTGGCTTATTTATCCACTTTTGCTCGGCTAAGGCATTATGAAAAATTTCAACTACCTGGTACTAGGCATCTTATTCGGCATCATCCTTACCAAAAGCGAAGTGGTGAGCTGGTTCCGGATTCAGGAGATGTTTCGCTTCCAGGCTTTTCACATGTACGGCGTCATCGGCTCGGCCGTGGCCGTGGGGCTGGTATCCATCCAACTCATTAAGCGGTACAAGCTCAGGAGCATCGACGGCGAGGCAATCAACTTAACTGACAAAAAATTCAGCCCCGGCGTGTGGATTGGCGGCCTGCTCTTCGGCCTGGGCTGGGCGCTCACCGGAGCCTGCCCAGGGCCGATGTTCGCGCAGTTGGGTAGTGGCGTGCCAGCGGCGGCTGTACTCATCCTGACCGCCCTGGCCGGCACCTGGACGTACAGCGCGCTGCGCGAGCGGCTCCCCTGATGCGCTGGCCCCAGCCCCGGGCATCGCAACTGACATTTTGCCCAAACGCCAAAACCCCACCCCCAGCTTCTTCCAAACGGAAGGAGCCAGGGGTGGGGCTTATGAGCTCCTACCTAACCCGTACTATTAGTGCTTGAAGTGACGCACGCCCGTCAGCACCATCGCCATGCTCAGGCGGTTGCAGGCGTCGATGCTATCCTGGTCCTTGATGGAGCCGCCGGGCTGCACCACGGCGCGGATGCCGGCGGTAGCGGCGATTTCCACGCAGTCGGGGAAGGGGAAGAACGCATCCGAGGCCATCACGGCCCCTTTCAGGTCGAAGCCAAAGCTGCCGGCTTTTTCGATGGCCTGGCGCAGGGCATCCACGCGCGAGGTCTGGCCCACGCCCGAGGCCAGCAGCTGGCCGGGGCGGGCCAGCACAATGGTGTTGCTCTTGGTGTGCTTGCAGATTTTGAGGGCAAACTCCAGGGCGGCCGTTTCCTCGGCCGTGGGGGCCGACTCGGTAACAGTACGGAAGTCCGCGGCGGTTTCGGTTTGCAGGTCAGCATCCTGCTCGATGACGCCGTTGAGCAGGGTTTTAATTTGTTTTTTCGGAAATTCAACCGGCTTTTGCAGCAGCAGGATGCGGTTTTTCTTGCTGCGCAGGATCGGCGAGGCATCGGAAGCAAAGCCGGGCGCGATGAGCACTTCGAAGAACAGCTTGTTCAGCTCCTCGGCCGTAGCCAGGTCTACTTCCTTGTTCACGATGATCACGCCGCCGAAAGCCGAGACCGGGTCGCAGGCCAGGGCGTTGACGTAGGCCTCGTGCAAGCTGGCCGCCTGGGCCACGCCGCAGGCGTTGGTATGCTTGAGAATAGCCACGGCGGGCGCCCCGTCGGCAAATTCGCGCATGAGCTGCACGGCGGCGTCTACGTCCACGAGGTTGTTGTAGCTCAGCTGCTTGCCGTGCAGTTGCTCGAAGAGCGCCGACAAGTCGCCGTAGAAGGCCCCGGCCTGGTGGGGGTTCTCGCCGTAGCGCAGGGGCGTGGATGGTGAACTGGCGAGTTGGTGAGTTGGTGAGTTATCAGTAACAGCCAGGCTCGTGCCCTGGCTCACGTACTTGAAAATCTCGGTATCGTAGTGGCTGGTAGCGGCGAAGGCCGCGGCGGCGTAGTGGCGGCGGTCGTCGAGGCTGGGGCTACCGTTGGTTTTTTCGAGCAACTCGGTCACGGCCTCGTACTGGTCGCGGGAGCTTACCACGAGCACGTCGCGGTAGTTTTTGGCGGCGGCGCGCAGCAGCGAGATGCCGCCGATGTCGATTTTCTCAATCACGTCCTGCTCGGGCGCGCCGCTGGCCACGGTTTCCTCAAACGGGTACAAATCGACCACCACCAAATCGATGGGCGGAATGCCGTGCTGCTCGGCTTGGGCCAGGTCGCCGGCCTCGTGGCGGCGGTGCAGGATGCCACCGAACACTTTGGGGTGCAAGGTCTTCACCCGGCCACCGAATACCTCGGGGAAGCCGGTGAGAGTTTCCACGGCGGTTACTTCGGCACCTTGCTCCTCGATAAACTGCTGGGTGCCGCCCGTGGAGTAGAGCTGCACGCCGAGGCGGCGCAGGGTGGCAACCAGCGGGGCCAGCCGGTCTTTGTGATACACGGAAAGCAGGGCGGCGCGAATGGGGCGAGCGGCAGACATTGGCAGGGAAAATTTGGGGGATAAAAAGCCATGCGGAGTGCAAAAGCTGCCTCGCCCCTACCCGGCCAACCGTGGTAAGGGTTTGGCAACGCAAAGGTAACCCGGCCCAATGGGGCTAGCGGGCCTTTTTTTCAAAAAGCTGCGCGTAAGCTATCACGCAAGCCCGGCAACTGAATTGATGAGTTTGGGGTTAGCTAGTCCTACCCGTACGCGCCTACTGCCAATTTTAATGACCGATTTCACGCCCACTGCCCGCCTTACCGCCCCAGCTCCCCCCGAGGAATCTACCCTGGCCGCGCTGCCCGCCACCCCAGCCAGCTGCGTGGCGGCGGCCGCCCAGCTCGCCCCACGTCTGCTGGCCCAGGCCGCCGCTACCGACGAAATAGGCGGCTTTCCAGCCCAGGAAATGCGCTGGCTGCACGAGGCGGGCTTGCTGACGGCGGCGCTGCCCACCAGTCTGGGCGGGGTCGGGCTGGGCGAGCCAACGGCTACGCTGGCGCTCTACCAGGCGCTCTACCACGTGGGGCGCGGCAACCTGGCCGTGGGGCGCCTCTGGGAAGGGCACGTGAATGCGCTGCTGCTCATCCGCTGCTTTGGCACGCCGGCCCAGCTGGCTCGCGCCGCCGCCGATGCCCGCGCTGGCCACGTGTTCGGGGTGTGGAATACCGAGAACCCGGCCCACGGCGTACAGCTTGCGCCGATGAGCGGTGCGCCGGGCCACTACCAGCTGCGCGGGGCCAAAACCTTTGCTTCGGGCGCGGGCCACATCACGCGGCCGGTGCTCACTGGGGCGCTGCAGGCCGCGCCGGTTCCCGCCCGCCGGCTCGACCAAGGACCAGGACCGGCCGCCGGTCCGGCCCCGGCTCCCGCGCCTACCGGCTGGCAGCTCGTACTGCTGCGCGCCGACGAGCAGCCGCCGACGCTCGACCGCAGCTTCTGGCGGCCGCTGGGCATGCGCGCCACGGCCAGCTTTCAGGCTGATTTTACCGGTATTGCGGTGACGCCCGACGACCTCATCGGCCAGCCCAACGACTACTACCGCGCCCCGTGGTTTGGGGGCGGGGCGGCGCGTTTCGCGGCGGTGCAGCTGGGCGGAGCGGCCGCCGTATTCGACGAGGCCCGCCGCTTTTTGCGCCGCCTGGGCCGCACCGACGACCCCTACCAGCGCCAGCGCCTGGGCGAAATGCTGGCCCTGCACGAAACCGGCCAGCGCTGGCTGCGCGGCGCGGCCGAGCACGCCGCCCTACCGCCCACGCCAGCGAGCCTACCCGCCGTACGCCCCGAGGCACTGGCGGCCTACGTCAACGCGCTACGCGCTACTACCGAGGATATTTGCCTGCAAACCCTGCGCCTGGCCGAGCGCAGCGTGGGTGCCCGCGGCCTGCTCCAACCCGAGCCGTTTGAGCGCCTGCACCGCGACCTCACTCACTACCTGCGTCAGCCCGCCCCCGATGCTACCGTGGCCGACGCCGGGCGCTTCGCCCTGGCTTCGGATAAGCCGGCTTATCAGTTGTTTTAATCCATTGAAACGGCTACCGGCTTAGCCGGGTGCCCGGTGGCAAGCAGTGGCGCGGGACCGGCGAGCCAACCTCCACGGTTACCAGCGCTAACGTGCATTGTCCTTTTCTACAGCCAGGCGGAGCCAGACTCCGCCTGGCTTTTTTTGCTGGCTTTTTTGCCGAAAAGCGCGTAAGGGATGCAGCCGACGCCGATTGTAGCGGTCGGTTTAGTCTTTATGTCCGCCTTGCCTTTCGACTCTTACCCCGTGCGGCCCGCCAGTTACGCCGCTACGCTGGGTCGCACAGTTATCATCATTCCCCACCCCGACGACGAGGCGCTGGGCTGCGGCGGACTGCTGGCCTTGCTGCGGCAAGCGGGCCAGGCAGTAGCCGCCGTACTGGTGAGCGACGGCACTATGTCGCACCCCCATTCGCGGGAGTTTTCGCCCGCCGCCCGGCGCGAGCTGCGCTACGCCGAGCTGCGCCACGCCCTGGCCGTGCTGGGCGTGGATGAAAACAAGGTGCTCTACCTGGGCTTGCCCGATAGCCAGGTGCCCAGCGAGGGATCGGCCTTTGAGGAGGCCGCCGCCCGGTTGGCCCACTTCATTCGGGAGCAAGGGGCGGAAACCGTGCTCACGCCCTGGCGGCGCGACCCCCACCCTGACCACCGCGCTACCAGCCACCTCACCGCCGCCGCGCTGGCCCACCTACCCCAACCGCCGCGCCGCCTCGAATACGTGGTGTGGGCCTGGGAGCGCGCCGCCGAGGCCGACTTACCCCGGCCCAACGAGGGTGTCGGCTTCCGGCTCGACATCGGGACCGTGCTGCCGCAGAAGCAGCGGGCTATTGCGGCGCACCGCTCGCAGCTGGCTCCCGGCACCATTACCGACGACCCCAGCGGCTTCCTGCTGTCCGAAGCCATGCTGGCGCACTTTGCCCAGCCCACCGAAGCCTTCATCGAACCTCTGCCCACCCATGAACACCAACCAGCCTAATACGCTAACACCCGGCTATTTCGACGATGTATACCGGGCCAACGACGACCCCTGGGCCTTTGCCAGCAGCCCCTACGAACGTCAGAAATACGCCGATACTCTGGCCGCCCTCGACCAGCCGCGCTACGAGCGGGCCTTCGAAATCGGCTGCTCCATCGGGGTGCTCACGGCGCAATTAGCTCCGCGCTGCGGGCAGTTGCTGAGCGTGGACGTGAGCGAGGCCGCCCTTGCCCAGGCGCGGCAGCGTTGCGCCGCGCTGCCGCAGGTGGCACTACGCCGCATGCAGGTGCCCGATGAATTTCCCGAAGGACAATTTGACTTGATTCTTTTATCGGAGGTGGGCTACTACTGGTCGCCGGCCGACTTGGCCCGCGCCGCCGACCTCATGCTGGCTGCCTTGCCCACGGGCGCGAAACTGCTGCTAGTGCATTGGACGCCCGTAGTACCCGACTATCCGCAGACCGGCGACGAAGTCCACGAGTTTTTCCTCGCCAAAACCGGCCCTGCCGGGCCTCTACGCCACCTGCACGGCCACCGGGCCGATAAGTATCGGCTCGATCTGTTTGCTCGTGCTTGACTTCTTGTTCACAAGTCGAGCTAGTTAGAAAACCGGCTAATTCCGCGCCATTACCAACTTGCCCCCGGCGAGTAAAATCAGAATCCGAAAGGCGCCTTGTCCCTGAAGAGGAAAATTGACGTTTCGGCTCCTGCGCCTGGATTGTGGCTCCGCGCAAAGTGGTACGCTGCGATAAACCGCTCCAAATGATGCTTTACCGCAACACTGCTAGCTGAACCAAGTCGGGTTTACCCAAGGTCTAAAGTTAAAGTAACTTTTCGGTTGGCGTACTGCTTGTAATCCTCAGTTTCAACTTTGGAAGTTGCTCGGCGATCGTGCCCAGACGGCTCCCCAAGCTGGAGCTTGGGGTTACAGCCTTAGCCAGCTAATGCACTAGGTGGAACGCCGCGATAAAACTGTGGTGAAGCTTGCTGCTAAGCCGCACGCAGCAACGTACTTCGCGCCATCCGGCACAGGAGGTTTCAGCAAATGTGCGCAGTGGCTCATTGCTTCTAAATGGTACTATCAGGCTGCCACCCCCTCGCGCAAGTAAGCGCGCAGGTCGCGTAGCGCGCCGCCCAGCGGCACGGGCAGCACGGCACCGCGGGTGGCTTCGATCCAGCCCCAAAGCTGGCCGAAGGTCGTGGCCCGGCGGGCTTGCTGCAACAGGTCCGGCAGGGGTACTTCCACGGCCAAAGCCAGACGGGCCAATTCAGCACTGGCTTGGTGGCTGCCCTGCTGCCACCAGGCGCGCAGGCGGCGACGCGCCCGCCACACCCGGACTAGCTCATGGGGGCAGGGGACCCGCGGCTCCTGCTGCTGGGCAGTGAGGCTTTCCCATTCGCGCAGCTGCCACGACAAACCTACCTCGACGCGCCCGCAGCGGCGGGCCGAGGTATACACCTGCACCAGCGGGCTATGCCGCACCGGCACATCATGCTGCAACAATAGTTGCCACAGCGCCTCGTCTTCTAAAAAAGGCACCACGGGTAGACCGCCCACCTGCCGGTAGGCCCGCACCGTGAGCGCGAGGCTGGCCCCGTAGTGCTGATGATGGCAGGGCCAGCGGTCGGCCGTGCAAGGGTCAATTTTATCTTCGAGCTGGCGCAGTAGCACGCGGTAGGCCGCATCGCGCAGTTGAATGCGGCGCACGGGGCAGGGCTCCACGGCGGCGGGCGTCTGGGTGAGAATACGACCGCCCACGGCCTCGGCCCCGTTTTCAATCTCGTGCAGCGTGGCGGCCAGCCAAGTGGAAGCTACCAGCGTATCGGCGTCGGTACTAAGCAGTACGCCGGTGGGACCACTAGTGCGCTCTAAGCGCTGGGCTGCTTCGTCGAGCAGCAGGCGGCGGGCGCGCCCCACGTGGGCCTGCGGGCGCGGCAGCTGCACCTCCGCTACATGCACCACCAGGCTGGGGTGGCGGCGGGCCGACTGCCGCACAGCAGCGGCCGTACGGTCCACACAATTATTAGCCAGCACGATAACCTCGATCATGCCCGTGGGTAAGGCCTGGCCGCCGAGGGTAGTCTGAGCGGCTAGCGCCGCCAGGGTAGCGGGCAGCGAAGTAGCCTCATCCTTGGCCGGAATGATAACGCAGGCTTGCAAGGCCGCGTGGGGAGGCGGCAGCTGTCGATGTAGGGCGCGCTCGGCCTGCTGCAACAGCTGCTCCTCGGTGGGCGGCTGAAAAAGGAGGGCCGGGTGAAGGGTAGCCGTAGCTTCGTGCGCGGAGTGGAAGCGAACCGGCTGGGCGAGTTGGTCCATAGAGGAGGTTTGTACGCCCCGGCCCGCCGAAGGATAGGGAATGCGCAGTTAATTTTTACCTGAGCTTTCCTAATTCACTGCTTTTTCATCCACACCCCGTCCCAAGTATTTGCTGCACAGCAACAAATGCAAATAAATGTCTAGCTAACCTTTTTAGCTAAAAAAAGACTGCGCCACCTTGCGGCAGCGCAGTCAAACCAACTGTTTTCCACAGTATAGCAGAGCTTAGAAAGCTTCGCCGATGGCGAAGTAAAAGCCGGGATCTGTCCCGAAGGCGTAGTCGAAGCGCAGGTTCACCCGGTCGCGGCGGATAAAGTTGAAGCGCGCCCCTACCCCACCGGCCGTATGAATGCCGCCGAAGCTGTAGTCACTGAAATTGTTACCCACCTGTCCTAAACCCAGAAAGGCTGCCCCGTCGATGCGCCAGAACAGATGCTGGCGCAGTTCGGCCTGGGCGGTTACGAGCTGCCGGTCGCGGAAACGCTGCTCATAGATGCCCCGCATGAGGTTGGCGTTGTTGTAAAGCGTGCCGCCCAGGTTGGCCCCGATGCCAGCCAGCCCGTACCACGGCACGTCGCCGGAGTGAAACTGCCCGAGAAATTGCAGCGCCAGGATGGTCTTATCGCTGAAAATGCGCTGAAAGTGGCGCGCGTCGATCTGGTAGCGCACGAAATTGTAATCGGAGCCCACGAACTTGCCATTGAACATCACCTGCAAGTCGAGCAGGCTGCCCTTGGAGGCACCCAGTGCCACGTCGCGGCTGTCGTAGGTATACACCGGGCCGACGCCAGAGAGGCTGAAGTTCAACCGCTGGCGCTGGTCGAGACGCGGGTCTTGGTTGAAGTAGTTCTGCGTATTTGGATTACTCGTCGGGGCTATCTCGTCACCATTGTCATTGATGCGGCCTTGCGCTTGTGAAAGATTATACACTCGCGACAGACGGTATTGCAAGCCTAGAAACTGGTTCTTAGCAATGCTTTTCTGAAAGCGCTGGTTGATGATAAACAGCTGAAAATCCAGGAATGAGCGGTGGCTACTCTGCACCTGTGGCTCGTCGTTGCCGATACCGAAGTAATAGAGACGGTTTTTGTACGAGCTGATTTCGCCATTTAGGTAATATTTCTCACCGGGCGAATAGATAGTGTGCACGAACTGCACCAGCGACTGGCTTTTCTGGGTCGTCCAAAACTGCACGCGCATGTTGGACGCCCGCGTGAGAGTATCGGTGCCGAGCCGGCCGCTGAGCAGGCCACCCAGGCCATAGCCAGCCCCTGTTTCCTGCTGGTAAAACAGCACGGGCACGGGGAGAATAGTAATTCGCTTGGGGGGCTTGGGTGTTACGACGAGCGGTGGATCGCCGGGCGGCGTTTGCCCAAAGCAAACGGAGGCCAAGCTCAGCAGTCCCACTAAGAGCGGAAAAAAGCGCATAAAACAAGAAAAAAGGATTACGTAGAAAGACCTCAACGGATTTCAGCGGCCAGCGGTTGGCCGGTCGCTACATCGAAGCTTCATGTTGAGTCACAAGCGGGCGCGGGAGGGCCAGGATAATGGTTCTTTTCTACCGCACAATCGAAGCTGAACCGTGGCCGTTCGGCTGCCCAGCCCGTTGGCTATAGCAGCAGCATGCTCAGAATACCCGCCAGCATAATGGCCTTACAGCCCGCGCTGAGTTGCCGAAAGTGGCGGCGGCGGTCGGCGCGGGCCAAGCGGCGAGCTAGCTCCAACAGCGGCAGCAGCACCAACCCTAGCAGCCAGGCAGCCAGCGGCCAGCGGCCCCAGACCAGTAACTGCCCGGCAGCCCCCAGCACTAGTAGCACCAGGCAAGCCAGGAAAAAGCCCGCTACCCATTTGCTACGCGCCACGCCCCACACCAGCGGGAGGGTGCGGCAGCCGTGCTGCGCGTCGCCGCGCATATCTTCAAGGTCCTTCACGATTTCGCGCACTACCGTGAGCAGAAACGCCGCCAGCGCGTAGAGCCACACCGCCTGCCGCCCAGTGAGTAGTTGCAACTCGGGCAGCAGCACCAGCGCCGCCGTGAGCAGGCCAATGCTGACGTTGCCCACCAGCGCCAGCCGCTTAAACCGGGCCGAGTAGCCCCAGAGCAGCGCGGCCGCCCCCAGCGTCACGGCACCCAGCCGCCACGAGAGCAGCGTGGCCAGCCCCACCCCCAGCCCATTCAGCACTAAGTGAGCCAGCATGGCGTGGCGCCGCCGCAGCAGCGGCCCCACCACCAGCCGGTCGGGCCGGTTAATGGCGTCGATCTTGACGTCGTAGTAATCGTTGATAATGTAGCCCGCCGCCGCCACCAGCAGCGCTGCCAGTACCAACAGCCCGTACTGGGGCGCGAGCACCACGCGCAGCGGCTGGCCGGGCAGGAGCAGCATCCGCACCAGCACTAGGCTCAGCAGCATAATGGCTAAGTTGGGCCAGCGCACCAGCCCGGGCACGGCCCGCGCCAGCCGGCTGCCCCGTCCAGGACCAGGTAGTAGTTCTTCCTCGTCGGGAGCAGGCGGGCGGGGCGTGGGCACGGAGGAGGCGGGCATGGTGGCGGTACTAGCGTAGCCGCAAGGTACGGCGCCCCCCTGCCGCCTACGCAAAGCGCCCCTGCCGACGGGCGGCAGGGGCGCTTTGCGTAGGCGACTAACGGGTCAGGCAAGCACCTCAGATGCGGCGCACATTCACGGCATTAATGCCTTTGCGGCCCTCCTGCGTTTCAAACTCCACGCGGTCGTTTTGCTGAATCTGCCCGCCGTTGAGGCCGGTGATGTGCACGAAGAAATCCTCCTTGGTGGTGTCGTCGGTGATGAAGCCGAAGCCCTTGGCTTCGTTGAAAAATTTTACGGTCCCGGTTTTCATGTGGTTGGGCAAAAGGAAAATGCGTTGTCGGTCCGGCCACCCTTAGGCAGCCGGACCGGCGCTGTCTTACGCACCCCGGGCGGGCGGGTTATGGGCAGGCCTACTGGTGATCGCGCCACTCGTACACCCACTTGGCCTGAATCTGCTCCAGGTGGCCCTCGTTGGCCTGCTCGCGGGTACCCTCAAAGTTGGGCAGGCTCAGCACCCACTCCAGCAGCTCGGTAAAGCGAATGCGGTAGATTTTAGCCTCCGTAAAATCATCGCCAAACTTCTCGTAGAGGGCAATGGCGATGTCTTCGTGGTCGGCCCAGTGAATGGGCGGTTCGTAATGCATGGTAAATTATGAATTAAAAATTATGAATTATGAATTACCAATCAACAAATTACCAACCAGACAACCAGATGACATGCACCCTGATTACCCAATTTATAATTCATAATTTTTAATTCATAATTAAAAACTTAGTGCCCTAGGAAGTTTTGGGGCGGGATGGTGACGACCAGTTCCACGGCCTCGGAGGGCAGCACGCACTGGCAGGCCAGGCGCGAGGTGAGGCGCGGGTTGATGGCGCGGTCGATGAAGTCTTCTTCCTTGTCCGAAATCTCGGGCAGTTCGTTGCCACCCTTGTCTACGTAGACGTGGCAGGTGCTACAGCCGCACACGCCACCGCAGTTGTGCTGGAGTTGAATGCCGTTGTTGAGGGCTACGTCGAGTACCGATTCGCCGCTGGCCGCCACGTGCGTCTGGGCGGGCTGGCCATCCTGGAAGTGAAATATAATGGTCGAGGGAGTCAAAATACGGGTGCCCGCTGGGCCTGAATGCAAGGCACAAAGGTAGGCAGCCGACCGCAGCTTAGCCCGCAGCTGCGGCCGCCACCTGAATGCTGGCTGTAAGCTGCCCATAAAGAGCCTGCCAGGCCGGGTGAGCGGCCAGGGCCGCCTCGTGGGCGGCCAGGGTGGGCGCGTCGTGGCGCACGGCGGGGCCGGTTTGCACGCCGAAGGGCGAGGGCTGGGCGCCCAGGGCCTTCTCGACAGTTTCGCGCACCAGCGGGTGCAGCAGCTCGAAGGACAAACCGGCCTCGGCCAGCAGTGCCTGGGCCACGCCCAGCAGATGATTGGTAAAATTGCTGGCCCACACCGCTCCCAGGTGCAGGTGCAGGCGCTGGGCCGAATCCAGCAGGGCCACGCGCTGGCTCAAGCTGCGCGCCAGGGCCAGCAGGGTAGTTTCAGCGGTGGGCTCGGCAGCTTCCACAAACAGCGGCACAGTGGGCCAGTCGATGCGCCGGCCGGGGCTGAAGGTCTGGAGCGGATACAGCACCCCGCCCCGCACCTGCGACCGGGCGGCGAACACGGCCAGCGGCAACGCCCCAGCCACGTGAGCCAGCAGCGCCCCTGGGGGCCAGTTGCCAGCGACCACCAGCTGCGGTACCACGGCGTCGGGCACGGCTAGCAAGTACGCATCGGCGGGGGGCGGGGTGGCCAGGGCCGCGGCCTGGGGCAGCGCTGCGCAGCCGGGGAGTGCGGCAGCCAGTACCTGGGCTGGGCCGGGCGTGCGACTGGCAATGAACGTCAGTTGGTGCCCAGCCGCCGCCAGCGCCGGGGCCAGCGCGGCCGCCACACGCCCAGCCCCGAAGACTCCTACGCGGAGTATACCGTCGCTACTTTCTTTCATAAATTACTCTAACGATGTATTTTATCTACCACTAACCTACTGACGCCATTCATTTGGTTAGCGCTTAGACTGACTTTCAAGCTATTTACAACAGCTCTCTGGTTGGTGTACTGGTTTGCGCAGGTGTAACACCAAGCTCCAGCTTGGTGAGGCGTTAGGATACGCTCACCGAATAAATCACCAAGCCGGAGCTTGGTGTTACACCGGCACACGGCTCTAAAAGTCGCGCTCCTAACAGCTGTCATGCTGTTAGGAGAAGAGATTTTTAAGTAGCTGGCCATCCGTATTCATTAGCGCACTAGCCGGCCCACATAGTATTTCCCACCGGCCACCGCTTAGCGCTTGAGCAGCTTCATAAAAAAGACCACCCGGCTGGGGTGGTCTTTTTTATGAAGCTGCTCAAGCGCTAAGTTCAATGAGACACTAAGCTACCGCCTGCTCGCGAGCCACCCCGGCGCGGCCGGCAGCGGCGGGCACCGTAGCGGCCCTGGCGGCCTTGCGCTGGCGCATACTCAGCACGAGGCCCAGGCCCATGAGCAGTGTGCCGCCCCACAGCAGGTTGATGAAGGGCTTTTCGGTGGCCTTGAGGATAATGTAATCCTTGCCGGTAGTGCTGATGGCAAAGGTGAATTTGCCCTTGACGGGGTCAATCTGGTCGAGCGTGAGCTTGAGACCCAGGTCTTCGATGATTTCGGGCACGCGGCCCACCTGGCGGTCGCGCAGCAGGAAAATGGGGTGGGCGTGGTACTCGCGACCCTTCTCGCCGGTGATAATCATGTCGGCCTGCAAGGCGATGTCACCCTGCTCCAACTTGATGCCCGGCACCTCGTGCGCCTGCTCGATAGCCCGGAATACGGCGAAATAATCGTTCAGGAACAGCGTATCGCCCACGCTCAACTCGTGCGGGACGGCGGTGCTCCACGGAATCTCCTTGCGCGGGTCGGGTACCGAGGAAATGTGCGAGTAGATGTCATGATCCCAGAAGCGCTGCAAGGCCGGCGAGGCCAGCAGGCCGCCCATCTCCTCGTTGACCTGGGCCCGGGGGTAGAGCGTGAATTTCTGCCCGTTTTTCTTGTCGGTGTACTCGACGCGGTAATAGGTGTTTTCGGGGAGAATGCTGAGCGAGTCACCAGTGTGGTAATACACCTTATCGCCCTGCTTGATTTCGCCGCGAGCTACGGCTTTGTACTCGTCGTCGGTGCGGTAGAGCAGGGTCGTGTTTACGTACTCGGGCAGGCCGGGCACGTCGAGGTACTGGCCGGTGTAGGTAACGTCGTAGCCGTTCATGGCGCCAGTCTCGTTGCGCCAGAGCAGCACATTTTCCTCGTTGCCCTTGTCGTCCATGTCGCGCGAGATGAGCTTGCCGCTGGTGTTGCGCGAAATAATGTTGGAGTAGCCCGACGAGGCCAGGATGCCCAGCAGCATGAGCGCAATGCCCAAGTGCGACACCGCGCCGCCCGAGAGCTGCACCTTGCGCCGCCACAGCCCGAAGATGGCCGAGACATTCGTCATTATCCCAAACAGGCCCGCCAGCAGCAGCGTCACGTAGGGGGCCGACATGGTGTGGCCGAAGTAGCGCGTGAGCAGCACCACGAGCGCCGTGGTGAGCAGGGCCAGCATGGTGGGCGTAGCCAGCGCGTTGAGCACCGTTTCCTTGGCCGGCCGCCACCACAGGATTTGGGCGATGCCCGAGAACAGGCCGATGAGCACGCCCGCCCACAGCTGAATGCGGGTGTAGTGCTGAATCTGGTCTGCCGGCAAGGCGAGGTTTGACTTGATGCCGATGAAACCCAGGAAGGAGTTATACACCGGGATGCTGGTAGTTACCACCACCTGGAAGGCGGCCAGGCACAACACCGTAGCTCCCACGAACACCCACAGCTCGGGGCTATACGAGGTTAGCTCCTTCTCCGAAACGGGAATATTTTTCCAGCGGGCCGCCAGTAGGGCAATGGCCCCCACGGTAAAGAACGCGAGGTAGATAATGAGCTGGCCCGACAAGCCAAGGTCGGTAAACGAGTGCACCGAGGCGCTGCCCAGCACGCCGCTGCGGGTGAGGAAGGTAGCGTAGAGAATGAGCACGAACGTCGCCACTACGAGCGAGTAAGCCGTGCGCAAGCCGATGCGCCGCCGCTGCCAGAGCACCATGCCGTGCAGGGCCGCGATGAGTACCAGCCAGGGGATGTACACGGCGTTTTCGACGGGGTCCCAGTTCCAGTAGCCGCCGAAGTTGAGGGTTTCGTAGGCCCAGTAGGCACCCATCATGATGCCGATACCCAGCACCGCGCCGCCGAGGGCGGTCCAGGGCAGGGCGGGCTTTACCCAGCTTGTCAACTCTTTTTTCCAGAGGGCCGCGATGGCGAAGGCAAACGGCACCAGCGTGAGGGCGAAGCCTAGGAATAGCGTGGGCGGGTGAATGACCATCCAGTAGTTCTGGAGCAGGGCGTTGAGGCCAGTGCCGTCTTTGGGTACGAAGTTGGGGTTGAGTTTCCACACCGGTAGATCAACCATGAAATCGCGCAGCAGGATGAACGGCGACGAGCCGATTTTAACGCTGCCCACGATCACGCCCAGAATCATGCTCACGAGGAAGGCCTGCACGGCCGCGAATACGGCCAGTACGGGGGCTTCCCACTGCTTATTGAACCTCATGATGCCCAGGCCCAGCACTACGTGCCAGAATATCCAGAGCAGGAAGCTGCCCTCCTGGCCTTCCCAGAAACAGGAAATCATGTACTGCACCGGCAGGTGGTTGCTGGAGTGCGACCACGCATAGTAGTACTCGTAGCGGTGGGCGTAGATGATGTTGAACAAACACGCCACTACCGCCAGCACTGCCGCGCCATGCACAAAAAATGCGCCGCGTGCCAGCCGCAGCCAGCTAGCATCGGCCTCGCCGAGGGCGCGGCCCCGGGCCGCCTGAAAGTAGCCGTAAGCGGCCACCGCCGCCGCCACGAAGGCCAGAATAACGCTGGCCTGGCCGAGATTTCCGATAAGTAAATTCACGAGCTAGCTGATTTTTTAGCAAAGGTACCGCCCAGCGGGCGGGGGTGCGCCGTGGCTTGCCCCCGAACGACCGGGAAGCTGGCCGATTTCGGAATTACCTTGAGCACTGATTTAGTGCTACACTCCATGTCTGCTCCTGGTTCCTTGTCTGCGCCCGCCGCCGACGCTGGCCCACTGCCCGCCGCGTCCGCGGCCCCGGCGGCCTTCCCCACTTCCGATATTCCACCCGCCCAGCAACTGGCCGCCCTGCTCAACGGGCTGCGCGAGGGCGTGCTGCTGGTCGATGCCGACTATCAAGTGGTGCTGGCCAACGACGAGTTTTGCCGGCTGCTGGGCCTGCCCCTACCGGCCAGCCAGTGGGTCGGCACGCACACGAGCGAGCTGACCGCGCTTTTTCGCCCCATGCTGCAAGACCCGGCCGCCTACGAGGCCGAGCTGGCCAGCCAGGCAGCCGCTGTCATCCGCAGTACCGTGCTTGCGCTGCGCGATGGGCGCGTGCTGGAGCGCGATGTGCGACCCACTCCCCTGGGCGACGCCGGGGGCTGGTTGCTCACTTACCGCGACGTAACCCAGCAGCAGGCCGCCGACCGGCAGCGCGAGGCCCAACGCAAGTTTTACGAGACTATTCTGGACGAGGTACCCGTCGAAATCGCCGTGCTCGACGAGCAGCGCCGCTACATCTACACCAATCCGCAGGCCGTGCCCGATGCCGAGCACCGCGCCTGGCTGCCCGGTCGCACCCTGACCGAATACTGCACCCGCTACGGCTTCCCGCTGGAGCTGGCCGCGCACCGCGACCGCATGTTTGAGCTGGCTGAGGCCAGCACGGCCTCGGTAGTTTGGGACGACCGCACGCCCCTGCCCGGGGGAACCGAGATGCACCACCAGCGGCAATTTAAAGTGCTGGCGGGCGCGGGTAAGGGCCTCCCCTACATGCTGGGCAGCGGCCTCGACGTGACGGCCCGCGTGTGGGCCGAGGAGCGCAGCCAGCGTAGCGAGGCTGAGCGCCGCGAGCAGCAGGAGTTCATTAAGCAGGTACTCAATACCAGCCCCAATCCCGTGTACGTGCGCAACGCAGCCGGTGAGGTGGTGTTTGGCAACCGGGCGCTGTTCAAGCTCGATGAAAACGCCGAGCTGTACCCGGCCACCGAGGCCCTGAAGGCCGCCAAGGCCCGCGAGGCCGCCCACTACGCGGCCATCGACGCCCAGGTGCTGGCCCGCAACGAGGAAGTGACCGCTGAAGAACCATTCACGCTGCCCACCGGCGAGCTGCGCTGGTTTTACACCATCAAGCGGCCCCTGGTGCGGCCCGATGGCGAAGTGCAGGTGCTGGCCGTGAGCACCGACATCACCGAGCTGAAGGCTGCCCAGCTAGCCGCCGAAGAGGCCGCCAAGGCCCGCGAAAACTTCCTGGCCAACATGAGCCACGAAATTCGCACGCCCATGAACGGGGTGCTGGGCATGGCCGCGCTGCTGGCCAAAACCCGGCTCAGCCCGCAGCAGCAGGAGTTTGTGCGCACCATCCGCAGTTCGGGCACGCACCTGCTGGGCGTACTCAACGACGTGCTCGACGTGTCGAAAATTCACTCGGGTAAGCTGGAGATGGAGTCGGTGGCTTTCCACCTGCACGACTCCATGCAGCAGGCCGTGGCTACGCTTACCCTGCAAGCCCAGGAGAAGGGGCTGGTCTTCGGCTTCAAGCCCTTCGCCACCGACGAGGCGCCCTGGGTGCTGAGCGACCCGTTCCGCCTCAACCAAATCCTGCTCAACCTGCTTTCCAACGCCATCAAATTTACCACGAGCGGCAGCGTGTGGCTGCGCAGCTTCTTGGTCGATGAAACCGACGAGGAATTCCTGGTGCGCTTCACGGTGCAGGATACCGGCATCGGCATCGGGCCGGAGGCGCTGGAACGCATTTTTGAGAGCTTCACGCAAGCCTATGCTGATACCACGCGGCGCTACGGCGGCACCGGGCTGGGCCTCACCATCAGCCGGGCGCTGGTGACGCAGCTGGGCGGCGAGCTGCGCGTAACGAGCAAGCTGGGCCAGGGCAGCACGTTTTCCTTCACCGTGCCGCTGCTCAAAACTGCCGAGCCCGAGCCCGTGGTAGCCGATGCCTTCGACACCGGCCAGCTGCGTGGCGTACGGGTGCTGCTGGCCGAGGATAATCCCATCAACCGCACCGTGGCGCGGCTGCACCTCCAGCAGTGGGGCGTGGAGGTAGACGAGGCTGAGGACGGCCGGGTAGCCCTGCAAAAGCTGGAAGCCGCCGCCTACGACGTCATCCTGATGGACATTCAGATGCCCCACCTCAGCGGTATCGAGGTGACGCAGCACGTCCGCAAGTTTACCGACCCCGTGCGGGCCGCCGTACCGATACTAGCCCTCACCGCCAACGTTTTCCGCACCGACAACGAAAAGTACCTGGCCGCCGGCATGGACGACTACCTTGCCAAGCCCTTCGCCGAGGAGCACCTGTACGCCAAGCTGGTCAACCTGCTGCACCTGCCC
>JAAIGG010316474.1_pt1 | contig 17838 bp, 14 predicted proteins | sample 6487391 | NCBI WGS metagenome assembly JAAIGG01 (sample SAMN13974130, study PRJNA590717) | phyllosphere metagenome | biome: asymptomatic weeds; feature: pooled weeds collected from a community garden; material: weeds; isolation source: pooled asymptomatic leaves from various weed species from...
CGCGATCGTCGAGGACGGGGTGCTGGAGACCTGGCTGCTCGATTCCGCCTCGGCCCGGCAATTGGGGCTGGAGCCGACCGGTCATGCCGCGCGCGGCACGGCGGGCGCGCCGGGCGTCTCGACCAGCAACCTGTTCATGGCGGCGGGGCGCGTGCCGGTGGAGACGCTGATCGGCGACATCGCCGACGGCGTCTATGTCACCGAATTGATCGGCAGCGGCGTCAACCCGGTCACCGGCGACTATAGCCGGGGCGCGGCGGGCTTCCGCATCATCGATGGACGGATCGCGGAACCGGTTGCGGAGTTCACCGTGGCGGGTAATCTGAAAGAGATGTTCCTTACCATGACGCCGGCCAATGATCTGGAATTCCGCTACGGCGTCAATGTGCCGACGCTGCGCATCGATGGAATGACGGTTGCCAGCGGCTGACCCGACCCCGACGGCGGACCTGATCCCGGCGGTCGTGGCGGCGGCGCGCGAGGCGGCGGCGATGGCGCTCGCCCGATGGCGCACCGATTTCCGCCAATGGGAGAAAACGCCGGGCAGCCCGGTGTGCGAGGTCGATCTGGACGTGGACCGGATGCTCTATGCACGGCTCCAGGCGCTGATCCCCGATGCGGGTTGGCTGTCGGAGGAGACGGCGGACAAGCCCGACCGGCTGGCCGCGCGCCGCGTCTGGGTGGTCGATCCGATCGATGGCACCCGCGACTATATCCGTGGACGCGAAGGCTGGGCGGTGTCGGTCGCCCTGGTCGAGGACGGGCGGCCCGTGATCGGCGTGCTCGCCGCGCCCGCCCGGGGCGAGTTGTGGCTGGCCCAGGCGGGCGGCGGCGCGACCCGCAACGGGCGCATACTGAGCGCGGGCTATTGCCGCCAGATGCCCGGCGCGCGCGTGCCGGTCGATGCGTTGCCCAAGGCGGACCGCGACCTCGTCGCCGTGTTCAAGCCTAACTCGATCGCGCTGCGCATCGCGATGGTCGCCGCCGACGAGGCCGATCTGGTCGCGACGCTGCGCTGGGGCAATGAATGGGACATCGCCGCCGCCGCGCTGATCGCGTCCGAGGCGGGGGCGGGGGTGGCCGATGCGCTGGGCCAGCCGCTGCTGTTCAACAAGCCCGATCCGCGCGCGTTCGGCGTGCTGGTGACGGCGCGCGGGCTTCAGGACGCGGCGGTCGAGCGGCTCGGCCCCCGTGCGCGCGACGTGATCGTACCCGTCACCGGCTGAGCATCTGCTCGACCCATTCGGGCACCAACTGCCCGGCGGAGCCCAACCGGCTCTCGTCGAACCAGCCGCTGCCTTCCGAGCGTTCGAGATTGAGCTCCAGCGTCCGCGCGCCATAGGCACGCACCATCCGCACGAACCCCGCCGCCGGATAGACCGCGCCCGAAGTGCCGATCGACACGAACAGATCGGCCTCCGCCAGCGCCGCCTCGATCCGGTCCATATGATAGGGGATCTCGCCGAAGAACACGATATCGGGCCGCAGCACGGGTGTGGCGCAGGCGGGGCAGGGCGTTCCCGGCGGCAGCGCCTCCTCCCACTCGAACCGCTCCCCACAGGCCGCGCACAGGGCCTGCTTCAACGCGCCGTGCATATGCAGCAACCGCGTCGCCCCCGCCCGTTCGTGCAGATCGTCCACATTCTGCGTGACGATCAGCAATTCGCCTGGCCATTCCCGGTCCAGCCGCGCCAAAGCCTCATGCGCCGCATTGGGCCCGACCGTCGCCAGCGCGGCACGCCGCAGGTCATAGAAGCGGTGGACCAGCACCGGATCGGCGGCGAGCGCCTCCGGCGTACAGACATCCTCGACGCGGTGCCCCTCCCACAGTCCGCCGGGTCCACGAAAGGTGGCGATGCCGGACTCGGCGGAGATGCCCGCGCCGGTGAGGATGACGATGTTCGGGGTGTCGCGCATGGCCGGGGTTTATCCTGGGGGTGGAGTGTCCGGAAGGGGGCGGATGTTTGCTGTGAGTGGCGAACGGTTCCAATCACTCGTTTGGTTATTCTGGACAGCGCCGATCCAGCAATGATCCTGCTACTGTGACACGTCATGCAGGGATGGAGACCACGCGCGATAATGCAGGTCGGGCAGGCGTGTCATAATCGCGGGGCTGGGCAGGCGGGGTATACGAGGGAAACCGCGCTCCCTCCGCTTTGATCTACCCTCTCGCATATCTCTAGCGATTTCAGGTCGTAGGGCTTTGCTACCTCCCGGCCACCTGCGTCTTTTCGACTACGTTGATGACTTGCTCGACCCGCGCAGATGCAAGGTTGCCGCGTCGCCATGTTTCCTGAACCGTAGCGACAATGGGCTTCTTTTCCCATTCTCCACGACTAATAAGTGTCCGATCATTCTCAGACACTAAGGCGTCGCGTAGCGAGGCAAAGACGGTCTGCCCGGTCTTGGTGTTCTTGAGCCTGACACGAAAGCCATCTGGCACGTCGATATCAACACGCAAAACTTCGTACTCTGCTGTAACTATTTTCTTCACCGGAGCACTTGGGGCGGCTCTAGCCATACGGCGAGCGACTTCGGGAGGAAGGTGGTTGTTACCAATTTCGGTATCCTGCACCTTCGCTGCAGCCTTCACGACACCCTTCTTTCCATCCTCACTGGCATCAATAAGTGCATGACTTCCATGAGCAGCGGTGAGCGCATCAGCTAATATCTTCATACGTTTAAGATCATTTTCGCTCGCGAACTTTTGAGTCTCTAGCACGTCTTTCATCTGCTTACTGGAGGCTTCGGCTTTCGCCTCTTCCCGTTGCTCCTCAAGATATGCATTCCAACACGAATATCCTGTAAACAGCAGAGCAAAGGCGATTACAATTATCGCAATCTGCTTTCCGGTAAGCTTGCCAACCGCCTTTTCCATGAATTTCTCAATTAGTTCCTGAGCGTTAAAGCTCAGATCAGTGCTTCCCTTTTTTACCTTGAATACAATCTCAAACTCTTGACGCTCTTCTTCCGAAAGACCTCTTAGAATCGAGGTATTTTCTAAGAGAATCATGAACGCTCGGTTCACGCTAGTCTGATAGTCAATCATTGCCTGCATAACAGGCTGGGTCAAAACTAATTCGCTGCCCTCAATCCAAAACTTGAAATGAAAACGCGGCCAATGGTTTATATGGGGTAGCTTACTGTCGTCGGCAAATCCGGTACGGCTTAGCTCTTCAAGGAGCGCCCACGCCTCGTCCTCATCGTTGATGGGCACTAGTTCCATACCGGGCACTCTTGGACGTCTCGCCATCAATCCCCCCATTCATGACGAATACCGTCGCCAGCGAAGCCCTATCACAATCACAAGATCGTTGCTTGCCAGCATCCTAAGTCTGCCGTTTGGTGATGGGCAAGCCTGTTGCCTCGCCTAGTACAAAAGCCTAATACAACCGTCCCGACGCTCTTTCAGAAAACCGCAGAAATCCGCCGTTTTCGGTGCCAACCGTAAAATCCTCTTCTGGGCACAAACCCATGCCGACTACCGAACGGTTGACCCGGTTGCCCCGCTGACGGGGTCCCGGACGGCCCGGCCCCAAAAGGAAACCCCCGCAACCTGCCCCACAAGCGGTCACCGATCGTTGGGTGCACCACCCGCAGCCGGTTTCCTCCGACATGGACCTGTGCCAAGGAACGCCGCATGACGATGTCCTTCCTCCAGTCCACCGGAGCCCCCGCATGACCGCCATCGGCATTTACGGCAGCGCCGGTCGCATGGGCCGCGCCATCGCGGACCTGATCGAGGGCGAGGGTGCGACGCTGGCCGGGGGCTGCGATTCGCGTGACGATCCCGACGCGCTGGCCAAGTCGGCGGATGTGCTGGTCGACTTCTCGATCGCGGGCGCGCTCGATGCGCATCTGGCGGCGGCTCGGGCCGCACGCACCCCGATCGTGATCGGCACCACCGGCCTTTCGCCTGCGCAGCACGCTGCGATCGACGAGGCCGCGACCGAGATCGCGGTGCTCCAGACCGGCAACACCTCGCTCGGCATCACCCTGCTCGCCAATCTGGTGCGCGAGGCGGCGGCGCGGCTGGGCCCGGACTGGGACATCGAGATCACCGAGATGCACCACCGGCACAAGGTCGATGCGCCCTCCGGCACCGCGCTGCTGCTGGGCGAGGCGGCGGCGGCGGGGCGGGGCCATGCCCTGTCCGATCTCCGGGTCGATGGCCGCGCCGGGCTGGTCGGCGCGCGGACCGAGGGGACGATCGGCATGGCGGCGCTCCGCGGCGGCTCGGTGATCGGCGATCATGAGGTGATCTTCGCGGGCGAGGGCGAGCGGGTGACGCTCGGCCATTTCGCACAGGACCGCACCATTTTCGCACGCGGGGCGGTACGGGCGGCGCTGTGGCTCGCGGGGCAGGCGCCGGGGCGCTATCGCATGGGCGACGTGCTGGGTCTGTAACGCGCATGAAGAAGGCGGACGTCGTCGAATTCTATCACCGGCTGGCGGAGGCGAACCCGCATCCCGAGACCGAGCTGGAATTCCGCAATCCCTATACGCTGGTCGTCGCGGTCGCGCTGTCGGCGCAGGCGACCGATGTGGGGGTCAACAAGGCCACCCGCGCCCTGTTTGCCGAGGTCGACACGCCCGAGAAGATGCTGGAGCTGGGCGAGGACGGGCTGAAGCAGCACATCAAGACGATCGGCCTGTTCAATACCAAGGCCAAGAACGTCATCGCGCTGTCGCGGATGCTGGTCGACGAATATGGCGGCCAGGTCCCGCAGGATCGCGCCGATCTGGAACGCCTGCCCGGTGTGGGGCGCAAGACGGCCAACGTCGTGCTCAACGTCGCCTTCGGGCACGAGACCTTCGCGGTCGACACGCATATCTTCCGCGTCTGCAACCGTACCGGCCTGGCCAAGGGCAAGACCCCGCTGGCGGTGGAGCTGAAGCTCGACAAGGCGACGCCCGCGCCCTTCCGGGTGCACGCGCATCACTGGCTGATCCTGCACGGCCGCTATATCTGCAAGGCCAGGCGGCCCGAATGCTGGCGCTGCCCGGTCGAGGATCTGTGCGCCTATCGCCCCAAGACACCCGCCCCCGCCGCCAAAGCCGCAAAAGCGGCGACCCCGTCATAAAAGGGCTGGCGCGGGGTGGCGCACGATGCTAGTCGGCCAGCCCACGCACCCGTAGCTCAGCTGGATAGAGCGCTGCCCTCCGAAGGCAGAGGCCACAGGTTCGAATCCTGTCGGGTGCGCCATTCACATCACATGGCTTTATGGCACCAAAGGACCTCTGACTGGAACAGTGGGCCGGTGTGGTGGCGGCTTTCGGCAAAGCCGAATATAGGCTCCGACAATCGACCCTTTGTGACGTGCCACTCTCCTTCGTTTGCGAAGCGGGGGACAGTCCGTGGTATAGGACGCCAGAGTCTCACCCGACATCATATCGCGATCACGACCGGTCTTGCGGGCTCCATGCTGAAATATCCACCGAACCCTTTGCAACTCGGCGGCACGCCCTCCGCGTTACGTCGCCAGTAACCGGCGGGCGCAGGTCTGCACATGGTCGGCGATCAGTTTGAATGCCGGGCTCATTGGAGAATGGCGACGCCATGCGATGGCGATCGATCGATAGGTGCGCCAGCCCTCGACGCGCAGGACCGTCAGGCCCGCCGCGCCGCCTACTTCCGATCGCAGATAGAGGGTGGGCAGCAGGGTGAGCCCCAGCCCGGTCGCGACCATCTGGTGCAGGCTCTCCAGGCTGGTGCCGTAATAGTCCGGTGCGATCGTCATGCCGTAACGGTCGGCGACCTCCGCCGCCTGTCGCGCCAGATGGTGGCGGGGGTCGAGCGTCAGCAGCGGGCTGCCGCTCAACCTCTCCCGCGTCGTTTCGCCGCCCGCGTCGATCGCATGGTCGAGCGCGGCGACGAGGTGCAGCGGCTCGCGGAACAGGGGCTCGACGCTCAGGTCGTCGCCCGCCATCGGCAACGGCCCGAGCAGCACGTCGATATCGCCGCGCGTCAGTTCCAGCAGTTGTTCGTCGGGAATGCCCTCTCGCACATGAAGGCGCAGATGCGGTGCCATGCGATGCAGTTCGGCGATGATCGGCGACAGCAGATAGGGGCCCAGCGTCGGCGTGGTGCCCAGCCGCAAGGTGCCGGTCAGGCTATCGGAGGCCCCCGCCGCCAGCGCGATGATGTCCCGCGCATCGCTCAGCATCCGCCGCGCCATCACCACGATACTGCGACCGACCGGCGTCAGCACGGCCCCCGCCGCGCTGCGTTCGAGCAACCGAGTGCCCAGCCGCTCCTCCAGCGCGCGGACCTGCTGGCTGAGCGTCGGTTGCGAAACCCGCGCGACGCGCGCGGCCAGCGCGAAGGAGCCGGTGTCCGCGATCGTGACGAGATACTCGAGCTGACGCAGCGTGGGCATATCGCCCTATAGTCCCACCCTATGGCCGGGGCACCCAAAAACCGATTGGCCGAACGGATGATACTTCGTTACACCTTCATCACATGGATCAGTGGGCGCTCGCCATCTGGCAGGGCGCGCAATGGCAATCCGGAGTGATCGGGGCGCGACAAAGGGGATTGTCTTGGCGGCAGAACGTTTGGGATTTCGCGATGCGATAGGTTGGCTGTCGCAGATCATCGGGCCGGATGCGGCCTATATCCGGCTCGGTATCGTATATACCGTCGCGATCAGCCTGCTGGCGCTGGCAACGCCGATCTCGGTCCAGTTGCTGATCAACAGCGTCGCCAATACTGCGATGCCGGCACCTCTATGGGCGCTGTCGGGCGTACTTCTCCTGTTGCTGCTGATGGTCGCCGGGCTGAGCGCGCTGCGGGTGTGGATCATGGCGGCGTTCGAGCGCCGTTTGTTCTCGCGCGTCGTCGCGGAAGTCACGCTGCGCGCGGTCCATGCGCAAGATCCCTTCTTCGCCGATGGCAATCGCGGCGATCTGTTCAACCGCTATTTCGATCTGGTGGTCGTCCAAAAGGCCGTCCCCAGCCTGATCATCGGCGCCTTCACCATCATGTTGCAGGCAGCGATCGGATTGACGATCACCAGCTTCTATCACCCGGTCTTCCTGGCGTTCAACGCCGTGCTGGTGAGCGCGGTCCTGCTCGTCTGGCTGCTGTGGCGGCGCGGTGCGATCAGCGGGGCGGTGGCGCTGAGCCATGCCAAGCACAATGCCGCCCGCTGGCTGGAAAGCGTCGGCGGGTCGAACGGCTTCTACAAGTCGCTGCGTCACCTGGATTTCGCCATGGACCGGTCGGAGGCGATGACCGCCGGATACGTCGCCACGCATCGCCGCTATTTCCGCTACCAGTTCGCGCAGACGGTCGCGTTCCTGCTGATCTATGCCTTTGCCAGCGCGGGGCTGCTGCTGCTCGGCGGCATGCTGATCCTGCGCGGCCAATTGTCGCTGGGGCAACTGGTCGCCGCCGAGCTGATCCTGTCGGGCGTCTTCTACGGCATCTCGCAGCTCGGCTGGTATCTCGACACCTTCTACGACCTTGCCGCCAGTTCGGAAGAATTGTCGCTGCTCTTCGCCATTCCGCAGGAGCCCAACGTGCGGGGCGACAATGGCCCGCGCGACGGGTCGGTCAAGCTGACCGATGTGGCGTTGGACGCGGCGCGATACGATCTGGCCCTGACCGCCGGGGAGCAACTGGTCACCGTTGCCGAGCCCGGGGCCGAGCGCCGCCTAGCCATGCTGTTGAAGCGGCATGCCCTGCCGGATCGCGGGCTGATCCGGATCGGTGGCGGCGATCTGGGATCGTTCGACATGTATCATCTTCGCTCGGACGTCACGGTGCTCGACCGTTCGACGATCGTCGAGGTCACGATCCGCGAGTATCTCCGCCTGGCCTCGGGCGAGATGGCGGAGGCGGCGATGCAGGCGCTGGCGACGGTCGGGCTGGAACGCCGCCTGGCCAGCCTGCCGCAAGGGCTGGACACCCCGCTCGGCTCGACCGGCTATCCGCTCAGCGTCGGGGAGACGATGGCGTTGAAACTCGCCAACGCCTTGCTGGTGGGGCCCAAATTGCTGCTGCTCGGCCAACTCTACGACCTGTTGCCGCCACAGCGGCTGCTCGCGGCGCTGCGTGTTCTGAAAGCGCGCGGGACCACCGTGCTGCTGTGTACCGGTCGCCCGGAAGATGTGGAACTGGACGGCTATCTCTATCTGGGGATGACCGAGCAGCGCCGCTTCGCCCACCTCGCCGATCTTCAGGCCGCCTGTCAGCGGGAGGGCAACGATGTCGCATCCGCCTGAACAGCTCGCGCATTTCCGCACGCTCGCCTCGCTGCGCCCGCCCCGCGTCACGGTGGCGATCGCCTGGATCGTGACGGTCGGCATCGCGGCGGCGATCTTCGTCCTGTTCTTCGTCCCCTGGCTGCAAACCGCGCAGGGGCGGGGGCAGGTCGTCTCGCTCGATCCGCAGGACCGGGCGCAGGACGTGACCGCGCTGGTCCCCGGCCGGGTCGAGCAATGGTATGTCCATGACGGCCAGCATGTGCGGCGCGGCGATCCGATCGCCCGGATCGTCGATCTCGATCCCAATCTGCTGTCCCGCCTGGCCGCCGAGCGAGCGCAGGTCGAGGCCGAGATCGCATCGGTCCGCCAGTCGCAATCGGTCGCGCAACTCGACGTCAACCGGACCCGGCAGCTCTATTCGGAGGGGTTGGCCTCGCGGCGCGATTTCGAGCAGGCGCAGATCAAGGTCGCCGATTCGGGTGCCAAGCTGGCGGAATCGCGCGCCAAGCTGAACCGCATCGATGTCCAGCTCAACCGCCAGTCGGCACAGCTCGTCCGCGCGCCGCGCGACGGCCGCATCCAGAATCTCAATGCCGCGGCGGGCGGTGCGCTGGTGTCGGCGGGCACGCTGCTGGCGGTCGTGGCGCCTGAACAGGTGCAACGCGCGGTCGAACTGCTGATCGACGGGCGCGACGTGCCGCTGCTCCGCCCCGGCGGCCCGGTCCGGCTGGAGTTCGAGGGTTGGCCCGCGATCCAGTTCAGCGGCTGGCCATCGGTCGCCTATGGCTTTTTCGACGGTCGCATCCGCACGATCGATCCGAATGCCAATATGCAGGGCCTGTTCCGCATTCTGGTCGAGCCGATGCCCGGCAAGCCAAAATGGCCGGACCGCCGCTTCGTTCGGCTGGGCGGCAAGGTCCATGGCTGGGTCCAGGGCGAAACCGTGACCGTCGGCTATGAATTGTGGCGCCAGCTCAACGACTTCCCGCTGGAATTCGACCAGAAGCCGATCGACGGCGATACGGAGAAGGGCGGCGGCAAGGACGACGACAAGAAGATTGCGGCCAAGGCGGGCAAGCCGAAATGATCCGGTCGCGCCTGCTCCTCCCCGCCCTGATCGCCGTTCCCCTTCTGGCGGCCCCCGCGATGGCCCAGCGTATCGAGGCCAATCCGGCACCCGCACCGGTACGCGCCGAAACGGCGCCGCTGACCCTGGACGATGTGCTGCGCTCCTCCGCACGCGCCGCGCCGCAGATCGTCGAGGCGCTGGCCAAGATTCGCGGCGCCGAAGGCCGCGCGCTCACCGCCAGCGGGGCGTTCGACACCGTGTTCGAGGCGGAGGGACGCTCCCGGACGCTTGGCTATTATGACGGAACGGTGGCGTCGGCGCGCGCCACCCGGCCGCTGAGCGACAATGGCGGCTATGTCTATGGCGGCTACCGCGTCAGTCGCGGTGGCTTTCCGGTCTATGAGGACGAGAATTACACCAATCGCCTCGGCGAGGTGAAGGTCGGCGCGCTCTACTCGCTGTTGCGCGACCGTCTGGTCGACGAACGGCGGACCCGCCGGACCCTGGCGGCGGGCGACATCGACATCGCCCGGTTCGAGCGCGAGGCGGTGGCGATCGGGGTGCAGCGCCGCGCGATCGACGCCTATCAGAACTGGGTCGCGGCCGGCCTGCGCCTGCGGGCGTATCGCGATCTCCTCCAATTGTCGGAAAGTCGGCGCGGCGGCCTGGCGCGGCAGGTTCAACTCGGGGCGCGACCCGATATCCTGCTTGCCGAGAACGACCAGAATCTCGTCCGCCGCCGCGCCTTGGTGGTACGCGCCGAAGGCGACTTCCAGGCGGCGGCCAATGCCCTGTCCCTCTACTTCCGCGATATCAACGGGGATCCGATCATGGTCGGCCCCGAGCGCCTGCCTTCGGATACCGGCGCGCTGGCGGGCGTCGCAGCGGCGGTACGCGACGATTTCGCGCGCCGCCGGCCCGACCTGCAGATGCTGCTCGCGCGGATCGACCAGGGATCGGCGCGGCTGGCACTGGCGCAGAACGACCTGCGCCCCCGGCTCGACCTGCGTGGTGAGATGGGCAAGGATGTCGGCCCGGTCGGGCTGGGCGGTGCGTCACGCACCCCGCTGGAGGCGGCGGTCGGCTTCCGCTTTTCCCTGCCGCTTCAGAACCGGGCGGCAAAGGGCCGGATCGTCGAGGCCCAAGCGGAGATGGACGCGCTGGCGGCGCGCAGCCGCTTCCTGCGCGACCAGATCACGGTCGAGGTGGAAGGGATCGCGATCGGTGTCGATGCGGCGGAAAAGCTGGCGACGATCGCCGAGCAGGAACGGCAGCTTGCCGAGCGGCTCGCGGCGGCCGAACGGCGGCGGTTCGAACTGGGGTCGAGCGACTTCTTCCTGGTCAACCAGCGCGAGGAGACGGCCAACGACGCTAGGGTGCGCCTGATCGATGCCCAGGCGCGGATTGCCGCCGCCCGCGCCGAACTCGCCGCCGCCACCGCCGACCGCGCCGCGCTGGGCTTGGACTGAGCGCCGGGGCGACGTTCGCAACGAGAACAACCATGCCGGTTCGCCCCCACGCCTGATGGTAGGGTGGGTCGATAGAATGTTGGTTTGTCCTTTGGCCTTGGGGCGACCAGTTTTATGTGTCGAAGCGTTCAAAAGAAACGTAGTTTATCAACGATCTAAGTATTTGCCGTTTCCGCCTTGGGTGCGCTCGTATCGCTCTTTGAAAATCTTCTTGTTCTTATAGGCTGTTTCAATGGCGATCTTTCTTGAAGATATGCGAGCCACTCTGCAATTCGACTACGAGATGGCCCTTGACGATTTGGCGGCCCGTCGTGCCCTTCTCGTGCGTCGTCTCGCTCATCTGGTTGAGCAGGAAGAGGAACTACGACGCGGCCTCAATCGTGCCCGGGAAGGGATACCGCATGGCTACTGTCCGAATTGCTGGGTAGAAGACGGGGAACGCAGTAAGCTGAAGCACGAGCGCGATTACCGATACGATCGGACCGATGACAATTATGGGTGCACGGTTTGCGGCAAGCGGCAATACGTACTCAGAGGCTGCGCGAGAGTCAGATGACGAGTAGTTAACGCAGGCGCTCGGTCCCGGGGAATTTGGTCCTCCTGAATCCTGCCTTGCCATTCCTGGAATTTGGAGCCCTTCGTCCGATGATCATTTCCGCCCCCTCCGATTATCGGGAAGCCGCGCGGCGGCGCTTGCCGCCCTTCCTGTTCCATTATCTGGATGGGGGAGCGAATGCCGAGCATACGCTGCGCCACAATGTCGCGGATCTGGCGGCCATCGAACTGCGCCAGCGGGTGTTGCGCAACGTCGCCGACCTGTCGCTCGAAACCGAGTTGTTCGGCACCCGCATGGCGATGCCGGTCATCCTAGCGCCGGTCGGGTTGGCCGGCATGTACGCCAGGCGCGGCGAGGTGCAGGCGGCGCGGGCGGCGGCGGTGAAGGGGGTGCCCTTCATTCTGTCCACCGTCTCGGTCTGTGCGATACAGGAGGTTCAGGCGGCCTCGTCCGCGCCGATCTGGTTTCAGCTTTATGTGCTGCGCGACCGGGGCTTCATGCGTGATGCGCTGGAGCGGGCACAGGCGGCAGGGGTGAAGACGCTGGTCTTCACCGTCGACATGCCGGTGCCGGGGGCGCGATACCGCGATGCGCATGCGGGCATGTCGGGTCCCAACGCGGCCTTTCGCCGGATGGTGCAGGCGGCGCTACATCCGCGCTGGGCCTGGGACGTGGGGCTTCGCGGGCGACCGCATGATCTGGGCAATATCTCCGCCTATCGCGGCATGCCGACCGCGCTGGAGGATTATATCGGCTGGCTCGCCGCCAATTTCGATCCGTCGATCGCCTGGCGCGACCTGGAATGGATCCGCGATGTCTGGAAGGGGTCGATCGTTATCAAGGGCATTCTCGACCCCGAGGATGCGCGCGACGCGGTGCGGTTCGGCGCGGACGGGATCGTCGTGTCCAACCATGGCGGGCGGCAACTCGACGGCGTCCGCTCCAGCGCGCGCGCGATGCCCGCCATCGCCGATGCGGTGAAGGGCGAGTTGAAGCTGCTCGCCGATTCGGGCGTCCGCTCGGGGTTGGACGTGGTGCGGATGCTGGCGCTGGGGGCGGATGCGGTGCTGCTGGGCCGCGCGTTCATCTATGCGCTGGCGACGGCGGGGGAGGCGGGGGTCACCAATTTGCTACGGCTCTTCGATGCCGAGATGCGCGTGGCGATGACGCTGACCGGGGTACGGTCGATCGCGGAGATCGACCGGTCCGCGCTGGCGAGCGAGGTGTAACTCCTCCCCTGCAAGCGGAGGTGGCAGACTGAAGATTTGACGGAGGGGTGTCCCCGCTGGCGGGAATGCCCCTCCACCACCGCTTCGCGGCGGTACCCCTCCCCAAGCGTGGCTTGGGGAGGAGCCAAGAAGGTCAGCGCGGCATCTGCTCGAGCATCTGGATATGCTGCTGCACGATCGGCACCGCGCTCTGGGCGCTGGTCTTCAGCGCGGGTTTGTCGCCGTTCGCCGCGAAGCTCTGATGCAGGTCGAGTGCGGCCTGGTGCGCGGGCAGTTGCTGGCCGATATAGAGCCGGTCGAAATCTGCGGCGGACGCGCGGCGCAATTCGCCGATCGATGCCTCGGCGGCACCCAGCTTGGGCGGCATGGGCGACAGGCCGTCCTGCTTGGCGGCGCGGACCGTCGCGGCGGTCGTCTGCATATGATGGTCGATCATCATCTGGGCGAATCGCCGCACCTCCTCATTCTTCGACTTTTGCAGCGCGATCCGGCTCGACGTGATCTCGTAGAGATCGCTCATCCCGGCGGCTTTCACATAGGCGTCGGCCTGCGCCTTGGCGGCGGCGGGGGGAGGGGGCGGCGGGGTCTGGGCGATGGCGGGCGCGGCGGCGGTGCCGAGGACAAGCGCGAGGGTTAGGAATTTGGGCATGTTGCTCTCCCGTGACTGGTCTTGAGCCAACCGGTCGTTTCCTCCGCTGTTCCTGATAAATATTTGAAACATGATACATATCAGCGACTTTGTTTGGGTCGCGCGACGGCCAAAAGGCACGGTGCCGCGATATTAGGGCATGACACCTCCGCATCCCGTCTGTTAGCCCTGTCGCCATGCCCGTTTCGGCCGCCGCCTCCGCCCGCGAGATCCTCGTTCGTCTGCACGACGTGATGGCGTCGCGCACCCCCGCCCAAGCCAAGCTGAACCAGGTCGTCCAGATCATCGGCGAGGCGATCGGCAGCGAGGTGTGTTCGATCTATCTGCTGCGCGAAGGGGTGCTGGAGCTGTTCGCGACGCGCGGGCTGGCCGAGGAGGCGGTCCATGTCACCAAGATGGCGCTGGGCGAGGGGCTGGTCGGCACCATCGCCGAGGATGTCGAGGTGCTGAACCTGGACGAAGCGGCCAGCCACCCCGACTTCGCCTACAAGCCCGAGACGGGCGAGGACCGGTTCCACAGCTTTGCGGGCGTGCCGATCATCCGGCGCGAGCGGGCGGTAGGCGTATTGGCGGTCCAGCATAGCGAACCGCGCAAATATGCCGATGTCGAGATCGAGGCGCTTCAGACCGTCGCCATGGTCCTGTCCGAACTGATCGCCAATGCCGGGCTGATTGACGCGGCGGCGGCGGCGGGCGCGCGGCCGCAGATGACCGCCTCGATCCGCTTGAGCGGCCAGAAGCTGGTCGACGGCATGGGCAGCGGTTTCGCCGTCTATCACCAGCCGCGCATCGTCATCGAGCATACGGTGGCCGAGGACATCGATGCCGAGCGTCGCCGCGTCTATGCCGCCTTCGACAAGATGCGCGAGCAGATCGACCGCATGGCGCGCGAGGCCGAGTTCGGCGTCGCGGGCGAGCATGTCGAGGTCATCGAGACCTATAAGATGTTCGCCTATGACGAGGGGTGGGCGCGGCGGATCAACGAGGCGATCGACAGCGGCCTGACCGCCGAGGCCGCGATCGAGCGGGTGCAGCAGCGTACGCGCCAGCGGATGCGCCAGATCGACGATCCGCTGCTCGCCGATCGGATGCATGATCTGGAGGACCTGTCCAACCGGCTGCTCCGCATCGTGTCGGGCCAGATGGGCACGGCGGCGCAACTGGGCCTGCGACAGGACACGATCCTGATCGCGCGCAATCTGGGGCCTGCCGAGCTGCTGGAATATGACCGACGGCGGTTGAAGGGCGTGATCCTGGAGGAAGGATCGCTGACCGCGCATGTCATCATCGTCGCACGCGCCATGGGCGTGCCGGTGCTGGGCCGGGTCAGCGACGTGCGCCGCCAGATCGCCGAGGGCGACCAACTGCTGCTCGACGTGACCGAGGGCAGCGTGCTCGTGCGGCCCACCTCCGCGATGGAGGAGGCGTTCGAGGCCAAGCTGGCGCTGCGTCAGAAACGGCGCGCGGCCTTCGCGGCGCTGCGCGACGTGCCGCCGGTGACCAAGGACGGGCACCGCATTACCCTGATGGTCAATGCGGGGCTTCGCGACGATGCCGCCGCGCTCGACACGACGGGGGCGGACGGGATCGGGTTGTTCCGCACCGAGTTCCAGTTCCTGGTCTCCGCGACCCTGCCCCAGCGCGAGCGGCAGCAGCGGCTGTACCGCGACGTGATGGAGGCGGCGGGCGACCGGCCGGTGATCTTCCGCACCATCGATATCGGTGGCGACAAGGCGCTGCCCTATCTCAACACCGCCGATCACGACGAGGAAAATCCGGCGATGGGCTGGCGCGCGCTTCGCCTGGCGCTGGAACGCGAAGGGCTGATGAAGGCGCAGGCCCGCGCGCTGATCGAGGCGGGGGCGGGGCGGACGCTCCACATCATGTTCCCGATGGTGTCGGAGGCGTGGGAGTTCGACGAGGCCAAGGCGCTGTTCGAGGCGCAGCGGGCCTGGCTCGGCTCGCGCGGACGCCGCCTGCCGCTCGAGATGCGCTACGGCGCGATGCTGGAGGTGCCCGCGCTGGCCGAGCAGCTCGACCTGATCCTGCCGAACGTCGACTTCCTGTCGATCGGCACCAACGACCTGACCCAGTTCCTGTTCGCGGCCGACCGCGCCAATCCGAAGCTGGCCGAACGTTACGACTGGCTGAGCCCGTCGATCCTGCGCTTCATGCGCCGGGTGGTCGAGCCCGCGCGCGCGGCGGGGGTGCCGGTGGCGGTCTGCGGCGAAATGGGCGGGCGTCCGCTGGAGGCGATGGCACTGATCGGACTGGGCATTGAACGCCTGTCGATCACGCCTGCCGCGGTGGGTCCGGTCAAGGCGATGATCCGGTCGCTCGACCGTTCGGCGATCGCCGGGGAGATGGCGCGGCTGCTCGCCCATCCCGTGCGCGACATGCGCGGGGCGCTTGGTGCCTGGGCTGCGACGAACGGTGTGGAATTGGCCTAAATCAAGCCGGGGCCCCGCGTTGACTTGAGCTCGGGGCTCTGAAAGAACGACCGCGATCATGGGGTGGGCCATGGTCACTTCGGAGTTGAGAATGGACGAGGTCAATCCCGGCCACGATGCCGCACCGGCGGCACCTGCCCGCGCCGGTGACGTCCTGCGCACGGCGCGTGAGGCGCAGGGGCTTTCGCTGGGCGATATCGGGGCTCGCACCCGCATCCCCAGTCGCCATCTCGCGGCGATCGAGGCATCCGATTATCAGAGCCTGCCGTCGGCCACCTATGCGGTCGGTTTCGCCAAGGCCTATGCCCGTGCCGTCGGCGCGGACGAGGTGGCGATCGCGCAGGCGGTGCGCGCCGATGTCGACCGGCTGGGTCGCCGCACCGCCGAATATGTGCCCCAGGATATCGCCGATCCTGCCCGCGTTCCCTCGCGCGGGCTGGCGATCGTCGGGGTCGGGCTGGCGCTGGCGCTGCTGATCATCGCGGGGCTGTGGTACGGCACCGACCTGTTCCGTCGCGACCGCACCGCGCAGGAGGTGCCCGCCGCCACCCCGCTGACCAACACGACCGAGGCCGCAGCCGCCCCGGCGCCCAGCCCGACCCCGGTGACGGCGGGCAAGGTGGTGCTGACCGCCAAGGGCGAGGTCTGGCTGCGGGTCTATGATGCGGACAATGTCACGCTGAAGATGGGCACGCTGAAGCCCGGCGAACAATATGAGGTGCCTGCCAATGCCAAGGGGCCGCTGCTCAATGTGGGGCGTCCCGACAAGCTGGGCGTGACGCTGGACGGCAAGGAACTTGCGCCGCTGGGTGACGGATCGCGGGCGATCAAGGATGTGCGGCTCGACCCCGCCTCGATCGCGGCGCGACTGGCCGGCGCGCCCGCGCCGTCCGCCACGACGGCGGCGACCGGCACGGGCCGCAGCACGACGCGCGAGCGGTCGGCGCGACGGCCTTCGTCGGAGCAGGCGGGCGATACGGCTCCGGCCCCCGCGCCGTCGCTGTCGCCGACCACCGCCACCACGGCCCCGGCGGATCTGTAAGGGGCCGGTTCCTTCAGGCTGGAGACAGCCGTGACGGGCCAGGATAGCGTCCGTTATTTTCTTGATGATGCCCAGCGGGGGGTGAGACCGATGCGTAATCTGTTGCTGGCCGGGATCGCGGCCCTGACGATCCTGCCGACCGCCGCCATGGCGCAGTCCAATGTCGAGGGCCGCGTCGGCAAGCTGGAAAGCGAAATGCGCGCGGTCCAGCGCAAGGTGTTTCCGAACGGGGCGGGCGGCTATGTCCAGCCCGAGATCACCGCGCCGCAGACCCAGGCGCAGGCCCCCGGCGTTCCCGCGTCGAGCGCGCTGAGCGACCTGACCGCGCGCGTCACCTCGCTGGAAGAGCAGATGGCGAGCCTGACCGGCCAGATCGAACAGAATGGCTATCGCACCCGCCAGCTTCAGGATCAGTTCGACGCCTATAAGCGCGGCACCGAGGCGCGGCTGAAGGCGCTGGAGTCCGGCCCCGCGCCGATCGTGCCTGCCGGGCAGAGCGCGCCGCTCGAGGCGGCGCCGGCGGCGTCGACCGGTGGCAAGAGCCCGGCGGCGGCTTCCGTCGTGACCGGCGACACCGCCAGCACCGCGTCCGCGACGGGCGGCGCGGCGGTGGACAAGCCCTCGACCGGCGATGCGGCGGAGGACGCCTATCTCTATGGCTATCGCCTGTGGACCGCCAAGCGCTATGCCGAGGCGGAGACGCAGTTGAAGAAGGTGGTCGCGGATTATCCCAAGAGCCGCCGCGCCAGCTATGCGCAGAACCTTCTGGGCCGCACCTATCTCGACTCGGGCAAACCCAGCTTGGCGTCGATGGCCTTTTACGAGAATTACAAGAAATTCCCGGACGGCGAGCGCGCGCCCGACAGCCTGCTCTATCTGGGCCAGGCGCTGACCAAGCTGAACAAAGCCGCCGACGCCTGCAAGGTCTATGACGAACTGTCCGATGTGTATGGCGCCAAGCTGTCCGCTTCGATGAAGTCGCAGATCACCGCCGGACGCACCGCCGCCAAGTGCCAGTGATCGATGATCATTCTTCCCCTGCAAGGAGAGGTGGCAGGGCGAAGCCCTGACGGAGGGGGGCACGGCCAGCGGGGCCATCCCTCCACCATGCTTCGCATGGTCCCCCTCCCCTTGCAGGGGAGGAATTCGGTGACGACGGTCAG
>JAAIGG010345067.1_pt1 | contig 17648 bp, 13 predicted proteins | sample 6487391 | NCBI WGS metagenome assembly JAAIGG01 (sample SAMN13974130, study PRJNA590717) | phyllosphere metagenome | biome: asymptomatic weeds; feature: pooled weeds collected from a community garden; material: weeds; isolation source: pooled asymptomatic leaves from various weed species from...
AGGCGCTGGTGATCGGCGACCGCGCGCTCACCGTCGGCGGCGGGCTGCGGCCGGTGATCTGGCTCGGCCATCGCCGCCTCGACTGCAAGGCCCATGCGGGCTCGGCCATGCTCTGGCCGGTGCGGGTGCTGCCCGGCGCCTTCGGGGGCGGGCTGCCGGAGCGGACGCTCCAGCTCTCGCCGGGCCACCCGGTGCTGGTCGGCGCCGATGCCGAGGGTGCGGGCGGCCTGCTCGTGCCGGTGATGTGCCTGATCAACGGCACCACCATCGCCCGCGAGGCGGTGGAGAGTGTCACCTACTGGCACGTGGAACTCGACAGCCACGACATCCTGCTGGCGGAAGGCCTGCCCGCGGAGAGTTACCTCGATTGGGGCGATCGCCCGTTCTTCGAGGAGGCGAGCGACCACGCCCTGCACAACCCGGACTTCGTGGCACCGGGGCTCGACCGGCGCTGCCGCCCGGTGGCGGTGGAGGGGGCTGCGGTCGAGGCGGAGCGCCGCCGGCTCGACGGGGTGTTCGCCGCCGGCCTGGAGGCGCAGTGCGCCTGGGGCGAGGGCGACACGGTTTCCTTCGCCCACTAAGGCGGGAGCGACGGCCTAGAGCATCGTGCTGGATATCGGATCCAGCACGATGCTCTAGGCTCTTGTTTTTGCATCATCTTTTTCCGAAAGCCGGAAGCCACCTTTCGGGATGATGCTTTAGAGCCTGCCCCGATCGCGACGCGGTCGGGGCAGGCTCCCTCTCGTTTGATCGAAGGCAGGCCCGCTTGCGCCGTGACCGGGCCGGAGCGGAGCGACGAAGCGCGAACGGCTCTGCGCGGGGCTGGCCTGGGCCGGGACACCCCCGCGCGCGCATCACCCCCGCGCGCAGGCGCGCGCTGATCCTGCAGGAGTTCGACGGAATGTCCCCTCACACTGGGCCGCGGTGACGACCATGCTGGAGCCGCACCTTTCGACCGAGGCGCCGCCGGAGGGCGCGAGCGGTGTGCCGAACGCGGCGCAAACGGCGCCGCCGACGGTCGAACCGGGCCTGACGCCGGTGGCCGCCGCCTCCGATCCCGCACGGCCGCCGACCGGGGTCGGGCAGGCCGGCGCGACGGCACCGGCCAAGACCCCCTATCCGCCCTGCGCGGCCCTGCCGACTCAGGAGGGGCCGGAAGGGATCCGCTTCGATTTCAACCAGGGCGCCCGCGTGCTGCTGCCGGGGCGCGAGGCCGGCCGGTGGCGCGTCACGCTGCGCGACCTCGACACCGGCAACATCCTGTTCCAGAGCGAGAACCAGGGCGCCTTCGTCACCTCGTCCAAGCGCTGGTACGTGCGCTTCCTGATCGAGGTCTGGGCCCTGGAGGAGGGCGCCGAGCCCCGCCTCGCGATGCGCCACGAATACGACGCAAGCGACCGCGCGGTGCTGATCCAGTTCCCCATCGGCACGCTGGGCGACATCCTGGCGTGGTTCTCCTACGCCGCCCGCTTCGCCGCGGTGCATCCGGGCGCCCGCGTCACCTGCGCGCTCTCGCCCCTGATCATCCCTCTGCTTGCCGGCACCTATCCGGAGCTGACGCTCGTCGATCACGACACGGTGGTCGCCGACCGGCTGGTAGAGACGGCCTACGCCACCTACTCGCTCGGCTTGTTCTTCGACGACCGCGCCTGCGACTGGCAGCCCACCGACTTCCGCCAGGTTGGCCTGCACCGCACCGCCGGCTTCATCCTCGGGGTCGATCCGGCCGAGGAGCCGCCGCGCCTGGATCTGCCCGACGACGGCCCGCCCCTCGACGTGCCCTACGCGGTGATCGCGGTGCAGTCGTCGAGCGGCTGCAAGTACTGGAGCAACCCGCACGGCTGGCGCGAGGTCGTGGCCCATCTCCAGGCGGGCGGCTACCGCGTGGTCTGCATCGACCAGAAGCCGGTGCACGGGCACGGCCTGATGTGGACGCACATTCCGCACGGCGTGCAGGACGAGACCGGCGACCGGCCGCTCGCCGAGCGCGCGCGCTGGCTCCGGCACGCGGCGGTGTTCGTCGGGCTGTCGAGCGGGCTGGCCTGGCTCGCCTGGGCGGCGGGCTGCCCGACCGTGATGATCTCCGGCTTCACCCATCCCGACAACGAGTTCCGCACGCCCTACCGCGTCATCAACTGGCACGTCTGCAACTCGTGCTGGAACGACACGAGCCTGCGCTTCGACCATCACGACTTCCTTTGGTGCCCGCGCCACAAGGACACGCCGCGCCAGTTCGAGTGCACCCGCCTGATCACCGGCGAGCAGGTCATCCGCACCATCGCCCGCGTGCCGGGCTTCGCCGCGCCCGAGCCGGCGGCCGGATGACCGAGGAGACGGCGATCGGCGACGAGCGCCTGCTCGGCACCTTGCCGGGGCTCGGCAGCACCGTGCTGGTGATCGGCGACGTCATGCTCGACGTGTTCGCCTACGGGCAGGCCGAGCGCATCTCGCCGGAGGCTCCGGTGCCGGTGATGCGCCTGGAGCGCGAGACGTGGATGCCGGGCGGGGCCGGCAACGTCGCCCGCAACATCGCCGCGCTCGGCGGCCGGGCGATCCTGGTCGGCCTCGTCGGGGAGGACGCCAGCGGCGCCGCGCTCGCCGCCCTGGTCGAGGCCGAGGCCGGCATCGAGAGCCGGCTGCTGCGCTCGCCCCACCGGCAGACCACCGTCAAGCAGCGCTTCGTCGTCGGGAGCCAGCAGATGCTGCGCGTCGACCGGGAGGCTTTGCATGCCCTCGATCCAGCCGAGGAGGCCGCGCTGACGGCCGAGATCATGCGCGCGGTGGCGGAGGCCGACGCCGTCGTCCTCTCGGATTACGGCAAGGGGGCGCTCTCGCCCGGTGTCGTCGCCGCGGCGATCGCGGCGGCGCGCGGGCGCGGCGTTCCGGTGCTGGTCGATCCCAAGCACCCCGACAGCGCCCGTTACGCGGGCGCGACGACGGTGACGCCGAATGCCGGGGAGCTGGCCCGCGCCACGGGCCTGCCGGTCGATGGCGATGCCGCGGTCGAGGCCGCCGCCCGCGTCATGATCGCGGCCTGCGGCGCCGATTACCTCGTCGTCACCCGCTCGGCGCGGGGGCTGTCCTACGTCCCCGCCGCCGGAGCGGCCCTGCACGTTCCGGCCCGGCGCCGGGACGTGTTCGACGTCTCCGGCGCGGGGGACACGGTGGTGGGCATGCTGGCCCTGGCGCTCGGCAGCGGGCTCGCGCCGCCGGTCGCGGCCGCGCTCGCCAACCTCGCCGCAGGGGTGGTGGTGGCCAAGCCCGGAACCGCGACCTGCTCGCTCGGCGAGATCGAACTCGGCCTCGTCGAGGCGGGCCTGCGCCTCGGCGACAAGTTGCAGCTCGCGTCCCGCGCCGCCCGGCTCGTCGAGCAATGGCGCGCGGCGGGCTTGCGCGTCGGCTTCACCAACGGCTGCTTCGATCTGCTCCATCCCGGCCACGTCACGCTGCTGGCCCGGGCGCGGGGGCGCTGCGACCGACTGGTGCTCGGCCTCAACTCGGATGCCAGCGTGCGCCGGCTCAAGGGCGAGACCCGGCCGCTGCAGATGCAGGCCGCCCGCGCGGCGGTGCTGGCGGCGCTCGCCAGCGTCGATTGCGTGGTGATCTTCGACGAGGACACGCCGCTGGCGCTGATCGAGCAACTGCGGCCCGATCGGCTGTTCAAGGGCGCGGACTACACCCTCGACACGGTGGTGGGGGCCGACATCGTGCGGGCCTATGGCGGAACGGTCGAACTGATCGACCTCGTGGCCGGCCACAGCACCACGCGCCTCGTCGAGCGGATGCGCTGAGGCCCGAGCCCCGGCTCAGCGACAAGCCTGCGCTCAGCGATAAGGGTCGTCGGCGGCGAGGTAGTGCCGCACGTAGCGGCCGACGCTGGCCTCGGTCGATGCGAAGGGCAGGTTGAAACCGGAGGCCCGCAGCCGCCCCGTATCGGCCTGGGTGAAGGACTGGTAGCGCCCGCGCAGGTCCTCGGGCATCGGCACGTAGGCGATCTGCGGCGCGTGCCCCGCGGCGCGGAAGGCGGCGCCGATGAAGTCGGCGAAGGCGCAGGCCCGGCCGGTGCCGACATTGTACAGCCCGGAGGGCGCCGTGCCCCGGGCGAAGTGCAGCACGACCTCGCACACGTCCTCGACGCCGACGAAATCCCGCATCTGGCCGCCATCGGCGTAGTCCGGCCGGTGCGACTGGAAGAGCTGCACCGGGCGGCCGGCCAGGATGTCGGGCGCCATCTTGCACACGACGCTGCGCATGGCGCCCTTGTGGTATTCGTTCGGTCCGAACACGTTGAAGAACTTGAGCCCGTACCACTGCGCCGGGACCGGCTCGTCCATCCGATCCTGCGCGCCGACGGCGTGGAGATCGAAGATGTGCTTGCTCCAGCCGTAGAGGTTGAGCGGGCGCAGGCGCTTGAGGCCGGCGAGATCGAGGGCGTCGGAAAAGCCCGCCGTGCCGTCGCCGTAGGTCGCGGCGGAGGAAGCGTAGACGAGGGTGGCGCCGCGGGCGGCGCACCACGCCCAGAGCCGCTTGGTGAAATGGTAGTTGCGCTCCAGCACGAGGTCGCCGTCGCGGGCGGTGGTCTCGCTGATGGCGCCCATGTGCAGCACGGTGTCGATGCCGGCGGCCTCGGGCGTGGCGAGCCAGTCGAACAGGTGCGGCGGGGCCAGGATGTGCCGGAAGCAACGCTTGGCGAGGTTCTGCCAGCGGCCATCCTCGCCGAGCCAGTCGCACAGCACGAGGTCGTCACGCCCGCGCTCGTTGAAGGCGGCGACGAGGTTCGAGCCGATGAAGCCGGCCGCGCCGGTCACGAGGATCATGGGGCGCCGCTCGCTTCAGAAGAGGACGATATCGCGACCTGCGCCCGTGGATCGGGCCGCGGACCGAACATGCTCGGCGGCGGCAGAGCGGGGAAAGGTTCAGGCTCTCTCCATGCCATGGAGGTGCCGGCGCCGACAATCGGCTTCGCGGACGGCGCTGGCACAATGAGGAGCCGGACGTCGTCCGATGTCCCTTCGTGACGCGGAGAGGGGAGCCGCCTGGGCCGCCCTCTCCGCCGGTTCGGATCTACGGGACATCGGCGCGGCGGGCGAGGCGCACCCGAGGTGTAAGGCGAAGCATAGTATTACACGAAGCTCCCTGTAAGTGCCTGTTTTTGCTTGGGTTGGCCTAGGAATGCGACCCATACTCGGAGCAGTTCCGAACCATACCATCGGCCTGGACGACGCAAAGTAGCGTCCCACGTAGCAGCCCTGGAGGAGGTCAAGACAACAAAAAGCCCCGGTCAAGGCCGGGGCTCAGTGTTGCAATAATACATACGCTTCGTTTTACTTTACGATCTCCCGAAGATAGAAGGCCGCTCCTACGCGGCTTTTCTCAATCGCGGGTGGAACGCCGTTGAGAGCTTCTACCAGCGCCCCCGGCCATACTCCCCTGGTCTTCGCCAGCTCGGACAACGAGACGTACTTCGCACGAAACGTATCGAGGTCCGCGTAGCTGATGAGGTCGACGGGACAGCGATTGATCGGGTTGATGACTGTCCGACGGGGCAGGAACCCTTCCCGGATCAGGCCCGTCACGACCGCTGTCGACGTCTTCAGGATCTTCTCGACGGCGCGTGCGGTCATACCCTCGTACGCGGGGCCGTGGACGTGCCGCTTGATCTCCGGCAGGTCGACGAGGACCGAGAGATAACCGTCGACACCCGCCTGGCGGCCAATCCAGGTGAGTTTTCGATCGAGGATCAACCGTGTGATTTCGGCAATGGAACAGTTGGCGCGCTTCGCGGCGGAGGGGATAGGGTAGGCTTGGTCACGCGTGCCCGTGACGGCTTCGGCTCCGTCGAGCAGGCGCGCGAGAAAGGCGTCGAGATCGGCGGTGGCATAGCTCGCCCTGCGCCGACCACGTCCGCCCGTGTGAACCGCGAGCGGGGTGACTAAGCCCTGGGCGGTTAGGATCTGTGCCGGGACACGGCCGGCGTTGAGGTACGTCGCGATTTCCTTAAGCGGGATGCAGGTCTCATCGTTCACCAGGAAGCTGCGGGCACGCTCTGCATCGAAGGTCACGAGGTGATCGGCGAAGCGCTGATGGTCCTCGCCGATCAGGGCGGCAGCCGCGAGAACCTTCCGAAGCCGTTTGGGATGGCGACCGTACTCGCGCGACGCGGTGTAGATCGAGTGCAGCGCCCGTTTCTCGACGGGTTGGCCCAAGACATCGTCGCCCGGTCCGACCGGTACCGTCTCGACGATGAACCTGCGAAGGATACCGCGGACAGCGTCGAAGGCCGCACCTTCCTGGTCGTGGGCCAGCCACTCGTACAGGAAGCCGAAGGCGGCATGGGGTCCCTCGCCCCTGCGTCCACCGAACGGATGGGCTCGCCATACCTCTTCGAAGAGCGCACGGATGCCCTCCTCGCCTCCGCGGGCGAAGCAGTAGCCGGCATCGCCGGCGTCATGCCACTCTTCCTCCGTCAGCGACCTGAGCTTCGCCGCAGGTCCCCGGGTTGCGAGCAGACCCAGCATCTCGCAGGTCGTGATCGCGGCGTGCAGGTCCAACCCGTCGAGCAACGTCCCCCCTCGCGCGGTCGCTTCGAGCCGATCGCGGACGTAGGCCTCGAGGGCTGACGGCGTCCGTGGAACGGCCGCGTCGGCGAGCCGTGCGATCTCGGCCTCGCGCCCCCGCATGTGCAAGGCGAAGTCGTGCAGCGCGTGAGGACCGTCGAGCTCTTCGCGGCCGATCTCGACGAGCGCGCACGCGTGCACCGGGCACGCCCGGAAGACGCGCAACAGCCACTCCGTGCGGCCGTAGGGGGCGGGCTCGTCGCATCCTGCGGCTGCCTCGATGTCGGCCCGCAGGCACGCAGGGCATGCGTGGATTCGAGCGCGCCTGACCGACCGTCTGGCGAGGCTCTCGCCGCGCAGGCGGAAGTCTATGCCGTCCCGCCGGAACGAGGCTTGTTCGAGAGCCTTGACGGGTATGTCCGTTAGGATCGCGAGCTTCGCGAGCGCCGTAGGCTCGCCGTCGACGCAGGCCTGGAAGGTCATGCCCATATCGAGGCAGAAGTCGCGTGCGGACCGAACGCCATTGCGCTCGGCCAGCCGCGCGGTGAAGCTCGACACTGACTCGCCGGGGGCGAGACGGCAGCGCAGGGCAAGGACGGGGCTCATCGACCGTTCCCTCCCGACGTCTTGCGCGAGCGCCGGCGACGAGGTTGCGGCGGCCCGTCCGGCGGCGTGGGCTTCGGAGCCATCGTGCCGGTCCAGTCGCGGCTGACGAACGGGTTCTCGTCGTCGGCATTGCCGGAACGCCTCCCGAAGGCCTTAGCGAAGTGGTGGATGGCGAGGACGCCGGGTGTGGCTGCGTCGCGCGACCCGTGGAGGGCGATCTCGTCGTCGGCCTCATCGGATTCGAGGTAGGCCGGCACGAGCGCCATCTCGATGGCGTCCTGGGTAACCTCGACCGCGACGCCGAGGCGACCGCCGGCGGCGTGGATGAGGCGCGGCGCGATCTCGTCGTCACCCTGGGCGGTGAGCCCTGCGACCTTCGCCAGGCCCGTGATCATGGCGGCGATATCCCCATTGTCGTCCGGCATCCGCAAATGCTTCATCTGCAGGAAGGTCGCTCGCCGCTTCAGCTGCTCGTCACCGCGGATGAAGTCGGCGACGGCGGGCAAGCCACAGACGATGATCGACGAGCGCCATTCGAGGTTGATCATCAGGTCCTTGATGGTGTTGGCGACCTTAACCTGCTCGGCGGCGTTCACGGTCTGGGTGATGTGCTGCATTTCGTCGAAGATGAGCAGCATCTTCTTCCGGTCCTTCACGCGGAACCGTGTGCGCTCCCAGACGAGGTGCTCCTTGAGATCCCTCTCCAGGGGATAGCCGACTGTGCTCACTGTATCGCGGCCGAGCTGCTTGAGCGTGCAGGGCGAGGTGACGGTCACGGACACGAGGGGCCCATCGGGACCATCGAGGTCGTACCCCTGCAGCAGCGGGTGACGGCGGATCACCCGCGTCAACGTCTTGGTCTTCCCGGCCCCGCTCGGTCCCGTCAGGACTAGCAGGCGTCCCTCGGGCCGGTTCTCGTTGGTGCTCCCAACGGTCGGGTTGGCGCGGAAGGCGTGGTTGACGAGGAGGCGCGCGATCGCCTCCCCGAGCTCCCTATCGATCTTCGAGGCGACGTACTTACTCCTGACTTTCTCCATGACGATCCGCAAATCATGAGAATAGCTCACGGCGTGCTCCTATTGGGTAGATATCGGGGTTGGTCGACTGGCGGCCCGTGCGGGATTGCCCGCGCCGCCGACGGCGCGGCGTCAGTCGTCGATGCTGAGGCCAGGACGTTTCTTCGGCGCGGGCCGCCCGCCTTCGTCGGGATCGACGCTCAGGGTCGGTCTCCGCGGTCGCCGCGGAGTGGCTGGCGCGGTGGGCCCGCCAGCGGAAGCGTCACCGCCTGGACCCGAGACAGTTCCGCTGACGGGGATGGCGGCCGCGAGAGGATCCCCGGTGGGGATGGCGGTAGCGAGCGGATCGACGACGGCGCGTCCGGCGAAGTCCGCGTCGGTCGGGATCGCGAACTCGAGAAGGTCCTTCTCGGCGCGCGCGATGTCCTCCGGCTCGGCGAACCGCGTCAGGAAGTTCGCCGCCCGTTCGGCTTCGCTCGTCCGGGCTTGGATCGCGCGAAGCGCCTCGAGGACGGCCGCCTCGCTCATCCGCGCCTGGTCGGCGTACTGCTGCCGGAGCCGCGCGCAGAGGGCCATGTGATCGGCGAGGCGGACCCCGTCGAACCCGGAGGTCGCCGCGCGGGCCTCGTGCCACGTGCCGTCGATCTCGATCGAGATCGCGCCGATGTCCTGCGGATCGACCTTGACGGCGAGACTCACGCCGCCCCGCTTCAAGTAATGCCTGCGCAGCACGTCGGCCCGGTAGTCGAGGCCCATGAAGCGCAGGCCGTGTCGTCCGAGGGTCCGCTCGAGCCGCAGGCCGAAGATCGCGCGCCGCTCGTTGCGACCCGGGACCGGGATGACGCCGTAGAGGTCGGTCTGCCGCTTCCAGGCGTTCGCGGGCGTCTCACCACCAAGACCTGCATGGGGCAGGTTGTGGTAGGCATCGAGCACCCAACGCACGAGCGTCATCGCGACGGTTTCGATCGGGACGCTGACGCGATCCAGCGCGGGGTAGTCTCCCCGAGCGACGGAGTTCGCGAAGGTCTGGCCCGTGAACTCCCTGATGAAACCGAGGCTGATCGTCCGGAGCATGCGCTCGACGGTCCCGCGCAGGTGCGGCATCCCGGCGGGCGGAACGTCGTGGGCGCTGCCGAGGGCGATCACGGCGAGGTGGAACTCCTCGGCGATGAACGACGAGCCGCTGTCCGTGACGACGACCTCGGGGCGTAGGGCCATGCCATCCCAGGCGGAGCGCGCTCCGGCCGCGACGGCAAGGTGACCTTTGTCGGAAACCACCATCTCCAGGGTCGAGATTGCGTTCCGGACGCTCGCCGTCGCGTCGAGGTGGAAGGCCAGGATGCACTTCGTAGCGACATCGATCGCGACGCATAGTATCCAGCGACGCTTCCTGAGTTCGTCCTTCTGCTCCTCGGACAGTCCGTCGAGGAGGTCGGTGCTCGAGAGCAGGACGAAGAGGTCGATCTTCCACTCGTCGATCTCGATGCGCTGGCCGGGGCGGAGCGCCTCGGCCTGGCCGACGATGAAGCGATGCGTGCGGGTGGCCGCCTCGACGCCCTCCCGGCCCGCCATGACGAGGAACTCGTCGAGGGCGGCGATGCGACGCGAGAGCGTTCGATCGGACGGCACGGCATAGGGTGGGAGCCCTTGCTCCTCGCGCTGCGCGTTCAAATCGTCGAGGGCCGCGCGTAGCTTCTTGTGGCATCCCTCCCGGGTCGGCTTCTTCTCGGACACGAAGCCACGTTCGAAGCCGGATGCGAAGCCGGCTGCGTGCTCGAGCAGCAGCTTCTCGACCTCGGGGGCGTAGCGCGGTGTCCTGTTGCCGCAGCGGTGGAGCTTCGGCCGCAGCGCTAGCGGGCTGCGACCCGCCCGCTCGTAGGCCGCCAGCCACTGGCGCGCTCTCCGGAACCCAGGCCCCTCGTACCCGGCCTTCCTGCCACCGGAGCGAGGTTTCCTGGGCTTGGCGGGCGTGCCGTCCGCGGAGGGCGGCCGGCCGCGCGCCGCTATGTCCGCGTTGATCTCCGCCTCGATCTCGGGGAGGTTCGCCTCGAACCACGCCTTCGAGCGAAGCCGCGGGCCGCGCTCGCGGCGCGGCTTGCTTGCATCATCGATCTTCTGCGCAGCTTCTCGCTTCAGGATCCGAGTGACCCAGTCGAGCTTGCGGGCGATCTCTGACTGATCCCTATCGGGCAGGCCGGCGAGGGAACTCGCCCCGGCTTCGAGCTGCGTCCGGACCGCGAGGGCCCCGTGGTGGCGCGCGCTGAACTCGATCCGGCCGGCGAGCGACAGCGCTGCGAGGCGTTCGCGCTCGAAGCCCTCGTGGATCCCGCTGTCGACGTTCTGGAGCACGACGCCGGCTTCGGTCTCGCCGATCACGTGGTAGGGCGTGCCGTCGACCGTCAGGCCGTCGGACTTCTGGAGCCGCAGGTTCGCTGCACCGGGTACGATGGGGAGGTTCATCGCGCGCGCTCCCCATCGGTGCGGGAGGCCGCCGCGACGCGGCTCGCATGGCCGATGCGCTCGTCACGCACCAACACGATGTCACCGGTCCCGATGAGCCGCACGACGGCCCGGAAGCCGGCGGCTCCATGGCCGCTCCTGGCCACGAGGTCGCCGATGCACGCATCGCCCGTGATGGTTCTGACGATGTCGCGGATGGCGGCATCGGCCATGCTCGGGGGATCCCGCCGAACGGCGTGCAAGAGGCCGGCGTTCGCGATGGAGACCGGCGACATCCGCTGCTCGGTCATCAGAGCGAGGCCATCGGCGAAGTCGCGTGGGATCTGCGGCGCGATGTGCCGCAGGAAGCCCTCGAGATCATACTTGGCGGCGCGTTCCTCGTCCTTGACGGCAACCGCGATGCGGCGTCCGTCGACGAGGTGAGCCCGGAAGTCGAAGGTGTGGTGACTGGGTGTGCCGTCGGGGAGGACGATCGCGACGGCGGGCGGCTGGTCGTCCAGGCGGACGACGTCGCGCCGGGCGAGCAGCAGGTGAGCGGCGTTGCGCTCGATGGTGCTCTCGTACGTGAGCTGCCGACGGTCGGTCGTCGTAACCAGGCTGCCGCGGAGCGAGCCCTTTGAGCGCAACGTGATCGTCCGCGAGGCGGTCGAGGCGGCGGGCGGGGTGAACGATGCGTCTGGCTCGTTCGAGCCCCCGAGGGGTATGGGGTTTGTCGTCTCGGACATGGTGATCCTCAGGCGTCAGGGATCGCGCTGCCGGTCGGCAGCACGGGGATGCGAAGGAGCCAGCCGCCAGGGATCCGCGCTCGCGCGCAGGGTCTGGTCGACGGCTGGGTCTTCTGATGACGGAGAGGATGCTGGGGTCCGGGGTACGACCGATCTGGTCTTGGACGTCCCGGAGCGGGCTCTTGCATCGCTGCGATCAGCATGCAAATCTTCAGCCCGTGCCGACTACGTGCGATTCCTCGCACGTGGCAGACACAGCATCCTAGCGGGTGGCCGACGTAGCTTTCCACGGCATACGCGTCGGCGTTCGGGTTATCACCGAAAGGGGGCGTCCGATCGGAAGTCGGATGTCCCCCTGGTGATCCCGCTGATTAGAGATTGCGCATTTTGGTCTCCTTCTACGTAGCTGGCTGGCCCCTGCCGCCGGTCACCTGAAAACTTAAGCGTAAATCGCGGCGCGGCACTAGCAGCTTCGCTCTCGTGGGTTCGCCTCCGCGAGCCTGAAGCGGGTGCGATTCGCCAGGAATCGCTTTCGATTCAACCGCTTGGCCAGACTCGACTTTTTGTTCCGGGTCGGGGCTGTTCAGGCTTGAAACATTGCGAATCGAGCAAGATTTACTGGCGATTCACCATGAATCGCCGATTCAGGCCGTCTGATCAGATCGGTCCGGTGGGCCAAAACGCTCGTGAGAGCTCGATACCCGGGCTCCCGCATGGCCTGCACCATCAGAAACGCCAGCAGCACGATGCCGATCTGGATCAGCAGGTACAGCGTCAAGGCGATGTGCCAGCGTTCGAGATCGTGGCGTAGGTTATCGACGGCCCTCGCCGCGGAGCGGTCGATGGCGGTCGTCAGCGCGCCGGCTTGAGCTTCGGTGAAGCCGGTGAGTGTCAACGCGGCGGTATCGTCGGGACGGGCCAACATTGGCTCAGGCCCGAGCCGAAAATCGGTCGTAGGGTGTGATCGGCACGATGGGAATATCCATCTCGTGCCGATAGATCTCCAAGCGCAACCAGGCCAATTCACTGGCGACTTCTGCTTCCGGCAGATCTTTGTACCAGCAGCGCAACTTGCTCGCAGCGCCGTCATCCCAACGGTAGCGGCGGGCTTTCAGCGAGTCTTTCGCTTCGAACGGGGCGCGAACCGCTTTGACGCGGTACATGGGCTCGAACGCCTGTTCGAGCAGGTAGCTGAACCCAGTCCGCCCTGACTGTGGCAGCGGCCGGGCGAGGCATTCAAGCGTCGCGAGACAGTCGTCGACGGCGCGATGCGCGCTGTAGATCATGCCGAGATCGGCGGCGATGTAGCTGAGCTTACTCCCCATGCCCTCGGCCGCCCAAGGCACCTGCGTTAGGCTGCATCCCCAAGCTTTCTCCGCCAGCAGCGGGCAGAGGTCTTCGGCGAAACGGCGGTCGTAGGCGCTGTTGTGGGCGACGATCAGCGACGCGTTGTCCACCATCCGTGTGACGTGCGGCCGGTCGATCATGTGGCCTTCGACCATCGCCGGGTCTATGCCTGTGAGACGCGTGATTTCAGGTAGGATCTGCCCAAAAGGTTGCTGGAACGACCCGTACGGCTCGCCAGAGGCAATCAGGCGACCATCCAGGGTATAGGTGAACGGAACGAGCCCGATTTCGATGATCTCGTGGACGTTATGATCAAGCCCGGTGGCCTCGATGTCGAGGATCAGGCCGTTTTTGACTGGTGCATCACCAGCATCACCGAAAATGCGTCGGGGTTTGTGCCGTCGCAGGACGCGATAGTTGCTGTTCCTCTCCAGGGCAGCGGCAATCAGTTCGGGATCAATATCGAGCATGTCTTGTGCTCTCCGTCAGTTGCGGACAGTCATAAGATAGCTGGTCCGATCCAAAACGGTACAATTTGAACGATTTTGGCGCATCACGTTTTCGTGATCGGAGCGGATTGACGTGGACAAGGTGCTGATGCGGGCTGGACGTGCGCTGCTGGGATGGTCGCAGGACGACCTCGCCCGGCAGGCCGGCGTGCAGCGTCAGGTCGTCTCATTGTACGAGAACGGCACGCGCTCGCCCCATCCGGCCAATCTGGATCGCTTGGTCGCGGCGCTGCGCGAGGCGGGCGTCACAGAGATCACGCGCAAGGATGGCTCGGCCGGGGTCATCGCGACTGCCAGGACGCTTCTCGCGCTTCGGTTCGGAGATCCCGACGGTGATTGATGCCGAACTCGGGCCGGTCGATCGCAACGCGCACGTCAAGGCGTATCTGACGTACTATGTCGGGCTACCGAGACCACCGCACTACGCGGTGCTGCTCGACGGCGCGTGGGGCATCGGCAAGACATTCCTGCTCAAGGCGTTCCTCGACGGGCTCGATGACCCGGAGCTCAAGTTCGTCTACGTGAGCTTGAACGGCTTGGCGTCGACGGACGAGATCGACGACGCGATCTTCCGCGCGACCTTCCCGCTGCTCGACAACCGGGCGTCCCGCCTGACCGGCCGGTTGGTGAAAACAGTCGCCAAAACCTTTCTGATCGAGACCGACCTAAAGCTCCCTGAGTTGCTGCAGCGCGGCTATGCCGATCTCTACGTCTTTGACGATCTGGAACGGTGCGGCCTGCCGATCGCCCGTGTCCTCGGCTACGTCAACGAGTTGGTCGAGCACGAGGGGCGAAAGGTCGTCCTCGTTGCCAATCAAGCCGAGATCCCGAACGGCGAAGCCTATGTTCGGATCCGCGAAAAAGTGATCGGCAAGACCCTTCAGGTTCAATCGGCGCTGGAAGGTGCACTGGCCGCGTTCCTCGAGACCGTTGCCGATCCCAGGGCGCGCATGTTCCTGGCTGGGAAGGCGGATGTGATCCGAGCGGTGTACGGGCAGGCGGCGTTCGACAACCTCCGGCTCCTGCAACAGACGATCTGGGACTTCGAGCGCTTCTACCTGACCCTGGACGATCGTCATCGCGCCGACGACCGCGCGATGTCCGCCCTCTTACGCATGCTGTTCGCCCTGTCGATCGAGATCAAAGCCGGCCGGCTGAAGGCTGACGATCTCAGACGACGTCGGCCGGATCTGGCTGTCATCGCCAGCCGGGTTCGCGGACAGACGATCGAGCTCACACCGTTCGAACTGGCGGAGGTACGCTATAGCGGGGCGGAACTCGCTGACCCCGTCCTGTCAGACCAGACCCTGATCGCCCTGCTCGCGGAGGGGTTCGTCGATGCCGCCGCGATCCGCGACGATCTTGATCGCAGCTGGTACTTCGTCTCCGTCGCCGACGAGCCGGATTGGCGGACCGTGTGGCACGCCGTCGAGCGAACGGAAGCGGAGGCGGAGGCTGCTGCCATCGCGATGGAGCGCGCGTTCGCGGCGCGAGAATACGAAACCCCGGGCGAAATCCTCCACGTCTTCGGCTTGCGCCTGCGCCTATCAAGGATTGGGTTCATCGCCGCCCCACTGACGGACGTCGTCGTCCAGGGAAGACGCTACGTCGACGATCTCTATGCCAAGCGTCGCCTCCAACCGACGGATCGCGACGACCGATCACCGGGCTTCGACGAGAGTGGGTACGACGGGCTCGCCATCGCGTCGGCTGACACGCCCGAGTTTCAGGAACTCGCCGCCTATCTGCACGCACGGCGCGATCGTGCCCGATTGGATCGGTATCCCGGAGTTGCAGCCACGATCCTCGCGGACATGAAGACGGAGCCCGGCCGCTTCTATGTGCGTTTGACGACCATGAGCGGCAGCACCGGCGAGTATGCCCGCGTACCGCTCCTTGCCAGCCTGGATCCGGCAGAGTTCGTCAGGGCCGTGCTCGCGCTCCATCCCCGCGATCAGCGAGCGGTGTTGCGCGCCCTTCGCGCCCGCTGGGATCACGGCGTCCTGCACGACGCCTTGTCTGGCGAGACGGTTTGGGCCCAGGCCGTGCGCGATGAACTCGCGGCCCAGGGAGCCGGTATGAGCCCGCTGGCACGGGAGCGCATCACTGTTTTCCTGCGACATACCCTCGACGCGGTTCTGTGACCGACGATCAGGCGCGCGACGATCGCGCCCTATCAATGTCGGCCGGTGATACGGACAGTCGCCCCGAGAGCATTCCTATAGTCGTTGGCAGTGAGCGATCTGCGTCGCGGTCCGGATACGATCCCACGCGAACGCGTGGGTGAGCAAGCCTCGAGGGGCTGGGCGACGAGAGATCGTCTGGAGTGGCCCCCCTACGTACGAACTCGGACCGACCGCAGGGCCGCCCTTCAACCAACCGCCTCGACACCACGCTCGCAGGGTCTCACGGAGGCCTTGCGAATCAACTGTGATCTTCGTACACAGTTGGTGTGAACAATGATCACACGGAGTGGCCGTGAGAGGAGATGACGACCTCGTCGGTATCAACGAGATCGCCGACATGGCGGGTGTCTCGCGCCAAGCCGTTGCGAACTGGAGAGCGCGGTTTGCCGATTTTCCCAAGCCCTTGGCCGAGCTCAAGGCAGGACCCGTGTTCCGCACACAGACAGTTAGATCTTGGCTCAGAAAGAGGAAGGTCCCGATGGCTCGTGTCGTATCTTTGATCAATCTTAAAGGGGGCGTCGCCAAGACAACGACCACGGTCGCTCTAGCAGAAACGCTCGCATCGCGGTTTAAAAAGCGCATCCTCGTCATCGATCTGGATCCCCAAACAAATGCGACGACGATGTTGATCGGCGAGAAGCGCTGGGAAACGATCAATCAGAAGGGATGGACACTCGCGACCCTATTTAAGGACGCACTCGACCCTCAGAACAAGTCATTTGATTTGAGTAAGACGCTGCAGAAGCGCGTTTCCGACGTCCAGGGTGCGGACACGATCGACCTGCTGGCCTCGAGCCTCGATCTGATCGACGTACAGGACAAACTCGCGAGCGCCCCGACGGGGCAGTTCTATTCTGTCACGCCGATCGATCTCCTGCGGTTGGCGGTTAAGTCGATCCTCGACGATTACGATCTCGTCCTCGTCGACTGCCCACCGAACCTGGGCATCATCACCCTCAACGGGCTCAGGATTTCGGAAGGTTACATCATCCCGACCGTCCCCGACGTGCTGTCGACGTACGGCATCCCGCAGATCGTCCGGCGAGTCGGCAATTTCTCCCGGGAGATCGGCGAGACGATTACGCCGCTTGGGATTCTGATCACCAAGTACCAAGAGAATTCGACCATCCACGTAAACGTATCCCGGGATCTCCGGAGGCGCGGGGATCCGCCGGTGTTCGACACGGTGGTCCGGCAAGCGAATCAGATCGCGGCGGCCGCGGAAGTTCAGAGCGACCGGCGTACGTTGAAGCAGAAGTACGGCTACGGCGATTTAGCCACCCGGTACATCGAACTGGGGCAGGAACTGCTCGAAACGATGGGGATCGACGCGTGAGCCTCGAAACCATCCTCACCGAGCTCGCGACCATCGTCGCCGAGGAAGCCGCGCGGAACCCAGCTTTCCGAGCACGGCTGGAAAGCGCGATGGGGCGAACATCCGTTCCGTCACCAATAGCTGCAGGACAGGCGGTGGACAGCGGTCCCGCTGCCATCGAGAAAGCCGCGTCCCCACCGCCAAAACCCGAGTCGACGGGAACGATCCTGCCGCCGACGCGTCGGACGCATGCGCAAGCGAATCCCGACGGGAAACGCAGAGGCGGACGGCGGACGCCTGCAGTTCTCGATCCGATCGCGTTGGCCGCCGAGGGTGAGCCGGCCCTGCGGGGGCGGCTCGAAAACCTAGATCTCGAACGGCTTCTCGATATCGTAGCGCAATTCGGCATGGACCCCGGCAAACTCGTCATGAAGTGGAGGGATCCGGAGCGCGTGATTGACCGTATCGTCGAACTGTCGCTTGCGCGAGCGACTAAGGGCGATGCGTTCCGCAAGGATTGATTCCTTAGATCTGAGCTCGGTCCACGGGCTTGGCGATCGCTGCTTCACCGAAGAGATCAACTGGTAAGTCCTGCTATACACGCGTCAGACCGCGGCCCTGATCCGCTCTGCGCCCGCCGCGATGGAACGCAGAGCGATCCAAGTGTATGCAAAGAGCAGTTCTGCATACACCGGGTCCGCGATGGTCCGTCCTCTCTCGCTTGCGCACTTGGCCTCCGGCGCAGCCCGTGACCGCTACCACATGCGAGCTGCGATCTCCCGCTCTTCGGCTCCCATCACGTTGGCGTAGATCGCGGTGGTTGCGATGTCGGCGTGTCCCAGCCAGCGCTGCAGCAGGTTGAGCGGCACGCCTGAACGAAGTGCGTGTACGCCAAAGCCGTGGCGCAACCCCTTGGGGGAGGCCGCC
>JAAIGG010468510.1_pt1 | contig 17443 bp, 10 predicted proteins | sample 6487391 | NCBI WGS metagenome assembly JAAIGG01 (sample SAMN13974130, study PRJNA590717) | phyllosphere metagenome | biome: asymptomatic weeds; feature: pooled weeds collected from a community garden; material: weeds; isolation source: pooled asymptomatic leaves from various weed species from...
ATCGGGGATCGCGCCGGTGCGGACCAGACGCGCCCATAACTGGCGCGACAGGTCGAACTCGACATTCACCTCCAGCGCCTTGGCGATATCCACCGAGCCGTCGGCGCGCTCGGGCGTGTAGTTCAGCTCGCAATTGGCGGCATGGCCGGTGCCGGCGTTGTTCCACCCGTGCGAGCTTTCGAGGCCGCAATCCTCCAGCCGCTCGAAGCACGCGATCGTCATCGACGGATCGAGCGCCTTCAGCAGCGTACCCACCGTCGCGCTCATGATCCCCGCGCCCACCAGCGCCACATCGACCTGCCCTGTCATCGACGTTCCCGTTCAGTTACGCTGGAAGTGCGGATCGGCGCCCTCGCCGAGAATGACATAGGCGCGCCGCCACGGCTGATCGTCGACCAGCCGCCAACGATGGCCCGATCCGCTCGTATCCTCCGCCAGCAGGATGTCGCCGGGCCGGATCGTGAACGTCGCGCCGGCGCGCGTGGTGAACTCCAGCGTACCCGCCAGCGTGACGACCAGCTGGCGCGTGGGCGCATCGTGCCACGCGAACGCGCCCCCCGGCTGCGTCTCGCGGAACGAGACGCTTTGCGCCGGGCTCGGCTGGCTCAGGTGATCGCCGCGTTCGCCGTGCGAGAGGTCGATCGTGCCTTCCTCGAACTCGGAATCGCCCGCGTCGTTCGTCCAGATACGGACACAGCGGATCATGTGCGCTCCCCTCGGCATCGTCGTGAATGGATTGCCGGTGGGAACGGGGGCGGCAGGCAGGCGATCCATATCCATGACCCGATTAAGGGATATCGGATCGCTATCGCTGACAACCGTCGCAAGCTTCCTGGCGGACGTGACGAATATTTCGTCCGTGTGTCCAAATGCCTAGCCCGAATGGGTGTCTTTCGCTCCCCAAGCTGGCTCCGGCCAATCGCCTGTTAAACGCATATGATTGCCGGCGGCCTACATCGCCGTTGCGGGGATCCAGGTGTATGTTTCGGAGACGGTGTCAGCGGGTGGTCGAAGGCGGTGTCAGCGGGTGGTCGAAGGCGGTGTCAGTTGACGCGGTCCTCTTGCCAGGCCCGGTTCTGCCGGAGCGGGGTGGGTCCGAGCAAAGGTGAGGGTTTCAGTCCCCCGTCACTGAGGGGTGGTCGCCGGGGAGCAGCGGGGCATTCAGCGATCGATCACAGTTAGCTGTACCACGCAGTAGCGATAATCGTATGTTATGGTAATCACTAAGATGTTGAGGAAGCGGCTACAAGTGCATGATCCTCGCATGCCATTCCTAGAGCGCCTGCGCTGCGAAGTCGTGGCGGTTGCAGGATCCGAGTCTTTAAAATTCGAAGGGCGGCGCGGTCATGGCGCTGGCTTTCAAAAGTGAGCATGTGACCGGGGACGTGGATTTCAGCGCTGATGCTGACCCCGAAGTCTTCGCCGACCTCGTGGTGGAGGAACTGAACGCGCTTTTGCCGAAGACCGCGATTACCCTCGGTTATATCGACCTGCTGTGCCGGGTGCAGTCAGTGAAGAAGATGCCGAAAGCCAAGAATTTTGAGGAGCATGATTTCCCGGCCTTGCTCGTGCGAATCGGTTCAGCCGTGCGTGGGGCCGGCGAGGAGAAGCGGCTGGACATTGGTCAGGCTACCCGCGTGCTGGATATGGAGATTAGTTTTCGCGATCGGGTCTACGCCTTCTAGGAGCTGACCCTGACTGATGCGGGTGTCGCCGTGCGTGCGTTCACGCTACACGAGTTGATTGCCGAAAAATTTCGAGCTTTGCTACAGCAGCCTATCCGGAATCGATATCGGCGGCAGGATGTCTATGACATCGCCTTTCTCGTTGAAACCAATCAGCTAGATGACGAAGATCGGGCACATATTCTCACAACACTTATCGAGAAATGCCGCACCCGCAACATCGATCCCGGTATAACGTCAATCGACGACTCAGAGATTGCGAAACGCGCGGAAGCCGATTGAAATACACTCAGACTGGAACTGTCGGGTTTACCTCCATTTGAGGAGCGGTTCGCGATTGAGCGGGAACTCTATGTGTCGCTGCCCTAGTGATCGGTAGTAGGACCGATCTAGAGTAGTGGAATATAAATACCTTTAACGATTGGGGGGGGCGTAAGTCGATATGGATAAAAGCGCACCAGACGATCTACGACGCATATGGAAACAGGACGAAATACCCGTCATTGTCCGCAAGGGGAAAAGGTATAAGCTTAGGGTCAAGCTTCCGCGTCCCGGCGAAAGTTTTGAAGATCAACGTATAGCTTGTTATTTCCTGCAAGCGGTTCGCCCAAAAGGGCGCCAGCCCGAATGGCTAGATCGTTATAAAGGTTGGGAGGTTGCTCAAGATTGGTTCAGCGATCTCGTGAACTACATGCTTGCCAAGCACTCTAAGCTCTACATCATTCAGCCATATCGTGAGCAGGAGAAGTGCGCGTCGAGATGTATGAACGCGCAAGGGCACGAGTGCCAATGCTCATGCATGGGCGCAAATCACGGCGCCGGGGGACCGGGCGCCGGATGGTTCGAGGTGTCAGAGACCTTTGCTACCCGATGGGGTGAGTCACATCTTGCATGTCGACTGATGGAGCGAACAACCAGTTCGTAGCCCCTTTATGAATGTGACCTCTCTAACTTCACCTGCCATCTATGTATGATAATGTCCTTTATCTGATGTAGGGGTGACGATGACATGGACGGACGGCTGACCGATTTCCTCCAGTACGATTACGCCGAAGCGCGCACCATCGCGACGACTCTATTGACCGCTTCCGGTGGCCTGCTTGCAGGCAGTCTTGTGTTTACGGAGAAAATCATCGGGTTGGGTGCGTCGGATGTACGGCTCTGGAAGAAGGCAAGGCTCGGTCTCTACGCATTCGCGTCAGCCGGCTTCTGCTCGGGTGGAGCCCTGATCAGCAATTACGCGAATATGCTGAAGGTGCTGCGTCGCTATCGTGACGGTATCACGGACGGACGGGCCTTTGCCGCTGATATTGCGGCTCAGAACCTCAGCATGGCCATCCTGTTCGTGGTGTTGGAGGATTGGTCGTCATCGGACTGCTGTGCCTGTTGGACGCTGCCGATGTGCGACACCGCGTAAAACAGCCTGTCGTTGCAGGCTCTGCGGCATCGGCCGTTGAAGCCGGTGTTGTCGAGCCGACTATGTCCGCACAGAGCGCAGGCAGCATCCAAAGTCAGACGTCATGAGGACTTGGCCATGAAGCTCGACAAGGACTTGATGCGCGACATCCTGCTTGCGATCGAGGCGGACTCCAGCCCGTCCGCAAGCCATATCCCCCTCGATCTTCCGGATCACGACGCCGAGGTGATTTCCTACCATGTGATGTTGCTTGCCGAAGGTGGTTTCATCCAGGCAATAGACGTGTCGGATAAGACGCAGCTGGAATGGTATCCGCAGCGCTTGACATACAGCGGGCATGAGTTTGTTGCCACGATCCGCGACGGTGAGGTGTTGGGAAAGACCAAGGCCGTGGCAGGCAAGGTCGGTGGTGCCAGCGTCGCGTTCGTGTGGGAGCTGGCAAAGGCCGAGGTCAAGACAAAGCTCGGGCTGGGATGAACCAGATCGCTTCCCCCCCTCGCCCGCATCAGCGCTGCCGGTACTAATCGCGTCGGCCGACGATCGCGCGCAGCTCCGCTTCTTGGAGTTCTTTGCCGCCAACATCCGCAATCTGAACAAGCGACGGGCCTATGCCCGGGGCACGGGTGAGTTTCTGGCCTGGTGTACGCAACGTGGTGTTCTGTCGATCAGGGCGGTGCAGCCGCTCCACGTCGCCGCCTATATCGAGGAGCTGGGCCAGGTGCGCAGTGCGCCCACGGTCAAGCAGCTGCTGGCGGCGATCCGCCACCTCTTCGACTGGCTGGTGATCGGCCAGGTGGTGCCGCTCAATCCGGCCGGATCCGTACGCGGGCCACGCCATAGCGTGGAGCGCGGCAAGACGCCGGTGCTGTCTCCTGAGGAAGCCCGCCGGCTGCTTGACAGCATCGATGTGACCACGCCGGCGGGGCTGCGCGATCGGGCGCTGATCGCGCTCATGGTGTTCAGCTTCGCCCGCATTGGTGCGGCGCTCCGCATGCGGATCGAAGACGCCTATGTGCAGGATCGTCGCCTTTGGGTGCGGCTGCACGAGAAGGGCGGGAAGCGCCACGAAATGCCCTGCCACCATAGTCTGGAGGCGTATCTGCATGCCTATATCGACGGGTGCGGGCTCGGGGACGACCGCAAGGGGCCGCTGTTCCGGACGATCGCACGCGGGACAGGAAAGCTCAGTGCAACCCCCCTGCCCCAAGCCAATGCGTTCCAGATGGTGCGCCGGCGGGCCGCTGCGGCGGGGATCGGCACCGCGATCGGCAATCACTCGTTCCGGGCGACCGGGATCACCGCCTATCTGAGGAATGGTGGCACGCTGGAGAAAGCAGCGGCGATGGCGAACCATGCCTCAACCCGCACCACGCAGCTCTATGATCGGCGGCATGATGCAGTCAGCTTGGCCGAGGTGGATCGGGTGCTGATTTAGATATTCAGCATGTTGCGAATATGCATCGAAACATGGGCTTTATGCACCTGACTTGTGCGATCGCCCAGACGCTGGAAGCTCATCACGAGGCTAACCGCCAAGAACTTAGCATTTCTGCGACAAGGCTGTGCCTACCTTCACCCAATTGTAGACGTCTGGTCGACCGGTAACGCCGGCCTGACGTTGCTTGGGATAGCTGGGCGAGGCGGTTGCTCCGGGCATGGGGGCGGGTTAGCCTCTGGGCGATGCAAGGGGGCGGATATGCTGGCACGGTGGTCGGGACTCGTGGCGCTGGGCTTTGCCCTGATCGTGGGTCAGGGGGCATCGGCGCAGATCGCCAATCCCGTGCTGAGCGCGCGGGCCAACGGCATTCGGGACGAGGCCCATGCCCGGCCGCTGCAATTGCGGCGGCTGGACCTATCGGTCGAGCAGCGCGGTGGCGTGGTCGAGACGACCGTTACCGCCGCCTTCGCCAATCCGGAGCGCGAACAGATGGAGGGCGATTTCCGCCTGACCCTGCCCGAGGGTGCGGTCGTCACCGGCTATGCGCTGGATATCGGCGACCGGATGGTCGACGGTGTGCTGGTCGACCGGCCCCGCGCCAAGGCGGTGTACGAAGCGCGGGTCCGCCAGCGCGTCGACCCTGGGCTTGCTGAGGTGAGTGCGGATAATGTCTTTTCGACCCGTGTCTTTCCAATCTGGCCAGGGTCCGGGCGGACGATCCGCGTGACCTTCGTCGCCCCCGTCGGTGCCAAGGGTTGGCGCCTGCCGGTGGGCTTCGATGCCCCGGCCGAGGGGTGGTCGGTGCGTGTGCATGCGACAGGCATAACGGGCGCGCCCGTCGTGACGCTGGGTGATACCGCGTTGGCAATGACGGCGCAGGGCGACGGCTTCCTGGCCGAACGCGCGGGTAAGGGCGCGCTGCCGCCCGGTGCCTTGGCGATCGCATCCACGCGCATCGCCGATCTGATCGCGAGCACCCATCGCAGTGGCGAGCGCGACGTCCAGCTCGGCGGCAACCTTCCGGCCGCAGCCGCCGGCGCGGCGGCCACGGCGCGGCTGCGCATCTATTGGGATCGTTCGCGCTCTCGGCTGAATGCCGACACCGCGCGCGAGATAGCACTAGTCAAGGCGGCAATCAGCGACTGGCGGCCGGCCACGATCGAGTTGGTGGCTTTCAACAGTAGCGGGGCGCTTCGCCATACGGTCGGCACCGCCGAAGAGGCTGCTGCGTGGCTCGCCGCGCTGTCCTATCGCGGCGCGACGAGCTTTGCACCGATCGGCCGCGACGGTCCGGCCAATCGCTGCCTGATGTTCACCGATGGCCGAGCGACGATCGACCGAGGGACCACGATCGGTGCGTCCTGCCCGATCGATGTGGTCAGCAGCGCGAGCGGTGACGACCGGGCCTGGGCTGGGCATCTGGCCCGAGCGCATGGCGGGCGCCTGATCCTCCTCGGCGACGATCCGATGGCGGCGCTAACGCAGTTGCGCGCGCCCGGTATGGGCGTGACGGCGGTGGTCGATCGCGATGGACGCCCCATCCCCTTCGTGCCGCTGCCCGCCCCCGTTGGCCGTTGGTCGATTCTAACCCGTGCGCCCGGTTTCGGGCCGGTCACGGTGCGACTGGACGGCGGGCAGGCGATCGTCCGCGCGGTCGAGGGCGACGACGTCGCTTTTGACGGCCCCGGTACTCTACTGGCGCAGGACCAGCTGGCCGAGCTGGGCGGCACCGACCAGCGTGCGGCCTACGTCGCGCTCAGCCGCCGTTACGGCATCGCCAGCCCCAGCCTGTCCTTCCTCGTCCTGGAAAGCGTGAATGACTATTTGGCGGCCAAGATCGACCCGCCCGCCACGCTGCCCGCCGAGTGGCGCGACGATTACGCGCGGGCCCGCAAGGCGGCGGACAGCAACGACGCCGCACAAGCACAGCGTCACCGCGAGAACCTCGTGAACGAGTGGCGGGACCAGGTTGCCTGGTGGAAGACGAAGTTCGATCCGGCGGCGGCGCCCAAGCGGATCGCGACCTCGCGCAGCTTCGACCGGACGGCACCGGGTGGGGCACCACCACCACCTCCTCCTCCTCCTCCTCCTCCGCCTCCGCCGCCACCGGCCGTTTATGCACCCACTGCGCTACCTGCGCCGCCCGCACCCCCGGCCCCTCGGGCCAACGCTGCGGCGGGCGACATCGTGGTGAGCGCCAGAAGGGCGGGTGCTGAGTCCGGCCCCGCCGCGCCGTCGGTCCAGATCGATGCTTGGCAACCCGACCGCCCCTATCTGGAACTGTATGATGGCAAGCCCGCCGACTTTACCGAACGCTTCCGCGAGGCCGAGGCGCGGCATGGGGCGCTGCCCATCTTCTACCTCGACACCGCCGCTTGGCTGGCGAAGCGCGGGCAGATGGCAGAGGCCAAGGAAATGGTCCTATCGGCACTCGAGCTGCCCACCGCCGATGACACGACGCTGGGCATGGTCGCCGACCGGCTCGAGCGGTACGGCGCCTGGGACCGCGCGGTCGATTTGCGCGAGCGGCAGGCGGCGCTCGATCCGGACCGGCCGCAGCCGCGCCGCCTGCTGGCGCTGACTCTCGCCCGCCGGGCTAAGGCGCAGCCCGCCACGGCGCGCGCTGACCTGACCCGCGCGATCGCGCTGTTATACGATGTCGCCATCACTCCACAGTCGGAACTTTGGGAGGGCATCGCGCTGATCTCGCTCAACGAGGCCAATGCGATGCTGCCGCGCCTGCGCAGGCTGGGCGGCACCATCGACATGGACCCGCGTCTGGTCGGGCTGCTCGACGTCGATGTGCGCGTCGTCATCGACTGGACCAGCGACGGGTCGGACATGGACCTGTGGGTCGACGAACCGACGCGCGAACGGGCGATCTACAACAACAATCGCACCGTGATCGGCGGGCGATTGTCTAACGACATGACGCGTGGGTACGGGCCGGAGGAATATATGCTCCACATGGCGCCAGCGGGCACCTACACCGCACAGGCCAATGTGTTCGCGCCCGACCGGATCGATCCCAATGGCGCGACCATCCTGACCGCGCACCTGTTCCGCAATTTCGGTCGCGGGAGCGAAACGGTCGACAGCGTCGATATCGAGCTGAAGCGCGACGAAAAAGGCGCGCGGATGATCGGCCGGGTCGTGGTGCCTGCCAAGCAGGCGTCGACCAAGCGATGACGGTGGCCGACGCTCGGATTTGGTAAGGGGTCGCACGTGAACGAACGGCAAGGTAGCCAACTTGCCACCGCAACGCGGCCGGGCCGATTTCTACCCGAAGCAGACAGTCTACTGTCGCAAAAGGCGCGACATACGAGACGCTCGAACCTTAGGGGATCTGCAACATCGTGGCGTTCCCATAACTCCGTTGTTGTGTGCCCGTTTCGGGAAAGAGCAATCGGGAATAAGTTTTGAGAATTTGCGCCGGCCGGCGAGGTGATCTCCCCTCCCTTCACCTCTGCAATGCCGGTCGAGCTTCGTTTTTGGGAGGACGCCGCTTGCGCGGATAGCAGGCGTAATTAACCTGCATCATCGCAACTCGACTGATTCTATCGGCGGTTCGCACCCTCAGATATTGGAGACAGGAATTTGTCGCGCTTTCGGTTTGTCGTGCCGTCGCTCCTTGCACTTGGTTTGGCGGGAGCTGCTTGCGGTCAGGCGACCAAAAGTGACGCTCCGTCAGAGAAAAGGATCGAAGTTCCGAAGGTCGAAAAGAAGGGGTTTTGGCAACCTACCGCTGGCGGAAAGCAAATTCCCCTGTGGTCGGCGGATGTTCCCCTTCTGAAGCCGGACACTGGCGACGAAGCTGAAGGAACGGGCAATGGATCACCGCTCGTAGGCGGCAGGAAATGGCATTGGGCAAGCTATGTCACCCGGCCGACGATGACGATCTACAAGCCCAAGGGCCGAAACACTGGCGCGACCATGCTGGTGCTACCGGGAGGAGGTTTCTACGCGGTAGCAACGGATTTGGAAGGCACCGAAATCTGCGATTGGGTAGTCACGAAAGGCATGACCTGCGTCATGCTGAAATATCGGACACCCCAAGTATGGCCGAAGGTGAATGGGCGTCAGAAGCGGCCAGACGTGCTGCTGGGCCTGGAAGACGCCCAACGTGCCATGGGCCTATTGCGTAGCCAAGCCGCGTCCTACGGAATTGATCCGCATAAGATCGGCGTCATCGGCTTTTCAGCCGGAGCGTACCTCGCCACGAATATGAGCAACGATTACGAAAGAACATATCCGATCCGGGATGCGGCGGATCGGGTGTCACCACGACCGGATTTTGCGATCGTTGCCTATACGGCCCGTGTCTTGGACACCAGCAAGGGCAAGAATGAGCTGGAGCTTGCCCCTTGGGTAAAGATCAATCCCGAGGCACCGGCAACGCTCATCATTCACGCGATGAACGACCCCACCGACAACATTCGACAGCCGATGGCTTATGCACTGGCGCTCAACGATGCCGGGGTGCCGGTTGATATGCGCCTCTACGCGAAGGGAGGGCATGCGTTCGGAATGCGGCCGACCGCTTATCCGATCACAAGGGAATGGCCGGGGCAGGTCGAGCAATGGTTGCGCAATATCGGCGTGGTGTAACCGTGCGGCGATGGATGGGGCGCACTCCAAGTGAGCGCCTCATTCCTAAAACACCATCCTAACCGGGGAGCTGGCGGGCGCGATCGACCACGCCCGCGCAACCCTTTAGCCAAGTGAAGCGGCAGAACCCGCAAGCAGGCCGCCGTCGATGTTCACTTCCGTCCCAGTGACGTAGGTCGCTTCATCCGAGGCCAGCATGGCCGCAATAGCCGCGACTTCCTCAGGCATTCCAAAACGCTTCAACGGCGTGTCCGCGACAAGCGCCTGCATCTTGGCATTCCGATCGGGGCAGTCGCCCAACATCGGCTCCCAGATCGGAGTGAGGATGGCGGCCGGGTGGATCGAGTTGCAACGTATCTGCCAGCCTTGCTGCGCGCAGTAGAGCGCGACCGTCTTACTGTGGTTGCGGATCGCCGCCTTGGACGAGGCGTAAGCCGCTGCGCCAGGAATGCCGACCAGTCCCGACCGCGACGATATGTTGATGATCGAGCCTATCCCTGCGTCCTTCATCGCGCCGATCGCGTATCGGCAGCCGAGGAACGTGCCGTCGAGGTTGACCCGGTGAACCTCGCGCCAGTCCTCAAGGCTGGCGTGTTCCGGGTCATGGGCCACCATGCCCGCTTCAAACCCGGTGACGCCGGCATTGTTGACTACCACGTCGGCAACTGGAACGACGCCGGCTAACCGCGACCACGCGCCTTCGTCGCGCACGTCGAGCAATTCGAACCGACACCCGATTTGGGTAGCGGTTGCCATCCCCGCTGCTTCGTCAATGTCAGTAACGATGACGGTGGCACCTTCGTCATGGAAGCGGCTTGCGATGGCGCGGCCGATGCCACGCGCCGCGCCGGTGACGACACACGTCTTGTTCTTCAATCTTTGCATGATGTTCTCGAAACCAGAGTTCAGGCGGCGGATTGCTCCGCTGGTGTGTGCCTTTCCGCTTTAGCGGTGACGCTGGATCATTTCGAAAAGCTCCCGAGAACACGATCAGCCTACGGCCTCGCCCCAAGAACCGCAATTCCCGATCAACCATCCTCATGGGAAAGCCCCGGCCGTCTCTTAGGCCGTTCCCAAACGGGAACGGCTAATGCTGGAGGACGTGCGTCATTAGCAAGCTGCCCGGACCATGTGAACGGCGATCGTCCCCAAGTCGTGGTGCGTCTCTTTCTCAAATTGATAGCCGAGCCGTTCGTAAAGAGCGATATTCTCGGTCATCAGTTTGTTGGTGTAGAGCCGTGTGCCGCTAAGCCCCGAGTCCTTGGCAAGTTGCTCGGCATGTCGCATCAGAGTGGTGCCATAGCCCTTGCCTTGACAATAAGGTTCGACAGCGACGTTGACGATCATCAGTTCGGATTCTTGCTGCACTGTTTCAACGAGGCCAACCAATCGCTCACCCTCAAACAGGAAGTCGAATTGATTGGTCAAAACGGAGACACTGTAATCGGCCGTCATGGGTCGTGGCTTGCGCGGTGTTACGGAAACCCATTTGGCGTATGCCCTTATCGACAGATCACGGATCTGATCTACCTGTTCTGCGCCAACGCGACGAATTGATAACGGTGATGCCATAGTGAGCCACGCTATCGGCATCATTTGTGGCCGACCACCTGTTTTTTGCGAGGTGCTCCGCTTGCCGTACCGGACGCATCGTTTCCCTTTTCTCGATCCCAAATGAGACGGCGCCGGCCGTCTCGTTGGTTGTTCCCAATCTTGAAGGGAAAGCATCCGGGAGCCGAAGAAAAGAAGAAGGTTCAGTGTTAGTCGATTAAAGTGCGATCCAGCGTCACGAAAGGACCGCCTCTGTAAACGACGTTGCCAAACGGGACGTAACCCAGCTTCGCGGCGAGGATTAAAGATGGCTGATTGTCAGGTGCGATAAGGCAGACGGTGCGTTGGCGGTTGGCGCTGCTACTGTACCATCTCAGAGCCGCCATTGCCGCTTCATAAGCATATCCACGACCTTGGGACTCTGAAGTGAAAACCCATGCGGCTTCACCCACCCCGTCAAAGTTTTGACCCAACCCTCGATGAAAATCAGCCACGCCGGTTTCACCGATAAAGCGGCCAGTAAATCTTTCAAAAACAGCGAACATTCCGAAGTCAAAATGCGCCCAGTGTCCGGCGTAGCGTAGAAGCCTGTTCCAAGCATCTTCCTCAGGCATTGGTTGGCCGCCAAGAAACCGGACCACGTTGGGATCAGAAACCATATCCAGATAAGCGTCAAAGTCCCCGGTGTTGTAGGGGCGGAGCGCGAGCCGGTTGGTCTCTATCATCATGCTTCATGTGTATTGGTACGGTCGTCCAAAGGAAAGCTAATCGGGCATGTCATCCCGCTTTCCCGTTTCCTGATCCGTTTTGAGAACGCCGCGCACCCCTGTAAGGCGCCATGTACCGCTGTCATACTGTGCCAATTAGCTCTGATGTTTACAGCTCCCGTCTTCCGGCAGGATCTTCAGAAAGGAAGGTTCTCGCGAACAGGGCCAGCGCGTCATGATAAGCGGACATTTCGCGAGTGAACAGGATGCTATGACCAGGGCCGAAATGCTTGAGACGATGAAGCATCTCGACGCCCATGCGTGCGCCATGCTGCTCACCTATGCCTCTGACATCGATCTGCTTGGCGGTATGATCGACGTGATGCCGTATACGGCGATGCAATCGATAAGAAAGCTGATTGCTTCCCCGCCTGCATCGCTATGCCGTCATGCTTTCCAACGTCGCCGAAGGTATCGCGGATGGCTCGATCCACGTCCCGCGCTGAGTTGCTCCCTTCCGTGGAACACGGTTGCCGACGCGAGCCAGGTGCAGCATGTTCGATGCCCATGAGTAGCCGAACGACAACACTCCTTATGTCACTATAGGCATCGCAACGATCGCAGCTATCATCGCCAACAGTTATACGACGAGCGTAGAATACTCCTCGCTGGCCTCGTTTGCGGTTAAAATCTCAACCAGCCTTCTGTTGGTCGCAGTCGGTGGCTGGCTGCGCCGACTATTACGTCGGTAGCATGGCTTCCATTTACGAGCCGAACAGGAACCATGCCGGCCATTTAGTGGCTGATTTCACTGGCAGATAATGTGAGCAGCCGCTTTGTGATCGTGAGCAGCGACGAATGATGGCGAGTACATTGGCAGCTAATTTTAGCCAGGTGTCATGCGCCAGTGGCAGATAGCGTGAGTAGGAAATCGCTCGGATGGTGAGCAGGCGCCGCTACGATAGCAAGCGCCTGCACCTAAGGCTAATCACTCAGCTCATGCGGTTCTTGGAGCATCAAAAGCGCAGGCGCACTCCCGCGCTGATCGTCTCCTGGTGATCGTCACGCCCGGTCTGGGCCGCAGCGGTGGCGAAGATGTCGAGCCCGCTTGGCAGACGATAGGCGACACCGCCTGACGCGGTGCCAACCAGTTCGGCGCGCGATGCGCCGATCGCGGTCAGGCCAAGCCCACCCCCGGCATAGCCCGCCCGTGCATCCGTGCGCTGTCCCTCGATCTGGTAGCGCGCACCCAGTGTCACGAACGGGCGGAACGGAGCGTCCGAGGCTTCACTACGCGCGAAGGTCACACCCGCATCCGTGAAGCCTGCGACATGCCGGTCTCGTGCCACCGCAAGGGCAAAGGCGCTGCCACCATTTTCCGTGACCCCCTCACGCGTGGTCCGAACGTAGGTGATGCCGACACGCGGACGCAGCGACCAGCCGTTACCGACCTCGAGTCCGTAATAGGCCGCCAGATCGCTGACCCAGCTGTGCAGGTTGTAGCGGGCAGTTGCCCCCCCTGCAACGGGCAGCGTACGATCGGTGTACGCTTCACCACCGTCGTACAGCAGCGACGCGCTGAAGCCCCAGCCCGCGTCGGCGCCGTAGCGTCCGTGCACACCGGCCACGATGCCATCGGCGCGGGTACGCGCGCCCAGTGCGCCGATCTGCTGCCGGCCATTGAGATAGCCGGCAAACGCCCCGACCGACCACTCTCGGTCACCATAGCCCAGACCACCGAGGAAGCCGTAGCTTTGGGTGCGTGCGGTTGCGCTTCCCTGCGCAGCATCGCCCTGCAGCGTGTGCCACTGGCCGACCGTCTGTGCGAAGGTGAAAGCGCCGGGCTCGTCACGTGTCGTTGCAAACGCAGGGCTGCGCGCGGCCTGCGTCAGCGTCAATGCATGGTCGACGGCGAGTTGTGTGGCGGAGGCGTAGGGTTCGGGGGTGAGTTGGGCGAAGGCGCGCGGGTCCGAGGTGCCCGATGCGGTCAGCAGGGAGGGCAGGGCTGCGAACAGGGTGCTGGTGGCGGGTTGGGTGATGAGGGTGGCGTTGGCATAGGCGATGGAGCGGCTGACCTGGGGGTTGAAGCGCGGGTCGCCCAGGAACTGGCCGAGGAGCTGGATGCGGTCCGCACGCTGCACGACGAAGCCGAACAAGGTGTCGGATTTCAGGACGTTGGTGTAGCTGCCGGTGATGCCGCCACTGGCCACGACGAGATCATAGGACGTGCCCGGCCGGATCGTGCCGGTCGCGGTGATCTGAAGCGTGGCACCCTGGCTGATCGCAACCGCGCCGTTGACGACGAGCTTGTCGGCGAGCGCCGGCGTGATCTCGAACAATGAGGTCGAGGTGCCGGCGAGCGTGACGTTGCCGTTGACCGTCATGACGCCCGGCGATGCGCCGGGGCTGAGCGTCCCTGCGACCGCGATGTCGCCGTTGACGGTACCGGCCGATCCGAAGGTCGCGCCCTGACCGACCGCGATCCGCGGTGCGGTAATCGTCGATCCGGCCAGCCCCACCAGGCGCCCGCCCGTCAGGTCGATGCCGCCAAGTGCGGCGGTGCCGGCGATGGTCGCATAGCCGCCCGTCATGCCGAACGCCTCGACACCGGCGATCGACGTGAAGGCGACCGGCGCGGTCGCGGAACCACCGGATACCGAAATGCTGTCCCGGCCTGCGCCGCCATCCACCGCGCCGGCAAAGCGGCCGGCGATCAGCAGGCGGTTGTCGCCGCCCCCGAAGCGAACCTGCGTCGCCGCCAACGAGGAATCGCCGGCGATACCCAGGTCGGTGCCCGCCAGCACCTGGTCATAGACATGCGCGCCGGTGAGCGTCAGGACACCGCGACCTTCGGTCGCCAGGGTCTCGAAATCGCGCAAGGTGGTGCTGGCGAGGGTGCGGTCGCCGGCCAGCTCCAGCGTGGCGATATCATTGCCCGCGCCACCCGAGACGGTGCCGTTCAGCGTGGCCCCAGCCGCAAGGCGCAGCGCATCGTTGCCCGCGCCGAGATCGATCACGCCAGCGAGCGTCCCGGTCGGGGCGACGGATATCTGCTGATCCCCCGCGCCGAACGCCAGCGATGCGCCAACGGTGCCGAGCGTGCCGGTGACCGTGAGGGCGTTGCCCGCCAGCACGACCTGTTCGAAGCCGGTCGCCGTACCCGCCAGCGTGACGGGGTCGGTCGCGGTGAAGCGCAGCGTGTCGGTGCCTGCGCCGCCCGCATAAAGACCGGACGCGCGCGTAGTGCCGAGCGAAAGCAGGTCGTTGCCGGCGCCGAGCGCGACGCGCGCGACATCGCCGTCCGTGGCGAAGCTGTCATCGCCATCGGAGCCAAGGACCGAGCCGATCGTGTAGCCGTTCAGCGCGACATTCAGGCCCGTGCCGGCCAGCGATACCGTTTCGAACTGCTGGTCGAGCGTCAGCGACAGCGTGCCGCGGCCTTCCACCGCCAGTTGCTCGAAGCCGCTACGCTGGCCGATGCCGCTCCGGTCGCCGGCAAGCCGCACGGTGTAGAGATCGGTGCCGGCACCGCCATCGACGACACCTGCGACGCGGCTGTTCAGCCCTTCCACGAAGCTGTCATTGCCGTCGCCCAGCGAGACCGGGCCCAGGATCGTGCCCATGTTGACCACATGGTCATCGCCGCCCGCCAGGGCGACCGCGCCTGCGATGGTGCCGTTGTTGAGGAGGGTTTCGGCTGCATCGCTGCCGGTGACGGTCACGGCACCGGCGCTGTTCAGCGTCTGATAGGCTCCAACGGTGACAGTGCCCCCGCTGACGCCGATCGTATCGAAACGGAAATTGCCCGAATAGGTGACGTTGCCTTCGCCGATCTGGCTGAAGCGTTCGAAGTTGATGAACTGGTCGCCATTGATGGCGCCACCACCGCTCGCATCGACGATGAAGTGGTCGTTGCCCTCGCCGCCATCGACAGTGCCGACCAGCACTGCGCTGGCGCGCTGGAGGAAGGTGTCGTCGCCAAGGCCGAGGAAGACGTCACCCTCGATCCGGCCGTAATTCTCGATCCGGTCGTTGCCCATGGCGAGCGCGACCGAGCCGATGATCGTGCCGGTGTTGACGATGCGGTCCTCGGTTTCACCGAAGGTCTGGATGGCGCCCGCGAGATACGGCGTGCCAAGCGCCGCAGACAATTGGTCGTCCGCAGCCAGCACCGTGCCTGCCCCGCCCCGGATCGTGCCGGCATTGGTGAGGTCGAGCGTCGTGCCCCGCGCGAGGATGGCGGTGGAGATCGGGCCCGTCGCCTCGATCACGCCGCTGGCGGCGTTGGTGATCGTGGCCGTCGCGCCGTTGCCGGCGAGCAGCAATGCCGAGGCCGGATTGGTGTAGCGGATTTCGTTCCCGCTCCACCAGTCGGTATAGCTCTGTTCGGTGCCACCTCCATTGGCGCGGATCGTGCCGCTGTTCGCGACCGTGATCGTCGCGGCAGGCGTGGTGTCGCCATAGCTATAGGCGCTCAGGGACGCTGCCGCGGCGCCCGCTGCCCCGGCATCGATCGTGCCGCTGTTGTTCAGCGCGATCGCGCCGATCGTCCCCTCTTCGGCGCGCAGGTTGAGCCTGAGCGCTGTGGGTGCGTCACCTGCGCTGATCGTGCCCGTATTGGTCGTGGTGATCGATACCGTGGACCCACTAGGAAGCGGATCGCTGCCGAACCAATAATCTCCGGCGCCCGCAAGAACGGCGCCATTGATCGTGCCGCCATTTTCGATCGTGATGGTACCGGCACCGGATTGCGACAGCGTTACCGCATTGCCGGCAGCGAGGATCTGGCCGTTATTGACGAATGCGAGATCACCCTGGCTCGACATAGTCACGGCCGTCCGTTCGAGCGTCGCGGTACCGATCGTTCCCGTGTTCACCAGGCGGCGCATGTTGGCGGCAACGCCGCCACGAATATCGCCCTCATTGGTGAACGAGGCGAGCAGGCGGTTACGCGCGGCGTAGCTGGAGTCCGGCGTGTTGTAGAGATCCTGGCCGGCCAGCACCGCGCCTTCCACGATGGCGCGGTTGATGATGGCGCCATCGCCCGACACGTAGAGATCGGAGGTGATCGGGGCCGCAGCCGTGACGGTCGCCACGGTATCGGCGCCAAGCGCGCGAACATCCTCTGCCTCGAAATTGATCGTGCCGAGTGCGCCGAGGGTGATCGTGCCGCTTTTGGTCAGGGCATGCACGAAGATGTCGTTGCCCTCGCCGCCATCGATCGTGCCGCTGATGCCGATGTGGCCGTCCACCGATACGAACTGGTCGCTGCCATCGCCGAAGCGGAGATCGCCGGTAACCGTACCGCCATCGGCGACATAGGTGCTGCTGAGCGAGCTGCGCCCATAAGGATTGTAGCTGAAATCGACCGTCCCGCCGATCGTGCCGGCATTGGAAAGCCAGCCGCCCGACAGCCGGATCGCCGTTCCTGCGGCGCTGGTGATGGTGCCCCCTGCCCGGTTGGTGACAGTCGCGGTGCCATAGGCGGTGAGCGCGATGGCGGTTTCCAGCGCGCTGGCGATACGCCCGGAGTTATCGACCGTCAGGCCGTAATAATCGCCCAGCACCGCCGACCCTGCGACGTCGATCGTGCCGCTGTTTACGAGGGCCAAGGATGTGTACGATGCACGGATGCCGGTTGCCGCGCGGCCGCCAGCGATCTGCGTGATGGTGCCGGTGTTGACGACACGCTGTGCGCCCTGCACGCCGGCTGCACCGTCGAGCGTGATCGTGCCCGCGTTGGTGACCTCCTGCCCGCCTGCGATGGCCGCGATCTGGCTGTAGCTTTGCCCCGACTGGTCACGCACGGTGATGCTGCCGGCATTGGTGAAGCGGTCGGTGCTGCCGATCGCAACCGCGGAATAGGGATAGATCGGCGTGTTGCCGCGTATCAGGGAAAGCGCACCGCGACTGGTGATGGTGAGCGCATTGCTTGCATAGCTTTCGCCCGGCGCGACCATCACCGAACCGGCACTGATCGCCGGGGCGGACGCGGCGGTGATATCGGCGGTGACGTCGACGGTGCCCTTACCTGCCA
>JAAIGG010498121.1_pt1 | contig 17386 bp, 18 predicted proteins | sample 6487391 | NCBI WGS metagenome assembly JAAIGG01 (sample SAMN13974130, study PRJNA590717) | phyllosphere metagenome | biome: asymptomatic weeds; feature: pooled weeds collected from a community garden; material: weeds; isolation source: pooled asymptomatic leaves from various weed species from...
CCCAGTTTCAGGTAAACGATGCCCCGCATCATTTAGGTCATGCCGGGGGCATGACCGACCTGAAACTCGCCTGCGGGAGGGGCGTGCCAAGCATTTCGCTCACGAATAGATCGAACCGTATGATCTGGCCGCTCCCCTCCCGCAAGCGGGAGGGGATGGGGGAGGGAAGGCCCCAAGCCATACAGCTTGGGATACCCCCTATTTCCTCCCCCGCTCATACGGCACGAACCCGTCGAAGAAGCACCATTGCGACGGAATCGACAGACCCTGTTGCAGCACCTGGAATCGGTTGTTGCGACAGATCTGCGATCCCCAGCGCTCGACGATCAGCGTGTTGAAGGGGCGCAGCCCCGGGCACTGGCCGCGCACCTTGGCCTTCCACATGCGCTTTCCGCCCGGATTGATGACGATCACATTGTCGTCATAGATGGACGGGCCCGTCATGGTGACGCTGGTGTCGACGCATTGCGCGGGCGGGCCGGCGCTGCGTCCGGCAAAGGGGTCCGACTTGGCCGCGGTCAGGCCGAGCGCCAGCACCGCGACGGTGGCGAAACGCGCGCGCATCACCGCTCCTTTCGATAGGGGACGAACTCCCCGAAGCTGCAACTGCCGGTGAAGAAGCCCGAGGTGCGGTCCACCGTCTGGGCGATGTCACCCGAGCAAAGCTGCCCCGTGGTCGTCCGCGTGACGAGGATGTCGTTGCGCGCGCGCTGCCCGATCCCTTCACAGCCGCCCGCCGTCTGGCTGACGAATTTCAGGCGCGGGCTGATCGTATAGACGATGGTCGGGCCATAGGCGTTGACCTGGCGCGTGGTATATTGGCCGATGCACTGGGTCGGCTTGCCGGGCGTCAGGCCGCGCAAGGCGGCGGCGAGATCGGCCCGGTTGGTCGCGGCGGCCTGTTCGATCCGGGCCTGTTCCGCCGGGGTGGGGGTGCACCCGGCGATCGCCGCGGCCATGGTCGTCAGGGGGAGCAGGGTTCGGAAACGCATCTTTCAGCCTCCATCACAAAAACCCCCGTAGCAATGACTTAACCCTTGAACGCGTCCTTGGCTGCACGCCGCTCGGCCAGTTCGGCCGCATCGACCGAACGGAGGAAGGGGTTGGTCGCCCGCTCCAGCGCGATGGTCGTCGGAATGGTTGGCTCGCCCTGTTCGCGCATCGCCGTCACCTCGACCAGCCGATCGGCGATGGCGCCGTTGTCGGGTTCCGCCACCGCCGCGAACCGGGCGTTGGACAGCGTATATTCGTGGCCGCAATAGACCCGCGTGTCGCCCGGCAGCGCGGCGAAGCGGCGCATATTGGCATGCATCTGCTCCGCCGTCCCCTCGAACAGCCGACCACAGCCCATGGCGAACAGCGTGTCGCCGGTGAAGATCACCGCCCGGTCGTCGAAGTGAAAGGCGATATGCCCCGCCGTATGCCCCGGCACCGACCAGATGGTCGCGCGCGCGTCGCCGATGGCGATCTCGTTTCCCTCGGCCAGCAGCGTGTCGAGCCCGGCGATCTTCGCCGCCTCCGCCGCCGGACCCGCCACCCGCGCGCCCTGCGCCTGCAAGGCCTGCGCCCCGCCGACATGATCGGGGTGCCAATGGGTCAGCCAGACCTGCTCGATGGTCCAGCCGCGCGCCGACGCGGCGGCGGCGACCGGCGCGGCCTCGCCCGGATCGAGCGCGACGGTGCGGCCCGCATCGTGGATCAGCCAGGCGTAATTGTCGCTGAGGACGGGGACTCGGACGATTTCCATGGAAACGCTCTTACCAGCTTCCGACGTTCGGCATCGAGGCCCAAGGTTCGGTGGAGGGCAGCGCACCGTCCTGCAGCAGTTCGATCGAGATGCCGTCCGGCGTCTTGACGAAGGCCATATGCCCGTCGCGCGGCGGCCGGTTGATCGTCACGCCCGCGTCCATCAGCCGCTGGCACGTCTCGTAGATATTGTCGACGCGGTAGGCGAGATGGCCGAAATTCCGCCCGCCGGTATAGATTTCCGGGTCCCAGTTATGGGTCAGCTCGACCTCGGCACGGCCCTCGTCTCCCGGCGCGGCCAGGAAGATCAGCGAGAAGCGCCCCGCTTCGTTGTCGATGCGGCGCACTTCCTTCAGGCCCAGCAGTTCGAAGAAGCGGATGCTGGCGTCGAGGTCGCTGACGCGGATCATGGTGTGAAGATAGCGCATGGAAGCTCCTGCCTGTGACGCGATGGTCATTCTAATCCGTCGAGGGCCGGGCGGCTTTGACGTGCGATAAGGATCAGCGTGATGGGAATTGCGACAGCGCCTTGGCGGTTTCGGCGCGGATCGGGCTGTCCGGCGGGGCGAGCCGGGCGGCCTCGCTCCACGCCTTGCGCGCGGTCGCTTCGTCTCCGGCGGTGGCGGCGATATTGCCCGCCTCCAACTGGACATTGGGGTCGTCGGCGGAGCGGGCCAGCGCCTGGGCGATGTCCTTCTGCGCGCGGGGCAGATCCTTCATCCGCCGCGCCAGCGTCGCCGACAACAGCCAGGCGAGCGGATCGGCGGGGGCGTTGACCAGCGCCGCGTCCAGATCGACCCGGGCCGCCACGGGCTGTCCCGCCGCGACCAGCGCCCGCGCGCGGTCGAGCTGCGCCTCACCGCGCGCGAAGCCGGTCAGGTCGCCCGAGGCAAGCGCCGCATCCAGCGCGGCGCGGGCCTTGGTCGCATCGCCCGCCGCCAGAAAGGCGTTGCCCGCCTGCGACCAGTAATTGGCGGCGCGTATGTCATGCGCCGTTTCGGCGGCGCGTGCCGCCTGCTCGAAGGCGCTGGCCGCCGCCGCCCATTGCCGCTCGGTCGTGTAGGCGAGACCCAGGCATTGCTGTGCGAAATAGCCGCCGCCCGCCAGCGTCCAACTGCTCGCCTCCATGCGCGCGGCGGCGGGGCTCCGCTCGGCCATGACGACGCAGTGCTGATAGCGCGCCTCGCGCGGGTCGGCGGGCAGTGCGGCGGATGGCGGTGGCGGTGTCTTGGCGGCGGGCTTGGGGGACGCCTGAATGGCGGCGGCGAGTGCGAGGGGGAAGAGGATCATAGGGGGCTCGACACTTCTTCGACGGCGCGGATCAGCAGCGCGATGTCGCCATCGCGCGACAGGCGGTGGTCGCCATCCTTGATCAACAGAGTCTGCACATCGGCTGAACGGAAAAGCTGCGCCAGATGGGTGGTGCGGTGCCAAGGCACATCGGGGTCGGCCATGCCCTGAAGCAGCCGGACCGGGCCATCGAAGGCGATCGGGCCGAAGGTCAGGCGGTTGGCCTCCCCCGACGACCAGAAACGGCGGGTATAGACGGTGGGGGCGGGGCCATAGGGATTGGGCCGCTCCAGCCGACCGCTCTGGAGCAGCGTCATCTTCTCCTCGGTCGAAAAGCCCCAGTCGGTGAAGTCGGGCGCGGGCGCGATGCCGACCAGCGCCTTGACCTGGTCAGGCCGCGCCTTGGCGGCCAGCAGCATCAGCCATCCGCCCATCGACGATCCGACCAGCACGGCGGGCCCCTTCACCACATCGTCCAGCATGGCGAGGACGTCGTCGCGCCAGTCGGCCAGCGCCTGATCCTCGAACGCCCCCTCCGACTGGCCGCACCCGCCATAATCGAAGCGCAGGAACGCGCGGCCCTTCTCACGCGCCCAGGCCTCCAGCGCCAATGCCTTCGACCCCTGCATGTCCGAGGCATAGCCGGGCAGGAAGACGATCGCGGGGCCGGTTCCCTCGGTCCAGTGATAGGCGAGGTTGGGGCGAGGCGCGGTGGCGGTGTCGGTCATGCGGAGGATTTAGGGGCTGGGCGGGACGATGGAAACCCGCATGCCCATTCCCGTCCTCCGTTCAGCCTGAGCGAAGTCGAAGGCCACGGGAGTCGCGTCGCCAAAGGGGGATTTGGCGAAGGTCCGGGGCGCGGCCTTCGACTTCGCTCAGGCTGAACGGCCGTAGGGGGGTGGAACGGGCTTGGGGAGGGGGACCGCTCGCGCCAGCGAGTGGTGGAGGGGCATTCTCCCCTCAGATCACATATTCCACGCTCTTCATCTGCGCCTGCGCCGCCTGAACCTTGCGCCGCTTGGCGACCATCTCGGCGTACAATCGCGCCACCGTATCGCTTCCGGTCGTGGTGCACAGCCCCGGCACCACCGCATGGACGATCGCGCCCAGACCGCCCAGCATCATGATCCCGCCGAACCGCGCCGCGACGCCGAAATGCTGGAGATAGCTTTCGCCGACGCTGTCGGGATGCTCGGTGAACAGGCGACGGAACATGGTGTGCGATCTCCTATGGCCGTCCGCCGATCCTATCATGACGATGGGGATTGGCCAAATCAGCCGCGCGAGGGACTGACGAAAATCTCCTCGATCGCGCGGTCGAACAGCTCGGCGATCTTGAAAGCGAGGGGCAGCGACGGGTCGTAGCGGCCTGTCTCGATCGCGTTGATGCTCTGGCGGCTGACGTCCAATCGCTCCGCCAGCTCCTGCTGGCTCCAGCCGCGCTCGGCGCGCAGGGTGCGCAGGTGGTTGTTCACGCCTTCGCCCGCCATTCCTGCACTGCGTTGAAGCCGCCACCGACCCCAAGTCCGGCGAACCATATCACGGCCGCATAATAGCCAGGCATATGGGGGGTGAGACCGAAGCCCTCCAGAAATCCCCAGGCCGTGGTGATCGACAGGGCAAAGCCGGTCGCCACCAGCGACTGGCGCACCAGCAGCATCCGGACATATTCGTCGCGCATCTCGACCAGCAACCGGCCGATGACGACGAACACGCCCATGATCGGCAGGGCGGGCAACACGGCGACCAGATAGGCCAGCACCCCGGTCGGGTGAGCGTGGCGGAACCCCATATTCGCCCCCACCAGAGCAACGGCATATAGCGTCATCATAGTGATCAGACGGCGCGTATAGCGCTTCATTTCGGGTTGCATGGGCATAACGAGCCTCCTTCGGATGTGAAGGAGGCTTTACATGGAAAGCTCGCTTTACGTCAAGCGTCCTTTACGTCGTGGTGAGTGTCTCCACCATGTCCTGCGCCAGCAGGCTAAGCGTGTCGTCGCGCGCGCCCATGACCACAATGCGGTCGCCGGGCTGCGCCTCGGCCACCAATGCCGCCGCCGCTTCGGCGCGGTCGGCGATGTGGCGGGCATCGACTCCGTGGCCACGCAGATCGGCGACGATGTCGGCGCTGGTCACCTCGCGCGCGACGGTGCCGCCGAAATAGGCCGGGTCGGGTAGCGCCAGTACGTCGCCCGGCTTCATCCGCGCGGCGATGCTGTCGACCAGTTCGCGGCGCATGACCTTTAGGGGGCCATAGCCATGCGGCTGGAACAGGATCAGCAAGCGGCCCGGAAAGGCGTGGAGCGTGTCGAGCGTCGCGGCGATCTTGTCGGGGTTGTGGCCGAAATCGTCGATCACGGTCACCCCGCCGCCCTCGCCGACCTTCTCGAACCGGCGTTTCAGACCGGTGAAGCGCTCGACCGCGCGGATCGCGCCGATCAGCGGCACGCCCGCCGCCACGCTCGCCCCGATGGCGGCCAGCGCGTTGGAGACATTGTGGCGGCCCGGCACCGACAGGCGGACCCGATAGCCCGCGCCGCCGGTCACCAGGTCGAACTGAATCGCGAAGGGCTCGGGCTTCAGCGCTTCGGCGACCAGATCGGCCGCCCCGCCAACCGCAAAGGTCGTCAGGTTGGGCAGGTCCGCCAGCAACGCCGCCGTCTCGGCATCGCCGGCATTGGCGACGACGTGGCGTGCGCGCCTGGCGAATCCGCCGAACAGGTCGCGCAATTCCTCGAGCGACTTATGGTCCAGGCTGACATTGTTCAGCACCGCGATGGCCGGGTCATAGAGCGCGATCGAGCCATCGCTTTCGTCCACCTCGCTGACGAACGCCTCACCGCCGCCGACCAGGGCGCTGGCGAAGGGGCTGTCGGGGGAGACGAAATCCTTCATCACCGCGCCGTTCATCGCGGTCGGGTCGCGGCCGGTTTCGTGCAGGATGAAGGCGATCATGCCGGTGACGGTCGACTTGCCGCTGGTCCCCGCCACGCCGATCGGCAGGCGGCTTTCGTTGAACAGGCTGGCGAGCATTCGCGCGCGGGTGGCGCGGGGGCAGCCCAGCCGGTTGGCGACGACGATGTCGGGCACGCTCTCCTCGACCGCGGCCGAGGCGATCACGAGTTGGTCGGGGGAAGTCACGCCCGATCCGTCCTGGGGGAACAGCGCGATCCCGGCGGCACGCAGTGCATCGAACTTGGCCGCGACCCACCCCTGGTCGAGCCCCCGGTCGGAGCCCGCCACCGTCCATCCACGCGCGCGCAGGATCATCGCGAGGGGCATCATCCCCGATCCGCCGATGCCCACCAGAAAACAGGAATTGCCGTTGGTCATGGCGCCACGCTATCGGCGAGTTGGTGGTGCAGGGCAATGCCCGGCCGGATGGGCAGCCCCAAATCGGCAGTGAAGGGACGCGCTGAAATGAAGATCGGAATCCTCGCCCCGGCCAGCATCGGCAACCCCGCCGCCGAAGCGCCGGTCGGCGCCTTCGCCGCCATCGCCTATCCGCAGGTCGACCTGATCTTCCACCCGCAATGCTATGAGCAGGACGGGCATTTCGCGGGGGCCGACGAACGCCGCGCCTCGGCCTTCCTGGAATTCGCCAACGATCCGGGGATCGACGCCATCTGGTTCCTGCGCGGCGGTTATGGATCGAACCGGATCCTGTCGCGGGTCATGCCGAACCTGAACGCGGCGGCGGGGCACAAGACCTATATCGGCTATTCCGATCTCGGCTTCGTGCTGGCCGCACTCTATGCCCGGCGGATCGGACGGCCGGTGCACGGTCCGATGGCGAGCGATATCCGGCGCCAGCAGGGTGACGTCACGGTGGCGCGCTCGCTCGGCTGGCTGGTCAGCGGCGACCGGCAGGGGCTGGAGCCCGGGCTCGACGGACGTCCGGCGGCGGCGTTCAACCTGTCGATCCTGCACGCGCTGATCGGCACGCCCTGGCTGCCCGACCTGACCGACCATGTCCTGATCATCGAGGAGGTGTCGGAACATCTCTATGCGGTCGACCGGATGCTGTTCACCATGGCCAACGCCACCCAGTTGAAGGGTGTGGCGGGCGTGCGGCTGGGCGCGGTCAGCAACGTCCAGCCCAACGAACCCGAATGGGGCGAGACGCTGGAATATATGATCCAGCGCTGGTGCGGCGAGATGGGCGTGCCCTATCTGGGACGCGCGCGGATCGGGCATATCCAGGACAATCATGTGGTGCCGTTCGGGATTGTGTGAGGGAGAGTAATAGATGAAGGCATGGACCCTGGGCATGTGCGTCGCGCTGACCACCACGGCGGCGGTGGCGCAGACATCATCGCCTTCGCAGATTCTGGTATCGGCGACGGGCACCGCGCAGGCGCCCCCTGACCGGGCGACGATCAGTTACACCGTCCGTGGCGAGGGCACGACGTCCGACGAGGCGACGACGCGACTGCGCGATCAGGCCAAGACCATTCGCGCGGGCGCCGAGCAGGTGGTGCGCGGCGCGATGGAATTGCAGACGTCCGACTTCGCAATCCAGCCGGTGCGCTCGCGGGAGTGCAATAGCGGTTACGGCCAGGTCCAACTGTCGACGGGCGCCTGTGCGATCCAGGGCTATGTCGCCACCATGCCGGTGCGCATCAGCACGCCCCGCGTCGCCGATGCGGGTACGCTGGTCGGCGTGATCGGTCGGCTTGGCGGATTGCAGGTCCAGCTTCAGGATTACGGGCTGAGCAACTCGGAGCCCGTGCGTCAGAAGGCCATGCGGGCCGCACTGGCCGGGGCCAGGGCACAGGCACAGTTGATCGCGGAAGGATCGGGGCAGAAGCTGGGCAGGCTGCTGCGGGTGCAGGACAGCAATTATCGCGAAGTCGTGATCGAGATGCCGGAAGGTGCGCCGGCTGGTGCATCCTCCGCGCCGCCCCCGCCTCCTCCTCCGCCGCCGCCTGGCGCGCCTGTCCGTGTCGATCTGTCGCCCGCACCTGTCGACGTCAAGGTCACGCTGATGGTGGCCTACGCGATCGATCAATAAACCCCGATCGGCCGCGCGATGTCATGTCGTACGTGGCGCGGCCTGAAAGCCGGAAGGGCCCGTATCCCTCTGTGGCGGATAATGATATGGGTCATGATCCGCCCTGGACATGCCGCCTCGCTCCATAAACAGGATCAGTTTCGGCGATTTATGCAGAATAATATTGATGCTGTCGGTTCGGCAACTTGAACGATCCGCGCTTCGTCTATCCGCTGCGGGGGCAGTAGGAGAGACATCATGGCAGACAGCAATGGCGGCGGTGGCCGCGAGAACAATCCGGGCAACTTCGCCAATGACCGCGAAAAGGCTTCCGAAGCCGGGCGCAAGGGTGGCCAGGAAAGCGGCGGCAATTTCAAGAACGATCCCGAACGCGCGGCGGAAGCCGGTTCCAAGGGCGGTCAGGCCAACCATAGCGGCGATCGCTGACCGACAGGGGCGGCGGCGGTAACGGACCGGTGCCGCCCTTTTCTTTCGGCGCGGCAGCTTGCGTTAACCATTTGCGCCTAGAGCAAGCGAATGGAAATGCGCAAAATCTGTACCGGATGCCGCGACGGTGTCGATTTCGAAATCCCGTTCACCATGGCGTTTCAGCCGATCGTGGATACGACCACCGGTCTGCCCTTCGCCTATGAGGCGCTGATCCGGGGGCTGGAGGGAGAGGGCGCGTACAGTGTCCTGTCGCAGGTGACCGAGGCCAATCGCTATTCCTTCGATCAGGCGTGCCGGGTCAAGGCGATCGAAACCGCTATGGCGGCGGGGATCATGGGGGGTGACGCGCGGCTGTCGATCAACTTCCTGCCCAACGCGGTCTATTCGCCGATGGCCTGCATTCAGCTGACCCTGCGCACCGCCCAGGCCCAGGGGCTGCCGGTCGACCGCCTGATCTTCGAATTCACCGAGAATGAGCAGATGGGCTCGCCGGAGCATGTCGCCGGGATCATCGACACCTATAAGCAGATCGGCTTTTCGGTCGCGATCGACGATTTCGGTTCGGGCCATTCGGGGCTGGACCGGTTCGTCCGTTTCCATCCCGACGAGGTCAAGCTCGACATGGAGTTGGTCCGCGACATCGACACCGACCCCCGTCGTCGGGCCATCGTTCGCGCCATGGTCGGCATGTGCGCCGAACTCGATACGCTGCTGATCGCCGAGGGGATCGAAACCGCCGCCGAGGCCGCGACCCTGAACGAACTGGGCGTGCGCTATCATCAGGGTTACTGGTATGCCCGGCCCGCGCTGGGGACGCTGCCGAGGGTGCAGGGGCGCGCCTGAGCCACCCCATATACGCCGGGCGGATTCTTCCCTATAGAGCCCCGCGCCCGGCTGTGCTGGCGCATCACCCCTAGCTATCGAAGAGAGTATCCATGTCCGCGATGTTCCGTATCACGCTGCCCGACGGTTCCGCCCGTGAGGTCGCGCCCGGAACTACCCCCGCGGACATCGCCGCGGCGATCGGGCCGGGGTTGGCCAAGGCCGCCATTGCCGCGCGCGTCGATGGCGAGCTGCGCGACATCATGCGCCCGTTCGAGGGCGATTCCGCGCTGGCGCTGGTGACGGCTAAGGACGAGGCCGATGCGCTCGAACTCGCGCGCCACGATTATGCGCACGTCCTGGCCGAGGCGGTGCAGGCGCTGTTCCCCGGCACGCAGATCACCTTCGGTCCGGCGACCGATGACGGCTTCTATTACGACTTCGCGCCGAAGGATCGTCCCTTCACCGAAGAGGACCTGCCCGCGATCGAGGCCAAGATGCGCGAGATCATCGCGAAGGACGAGCCGCTGATCCGCGAAGTCTGGACCCGCGAGCAACTGATCGAACGCTGGACCGCGCAGGGCGAGACCTTCAAGGCGCAGTGGGCCGCCGAGCTGCCCGATGACGAGGAACTGACGGTGTACCGGGCGGGCAAGGGCGAGGATGCCTGGCTCGACATGTGCCGGGGGCCGCACCTCGCCTCGACCGGCAAGCTCGATCCCAATGCCTTCAAGCTGACCCGCGTGTCGGGCGCCTATTGGCGCGGCGACCAGAAGAACGCGATGCTCAGCCGCATCTACGGCACCGGCTGGCTGAACAAGAAGCAGCTCGCCGAGCATCTGACCCGGCTGGAGGAAGCCGCCAAGCGCGACCATCGCAAGCTGGGCAACGAGATGGACCTGTTCCACCTCCAGCAGGAGGCGCATGGCTCGGTCTTCTGGCATCCCAAGGGCTATCGCATCTGGCGCGAGCTGGAGGCTTATATGCGCCGCGCGATCGACGCGACCGGCTATCGCGAGGTCAAGACCCCGCAGGTGATGGACGCGCGCCAGTGGGAGCAGTCGGGCCATTGGGGCAAGTATCGCGAGAATATGTTCGTGATCCCCGACGAGGTGCCGAACACCGAGGACGAGGGGCCGCTGGTCTCGGACGATGCGCAGTGGATGGCGCTGAAGCCGATGAACTGCCCGGCGCATGTCTTGATCTTCCGCCAGGGGATCAAGTCCTATCGCGACCTGCCGCTGCGTTTCTATGAGAATGGCTGCTGCCACCGCAACGAGCCGCATGGCGCGCTGCACGGCCTGATGCGCGTGCGCCAGTTCACCCAGGACGACGCGCATATCTTCTGCCGCGAGGACCAGATCGTCGAGGAGGTCCGTGCTTTCTGCGAACTGGCGGACCGAATCTACAAGGATTTCGGCTTCACCTATTCGATCAAGCTGGCGCTGCGCCCCGAAAAGCGCTTCGGCACCGAAGAGATGTGGGACATGGCCGAGACCGAGCTGCGCGACGCGGTCGTGCGGGCGGGGCTGGCGACCGAGCAATATGGCTGGGAAGAGCTGCCGGGCGAGGGGGCTTTCTATGCGCCCAAGCTGGAATGGCACCTGACCGATGCGATCGGCCGGACCTGGCAGGTCGGCACCATCCAGTCGGACCGGGTTCTGCCGGAGCGACTCGATGCGTCCTATATTGGCGAGGATGGCGAGCGGCATCGCCCGATCATGCTCCACCGCGCGATCTTCGGCTCCTATGAGCGGTTCATCGGCATCCTGATCGAACATTATGCGGGCCGCTTCCCCGTCTGGCTCGCGCCGGTGCAGGTGGTGGTCGCGACGATCGTGTCGGACGCCGATGGTTACGCGGAAGCAGCGGCGGCCAAGCTGGCGGCGGCGGGCATCCGGGTCGAGACCGATCTGCGCAACGAGAAGATCAACTACAAGGTGCGCGAGCACTCGGTCGCCAAGGTCCCCGTGCTGCTGGTCGTCGGCAAGCGTGAGGCCGAGGAAGGCAAGGTCGCCGTCCGCCGTCTGGGCAGCCAGGCGCAGGAGGTGATGACGCTGGACGAGGCCATCGCGATGCTGCGCGAGGAAGCGACTCCGCCCGATCTGCGCGGCTGAATCCACAAATGATCAAGGAAAGGGCGGGACATGTGTCTCGCCCTTTCAAATTTGCGCCCGATCGCCTATATTGGACGGGTAATTGCCACAGGAGAAATACCCATACGTCCTCCCATGATGCGCCGTCCGATGCAGGCGCCGCCGATGAACGGTCCCCGATTCAACGAGTGGATCCAAAGCCCCAAGGTTCGCGTCATCGACCATGAGGGCGAGAATCTCGGCGTGATGTACACGCGCGAGGCGATGGCGCAGGCCCAGGAACTGGGACTCGACCTGGTCGAGGTGTCGCCCAACGCCGATCCGCCCGTCGCCAAGTTCCTGGACGTCGGCAAATATAAGTACGAGGCCCAGAAGAAGGCGAACCTCGCCCGCAAGTCGCAGAAGACGCAGGAGATCAAGGAGATCAAGATGCGTCCGAACATCGACGACCATGATTACGACACCAAGATGAAGAAGGTGGTCGAATTCATCGGTGAGGGCGACAAGGTGAAGGTCACCATGCGCTTCCGCGGTCGCGAGCTGAGCCACGGCCAGTTGGGCATGAACGTGCTCCAGCGCGTCGCCGAGCAGGTGGCCGAGGTCGCCAAGGTCGAAGCCTATCCGCGCATGGAAGGCCGCCAGATGCTGATGGTGCTGGCGCCGAAGTGAGCCTGGTCGACTCGGGGGCTTTTGTCACCGGGTGATGGCTTTGAAAGACCCCGGAGCCCTTTGGGTTGCCGGGGTTTTTCTTTGGGTTCGCGCGGAGGGCACAGAGATTGTGTTCGCGCGAAGCCGCGAGGATGCGAAGAGGATTTTCCATTTCCGTCGCCGTTCAATCTGGGCGAAGTCGGCACGACCATCCGCTCGCTTTGCGGCCCTTATTTCTCGAAATGGCGAAAGGGCAGGAGGCGGAGAGGGGCCGCTGACGAGAGCAGGACTACCCCGCGTTTCGCACCACCCCGGCGAAGGCCGGGGTCCAGCAGCGATTCAGGCGCGATGTCGTGGATGTGCCATGGCATATCACTGAGGGCAGAGGAACTGGACCCCGGCCTTCGCCGGGGTGGTAAGAATAGGGCGGGTTCAGGCGCTATGCACGATCCCCTGTCTCGACGTCCTCTGCGCCTCCGCGCCAACCCAAAGCCCGTTCGCACTGAGCGAAGTCGAAGTGCATGCCCGAACCTTTACCGCGAGCGTCATCCCGTGGCCTTCGACTTCGCTGAGGCTGAACGGAAGTGGGGCAATGGCGTCCTAAGCCGCAATCTCCATCACCTCGCCCGCCGCCGCGCCAAGCAACCGTTTCTCCAGCGTCTTCAACCGCCCGCCATTGGTGATCTGGTCCCCGGTCAGGTCGGTCAGATAGAAGACGTCGACCGCGCGCTCGCCATAGGTCGCGACATGCGCGGAATGGATCGTCACCTTCGACTGGAACAGCGCATGGGCCAGCTGGTTCAGCAATGCCGGGCGGTCGCGGGCATGGACCTCGACCACGGTGAAGCGGTTCGACGCGCGGTTGTCGATCAACACATTGGGCGCGATCGGGAAGGCATCGGCGCGCGGGCGGATCGAGGGCTTGGCGACCAGCCGGTCGGCCAGCTTGTTGCGGTTGGCCAGCGCATCCTCGATCGCGCGGCGCAGGCGGCTGAGTTGACCTGGATCGTCGAAGGGGCGGCCCAACGGGTCCTGCACCAGGAAATTGTCGATCGCCATGCCGTCGCGCGTCGTGTGGATGCGCGCATCGATGATGTTGCCCCCCGCGACATGGATCGCCCCCGCGATGCGGTAGAACAGCCCCGGATGGTCGGCGGCGTAAATGGACACCAGCGTCGCGCCGCGCTCCGCATAGACCTGGGCGTCGATTGACAATTGCGCATCGCCCGCCGCCGCCATCTGCCGTGCGTTATGAAGTAGCACATCCTCGGGCTCGGCGATCCAATAGGCTTCGGGCAGGCGGCGGACATGCGCGGCCATCTGCGCCTCGGGCCAGCCCAGCGCTTCGCCCAGCCGCGCTTGCTTGGCCGCGATCCGCTCGGTCCGCCCGCGCTGCTTGTGGCCCAGGCGCAGCACCTCCTCGGCGGCTTCGTACAGGTCGGAGAGCAACTGGCGCTTCCAGCCGTTCCAGGTGCCGGGGCCGACTGCGCGGATATCGACGATGGTCAGGACCAGCAACAGGCGAAGCCGCTCGGGGCTCTGCACCGTTTCGCAGAAATCGAGGATCGTCTTGAAATCCGACAGGTCGCGCTTGAACGCGGTGGCGGACATCAGGAGGTGCCAGCGGACCAGCCAGGCGACCGTCTCGGTCTCCGCCTCGCTCAGGCCCAGGCGCGGGCAGAGCCGTTCGGCGACCTCCGCCCCCAGGATGGAATGGTCGCCGCCGCGCCCCTTGGCGATATCGTGCAGCAGCACCGCGACATAGAGCACGCGCCGCGACACGATCTGGCCGATGATCGCCGAGGCGACGGGATGCTCCTCGACCATATCCTGCCGCTCGATCCGGGCGAGCAGGCCGAGTGCGCGAATGGTGTGCTCATCGACCGTATAATGGTGATACATGTCGAACTGCATCTGCGCGACGACGCGGCCGAAATCGGGTACGAAGCGCCCGAACACCCCCGCCTCGTTCATCCAGCGCAGCACCAATTCGGGATCGCGGCGGCTGGTCAGCACGTCGAGGAACAGCGCGTTGGCGCGGGGATCGCGGCGCACGTCATCGGCCAGCTTGGCATCGCGCGACGCCGCCCGCATCGCCAGCGGATGGACTTCCAGTTCGTACCGGTCGGCAAGCTGGAAGATCTCGATCAGGCGGACCGGATCTTCCTGAAAAAAGTCGTCACGGGGCAAAGCGAGGCGCCCGCGATCCAGCACGAAGCCGTTCAACCGGCGCGGACGGCGGCGGATCGTCGGCAGGCCGAAGCGGTGCCCGCGTGCCGCGAACCGCTCGTCCAGATGCGCCAGGAACGCACCCGTCAGCGCGCCGACCGTCTTCACCTGGAGGAAATAGAGCTGCATGAACCGCTCGACCTTGGCCTTGCCGGGACGGTCGGAGAAGCGCATCCGCTCGGCGATCTGGCGCTGCACGTCGAAGGTCAGCCGGTCCTCGGCGCGCCCCGTGATGATATGGAGGTGGCAGCGCACCGCCCACAGGAAATTGTCGGCGCGGTGGAACTGGCGATATTCCTCGCGGGTGAAGAGCCCGCGTTCGATCAGGTCGGCGGCGCGGTCCACGTCATAGACGTACTTGCCGATCCAGAAGAGCGCGTGCAGGTCGCGAAGCCCGCCCTTGCCTTCCTTGACATTGGGTTCGACGACATAGCGGGTGTCGCCCATCTTGCGGTGGCGCAGGTCGCGCTCGGCCAGCTTGTCGGCGATGAACTGGCGATGCGAATCGGTCTGGATCTCGGTTTTGAACCGGCGCGCGGCCTCGTCGTACAGCGTCTGGTCGCCGCAGAGGAACCGCCCTTCCAGAAGGGCGGTGCGAACGGTGACGTCGGCCCTGGCCTGGCGGATCATCTCGTCGATCGAGCGGCTGGAATGGCCGACCTTCAGCCCCAGATCCCATAACGAATAAAGCATCGATTCGATGACCTGCTCGGCATGGGGCGTCTGCTTGAAGGGGGTGAGGAAGCCGATATCGACATCCGAATAGGGCGCCATCTCGCCCCGGCCATAACCGCCCACCGCGATCAGGGTCAGCCGCTCGCCCGCCGTGGGGTTGCTCAGGGGGTAGAGTGTCTCGGTGGTGAACTCGAACAGCACCCGCAGCACCTGATCGGTCAGATAGGCCTGCGCCGCCGCCGCCTCCAGCCCGCGCGACGGATGGACCAGAAGCCGCCGCGCCACCTCCTGCCGCCCGGCGTCGAGCGCGGCGCGAAGGATCGGGGTTACCAGGGTGCGCCCCTCGGGGCCCGTGATGCCGAGCGCGGCGACCTGTTCGGCCAACGCCCGACGATCGACGATGGCGCGGCGGTTGGGCAGGGATTCGAAACGGCTGTGCATGGGGAACGTCATAGGGGCTTGGGATGAACAAATGGAGAGGGGGAGTGACATTGCGTGGCGGGGGGCAGGGCCCCACCCTTTCCGCCGAAGTAGATTCCCATGCTTGGGCCCGTCGCCCGACCATGATACCGACCCCGCATGGCCGACCATCACGACATTCCCGCCCTGATCGCCGACATGGGTGCGCGTGCGCGCACCGCCGCGAAGCCGCTGGCCCGTATGCCGACCGCCGCCAAGGCCGACGCGCTGCGTGCCGGCGCGCGGGCGATCCGCGATGCGACCCCGGCGATCGTGGAAGCCAATGCCCGTGACATGGCGGCGGGTTCGGCGAACGGCCTGTCGCCAGCGATGCTCGACCGGCTGAAGCTGGACGCGGCGCGGATCGATGGGATCGTCTCGGGCGTCGAGGCGGTGGCGGCGCTGCCCGATCCGGTCGGCGAGCGGATCGATGAGCGAGTGCGGCCCAACGGCCTGAAATTGTCGCGCGTCCGGGTGCCGGTGGGCGTGATCGGCATCGTCTATGAAAGCCGCCCCAACGTCACCATCGACGCCGCCGCGCTCTGTGCGATGGCGGGCAATGCCGCGATCCTGCGCGGCGGCTCGGAGGCGGTGCACAGCAACCGTGCGCTGCATGCCGCCTTCGTCGCGGGCTGGACGGCGGCGGGCGGTCCGGCGGACGCAGTGCAACTCGTCCCCGTCACCGACCGCGCGGCGGTGGGCGCGATGCTGGTGGCGGACGGGTTGATCGACCTGCTGATCCCGCGCGGGGGCAAGAGCCTGGTCGCGCGCGTGCAGGCCGAGGCGAAGGTGCCGGTGCTCGCGCATCTCGACGGGATCAACCATGTCTATGTCGATGCGTCGGCGGATCACGGCATGGCCCGGCGCATCGTGCGCGACGCCAAGATGCGCCGCACCGGCATTTGCGGCGCGATGGAGACGTTGCTGATCGATCGCGCCTTTTGTCACGCGGCGGAAGTCGTCGATGGCCTGGTGAAGGCGGGTTGCACCGTGCGCGGCGATGCGGCGGTGCGCGAGATGGTGCCCGGACTGGAGGCCGCCACGCCCGAGGATTGGGACACCGAATATCTGGACGCGATCGCCAGCGTGGCCCTGGTCGACGGTCTGGACGGCGCGATGGCGCATATCGCCGCCCATGGTTCGCACCATACCGATGCGATCATCGCGGAGGATGAGGCGGTGGCCGAGCGCTTCCTGGCCGAGGTGGACAGCGCGATCGTCCTCTGGAACGCCTCGACCCAGTTCGCCGATGGCGGCGAGTTCGGCCTGGGGGCGGAGATCGGCATCGCGACGGGGCGGCTCCATGCGCGCGGACCGGTCGCGCTGGAGGGGCTGACCACCTATAAATGGGTCGGGCGGGGTTCGGGGCAGATTCGCGCCGAGAATGGTGTGTGAGGATCGGCCTGCTCGGCGGGTCGTTCAACCCGGCGCATCGCGGCCATCGCCGCATCACGTTGGACGCCCTTCGCGCGCTCGACCTGGATGAGGTCTGGTGGCTGGTGTCGCCGGGCAATCCGTTGAAGGACGGCGTGGGGGACATGGCGCCCTTCGCCGCGCGGCTGGAGTCCGCGCGGATCATGGCCCGGCGCGCACCCATCCGGGCAAGCGCGATCGAGCGGGAACTCCACACCCGCTACACGCTCGACACCGTCCGCCGGGTCCAGCGACGCTATCCCGGTCATGACTTCATCTGGCTGATGGGCGAGGACAATCTGCAACAGTTTCACCGCTGGCGCGGGTGGCGATCGATTGCACGCGCGATCCCGATTGCGGTTATCGGCCGTCCGGGGTACAATGCCGCCGCCCACGCGACACCCGCGCTGGGCTGGTTCAGACGTTTCCAGAGGCGTCCGGGCCAGGCGAAGAACTGGACGATGTGGAGTTTGCCGGCCTTCGTGCTGTTGCGCTTCCGCCCCGACCCGACTTCCGCCACGGGCCTTCGGGCCCGCGATCCGGACTGGTTTCGGCATATGGGC
>JAAIGG010211758.1_pt1 | contig 17234 bp, 14 predicted proteins | sample 6487391 | NCBI WGS metagenome assembly JAAIGG01 (sample SAMN13974130, study PRJNA590717) | phyllosphere metagenome | biome: asymptomatic weeds; feature: pooled weeds collected from a community garden; material: weeds; isolation source: pooled asymptomatic leaves from various weed species from...
CCGGATCCGATGATGGCGAGCCGATGATGGACATGAACACGACGCCGTTGATCGACGTCATGCTCGTGCTCCTCATCATGTTCATCATCACCATCCCGATCCAGACTCACGCGGTGAAGGTCGACCTTCCGGTCAACTCTCCGAGAAACCAGCCGCAGGTGAACAGCGAAAAGAACAAGGTCGGCATCGACGCCGCCGGCACGGTCACCTGGAACGGTGCGCCGGTCGACGAAGTCACGCTGCGCCAGTTTCTGGATCAGACCGCTGCCATGAACCCCGAGCCGGAATTGCACTTCCAGCCCGCCCCGGACGCCAAATACGCCAAGGTCGACGAAACCCTGGCGGTCATCAAGCGCTCGGCGGTCAGCAAGCTCGGCTTCATCGGCAACGAGCAGTATCGCAACGACTTCTGATCCTCAGCGATCAGTGTCGGACGGAATGGGGCGGTCTCTGCGGAGGCCGCCCTTTTTTGTTTGCCGGGGGGATGAGAGGGATTCTCGTCGCCTTCGACTTCGCTCAGGCTGAACGGCGTTCAGGTGGCTGTTCCTCCGTCCACATCCTCCCAGTCGCTACGAATGCCGAAAGCGCGCAACCTCCACGGCCCGTTCAGCCTGAGCCAAGTCGAAGGCCACGCCCTACCCGTGCCCAAATTCGATCTTCGCGATGACGAGAGTGTGCCCAGTCATCGCAGCGCAATCGCCCGCAGGAGCGGCATTTTCCCTTGCCTGAGCGATCCTCGGCCGACGCCACCCTATTCGAGCCGTCCTAGGGGATCGGTAAACCCTTATGCCTATCCTGCTCTCCCGGTCGGGGTGCCGAAGCCCGAACTCCTCCGCCCCGCATCATCCGTTCCGAAACAGCGCATCTTTCACCTCTTGCGGACGTTTCACAAAAATGACAACGTAACGTCATAAAAGTGAAACATAGGAGAATTAAGATGCGCGGAGTCGTTTCGGTTTTGCTTGTGGCGGCGGCGGGCATGGCGGCCCCGGCCATGGCCCAGGATTCCTGGCCGCAGCGCACGGGGTTTCACGAGATTGCCGCCGGGAATTTCCTGGCCGCTGAGCGGACCTTGCTCGAAGAGCGTCGCGCCAGTCCGGACAGCCCCGAACTGATGCTCAACCTCGCCGCCGTCTATGCCAAGACGGGTCGCGCCGCCGAAGCGCGCGCGCTGTATGATTCGGTGCTCCAGGAAAAGCCGATCGCGATGGACATGCCCTCGGGCGCGATCCTGTCGTCGCACACCGTGGCCCGCACGGGCCTGCGCCATTTGCCGCAGACGATCGCGGCGCGTTAAAGCCGAAAGGCAGGTCCAGGCGCGTCGCGTCTGGACTTGCCCACAGGTTGCACGGCTTTCGACGGTGCGGCGTGCGCCCATTGTCGCCGGATGCCGGAGTTCGGCCCGCTTCTTGCCCCTGATAGAGGGGCGCGACGCTTCGGCTGAATAGAGGCGGTCGTTATCGAGAGGGGGCCACATCCCCTTTAGGCCTTCGGCCCGCCACCTCTTCTTCCAGGGATGGAATGTCGGTCCGCCCCTGACGTCACCGTTGGCACGGGCTTAAAATGACATTCAAAGCCACGTTGTGCCGCGGCGCGGGCTCTCTTCGAGCCGCGCACTGGCGACCGCGAATGATGCGTATCGTCATTGCAGTGGTAGAACATGCAGCACCTCTCTCCGGGGCCACAGGCCATGAAAGCTCTCGAACCCGAATTCCCGGAGCTGATTGTTCACATGCTCCGCAGACGTTCGGGCTCGTCGAGCCAACTCGGCGGCTGACACATATCTGGCCGCTAAGTCTTCGACTTCCATCCTTGGCGACTTCAGCGCCCTTGTCCCGATCTCCTGAGACAGCACGCCTGCAGTACGAAGCCGACGAACGTCGCGTGGGATGATGTTGAGCAGTTCGGCCGCGTCGGTGGTCGACATGTCAGGGGCGGTGATCGTGGCTTGCCGTGGCTGCACGCCGATGAAGGTGTCGAGACTTCCGCGCGCCACGTGCAGATGCTCGGTACCGACGCCGTTCACTGGCCAGAACGCGACATCATTGGAGAGGAGCGCCTCGTAGATGTCAGACCAGGGCTTCGCGTTGCCTCCAATCCGTCGGCTTTCATGGCCGATAGGTAGCGAGTCCGTCGGACGCGAGCGCCGGGATCGGGAGCGTAGTAGGCGTTTTAGGAAAACGTCGAAGCCAGAGGCGATCGCCATTGGCCGGCGCAAGATGATTGCAAGCAGCGGATCGTCGGACCGGCTGAGCAGACCCGCCTCGAAGAACTGCTCGATCGCATACAGCGGCAGCTGAAGCTGGTCCATGATCGAGGAGATCGAGATCGAGTCATTCCACTGGGCCGCGGCGGCGTCAATTTCCGGCACAGCGTAGAGATACGTAGTGAAATCGCCCCGGTTCGATGAGAGCCTGTAGGGAACGAGCTTGCGCCTGCGGATCTCCGCGGCATTTTCTCGGAAGCCGGGCAGCATGCGATCGACCTCGCGCCCGGTGTAGGTGACGTCCGCGCCCAGCGGGCCGGGTCTCGAAGGCGGCTCGAGTTCGGGGAATACCTCCCCGAGCAGGCTCCTTTGATCGCTAAAACCCGAGTCGCCCCAGGCGATCCTTCCGATCCTCCGCTTGAGATCGCGGCGGCACGCGGCCTCGTCGGCGGCCTGTGCGACATGATCGGCGGCCCATGCTGAGATGCCATGAGGCCAGGACCGGAGCAAGGTGATGCCCCGAACCGCGGTCTCCGCCAGACGCTCGGGCTCCATCCTCCCTGCACGCGTCTGCCAGACCCGCTTCTCAGATCCGTCGTCGCAGTCGAGACCGCAGCGCATAGCGAGCCGAGCGAGCTCTCCCGGAGCAAGCTGGCGCAGACGCTGCGGCATGGCCGACACGGCCTCGATCCGCTCGGATGCTTGAAGGGAGAGCAGGTTGGCGAAGAGCCGATAGGGTTCGACGAGATCCTCTGCGAGTTGTGGCTCGGCGCTCGGTGGGATGATTTTGAGGCACTCTTCGCAACGTTCGATCCCGAAGGTGGTGGCCCAACCGAGCGTGGAACCGCAGTTCGGGCAGGTGTCGACCAGCCGCTCCAATGTCACCGGGCAGAACGGCAGGACCGTCATGAGCCAAGCCTGCCGGTGATGTGGTGAGGCGAGAAGCGATAGGGGGGAGATGCGCCTGCGTTGCAGGTCCAGGTGACTCCGCGGCACGACCAGGCCATCGAAGTCGATGAAATGCTGGAGGCGGCGGTCACCGGGTTCGAGAAGCCGCCGGCCGGCCTGCGCCGTCAGCAAATGCGCATCGCAGCGGATCACCTGTGCCAGTCGTTTCAGATCGGCCGGATCGCCCAGTTGGGTGAGGCCGGCGCGCCTACCGGCGCCAGCCTCTTTGAGCACATAGCCGAGCCGTACGAGGTGATGACCAGCGACGCCCCGGGCGATCGCGCCCGGAACGCTTTCGTCGGGAAGGACGTCCAGATCGAACCGCAGGCGGCGGAGTTTGCGGGTCATCTCGCCGAGCATCAGGCCCCCGGTTTCGAGAACGGGTCCGTCGCCAGCCAGTCCGCGCCGATGGCGAATTCGCGAGTGGCCCTGCTGAGATCGTAGGGTTCGACGCACGCTGCGCCTCGCCGCACGGCGGCCGGCGCCGCGACGCTGAGCAGTCGGGCGACCCGTCCCACATGTCCGCTGGAGACCTTGAGCAACGCGGTCAGCACCTCGTTGGAGGTCAACTTAGAGGACGAAGTGAAGACTTTGGCCTTCATCAGGCCGTCATCGATCGCGTTGCAGAAGTTTTTGAACAGTTTCGCATCTGCTGCACGGGCCTTTGGGTTTAGGGGCTTGAGTTCGAGCGGATTGCCCAGACGGGCAGCCAGCTTGCCGTTGGCGCGGAAGAAGGGAATCGATTCCTCGTCCCCGACGAGGACGAGGGGCACGATGCCGCGGTCCAGGAAGACCTTGAGCCGGTCGGTGACCTCGTTGGCGTCGTTGGCCTTTCGCTTAAGATGCTGAACCTCATCGGCGATGAGCAGCTCGACGCCGAGCCTGCGGACGAAATCGGCGATGCGGTTTTCCAGGACCTTTGCACTGACGTCTTCGTCCCAGAAGTCATCGTCCATCTTGCGCAGGACTTCCTGATAGAAACCCTTGAGATTGAGGCGGCGGTCAAGTTCCACGATGACCACCTGGTACGGGTTGGGAGGCAAACCCTGCGCTGCCCTCTCGCATGCGAGCTCGGCCTTCAGTTGGGCCATCGTCTTGCTCTTTCCGGCCTGCGAGAATTGGCTGAGTCGCCGCCCCGAAAGCGGGCTGCCCAGCCTACCAGTCGTCTGATCACGATAGTCGATCAGATCGTCGATGATGGCACGCTGGGGACCATGTTCGATCCATCCATCCTCGAGCAGATGGGTTGCCGCCAGCGCGCGCGTCTTGATGTCGTCGGTGCGTGGCAGGGAGGTGCGAGAACCGGTGATCGGCTTCGGCTGCACTCCCAACGGATCCTTCGTCGCCATCTTCACTCCTCCTCGTCTTCCCGGTCGTCGTCCCAGATGCTTTCGGGGCGCCCCTCGGCGTCCCCTTCCTCGATCCCCGCGCCCCGGTCGGCGACGGGATACCCCTCGTCCGTCGTCTCCTGCTCGTTCTCCTGCGCCTCCTGTTCGTCGTCGCGGCTGCCACGGTGCCTGTCCCGCTTTTGCGGCGGGGGCTTGGGTTCGTCCTTTCGTTCGGCACCACTCGGCTCGGTGGCGAGAACCTGCGCCAGGAGCGCGTCGTAGGCGGGCGACCGTCCGAGCTTCCCGGCCGCGCGGCGCATCTGGTCGTGCTGAAGGAGGGCGGCTCCGGCGGACCGGGCCCGGAAGGCGCGCTCGGGCAACGTGTCCTCGATCTCCTGAAGCAGTTCGTTGCGCTTCCGGAGCTTGTCCACGGGCCTGGTGCCGCCGCCTTTTCCGGCGCGGAGCATGCGATGGTATTCCCGGTGCTCGAACCTGGTGAGGCCCGCGCTGTAGTCGGGATCGGTCGAATAGAGCCTGTGAAACTTGCGATGTTCCGGGTCGTAGAGATCGATGTAGTCGACGTCGGAATCCCACACGCGGGCCGTCAGCGTGCAGCGTCCCGTGTCGCGCAGGCGCTCCTCGAACGGCATGCGTCGGACGTTCGCGTCGAGCGTCTCCTCGACGCCGCGCTCGTTGAACCGGTAGCGCAGGTTGTCGAACTCGACGCCATTGGTCGTCAGGACGACTTCGACGGTTCGCGACAGGTGTCGTTCGATCTCTTCGGACGGCATCCCACGCCGCTTACGCTGTGCCAGGCCTTCGAGTAGGACGTCCATGGGCGATCGGTCGCCCAGCCACTTCTTGGGACGCTCGTTCCACGCGAGCCTGGCGGCCTGGATGATGTGCGCGAACTGAGCCATGGTGACGTCCGGACTTTCGAGCGGGTTGTAGCGGGGATCCCGTGCGGGGCCGGGGCCAAGGATGCGACCGGACAGGCGGCTCACCGCTCCATGCAGGAACCTGTGGAAGCGCTCGTGCTTCGCCTTGGCGTCGCTGTGATAAGCCGCGGGCATCTCGAGGTAGGAGATGATATTGACTAGCCCGGGCACCATCGACGGCGGCAGCAGCGCCTTTTCATTGTCTGGATGAAGCTGGCTGGGGACGCCGTAGCAGTCGAGCCGTCGCGGGTTCTTCGCGACCTGCTCATCGGTGAGGCGCGGGCCCGTCATCAGCCCTAGAAGTGCTCGCTCAGTCGCTTCGGGGCGGAAGGGCCCGGCGAAGACCGGTCCGTCGAACACGAACGAGCTCTTCCAGTCCATGGCGAAGACGCCCTTCATCCTCGCAGCCGGGAGCTTCCAGTCGTCGGCGAAGGTGCAGACGTGTTTGAATACAACGCCATCGAGCGTGACCCGCTCCATGACGTGCTCGGCACCGACCGGCTCGCCACTGGCGCCGTAGTAGCGCTCGGCGGCATGATCGCCGTTCCGTGCGGCATAGCTGATCCGGTTCTGTAGGGAGTTGATGCGTTCGCGCACGCAATCGATGCCCGGCGGGGACTTGCCGATGTCGGTGGCTCCCGCCGCCTTCAGCTCGTCCCAGATGCCCACGACGCGAGCGGCGGCGTCGGTCTTGAACGGATCGCCTTCCTTGCTCCAGTAGAGCGCGGCGACGCTCTGGACGATGAGGTCCATGCGCTCTGTGAGCTGCGATTGTCCCTTCTCGCGGCCAGCCGTGGTGACGAGATTACCGACGCGAAGATGGGGATCCTGAAGCAGGGTGGCGACCCAGCGCAGCAGCGAGCGCCACTTGGGCCGGTCGCCTGCAGCCGGGGCAGGTTGAGCCTCTAGGAAAGCCTTCGCTCCTGCCTCGCTGCGTGCGATGCCGGCATTGATGGCCGCCATCGCCCATTCGTGCTTCCAGAGCGCCTTCGGGTCGCAGGCAATGCACGCCGCACGATCGAGGCCGAGGAACTGACCCCTTGCACCGCCGACGATCGCGTGGGGATTGTCGGCGTCGGCGAGCCGTCCTTCGCGGCTCTCCTTGAGAAGCCAGTCGATGTCGGGCCGAACGCGCGTAGTCCCGGAGCCCAGCGGCACCGTCACTGGCTCGCCGGCCTCGTCGACGATGTCCAGCGCCCATCCGTCGACGCGCAGCAGCTTCAGCAGCCGTCCGTCGTGCCGGAGCCTCATGCCCTGCGGAAGGCCGAAGCTCATGCTTCGAGCTCCTCAGTCTCCTCGTTCGGCTCGGCATCCTCGTCATCGCGGGTAGCGTGGTGCTCCAGGAACGCCCGCAGGTTGTGCGCAGTCCGCTCAGGCGGCAGATCGACGAGGATGTCGGGCATCTGCGGAAGCGTGGAATCGATCCTTACCAGCCGGCGCACGCTCATGGCGTTGAGCTTGGCGGCGGCGTCACGGACGGGACCGCCGATCGCCTCCCAGACCTTGCCGAGTGGCGCCATTCCGCCTTCGCGCAGTACCGCCTCGCGTGCGGCGGCCACGTCGACGATCTGGTCAAACGCGGTGTTTCGGTCGTCGAAGACGTCCTTGAGGGTGCGGTGGAGCATCGTCCCGACGAGCTCCGGCGCGGCCTCGCGGCGGAGCATGACGCCGTGGCGCAGCAGCACCTCCTCGGCCTCGTCGAGCAGGTCCGCTGTGTTGTCCTCCTCGAAGAACGCCGCGTCGCCCTTGTATTCCGTGAAGACGATCGAGTGGTCCTCCAGCTCGAATCCCCCGTCGAGGGTGATGTGCCGCGTCTTGCCGTGGTCGCGCCGCCAGACGACGCGGAGCGGCTGGAACTCCAGGTCGAGACGGGAGGTGAGCGCCTCGGCCTCGATCCAGGCGGCGCACTCGGTGGGGCCTTCGTGGTAGACCGCGCGCTGCGACTTCACGCTGAAGCCGGCAGTGGTCGAGAACCAGTGGCCGTACTTGAAATTGATGCGAATCTGACCGGTGTCGGGTGCCGCCTCGAGGCGCGGGTCGTGCCAGTGCTCGGCCGCAGAGCGCCGGGTCCGTGGGTCCGTGTGGGTGCGCCTGCTCGGCAGGTAGCGCGGCTCGCGGCGTGGACGCATGCGCCGGCATTCCCGTGGGTGCGGGGTCCTGATGTATGGCGGGATGTCGTCGTCATCGGGGATCGACGACGGGTGAGCGATCTTGCCGACCGCGTTCACGCGCGGTCTCCGCGCGGGCCGCGCTGCTCGACGATACGACGGGCTTCCTCCAGCGCGAGGTCACGCGCGCCCCGGCAAGAGAGGTGAGGGGTGATATGGTATTCGAGGGCTGCACGGTGGATCAGACGCTCGAACTCGGAGCGGGTGAAGACGGGATTGCGATTGTCACCCGGAGCGAACAGCCCGCCGAGCAAGCGGCGGGTCTCGCCCAGGAAGCGTTCCTGGCGGGCTTTCGCGGTGGCCAACTTGTTATGGCCGGTGTTCCAGTTGCGGTCAGGCACGGGCTTGTTCCTTCAAAGGCTGGCACGGATGGTGCCGCCCCGAGGCGTCGTCCCGGGGCGCGTCGGCTGGATCAGGCGAGGAATCAGGGGAGAGCGAACCACTGGGTACTGCCCCTCCCGCGTTGCAGGTGCCGACGCTTGAAGCTGGGCCAGCTGCGGTACAGATTGAATTGCTTTGCGCTGCAGACGAAGGGAAAGTCGATGCGCTCCTCGACGATCATCTGCTCGATGTCGCGGACCTGAAGCGCGCAGCACGCCGAGTGATCGTCAAATCGCGTCCATCCCCTGCCCCGGATGATCAGAACGTCGGACTGTGCGCCGCTAGTTGAGGGAAGCACCTTTTCGACCTGACAGCGGTCGCCTTCTGCCTCGAATACGTCGCCGTCGATGATCTTCCGGGCGGCGGGGCTGACCGGCATCTTAGCCGGCCAACTTTCGATACGGCTCAGGTCGCCGGTTTCAGGACCGAAGCGCGACCCGGGTCCGTTGCACGGTCGACGGCGAACGGCGGCGCGCCGGTACGAGCGACTCATCCGGCCCCGCGCGTGCTCAGCGGCCAGCCTCCGGAAAGCGGCCCTCACTTACGGGTCCTGCCGGACATGAAGCGTGACCGGGTTGCGTCGCGCCGGTGGCGGCGGCGCCAAGTCAGCACGCGCGCCATGCGGCGAAGATCGCAATCCAGTAGGACGTAGGGCGAGCCGTGGGTGAGGAGGGAAGCAATGACCCGATCCGGGGTAGTGGCGGTAAGGATGGGCGAGATTTCAAGGCACGCGGCCGTCTCGTCGTCTTCGTGAATGCTCATATCTGCATGTCCAAATAGTGATTGACGAAGCCTATCTAGGTGGCCGCAGGGTCGCCGTCAATTCCTATTTGGATACATCATTCTTTGTTTGGTCGCGTAGACATGTGTGATGCATTGATCTAAAGCGCAAGCATGGCCACCCCGGTTGATTCGCTGGATTTTGAAGTCACGTCGTCGAAGGGCGCAATGCGTCGCCTGCGTCAGTTCCTCGGCAACCCCCTGCCTGCCGAAGAAGCGCTGCTGTGGGCCGAGCTGTCCGAGCGTCAGCGCGCCAAGGCGCTGCAGCGCATGGCCGCCCTGACGCGATGGAATAACAAGAAGGCACCTCACGATGCGGTGCTCGCCGCGGCGAACGCGGGAATGAAGCATACCTCGAGGTTCTACGAGATGGCCAAGGCCTGGGCCGATGCTCCGTCCCTGAAGGTCCTCGGCGTGCTCGCTACCGCTCCCCGAACCCGGAGGAGCAAGCACGATGACCTGCTTTCTCAGCGAGCCAGCGAACTGATCGACGCCTATCCTGGCCAAAGTGTACGTCAGCTTGCGCTGAAGCTGGGCGAGACGCCGGGGCTGGGCGACAAGCCGCCGACATACAACACCCTACGGCGGTTCGTGGACGACGAGATTCGGAAACGCAGTCGAAAGGCGCTACCGGGCAAGTATGTCGGGTTCGACTGCTGCGCCTGTTCAATGCAGCGGATGGATGGATCCGAATATGCGCTGTTCGCGATCGTCGACCAGGAAAGCCATCTCATACTAGGTGCCGCGCTGGGGGATGCGGCGGATAGCCGGCGCGGATACGCGGATGCCGCTTCCGATGGGCTGAGGCGCATGGGAAGGTCGCCGCTTGCCGGCTTGGCCTGGCTCGATCGCGTCGAAGGCTTCCAGCTCGTCGTGGGGGTCGATGGAGAGAGGTGGAACGACATCCGGCGGGAAATCGTAGCGGCGGGCGTCCGTGCCCCGATCGAGCCCTCGACCCGCCGACAGCGCTTCGGCCGCTATCTCAAGCCGGCCGTCGGTCCGCGGCTGGGCCGGATTGCGCTCTCGCCGAACAGGACGCAGGGACTGGGGACGGGGGGAGGGGACGGTAGACCGTCGAGACCGACCGTCGACGACGTGACGCGGCTGGCGATAGAGGTGGAGGCCCACAACGCGTCGCTCGTCGGGGATCTTGAGCGTGTCGACGGATCAGGGCCACCCAGCGACCTCATTGCCCTGCTGCAGCTCCTTGCGCCTGATTAGTGGCGTAATTGCCAAGCGTTAGTCGCCTTAGATGAGCTTCAGCCAACCCAGATGACGTCGGGTGCATGCCGCTCGACGTTGTGACGGAGCAGGAGATCGGTGACGACATCGTGCGCGTCATCCGCCGTAAGCGGCCGGTCCTTGCTATTCCGCAGAACCGCGACCGGATCGACTGCGCGAATGGGCTGGTAGACGATGCGCACCTGGCCGAAGCCACGGCCGAGCGCTCGCGCTAGTTCGCGTCGACCATTATGGGAAAGCAGACGAACCGCATTGGAGCCGGCAAGTTCGAATGGTTCAGCGAGGATGTTTTCAACCCTGATCTCCGCTTCGCCCGCCACTTCGAGAATTGCGGCCGCCATCCGTGCGGGCACCTGTTCGCCGATCGCCATCGAAGCGGCGATGATGGCGCCGGTGGAGGGCCGGACGGCCAGTATAAGTTCGGGATAGGAAATCGCGCCATCGGGTGCTTCGATCGGTAGCCTGATCCAGCAGCGGGAGACGAGGACTATATCGTCGTCCGTCTCGATGACGCGGTCCCTTCGTGCATCCATGACCATGTTCCAGATCGTGCTTCGGGATGGTGCCTTCAGCCCTTGGGCGGCAAGGGCATCGTTCACCGCCGCGACTGTCTGTTTCAAGGTAAGGTCGGCGTCCAGTCCCGTCACTACGTCACGCGCTGCACTCTTGACCTCAGCGGCGAGGTGCCGTGGCCCGGCCATTCGCTCCTTGCCCTTGGTGAACCCCGAGCCTGATATGGCCGAGGGGCGGCCATACTCCTTCCACGCACGGACGAGCCCAAGAAACTGGCTGACGCTCAATTCGAGTCGATCGGCGTGACTCTTCCGGTCGGCGTCGTTCGGCTTCGCGATGCCGATGAAGTCCTTGATGACGCCAATCCGGCGACGGACCTCCACGCGACGCAGGGGATCGACGCCCGACATGTCGAGCTCTTCCATTTTTTTATCCTTTCAGTTGATTTCCGGCGTGCGAGGGGCGCGGTGTCCAGGACGCGGAGCCTCGCTCACGCTCGTCGGATCCCGACGGACGGCCACAAGGTATGGCATCGCTGCGACGCGATGCTTCAGATGCGGCTAGGGTCCATCATGTATCGAGTTGGGTGCCGTTCGACTGGCTGCTTATGTTGCCATCTTCGGTATCCGCATCCGGCCGTGCAATCATCGATGCGTGGCAATGGGCGGAGCCAAGTCTGCTCGAACCTGTAGACAATGATGCAACGAATGCGTGTCATGTCTCGGGTACGAGGAGACACGGCATGGGCGCGTACCGCATAGACAAGGACTTCACCATCACGCGGATCGAAGGCCTACCCGCGGAGATAATTGGCGATCATCAAAAATGGGACTGCGTCGCCTACGACGCCGAAAACGACGTCTGGTGCAGCGACAGGGGGCTTTTCGAGGATCGCCCGGCGGTTGCTTGGATAGGCGAAGCACTGCGCGTTCCGCTGCCTGCCTTCATTCTAGGCCGCTACGATGGCGGATACGGCGACCCGCATCTTGCAATCGAAGAGGTACGGTTTGGGGAAGTGGGTAATTCGTATGCTTGGTTGTCATTTCGTTGAGAACGACCCTCCGGTCGCCTCGATGGGCGCGTCCGGTGCCATGCCATCGCGCTGCGATAGGCGATTAGCGCAGCGATCGTTCGCTGAGCATGGTCGTCTTCCTTCTGGCTCGTTGTCTGCCGGGCACGGACACGGCTGCAGCCCGAGCACTCAGTCTGCGTCACCGTTCATATGTTACAAATGCTACACTATATGTTGCTTCTTTTGCCTCTCGGTGTCACATATCTATGATGGACCAGACCGATCGCTTCAGGGCCGCGCTATGGGCCTTCGTGGGCAGGCAGCCTAGCAAGACTGCAGCGGCAAGTGCGCTCGGCGTGACGAGGCAAGATTTGTATCGATACCTAGCTGGGGAGACGGTTCCACGCTCGGTGCGGCTCGACCGCATGCTGGCGAGGATGTCGATAGGATCGCCAGCGTCCGAGTTTGCTAAAATCCCGCCGGTGACGGAAGAAAACGTTACAGCGATACGTGACATGCTGTTACACTTGGCGTCGCTGCTCGATCTTGACCTGGCGAGCAGGCGCGTCAATGAACGGAAGGGCGGCTGATCGCTGAGGATTCGGCCGTGGTGGTGAAGCGATGAGTAGAGCGGACCTTGTGATCCAGCTGGCCGAGGCTGGCGCACAAAACGATCATGCGAAGCTGGAGCGGACGGTGGCCGCGCTGGTTGCGGAAGCTCGCGCCAAGCAGCATCATACTCTCGCCGACCGACTCTCTAAAGCGCTCGGTGCCGTGGCGCCGCCGTCGCGGCAGGTTCCTCGAGCGGTCGGAGGTACGTTTCTGCCCGACAAGATCCGCGATCTGGTGATCGAGCGCCCCGCTCGGCGCAGCATCGATGATCTCGTGCTGCCGCCGGAAGTCGAGGCTCAGGTTCGCGATCTCGTCGAGGAGCAGCAGCAGGCCGACATCCTGCGCGCAAACTCGCTGGATCCGCGTCACCGGGTTATGCTTGCGGGCCCTCCGGGCAACGGGAAGACGACCTTGGCGGAGGCGATCGCCTTTTCTCTTGGTGTGCCGTTCATGACGGTCCGCTACGACGCGGTCATCGACAGCTACCTTGGCGAGACGTCTGCGCGGCTGAAGCGCGTGTTCGACTTCGCGCGCTCGACCCCGTGCGTTCTGTTCCTCGACGAGTTCGACGCGCTCGGGAAGGAGCGTGGCGATATCCACGAGACCGGCGAGATCAAGCGCGTCGTCTCTTCGCTTCTCCTTCAGATGGACGATCTGCCTTCCTACACGGTGATCGTCTGCGCCTCGAACCACCCCGAGCTGCTCGATCGCGCCGTGTGGCGGCGGTTCCAGCTCCGGCTCGAGCTGCCCATGCCGACGCGCGCCGATTTCCGTCGCTGGCTCGTCCATGTCGGCGCCGATCGCACGACACTGGGGATTGATCCGGCTGCGCTCGCGCGCGATCTAGAAGGCGGGAGCTTCGCGGAGGCGGAGGAGTTCCTGATGGACGTGAAGCGCAAGATCGTGCTGGCGAAGGGGGCCCCGAAGACGGTCCTGACCCAGCAGCTGCGCGTCTGGAAGAAGCGGTTTGGACCCAAGGAGGGAGTGGCGTTCGACGGTAATGGCAACGAAAAACGAGATTCTCCCGCTCCGTCGGACGTCTGACGACACGCTCAAGCGGATTCCAGGCCGCAAGGACAGCCGCAAGCGGACGAGCGTGCCGTTCGCTACCCAGTCGCAGCGACTGAGTGCGGCAATGGAGAAGGCTTTTTCCGACATCCTCGATCGGACCGACATCGATGTCGCGAATGATCCGGCAGCGCTCGCGCCCGAACGCGCGCTCGTAATGGAAGTCATTGGCCCCCCGAAGAACTTCGTGAACGCGGCGAAGAAGGTTGGGCTGGAATGGCTAGCCGAGGAAGTGGCGATCCTGTACGGGGTGGCCGAGTACTTCGACCCCGCCGGCATTGACGAGGACGAGCCGGACGACGACGAGGACATGGAGGACGAGAACGACTTCGATGCTCTGCTCGGCGGAGACGATGTCGAGGAAGCCGTCGTGCCGGATGATGGAACCGTCGGCACCCTCTATTTGGGCATGCCGACCGTCGCTACGTTCGACAAGCTGCGTGATCTTTGGCGCATGTTCAATGCCGGTCAGCGTCGCCCGGACCAGTTCAGCGACTGGTGGGATCTTTTCGGTCACCTCCACCGGCTGCGCCCCTGGGGGCCTCAGGATCGTATCGGCGAGGCAGCAAGGCTCCGTATTAGGGAGGAGCGTCATGAGGCTGGTGCCGACATGCAGCTTGAGGTCGACCTCTGGTATCGCGGGGACGCGGCTCGCCGAGAACGCGCCCTGGTCGAGTTTCGCGAGGTCGTGGACGAGGTTGGCGGAACGATCGTGGACGAGTTTCGGCTCGACGAGATCCGCTACCATTCGGCGCTGGTCCGTCTTCCGGCCGATGCAGTGGACGCGATCTTGGAGCACACCAGACCGCTCGCGCTGGATGACGATATCATGTCGATTCGACCGCAGAGCAGCTTCCGCTTCGGCATCGACGAACTGGTAACCGCACCGCTGGAAGACACCGAGGTACCGGAAGACATCGCCGACGCTCCGCAGATCGGTGCTCTGATAGATGGCTGGCCCGTCCAGAACCACGCTAGGCTGCAGAACAGGCTTGACGTGATCGAGATTGACGTCGCGGATAGTCTGGCGCCTGTGAACAAGCGGTTGCACGGCACGGCAATGGCGTCGCTGATCCTTCACGGAGATTTGCACGAGGGTAATCCGCCGCTGGCTCGTCGCCTGAAGGTCGTTCCAGTGCTGATGCCCGACGGCGCGGACGAGGCGCCACCTCGGGACAAGCTGGCCCTGAAGCTGATCCATCGCGCCGTGGTCGAGCTGAAGGAGGGGCTCGGCGGCTTCGGGCCGAGCGGTGAGGACGTGATAATCATCAATCACGCGATCTGCGACGAAGCGGCCGGCTTTGCCGGGATCGTCAGCCCGTGGGCGCGTCTGCTCGACCATCTCGCCTGGAAATACAAAGTGCTGTTCGTGGTTAGCGCAGGCAACGTGCGCGACACCTTCGAGATGCCGGACTATGCCACGGGCCTCGAGATGCGGACCGCGACCCCTGAGCACAGGCGAGCTGCCATCTTGCGTGCGATTGAAGCGTCAAAGTCGCGCCGGACCATGTTCGCGCCGGCGGAATCCGTGAATGCCCTGACGGTTGCGGCCGCCCACCGGGACGGCTCGTCAGCCGTGCTTCCGCCGAACCTCGCCGATCCGTTCGGCACATTGGGTGCCGCGAACCTCATGTCAGGACTGGGCCATGGCTTCAATCGCTCGGTGAAGCCGGACGTCCTGCTCGCAGGCGGACGGCAGGTGGCGCATCCGACCGAGGGTCCGACGCTTCGCATCCATGGTCGCGAGCATCCCGCTGCCTTCGGCCAGAAGGTTGCGAGCCCAGATCCCTGGACGGGCGATCTGAACATGACCCGCCTGTCCTCGGGCACGAGCAACGCCTCAGCTCTGGCTACAAGGGCAGGCATGCTGATCGGTGACGTGCTCGACGCCTCCCCGCCGCATCCGGACGACGATCAGGACGTGCCGTGGTATCGTCGGCCGACGGCACCGTGTGTGCTGAAGGCCCTGATCGCCCATGGGTCCCGATGGGAAGGGCTTGCGGAAGAGATGGTCGACGCGCATGTCCTGCTTTCCAAGCCGTCGCGTCGCAAGGAGGCCGTCAGCCGCGCAATCGGCTATGGACACGTCGACTTGGACACCATCATCTCCGCCGATCGGCATCGCATCACGCTCCTTGGACAGGACAGCGTCCGTGCTGAGAAAAGGCACGAGTGGCGCATCCCGCTGCCTGATGAACTCCGATCGAGCGCGGAGTTCAGGCGTATCGTGGTAACGCTGGCCTGGCTATCGCCGGTCCGCGCAAACAGCTCCGGCTACCGGACGCTGGGGCTTGAACTCGTCGGTGACACGGGAAAGAGCAAGCTATGGGAGGGCGTCAGCCGGTTTCGGCATCAGCCGACGGTCGACTTCGCGAAGCGGGGCACTCTCATCCACGCGGTATACGAGGGCCGGAAGAAGGCAGTACCCTTTGGCCAAGAGGGCGACTTCGTCATCAATGTGCAGGCCGGAAAGGCGAAGGGCTCGGGGCTGTCCAAGACCCTAATCCCCTACGCGCTGGCCGTCACGATTCAGGTAGCGGACACGATCGACGCCGACATCGGACTGTCGCTCCGAGGTCGAGTGCTGCCGCCACAGGTAAGGACCGGACGATGACGCATTTCGAGGAGCAGGAGTCGCTCGGGTATCTGAGCGATGTCGATCTCGCCGACTATCTTGCGGCTATAGGCGATGACGATGCGGCCGAGGCGCTCCGCAGCGCTGGCGCGCGGGGGCAGAGCTTGGGTGTATTCGGCGGCGGAGCCTACCGCTACACTGCCCACGTCTTCGGCTTTATTGGGGAGGGTGATGCCGGCAGCGAGCGAATCCCGATCGTCCCCGCATCTTCCGTCGAGGCGGACACGACGCTCGTCGGCGAGAGGATCAAGGTCACCCTAGATGGATTCCGGGTGGAGGAATACCCCGGCGTTGGTCAGCACACGGTCCTGTTCGACTTTCAGGGGCGCGACCAGGCGGGGCAGGAAGCCCAGGATCTCCAGTTCGCGAGCGTGCTGACCGTGAATGACGGAGACAACGCCGCGGTCAGCGGGGTGCCCATCTTCACAGGGCTGACGGTGCCGGGCGACGGGCTCTCCTTCAAGGCAAGAACCGTGATCATCCGGTCTCGCGGCGACGAAACCATCCTCAACGTGTTGCAGAGCACGGCCTTCAAGGAAGGGCTCAAGCTGCTGGGTCAGGTCCAGCCGGCGCTGCCGCAGCTTGTCGGGCTTGCTGGCGGCATCACGCAGAACCTGATGAAGCGTCGCTGGAACAAGCAGGTGCAGTTCTTCGACTTGGGTCTGGATTTCAGCAAGATCCGTACCTCCGCACGGCTACGGCGCGGCTCCTACGTCGTAGTCCAAGTTCCTGATCCGTCCCTGTGGAACTGGAGCAATTGGTTCTATGATCCGGGCGCGATGAATGTGGTTGATGTCAGCGGCAAAGTCGCACCGCTGAACACGATCATCTTCTCGGTGACGGGCAGCACGTCCGGCGAGGAGCGCTCGTCAATGCGCGGAGAGGGGCGAGCGGCCCTGGAAGGATCACGACAGGTTTAGGGTCAGGAATCTTTGATCACAGCCACAAGATGGCGGTTGCAGCTAGGGCGACGGCGGAGGAGAAAATGGTTGAGCATCGGCCGTAGCGGGTGGCGAGGCGGTGCCAGTCTTTCAGGCGTTCAAATATGATCCAAATGCGCCTGCAGCGTCGGTAGCGGCGCTTGTCGTATCTGACCGGTTCGTCGTGAAATCGCCGCCCGAAATGCATGGCTTGATGCCCATCGCCTGCAAGGCGTCCCTGAACTGGCCAGCGTAATAGCCGCGGTCGCCGAATTGCCACTGTGCCTTTGGCATATCGTCGAGTAGCGTTGCCACACCGGTGTAATCGCTGTCGTTGCCCCCTAAACGCCTGACGGGGCCTCGCGGGTTTGCATGATGTACTCGCGGGGCGAGCGGTAGCCCAGCGCCTTGTGGGGGTGGACCTCGTTGTAGTGGGTCAGCCAGACGGGCAACTGCTCGATAACGGTGCGCGCGTCGGGCGTC
>JAAIGG010223111.1_pt1 | contig 17197 bp, 8 predicted proteins | sample 6487391 | NCBI WGS metagenome assembly JAAIGG01 (sample SAMN13974130, study PRJNA590717) | phyllosphere metagenome | biome: asymptomatic weeds; feature: pooled weeds collected from a community garden; material: weeds; isolation source: pooled asymptomatic leaves from various weed species from...
AAACTGTTTTCGTTAGCGTCGAGCATCACCCGGGCCTCGCCCTGAAACTCGTCGCGGGCCGACGAGTACGGCTTCATCGTCCGCACGTTGGGGCGAACAAGGTCATCTAAATTCATCGCAGATTTAACGGATTTAACGGATTTCGCGGATACGCCCGCCGGCCTGCGGCGGCGGGCTGACTAGGCTAACGGGAGCGTTTTTGGCCGCCTCTTGCAGAGGCTGCGCGTGGGGTATGGGCTGGGGCTGGCTGATTTTGGGGGTGGTACGTGCGCAAGCCGCTCAACGGTGGCAAAAATAGCCGCAGCACTTACGCAAAAAGCGGCGCGCCAGGCGGGTCACCGCCCACCCCGCACGCCGCCCAGCTAGTCAGCCCGCCGCCGCAGGCAGGCGGGCGTATCTGCGCAATCCGTTGAATCCGTTAAATCTGCGGTCTAGTAGTCGGTCCGGTCTTGCTTATCGGCCCAAGCTTGGAAGGATATTTGCGCCTCGTCGCGCAGGAACTGCTGCATGGGCAGGCGGCGCTGGTCGAGCGGCTTCTCCAGCTCCTCGTAGATAAACTGGTCGTCGAAGCCGATGGCCGCCGCGTCGGCCTTGGTATTGCCGTAGAACACCCGGGCCGGGCGCGCCCAGTAGATGGCCCCCAGGCACATGGGGCAGGGCTCGCAGGAGGTGTACAAGTCGCAGCCGTCGAGCTGGAAGGTGCCCAGCGCCTGGCAGGCCTTGCGGATGGCATCGACCTCGGCGTGGCAGGTGGGGTCGTTGGTGCTGGTGACCTGGTTGAAGCCGCGGGCGATAATCTGGCCGTTCTTGACGACCACTGCGCCGAACGGGCCACCCCGGCCGGTTTGCACGTTGGTGAGCGAAAGTTCGATGGCCTCGCGCATAAACGCGGCCTCAGGGGCGGGAGAAAAAGAAAATGAATTTTTCACGAATTGATAATCAGTTTTTTAGGTAGGGAGTGTAAGAAATATTGGGGAGCGCCGGAATCTTTTAGCCGCTCAGCTGTTTCTACCTACGTGAAAGAATAGTTTTTTAAGGTGTTTTGGTTGGAAAGGCGAATGGCTCTGCTATTCGCCTTTTTTTCTTGCCCACCGGTGAGTGGGGCAAGGCGGCGGACTAACTTGCGCCCGGGCCGCCGAACGGGCGAAATTAGGGAAAACGGCCCGACCGCCGATGCGTAAACTTTCCTCGCTTCTCCTGCTGCTGGTCGCTACCGAGGCCGGTGCCCAGGCATTTACCCCCGCCGAACTGGCCCGCTGGCAGCAGCAGGCCCAGCGCGTTACCATTGTGCGCGACACCTGGGGCGTACCCCACATCACGGGCAAAACCGACGCCGACGCGGTGTTTGGTTTGCTTTATTCGCAGTGCGAGGATGACTTTGCGCGGGTCGAAGACAACTACCTGACCGCGCTGGGCCGGCAGGCCGAGGTGCGCGGCGAGGCCGCTTTGTACGAAGACCTGCGCCAGCGGCTGTTCTTGGACTCGGCCCGGGCGGTGGCCATCTACCAGCGGAGCCCGCGCTGGATGAAAGACCTGTTGCACGCCTTTGCCGACGGTACCAACTACTACCTGGCCACGCACCCGGCCGTGCGGCCCCAACTGCTGCACCGCTTTCAGCCCTGGATGCCGCTGCTGTTCAGCGAGGGCAGCATCGGGGGCAACGTGAGCGTGGTGCCGCTGGAGCGGCTAAAAGCTTTTTACAGCCAGCCCAGGAAAACGTCGTGGCAGGCCCCTTTCCCGAAGGCCGACCCGCTCCGGGCCGACGACGAGCCGGTGGGCTCCAACGGCTTTGCCATCGGCCCCAGCAAGAGTGCCAGCGGCCACCCGCTGCTGCTCATCAATCCGCATACTTCCTTTTATTTCCGCTCCGAGGTGCAGATGACCAGCGCCGCCGGGCTCAATGCCTACGGGGCCGTGACGTGGGGGCAGTTTTTCATCTACCAGGGCTTTAACCCGACCTGCGGCTGGATGCACACCTCCAGCCAGGCCGACTCGATGGATGAATACCTCGAAACGGTAACCGAGCAGGCCGGTACCTACACTTATCTCTACGACGGCCAGCAACTCCCGCTGGCAACTGATACCCTGAGCCTCGTGTACCTGCACGAGGGCCAGCGGCGGCGCCGCACCTTCACCACCTACCGCACGCCCCACGGCCCGGTAGTGGGCCAGCAGGGCGATAAGTGGGTGACGGTGAAAATGATGAATACCCCGCTCGAAGCCCTGGAGCAAAGCTACCTGCGTACCAAGACTCGCGACTACGCCAGCTTTCGGGAGGTGATGCGCCTGAATGGCAACGCTTCCAATAACACGGTGTTTGCCGACAATGCCGGCACTATTGCTTACTGGCACGGCAACTTCATGCCCCGCCGCCCGGCCGGCTACGACTGGAACCGGCCCGTCGATGGCTCGCTGCGGGCCAGCGAGTGGCTGGGCCTGCACTCGGTGGAGGACTTGGTGCAGGTGAAAAACCCGGCCAGCGGCTTCATTCAGAATTGCAACGCCACGCCCTACACCGTGGCTGGCCCTGCCGGTAGCCCCGACCCGGCCAAGTACCCTGCCTACATGGCTCCCGACGCTGAAAACTACCGGGGTATCAACGCCGTGCGGGTGCTGAGCCGCAAGCAGTCATTCACCCTCGATACGCTCATCGCGGCGGCCAATGATCCCCACCTCGCCGGCTTCGAGAAGCTGCTGCCCGCCCTGCTCAACGACTGCCAGCTGCTGCTCGACGAGCCCGGCGGCTCGCTGCCCGCCGGGGTAGAGGAGGCCCTGCCCGTGCTGCGCGCCTGGGATTTGAACTATAGTAAAGCCTCGACTGCCCAGACGCTGGCCATCTACTGGGGCGAGCGGATGCAGCGGCTGGCCCGGCCCCGGCTGGCTCCCGGCCAGCCCGCCGACTATCTCAGCTTTACTACGTTCATCATCGAGCACACCACGCCCGAGGAAAAAGCCACCGCCCTGGCCGAAACCATCGCCGAGCTAACGCGTGACTTCGGCTCCTGGCAGGTGCCTTGGGGGGAGGTCAACCGCTACCAGCGCCTGACCGGCAACATCGACGAGACCTTCGACGACAAGCAGCCCAGCCGGCCGGTGGCCTTCACGTCGTCGGCCTGGGGTTCGCTGGCGGCCTTCGGGGCGCACACCTACCCCGGTACCAAGAAGCGCTACGGTGGCGTGGGCAACAGTTTCGTGGCGGTGGTGGAGTTTGGCCCCCGCGTGGTGGCCCGCTCGGTGGTGACGGGCGGCCAGGCCAGCCGCCCCGGCTCACCCCACTTCACCGACCAGGCACCGTTGTATTGCGAAGGGCAGTTTAAGGATGTGTGGTTTTACCCCGAAGACGTGGCCCAGCACGTGGAGAAAAGCTACCACCCGGGGGAGTAGGCTGAGAATTATACTTGCGGGAGTGCTCCCGGGTGCCGGACAAGCTATAGCTTATCCTACAGGTAGGGGATGCTAGGCGAAGTGCTGGCGGTGCTCTTGGATAAAGGCGGCTACTGTGCGGGCTGGGCGGTTGAGTAGCGTGGCAACGGCGGGGCTAACTCGGGCGGCGAGACCGGACCGCTGGCTTTCGGCGTAGTCGAGTAGGGTGTCAATTACGCCGGTAGGTACCCCAAAACCGGCTAGCCGCTGGCGGGCGTCGGCTGGGGTCTGCGATACGAAGGTGACGGGCTCGCCTAGTATGTGGCTGATGATGCTTGCCACTTGGCCGTAGCTCAGGGCCTCGTCGCCCGTCAGGGTGTAGGTTTGTTTGGCGTGGGGGGCCGGGTTGGTCAGAATAACGTAGGCCACTTCGGCTACGTCGCGGGCGTCCAGGTACGGGCGCCGGCCTTCGCCCGTCGCCTCGTAAATCCGGCGCTCGTGCTGCACGGCGCGAGCCAAGCCAGTCAGCCAGTTTTGCATAAAGCCTTCGGGCCGTAGCAGCGTCCAGGCCAGGCCGCTGGCCCGCAATACAGCTTCTACCTGCCCGTGTGCCCGGGCGATGGGTGCGGTAGCAGCCGAATCGGCCGCCCCGGACGACAGCTTGACGACGTGGGCCTGCCCGTAGCGTTGCGCCACTTTTAGCACATTGAGCTGCTCGGTCACGAGGCTGGGACTGTAATTCGAAAGCAGAAATACAGTCCGGCTTTCTTGAAGTACCGGCGCAAGGGAGGCCGGGTCGGCCATATCGGCTTGCACCCACTGCACGGCGGGTAGGGGAGTAGCGCGGGCTAGGTCGCGGGTAACGGCCAGGGTGGGAATGCCCGCCGCCGAAAGGTGGCGCAGGAGGAGCTGGCCCAGGCGGCCGCTGGCCCCGAAAACGGTGAGGGCAGGAGTAGTTGTCATGGGTAAGGTGTACTTTTAAGCACGACAAAGGTCCTCGGCGGTCCGGCGCACCAGTCAACGCCAGCCGACACACTATCCATCTTAGCCGACGTATGTTGCCAGCTGCTGTTTCGCCCCCTGCCCACTCCCGGCCGATCCGCCACCTGGAGGTGGTTGATACGACGTATCCGCTGCCGCCCGCGCCGGATGCTGAGTTTCGGGTACGGGAGCTGTGCTTCGGGGCGCTGGCGCTGAGCTGGGGCCGGTATGCGTGTCCGGTGCCCCATACCTTGGTCGTGGAGCCAGCGGGGCCAGCCCTGGTATCGCACTTCCGCTTGCACGAGGCGCTGCCTCGTCCGCAGCGAGCGGCCCCGGGCCTGACCGAGCAGGAGTTTGTCTGCTACCAGGAAGCCGTGAGCAGCTACGAGCTACGCCTGGCCCCGACCCTCGTCGCCCCGCGGGTTTTTGCCGAAATACGCTTGGGAGCCGATTATTTTCCGACCCTGAGCCCAGTAGAAAGCCCCTGGGCCCGGCGTTTGCTGACCGCTACGCCGGGGGCGCTGCCCAGCCTAGATGGTCGGGCCGCGATAACCCCAGCCATGCTCGGTATCTTGCACGAGTTGCGCTGCGCTCCCTACCAGGGCTACTTGCAGGGATTATTTCTGGAAGCAAAGGCGATAGAGCTGTTTTTGCTCCAGCTAGCTCAGTTGGAGCGGCCAATCAGCCAGCGGCTTAGCCCCGCCGACGTGCAAGGGGTGCAGGAAGCCCGGGCTTATCTGGATGCCCACTACGACCAGCCGGGTACTATTTTAGAACTGTCGCGTCGGGTGGGCCTGAATCAAACCAAGCTTAAGGCCGGCTTCCAGCAATTATTCGCAACGACGGTATTCGGCTACGTGCGTCAGCGGCGTATGCAGCAAGCCCGGCAGCTGCTGGAAGCAGGGCTAAGCATCGCGGCGGTGGCCGAGCGCGTGGGTTACCAGCAGCCGCACCATTTCACGGCGGCGTTTAAGAAGCAGTTTGGGCTGCTGCCCAGTATTTTTAGCCGGGGTAGGTAGCCAGGTGAGCCAGTGCTAGCTAACGGGAGGTGCCAGTACGGGCAGGAATCAGCGGATAATGCTGGCTACGGTACTTCCACGAAAGGCTACTTCTAGCGTAGCTTGCCCGCTAGCCCCACCCGCGAGCAATACGTGCGGAAGCTGCGCCTCGGATAGCTTATCGAATTGGGCACTTATGGCAGCCTGAATGGTTCTTTGCACGTAGGGGATAAATTGCAGGCCCACGAACTGCTAAGGCATGAGTTTTTGGTAAAACAAGGGCTGGCCAGCAAAGCAAATCGACTATCCGGTAACCCCTCTATAGCTTTAGACAATCCCCACCATACCCAGGTGGGGGGAGCCCATTGGCATGAGGCACAAATACGAGCGAAGCAAGGACTTGGCCGAAACGACTTCCATTCTTCTCTGAAAAGAGAGCTTGATGTTACGCAAGGAGGTCTTCGCAAAGCCGATGTAAAGGCCAGCACAGCCCGCAAGCTTCGCAAGCAATCAGAAAAATTCTACAAAGGCCTTCTCAAAAAACAACGTTGTCCCCCCTAGCATGTCTAACATCATCTCCCTGTCACATCCAGCCGAAGTAGATGATAATCAGCCTCGTATTGGCGGCAAAGCTTTATTGCCGGCCGATACCGCTTGGCCCCAGAATCCTAAAGGGGAACCATTGACACTAGTGGCTTCGCTGCCGAGCCTTTTTTTAAATAAAGAACTGGGCTACTCGCTACCTGCTGACACCTTTGTTTCTGTTTTTACCACTTACAACAAAAGCGACTACTTTCTGGATGTCATCACCTACGCGGGTACAAAAGAAGAACTTGCCAACCTACGGGCTGGCTACACTCGTGTGCTGGTACATGCGGAAGGAAAGGCGCGCAACGAATCGGAGTACTTGGTGCCTGCTCGCCGCATCGAGCTAAGCCCACTCAACGCCGCAGAAGAAGCCACCTACACAGGATCCAAATTAGCCGGGCAACCTGGCTGGCTTCAGCAGGAAGATTTTCCGGTGTCGGAGTTGGGTTATGCCTTGCAACTTTATTCGGCCGACTTTCCAGAAGATTTTGAGGATATGTTTTATCTGACCGATGCTGTCGGTTACCTTTTTATAAAGCCGCACGCGACGCAGGAAGATAGCGAAGCTGGCTTGTTTTTCGTGCAAGCTACCTAGGCTATAGTTCAGAGATTCATGCCTGTAACCAAATTTATCGGCGTAGTGACCGGCAAATCCGCTTATGAGGCACAAGCAGTTGCTAATGCAGCATACGCTCAAGAATGGGGCGCGCTTCTGCGTTGAATACGTCGACACTGGCCCCGAGACGCGGTGCGTCCATACCTGGGGCGACGAGGGCATTTACGACCACACGTTGGTATATGACCTGGAGGCCCGGCGCACGGTCGTGACCAACTCGTTGGGCTACAGCACCACGTACTTCGGCAACGAGAACGGGCTGGTTGCCGAATCACACGATGCGCGGGGCGGAGTGACCGTCACCGAGTACAACGAATTCAACGAGGTGGTTCGGGAAGCCGACGCACTGGGCCATACCACCGTTTATGAATACGATGAACGCGGCAACTGCCTGCTTACCACCGAACCGGACGGTGCGGCCTTGCAGCGCGCTTACGATGAACGGGACCAACTGCTAACGTTGACCAACGCAATAGACGGGCAATGGCAATGGACGTACGATGAAGCCGGTAACCAGTTGACAAAAACCGACCCGCTTGGCCTCACCGAACGCTATGAATACACGAATGGACTGTTGAGCCGCCGCGCTGGCGCTGGCAGCCAAGCAACTGTCTTTTTGCGTGACAAAGCTGGCAATTTGCTGGAAGTAAGAGACGGGGATGAGCCCCAGCGGCAACGCTGGCTTTACAATGGCTGGGGCTGGCCGTACAAATTCATCGATGAGAGAGGGAATGAGCAATGGCGCAAATACGACTTGCTAAACCGGGTAATCTCTGTGCACGAGCCCGATGGCAATGTTCGCTCTTTCGCTTATGACGCCCTTAACAACCTGATTCGCAGCAAAGACCGCCACCACGATGTGCACTACACGTATCGGGGCTTATCCCGGCTGATACGGCGCGTAGAAGTTGGTACGGCAGTTGAGTTTTTGCACGATACAGAGGAGCAGCTACGAGCCATCGTCAACGAGCACGGGCTAGCTTATCGGTTTGAATTGGATGGGGGCGGCGAGGTGATAACGGAAACGGGCTTCGATGGCTTAACCCGCCGTTATGAACGTGATGCGGGTGGAAGAGTGCTACACGTTGAGGCCCCTGATGGCCAACGCACACGCTACACTTATGACCAAGTCAACCGCCTAACCCAGGTTGCTTACAATAATGGAAGCGCCGAATTGTTTGCCTACCGGGCCGACGGGGCATTGCTCGCGGCCGCCAACGAAACCATAGCGGTGACCTTCGAGCGCGATATTGTTGGCAATGTACTGCAGGAAATACAGGGCACTTATACCGTTTGGAGTAGCTACGACGCCGCTGGTCGCCGGGAGGAAGTTACCTCGTCGCTGGGGGCGTGCGTGCGTTACACCCGCGACCATACGGGGCGCGTAGCGCAAGTAACGGCCGGTTCTTGGCAGGCACGGATAGACCGCGATGCGCAAGGGTTGGAACTGCAACGTATGCTAAGTGGTGGGGTGCGCTCTCAATGGCGGCACAACCTGCTGGGCCTCCCCACGGAACAGCGCATTAGCACCGGCCAGGGACAGCCCGATAAAACGCGCACGCACCACTGGCAAGAAAACGAGCGGCTGACGCAAATTGAAGACAGCCAGTCCGAGCCGACACGCTTTATGCACGATGCCGTGGGCAACCTCACGGCTACCCTCTTTGGAGACGGGCAACTGCAGCTAAGGCAACCCAACCCGGTAGGCAACCTCTTTGCCACACCCGACCGCCGGGACCGGCGCTACGGCCCGGCCGGCCAGCTACTCGAAGCCCGGGGGCTGCGCTATACCTACGACGCCACCGGCAACCTCACCATTAAGACCACCCCAACAGGGCAGGTATGTTTTCTATTAATGGACCAGCTACTAGCCCAAATTGACCGTGTCGTTTCGCTCAACGACGCCGAGCAGCGCGCCTTTTGCGCCATCGCCGTGCCCCGGCACCTGCGTAAGCACGAGCTACTGCTGCGGGCGGGCGAGGTGTGCCGCACCATTACGTTTGTGCAAAGCGGTTGCCTGCGGCTGTTTTACAACGCCGATGGGGTGGAGAACACGGTACAGTTTTTTTGCGAGAATACCTGGCACACCGATTTCCTGAGCTACTTAACGGGCCAGCCAACTATCGAGAACACCCAGGCGCTTGAGCCCTGCGACGTGATCCAGTTCAGTCGGGTGGAGCTGGAGCAGCTCTACCTGCGCTACCCCAGCTTCGAGCGCCTGGGGCGTATTTCGGCGGAGAATGCCTTCGTAAGCTTGGCCGCCCGCAATACGATGCTGACCAACCAAACGCCAGAGGCGCGCTACCGCCAGTTGTGTCACGACCGGCCCGAGTTGCTGCGCCGCGTACCCCAGTATCACATCGCCTCTTTCCTCGGTATCAAACCCGAAACGCTGAGCCGTATCCGCCGGCGCTTGGCCGCGCCAGCCTGATTTCTTGACGCAAGTCAATGCGCTAGCCTACCGGCTACGCTCACCTTTGTGCTCGTAATCAAACAGTACAAAGTCATGATTTTTAGGTCTCTAGTTGTTCGAGCTGCCACTCATTGGGGGAGTGGTGCGCCAGTGCCCGGCCGCGTAGCGTTGGCGGGCGCCCGGCCCCTGGCCCGGTGGGGTATCCTGGCCACGCTGGCGGTGGGCCAACTGCTGCACGCCAGGCCGGCCCCGGCCCAGACGCCCCTGCGCTACAGCAATCGGGTCAGCATCCTGGCTGGCTTGTTGCAGCCTCTCGTGTTGCGAGGCGGCAACGTGGAAGTCAATTATTTTTCCCGCCGATTGAGTTTCGACTATTCGCACGGCTTCTCGCTGGAGCCGCCGACCGTCGGGCAGTTCCGCGAGCAGCGGCTGGCCCTGCACCTCCCGTACTCAACGGGCTTGGGCGTTGGGTATCGGTTTTCGTCGTATTTCGATGTGCGCCTGGAGCCGAAGCTGCACCAGTGGGAAGTGTACCGGGCCGACCAGCCCGCAACGGCGGCTAATCGGCTGGCGTCCTTCCGCACCGTTACGCTGGGTGTGGGGGCCTACTACCGTTGGTTTCCCTTCCGTCGCGGCAGCCGGCTGTTGCAAGGCGTTACGACGAGCACTAGCGTGCGTTGGTGGCAAAACGTGGGTAGTACCCAGCCGGATAATCAGTTCAGCTACGCCAATGCCCAAACCGGCCAACAGGAAACGCTACGCGTGCCCAGTATTGGCTTGGCCAACACGCCCTTGCTGATCAACGTCGCCGTGGGCTACACATTTGGCGGCCAGTAGAACGCGGCTGTCTAAACGCCTCCTGACTACATGCGCCACCCTGCCCGGGGGGGTGTGGAGGGTGGCGTGGGTAAAGCAAAGCTCTGTCATGGGAGCAGCCTCATCGGCGGCTGTCTTGCCTGGCGTGCTGCCGAGCCATTTGCCCCGGGCCGCGTATCGGAGCAGAACCCTGGCAACGCAGAAGGTGATTCACAAGGTTGAGCCGGGTGCTGCCAGCGCCACTTGCGCAGGCGGGCGCTGGCAGCACCCGGCTAAAAGGGCGGCCAGTGGGGTGGGGGAGAGGCGTTAGTAGCCGGATTATTCCCCCGTAGTGAATGCCCCCTTATCAGCCCACCGACTGGCGTTAGACGACGGAAAAATGTTGCTACACATAAATGTGTTAATGTATTTTTTGGATAGTGTGTAAATAATGAAATTTATCTGTTTTACTAATATAACCTGGGCAGTAGACAGTTACAAAGTGGCTAACTGCTGTATGTACAGTGGTTTACTGCTAAGTATTTAGTAACTAAAGTGATTGTCGGGTTGGATTTTTTCGCAAAAAATTTATAACAAGTCCTGTTAGCATAACGCGTCCTTCCGTTTTGATCTTTGCGGCGATGATGGGCAGGTGTATCCCTGGTTATCAGATTAGTTAGCTTACGCTGTTTCACTTTTCTGCTCGAAGTATGAGGGTATTTTTAAGTAATTTGATACTTGCTTGGGTGCTGTTTGCTCGCCCGCTGGCCGCACTGGCTCAGCCGGCGGGCTGCACCAGTACGTACACCTCTGCGGGAACCACCCCAGGGGGCACAAGCGGGCTATTTGCCGAGTATTACTCCGGAACATTTCAGGCCCAGCCAGGCTTCAGCGAGTCTAGTCCCAACACGTTTTTTACGACTACTGCGGTTGGGCAGAGCGGCGCCACGACTACCGCCATCAACTACCAAAGCCCGGCGGCCGGTGGCTACGTAGCTTTTCCGGTAAATACGCCGCCGGCCAGTGGCAGCGCGGGCACCCCCACCATCTTCAGTGCCCGGTTCCGGGGCAGCGTTTACCTGAAGGCGGGCGCTCCCTACACCTTCACCATGCAGGGCGACGACGGAGCCTATCTATTTTTGGGTAAGGAGGCGACGCTGGCTAACCCGACGCCCAGTAACGCCTTCATTAAGAGTACCGGGAGCAACGCGACTAATCGGTTTGTCGCGCCCACCACCGGGCTGTACGACGTACAAATTATCTACGGGCAGTACTCGGGCGCGAGTATTCTGCGCCTCGACTACGCGGGTGGGCCCGATGGGGTCGGCCAGCAGCGGATTCCCTTGTCGGCACTGTGCGCGGGCCCCTCGGGGATCGACTATGCCGTGACCAACCTGACGCCCACGGCTAATAACGTTACCAACGGCCAGCTCTACGCCAACGGCTCGCAGGCCACGCTAAACGCGGGCTTTTCGGGCTATGACGCCGATGGTACGATTACCGGTTACACCATTACGTCGCTGCCGGCGCAGGGGCAGCTCCTGTACAATGTCAACGCTACGGGCGCGGCTAATTACCAGCCCGTTACGGCTCCGTTTACAATAGCGGCGGGCAGCTTAGGGCGCTTGGTATACAAGACGCCCACGGCGGCCAGCGGCTCGTTTACGTTTCAGTACCAAGCCGTGGACAATGCGGGCGCTGGCGGGTACCTGGCTACGTATACGCTACCCGTGGCGACGGCCTCGGCCGACTTGAGCACCACGCTAGCGGCCCCGGCCACGGCTCCGCAGGGCAGCCTGGTTTACTTCACCGTTACGGTTGCCAACGCGGGTACCGCGACGGCTTCCGACGTGGCCGTGACTATTCAGCTGCCGACTGGGCTGACCGGTATCTCGCTCTCAAACAGCGGCAGCTACAGCAGCGGTACGGGGGTAGCCAGCTGGCCCACCTTCCCGCTAAGCACCAATGGCAGCGGCACGCGGAGCATTGCCTTTACCATGCCGGGCACGGCGGTGAGCGGGACATCCAACGCTACCTCGGCCCTGTTTACGGACCCCAACAGCAGCAACAACCAAGGCACCGCCTACACCGGGCCAACGCAAGTGGCCGACGTATCGGTAGCCATCTCCGGGCCGGTGCGAGTGGTAACCAGCCAGAGCATCACCTACACGGTGGTGACTACCAACCTGGGGCCGAGCGCGGCTACCGGCGTAGCGCCGGCGGCCCAGCTAGATGCGGGCCTGACGGGCGTAGTAGTAAGCAACGGCGGGGTGTACAACGCCACCAACGGCCAGGTGAGCTGGCCCACGAGCACGTCGCTGGGAGTCGGAGCCTTTCTGGCCTACACGGTAAAATTTAACGCCTCGGCCACGGCGGGCACCAGCTACGCGGGTACGGCCTCGGCCAGCAGCACGACGGCCAACGGCGACCCGGCTTCGACCAATAACGACGGCAGCAATGGGCAGGCCCAGATAACAACTCAGGTGATCAGTACCACGGCTGCCACTACCGAATGCATCAACCCCGAAGTGCCTAACCCGGGCTACGTGGCGGCTCCCAACTCCTACTATCCTGGCCTGGGCACGGCCAGCGCCGGTAGCAACGCGCTGAGCGTAGGTGCCGTGCTCAGCAGCGGCAGCCAGACGCCGCTGGGCGCCGGGGACTTGGTCGTTATCATGCAAATGCAGGGTGCCGAGCTCAACAGTACTAACACCGACGCTTACGGCGACGGCGTGGACAATAACAACGCGGCGGCCGGCAACCTGCAAAATGGTAATTTCCGGGCGGGTCTTTACGAGTACGCGGTAGTGAGCAGCTTCGCGGGCGGTACGCTGACGCTGACGAGCAACCTGATAAATACCTACGTATCGGCCGACGCCAGCAGCACTCAGGGGCAGCAGCGCTACCAGGTGATCCGGGTGCCGCGCAACAGCGGCCTGACCCTGGCGGACAACGTGACCGGCCCCCGCTGGAACGGCCTGACCGGTGGCGTGGTGGTGCTCGACGTAAGCGGAACCCTTAACTTCAATGGCAAGACCATCGACATGGCGGGCCGGGGCTTCCGGGGTGGGGCCGGCCAGCAGCTGAGCGGGGCCAGCGGCATTGCCAACACGGCCTATCGCCACAGCAACACGCTTAGCACCGACGCCAACAAGGGGGAGGGGACGGCCGGTACGCCGCGCTACGTCAATGACCCCGACAACTTCACGGCCTACCGGGCCGGTACTGCTAGCACGCCCTTTCTCGATACGCAGGCCAGCGGCTTGCTACCCAGTAGCCTGAGCGATGGCTACCCGGGCGGCGACCGCGCCCGGGGTGCACCCGGCAACGCGGGCGGCGGCGGCACCGATGGTACGCCTAGCGATAACAGCCAGAACACCGGGGGCGGCGGCGGGGCCAACGCCGGCCGGGGCGGTCGCGGCGGCAACGGCTGGAACTCCAACTCGCCGACTGGCGGCTACGGCGGGGCCGACTTTACGCAGGCTACCCCCAGCCGCCTGATTATGGGCGGTGGCGGCGGGGCCGGCACTACCAACAACGGAACCGTAGCTACGCCCACCAGCACGTATCCGGGCAATGCCGGGGTGCCGGGTGCGGGCAGTGCCAGCGCCGATGGTACGCCCACCGGGGGCTTTACCAGCTCGGGCTCGGCGGGTGGTGGCATCGTCATCGTGCGGGCCACTAGCGTCAGCGGGGCAGGTACCATCGACGTTAGCGGCACCGATGTGCCCTTCGTGCCCAACAATGACGGCAGCGGCGGCGGCGGGGCCGGGGGCTCGGCTTTGCTGTTGGTAAACGCGGCCAACGGCAACCCCAATAGTACGGTGTTGCAAAATATCAAAGTGCTGGCCAACGGCGGCAAGGGTGGTAGCAACACGGGCGGGGGCTCGCCCCACGGCCCGGGTGGCGGCGGGGCCGGTGGCCTCATTTTCGCTTCCTCGACGCTGGCCAGCGGCACCGCTTCTAATCCATCTCCCAATGGGACCACTTTCGGCTTCGAAAGCTACGGCTCGGGCGTGGGGGCGGCCGACCAGGGCCAGAGCCAGACCGGCATCACCCGGGCCGACGTACCCAACCAGATTTCGGGCTGCCCGGCCGACGTAGTGACTACGCTCAGCTCCTCGGCCAGCCCGACCAAAACGGCTTCGCCCAGCACCAGCGTGACGTTCACGCTGACTTCGACGAATGCTGGCCCGGGCACGGCCCTCAACGTAGCGCCCACCCTGACGCTGGTGCCCAACCTGCCGGCGGCGGCTTTTACCAACTTGGGCGGCGGCAGCTACAACCCGGGTACGGGCGTCGTAACCTTCCCGGTAACGCCGCAGCTGACCAGCGGCAGCACCCTGGCTTACCCGGTCACCTTCACCATGCCGGGGCAGACGGTCATCGGTACCGGGGCCTCGACCTCGGATGGTGACCTGGACCCCCGCACGGCCAATAACGACGGTACCTCGCCCGACGAGCAGGTGCGTGTGGAGCCGATTTTTGACATCGCCGGCCGCATCTTCGACGACGTGAATTACGGTGGTGGCACGGGCCGCCCCTACGCCACGGCCGAAGCCTCGGCCCGCAACTCCGGGGTGGCCGTGGGCGTCGATGGCTCGGCCACGGGCAGCGCCGGTACTACCGTGGAGCTGTACGACAGCAGCGGCGCGCTGGCTGCCACCACTACCAGCGGCCCCGACGGTCTCTACGGCTTCTCGGGCATCGTGAGCAGCACCGGCACTAGCTACACGGTGCGGGTGATCGGTGCGACGGTGCAATCGGCCCGCCGACCCTCGGCCAGCGGCACCGTACCGGTGCAAACCTTTCGCACCACCAACGGCACCGACGACACCGAGCGCGTGGGCGGCGAGGCCCCCGAGCAGGTGGACGCCCCGGCCAACTCGGGTACGCAGTTGCTCAGCAGCCTCTTCGTGGCGGGTGCCAGCCAGCCGCAGTCGGTGGCGATGGTCACCTTCGGCAGCGTGGCGCAGGTAACGGGCGTAGACTTCGGCTTCAACTTTTCGACCATCGTGAACACCCGCGACGCGGGGCCGGGCTCGTTGCGGCAGTTCATCGCCAACGCCAATGCCCTACCCAACCTGACCCTGGCCCAGGAGGCCAGCAGCAACGGGGGCGCGGCCCCGGCCGTCGGCACCGAAACGAGCATCTTCCTGATTTCCGACGGGCAGGTGCACCAGGGCCTGCGCGCGGGGCTGGCCAACCAGCTTACCAGCAACGGGGTAGCCAGTATTGTGCTCAACCCGGCCCTCAGCGGGGGGCTGCCGGCCCTGACCGACGACCATACAACCATTACGGGCTACACCCAGACCCGCAACGTAGGCAACACCAACGCCGCGGCCGACCTGGGCAGCGGCAGTCCCAGCGGCGGCCTGGGCACTACGGGTGCTACCCTCGACAAGGTGACGAGCCCCGAGGTGCAGCTGACGGTGAACACGCCCGGCAGCGCCGGCTCAGAAGTGGGCCTGACGCTGAGCGGCGGTAGCCAGACGGTAACGGGGCTGGCCATCTACGGCTTTGGCCGCACGGCCGGCAGCCTCACCGGCGCCGACCTCTACGTGACGGGCAACGCCCTGACGGGCACCGTAATCAGCGGCAACGTGCTGGGGGCCCCGGCTACGAGCTGGAGCGACCCCGGCAGTGCGACCCGGAGTCCGGGCAGCGGCATCGTGCTGGCTAATTTCAGCAGCAGTACGGTGGGCGCGGTGGCGGCCACTATCAGCAACAACCTCATTGGCTACCACGGCGGCAGCGGCATTGAGAACCTGGCCAGCGGCTCGCCCACTACGTTGCTTATTCAGGATAATGAAATCCGGGGCAACGGCCTCGCCAACGGTACGGCCCCTGGCCTGCACCTGGGCGGCTACGGCAGCCTGATAACCGGCAACTTGCTAGTAGCCAACCAAGGCGCGGGCCTCGACCTGCAAGGAAGCGCTGGTACGGCCACCGTAACTAGTAATACTGTGAGCGGCAACGGTTTGGCCGGGGTAGCTACGGCGGGCCTCCGCCTCGATGGTACGGGCAACGTGGTAAGCCAGAACATCCTTAGGGGCAACGCCGGGGCCGGGGTACTGGGTATGAGCGGCGCGGCCGTCAACACCATTAGCCGCAACAGCATCTACGGGAATGGCACGTTGGGCATCGATCTGATGACGAGCAGTGACGACCCGCAGCGCGGTACCAGCACCTATGTCACGCGCAACGCCAGCGGCAAAACAGCCAGCTCGGGTAGTAACAGCCTGCAAAACTTCCCCATCCTGCGCCAGGCAGCCCTGCGAAGCGGTATCCTGTACGTGCAGGGCTGGGCTCCGGCCGGCAGTCGCGTCGAGCTGTTCCTGGCCGACCCGGCCGCCGCGGCCTTTGGGCAGGGGCGGACTTACCTGGCTACCCGTATCGAAGGAGCCACTAGCGCCGTGGGTAATTCGCTCACTGCCGGGCAGGACTTCAACACCGCTCTCGGTGGCTATACGGGAACCATCAACGGCCTCGACCAGGGTAGCGAGAGCAGTACCAACTGGTACGAGTTCCGCATCACGCTTTCGCAGCTGCCCAGCGCCGTGCAGGCCGCGCTGAATAGTACCAGCACCCCGGCCTACCTCACGGCTACCGCCAGCCGGGCCAGCGGGGCCAACTACGCTACTTCGGAGTTTTCGGGCAACGTGCCGGTGAAGCTCAACCAGCCCCTGCCCGTCGTGCTGGCCACCTTCTCGGCGCTGGCCACCGGCCGGGCCGCTCAGCTGACCTGGATCACGGCTGGCGAAGTCAACAGCGCCTATTTCGCGGTAGAGCGCAGCCTCGACGGCACCACCTACGCGGAGGTAAGCCGCGTAGCTGCCCAGGGCAATAAGCAAACGGCTACCGCCTACGCCTACCCCGACGCCAACGCGGCCAGCTTACTGCCCGCCGGCCAGCCGCTCTACTACCGCTTGCGCCTTATCGACCTCGACGGTAGCTACAGCTACTCGCTGGTGCGGACTGTAAGCTTTGGTCCACCTGCTCAGCTGGCCTTGTATCCCAACCCGGCTACGGCCGCCACCCTGCTCGACCTGGGGGCGCTGCCCGCCGGCGAAGCTTGCCAGGTACGCGTGTTCGACGCAGTGGGCCGGCTGGTATGGACGATCCCCGCCACCGGGGCCACGTCGCTGCCGCTGCCTGCTCAGCAGTGGGCCACTGGTATCTACCTGGTGCAGGTCAGCGCTAAGCATTTTACGCAGACACTCCGACTGGTGCGCGAATAGCAAGTAAGGACAGCCGCCGCCTGAGTGGGGGTGGGGAGGTGATCTTGCCGCAATGTCGGTAAGGCCACTTCTCCACCCCCACTTGCGTTATATGCCCTAGCGTGCGCAGAGTGCATCCGGACTCCTTCCTCACTGGCCCGGTACTGGCGCGAGTTTAGCGCAGCGTAACTCGTGCCTGGCCATGACGTGGAGGCTGCGCCTC
>JAAIGG010065687.1_pt1 | contig 17169 bp, 15 predicted proteins | sample 6487391 | NCBI WGS metagenome assembly JAAIGG01 (sample SAMN13974130, study PRJNA590717) | phyllosphere metagenome | biome: asymptomatic weeds; feature: pooled weeds collected from a community garden; material: weeds; isolation source: pooled asymptomatic leaves from various weed species from...
CAGGTTTAGGTGTATTACTTGCATGTTTTTTTTTCGGAAAAGGAGATTATTATAAATCAGCTGGAGGAGCTGCGATTATCGAGTTTTTAGGTGGAGTTCATGAGGTTTATTTTCCTTATGTTCTAATGAATCCAAAATTTTTATTATCTCTTATTTTAGGAAGTATGACCAATATTTTTATACTTATTTTTTTTCAAGGTGGTTTAATTGGAGCAGTTTCACCAGGATCTATTTTATCTATTTTAGCAATGACAAAAAAAAATTTTTATTATATTAATATTTTTTCTATTTTTTCTTCTTTTTTCGTTTCTTTTTTAAGTGCTATTATATTATTAAAATTAATTGATCATAAAAATAAAAAGTTTGTTGAGTCATCTGAAAAGATAATTGATGATAATTTATTAAATTATAAAAATGATAAATCAGATTATTTTTTTAAAGATATTAATACTATTGTAGTTGCTTGCGATGCTGGAATGGGATCAAGTGCAATAGGAGCAAGTATTCTTCGTGAAAAAATAAGAAAAAAAAATTTAATAGATATATCTATACATAATGTTTCTATTCATTGTATACCTAAAAACGCTGACATTGTAATAACACATAAAAATTTAACTTCTCGTGCTAAACAGCATGCTCCTAATGCTAAACATATATCTTTAGTTAGTTTTCTTGATAACATGTTTTATGATGCTTTAGTAAATAAATTAATTAAAAATAAAAATTTTTATAATAAAATATATACAACTAAAAAAAATGATTTTAATAAAAAAAATAAATCAGAAAAATTATTTCAATTGAGTCAAAAAAATATTATTCTTAATCAATTTGCTAATAATAAAGAAGAAGCCATTAAAATAGTCGGAAAACATTTAGTAGAACAAGGTTATGTTAAAAATGATTATATTGATGCAATGTTAGAGAGAGAAAAAATTACATCTACATGGTTAGGAGAGCATATCGCATTACCGCATGGTACTATAGAAGCAAAAGATAATATTTTAAAAACTGGAATAATTTTTTGTCAATTTCCCAACGGTGTACGTTTCGGAGATAACATTGATGATATAGCGTATCTTGTAATTGGGATTGCAGCTAAAAATAATGAACATGTTATGGTAGTTAGCAAGATTACAAATGCATTAGATAATCCAGATATTATTACTAAATTATCTAAAACAAAAAATATAAAAGAAGTTTTATTACATTTTAATGTTTAAAAATTTAATTAGGATTTTAGTATGAAAGTTTTACATTTTGGCGCTGGAAACATTGGTCGTGGTTTTATTGGGAAAACAATGTTACAGTCTGGTTTTGATCTTACTTTTACTGATATAAATCAAAATTTAATAGATGCATTAAATTACTATAAAAAATATAAAGTGAAGTTAGTAGGATATAATTATGAAAAAATTATTGATATAAATAATTTTCAAGCGGTTAATTTAAATAATCCTGAAATCTTAAACATAATATCTAATGTTAGTTTAATCACAACTGCAATTGGAGCAATTTCTCTTAATAAAATTGCGCTTATCTTAGCAAAAGGAATTATATTAAAAATTAAATTGAAATCTAAAACTCCATTAAATATTATTGCTTGTGAAAATAAAATTCAAGCTAGCTCTTATTTAAGAGATATTATTTTTAAAATCATTCCTATTAAATATCATGAATATCTAAATGAAAATATTGGTTTTGTTAACTGTAGTATTGATACTATTATACCATCAATATCTTCTTCTTTTGAAAAAAATACTCTATCTTTAATTGCAGAAAATTTTAAAGAATGGATTGTTGATAAAAAACAATTTAAAGGAACTATCCCTAAAATCATTGATATGACAATTAGCAATAATTTAAAATCTTTTATAGATAGAAAAATTTTAACATTAAATACAGGTCATGCTATAACAGCATATTTAGGTTGGATAAAAAACTATATAAATATATATGAAAGCATTAAAGATCAGGATATAAAAAATATTGTAAAAAATGCAATGCAAGAAAGCGGATTAACATTAATTAAAAAGTATAATTTTAATCAACAAAATCATTTTTCTTATATTGATAAAATTTTAACTCGTTTTCAAAACCCTTTTTTATTAGATAAAATTGAACGTATTGCTCGAAATCCACTGCAAAAACTAGCTAAAAATGAACGTTTAATAAAACCTTTATTATTAGCAAAAAAATATAATTTATCATATTTTAATTTAATAAAAGGTATTGCAGCAGCATTGTATTATAGAAATAAAAATGATTTAGAATCAATGAAAATTGATAATTTAATAAAAACATTAGGGATAAAAAAAACATTAAGTCAGATTTCTCATTTACAATTAGATAGCCAAGAAATAAATTTAATTATTTCCGAATATACGTCTATTAATGAAATTTTTTCTAAAAAATTATATAATTAATTTAAATATAATTTAACTATAAATAAATAAAAAATAATTGTTCATTTTTTACTAATTAGTATATCTAATAAAATTTCATTTAGAGAAAAAATTGAAAGATAAATTTCTGTAATTAAAGAAGTTTTATGAAAAGCATTGATGTAAAATCTGAAAATATTGAGATTAATATTGAAGAAAATGATTTTAAATCCATGGTTATTAAAGATAACTTCTATAAAATCAATAAAAAATGAATTATTACTTGCAATTTTCCCTCATAAAAATTTCTATTTTTCCCAATTTAACTATTATTAATACATTTAGATTTCGAATGAAGTATTATCAAGTATTAAAACGGTTTTAAGAGTTATATTGATTTCTTGTTATCAATATAATGATATGAAATATTATAGTAGAAAATTAATTTTATAATACTAATTTATCTTAAATTTTTAAATATCAAAAAATCATATTTTTTAAAAGTTTACAACATGACAACAAAAATAGCTTTACTTATTTTAATTTATATATCTTATTCGAAAAATAAAAATTTAATTATAAATTATAATAACACAAAAAGTTTTAATGATATAATACTTCAGTTAAATTAAGTATTTGATAATTTTGATGTTTCCTATTTAATAACAGTTAAAAAGTGATTATTAAGTTGTTTCAGTGGATTATATATCCTTCGCATTTTTTAAAATTTTTTAAAAATATTGAATATTGTTATATTAATAATCAATTTATTTTATAATATCGTAATAAATAATGCTATTTTTCAATGCTTATTATGAGATAATAGGTGTTAAAATTAATTATTTATTTATTTTATATATTTATATACCTTCTAGTAAAATAAATATTAATATTTACTCTATTGAAAATCAATTTATACTTAATAAATCTAATAAAATTTATATTTTTATATAAAATTTGGTTATAAATATTTCAAAAAATCAAATTCAGTCGTTTTCGTATAATTTTTTTAGAAAAAAGCTATATTTTATTAAATATTTTTATATTTTTTATTGTTAATAAATTAAAAAATATTTTTAGAAAAATAAAAAAATTATTTTAAAACTTTACTAATATTTATTCAAAAGAAAAAGAAAAAGATAAATCTTTTTATTCTTTGAGATTATTAATGATTATTAAAAATATTATGAATTAATTTATTATCTCAACGATTTTATATTTATTTTTGTATTTTTTGAAAAAAATACTGAACAAAATGAATAACAATATTATATTTAAATAACATATACTTAAATTTTATTATTTAACTTTCAATTTATTATTAGCTTTATGCAGTATAAAATTTTGTTTTATAAATCAATTAATACGTTTTAAATTTAGATTTTCTTTTATTTTATTTAAAAATATATTATTTTAAAAAACACCTTATATTCTATAAAAGAATATTGATTAATTAATATCAAATTTTTTCATTTACTTTTGTAATGATAAGATTAATATTAAAAAATTTTAAAATGATTTGATAGTCATATATTGATGTAAAAAATCTTAGAGTTATTCAGATAAGGTTCTATTATTAAAATAGAATATTTTTGTTTATTGATATTCAAATGACATCTTTCAAAATTATTATATAAAATAAATATTGATTAAATATTATGTACATTAAAAATATAAAAATTTTTCAATTTAAAAAACCAATTATTTTTTTTTTAATAGGCCCTACTGGTTGCGGTAAAAGCAGTATTGCTATATATCTTAGAAAATATTTACCAGTAGAAATAATTAGTGTAGATTCTGCTTTAATTTATCGTGATATGAACATTGGAACAGATAAACCAAGTTATTTAGATTTAAAAATGCATCCACATCGTTTATTAAATATTAAAGATCCTAGTGAAGTTTATTCAGCAGCTGAATTTAGAACAGACGCGTATAAAGAGATTATAAATATTTTAAAATTAGGAAAAATACCGTTATTAGTTGGAGGTACAATGTTTTATTATCATGTATTATTATATGGTTTATCTAATTTACCTCCTTCAAATGTTGAAATTAGAAAATATTTACTAGATAAAGCAAAATTTAATAAATATTTTTTGCATGATAAATTAAATTTAATAGATCCTATATCCGCTAATAATATTCATAAAAATGATTTTCAACGATTATTAAGAGCATTAGAAGTATTTTATATTTCTGGAAAAACGTTAACATCTTTAAAAAATGATTCATTTAATAAATTACCGTTTAATATAGTTCAATTCGCTATTTTACCTAAGAGTAAAGCATGGTTATATGAAAAAATTGAATTACGTCTAAAAAGAATGTTAATGTTAGGTTTTCAAAAAGAAGTAGAAAATTTATTTTTTAGAGGTGATTTAAATAAACAATTACCATCTATACGATGTATAGGGTATAGACAGATGTGGGAATATCTTGAATATCAAATTAATTATGAAGAAATGATTTCAAGAATTATTTTTGCAACAAGAAAATTAGCTAAGCATCAATTAACATGGTTAAAAAAATGGAAAAATATTCATTTTTTAATCAGTTCTACTCCAGATATTGTTTTTCAAGAAATATCAGGTATTCTTAAAAAAAAATATAAATTTGATATTTAATGTTAAAAATATATAAAATATTATATTTTTTTAGAATATGAAATTTATTTTTTTTGTATTATCAAAGAATTTTATGTTAATTAATTTTTAGAAAATTCTAAAAAAATACAGTTTTCATATCTTTAAATATAAGATATATTATTTTGAATTTGTTAAAAGTATATGATATAGCATTAAAACTAATTAATGAGGCATAAAATGGCCTGGAATAAACCAAATAATAATGAACCAGAACTAGATCCCTGGGGAAAGAAAAATGGTTCAGAAAAAGATTATTCTGAAAAAAAAGAACAAAAAAGAAGTAATGAAAAAAAAAATTTAATAAATTTTAAAAAATATTTACAAAATATTAATAATATAATTAATACAGCTAATTCTTCAAATTCATTAAATAAAAAAATTAATCCTTTTCTAATTTTAATTTTTATAGCTTTTATAGTCTGGTGTGCTAGTGGTTTTTATACTATTAAAGAAGCTGAACGAGGAGTAGTCACTCATTTTGGAAAATTTAGTCATTTAGTTGAACCTGGATTAAATTGGAGACCAGTTTTTATTAATAATGTACAAGCTGTTAATGTTGAAACAGTTCGTGAACTAGCAACTTCAGGTGTAATGTTAACTTCTGATGAAAATGTAGTACGTGTAGAAATGAATGTACAATATAAAATTACTAATCCCTCTAGTTATCTTTTTTCTGTTGCATATCCAGATGATAGTTTAAGACAAGCAACCGATAGTGCTCTACGTGGAGTTATTGGACGCTCTACTATGGATCGCATTTTAACTGAGGGACGTACTTTAGTAAGACATGACACTCAAAAAGAAATCGAAGAAACAATTAAACCATATAATATGGGTATCACTATATTAGATGTTAATTTCCAAACAGCTAGACCTCCTGAAGAAGTAAAAGCCGCTTTTGATGATGCAATTGCTGCTCGTGAAAATCGAGAACAATATGTACGTGAAGCTGAAGCATATGCAAATGAAGTTCAACCTAAAGCCAAGGGAAAAGCTCAACGTATTTTAGAGGAAGCTAGAGCATATTCTTCTCGTATAATTTTAGAGGCTCAAGGAGAAGTTATAAGATTTTTAAAAATCTTACCAGAATATAAAAAAGCAAAAGAAATTACCCTTAAAAGAATTTATATAGAATCTATGGAAAGATTATTAAGTCGTACTAAAAAAATTTTTATTGATAAAAATAGCAATTCAACATTGTTTTTATCTTTAAATAGTTTTATCAATGATATAAAAAAAAATAATAAATTATTTTTAAATTCAACTAAATCAATAAAAAATAAATCTAATTTTTCAAAAAAAGATCGAGAGATTAATTATGTATCTTCATTATCTCCTAATAATTTTTTCAAACAACGACGTATAAATTCAATACGAAATGATATTAAAAATATAGAGAGAGAATGAATATATGAATAAACTATTAATTTGTTTTTCAAGTATTTTACTTTTTTTGCTTTCTTCTTCATTATTTATTGTTAAAGAAGGAGAACGTGGAATTGTATTACAATTTGGAAAAGTTTTAAGAAATAAAGATCAAAAAACATTAGTTTATGATCCTGGATTGCATTTTAAAATTCCATTTTTAGAAAGTGTAAAAATGTTAGATGCTCGTATTCATACCATGGATAATCAAGCTGACCGTTTTGTTACAAAAGAAAAGAAAGATCTTATTGTAGATTCTTATATAAAATGGCGTATTAGTGATTTTAGTCGTTATTATTTAGCTACTGGAAACGGAGATATTTTTCAAGCTGAAGTTTTATTAAAAAGAAAATTTAGTGATCGATTACGTTCTGAAATAGGATGTTTAAACGTAAAAGAAATTGTAACTGATTCTAGAGGTAGATTGACAACAGATGTACTTCAGTCTTTAAATAAAGGAACGGTAAATTTAACAAATTCATCTAAAATGAATGTTAATAGCATGAATGCTTTAGGTATTGAGGTTGTAGATGTTCGTATTAAACAAATTAATTTGCCTACTGAAGTTTCTGAAGCTATATATAATAGAATGAGAGCAGAACGAGAAGCTGTTGCTAGAAGTCAACGTTCTCAAGGGCAAGAAAAAGCAGAAAAATTACGAGCAATGGCTGACTATAAAGTTTCAATGATATTAGCAAAAGCAAAGAAAGAAGCCTTAATATTAAAAGGTCAAGGAGAAGCTAAAGTTGCAAAATTATTTTCAGATAATTTGAAAAAAGATTCTTCTTTTTATTTATTTGTTCGAAGTTTACATGCTTATGAAAATAGTTTTAAAAATAATAATAATCTTATTTTAATTAGTTCTGATAATAAATTTTTTCAATATATGAACCAAATTATTTCAAATCAAAAATAAAAAATAGGTATTTTAAAGAAATGAAACAAAATATTGTAATATTAGGTACTCAATGGGGTGATGAAGGTAAAGGAAAAATAGTTGATTATTTATCTAAATATAGTTCTTATGTAGTTAGATTTCATGGAGGACACAATGCTGGTCATACATTAGTAGTTGATCAAAAAAAAATTGTTCTTCATTTAATCCCATCAGGTTTATTACATCCAAATGTTATTGGTATAATTTCAAATGGAGTTGTAGTTTCTATTTCTGAGTTAGTTAAAGAAATAGAAATGTTAAAAAAAAATAATTTTTTTATTCACCAACGTCTTTTTATTTCCGATTCTGCTTCTTTGATTTTACCATTTCATATTGCTATGGATATAGCACGTGAAAAAACATTAGGAATTAATGCTATTGGCACAACAGGACGAGGTATTGGGCCAGCTTATGAAGATAAAATTGCTCGACGTTCTTTACGTGTTGGGGATTTAAAGAATGAAAAAAAATTATCTTTAAAATTAGAAAAAATAGTTAATTATTATAATGCTCAATTAGTTTCTATTTATAAAGATAAATCATTTGATTATAAAGTGATTTTAAAAGATTTATTAAAATTTAAAAATATAATCAATGATATGATAACAGATACTAACATAATATTATATGAAGCAATTAAAAATAAAAAAATGATTATTTTTGAAGGAGCACAAGGTAGTCTTCTAGATATTGATCATGGCACATATCCTTATGTTACTTCTTCTAATAGTACTGTAGGTGGAGTTATTACTGGAACAGGAGTTGGCCCAAAAAGTTTAGACTATATTTTAGGAGTAACAAAAGCTTATTCTACACGAGTAGGTAATGGTCCTTTTCCTACTGAGCTTTTTGATGAAACAGATAGTTATCTTTCTAAAGAAGGTAATGAATTTGGATCTACTACAGGTCGAAAAAGACGTACGGGATGGTTAGATGGTGTAGCTTTACGTTATTCAGTGCAATTGAACTCTTTATCTGCATTATGTATAACAAAGTTAGATGTTTTAGATAATTTAAAAGAAATAAAAATTTGTATAGCTTATCAAAATATAAATACATTAGAATTTCATACTAGTTTATCTTGTAATAATTTAGAAAATATGAAACCAGTATATGAAGTATATCCAGGTTGGATGAAAAAAACTTCAGGTATCAAAAAAATAGAAGATTTACCCAAAGCTGCAAAGAATTACATAAAATGTATTGAAAAAATTGCAGGAATTCCAGTTGATATGATTTCTACAGGTCCAGATCGTAATGATACTATTTTAGTAAGAAATCTTTTTTTATAATTCTATGTTTAAAAATAAATTTTAATATGAAAATATTTAAAATATTTTAATTAAACTATGTAACTGGAGAAGTAAATATGGTAGTAGATACCTACCAAAAACATAATCATAAAAAATATACAAATCCTATTCCTAGTAGAGAATGTATTTTGTCTTTTTTAAGAACAGATAAAGATTTAATAAATTTAAAAAAAATAGAAAAAAAATTTAGCATTGACAACCAAGAATCGAAAAAAGCATTACGTCGTAGATTAAGAGCAATGGAACGAGATAAGCAAATTATATATACATATAATTGTTGTTACGTTGTTTTAGAAAATATTAATATAGTTATAGGAAAAGTAATAGGTCATAGAGATGGATATGGTTTTCTTAGAAGTGAAACATTAAAAGAAGATCTTTGGCTTTCTGCTGAGCAAATGAAATTATGTATTCATGGTGATATTATTTTAGCACATGTTATAAAATCTGAAAAAAAAGGAAGAAGCTTAGCAAAAGTATTAAAAATATTAAAACCAAATAATGTTTTAATTGTAGGTCGTTATTACATTGAAAAAAAGATAAAATTTGTTGTTCCAAATGATAATAGATTTAATTTTAAAATATTTGTTTTTTCATCAACTTTAACAAAAAAACTTTCTATAGGATCTGTTGTTGTTGTTAAATTAAATAAAAAATTTTTAAATAAAAAAAATAAAATTGAGGGAATTATAGTAGAAGTTCTTGGCGGAAAAGAAATGCAAACTACTCTTGCTACAGATATTGCTATACGAACTCATTCTATTCCCTATATATGGTCTAAAGAAGTTAAAAATCAATTATATCAAATAAATGATAAATTCGATCAAAAAGAATTTAAAAATCGTGTAGATTTAAGACATCTTCCATTTTTTACTATTGACGAAAAAGATGCTTGTGATTTTGATGATGCTATTTTTTGTAAAAAAAAAAATAGTGGAGAAGAAGGTTGGAATTTATGGGTTGCTATTTCAGATGTTAGTTATTATGTTAAACCTGGAACCCCTATAGATCAAGAGGCTTTAAAAAGAGGAAATTCTGTATATTTCCCTTCATTAGTTGTTCCTATGTTGCCAGAAAAGATATCTACAGATTTATGTTCTTTAAACCCTTATTCGGAACGTTTATGCTTGATATGTGAAATGAGTTTGTCAGAAGAAGGGGAATTAATTAAATATAAACATTATGAAGCGGTAATATCTTCTCAAGGACGTTTTACATATGACGAAATATTTAAAATTTGGAATGGTGATATTAAACTTTGTTTAAAATATAATAAATTATTGAAACAAATTAAAAATTTGTTTTTTTTACAAAAAACATTAAAAAAACATGATGTTTCTAAAAAAGGTGTGTATTTTGATAATATTGAAACTAAATTTGTTTTAGATTCTAATTTTAAAATTAAAAAAATTTATCAACATATTAGAAACGATGCACATAAATTTATTGAATCATGTATGATATTAGCTAATATAGCTTCAGCTAAATTTATAAAAAAATATCAATATCCAATTTTATTTCGAAATCATGATCGTCCTGATCAAGATAGTATTATAAATTGCCGAATTATTTTAAATGAGTTGGGATTATCATTGTCTGGCGGTGAAGTGCCAGAATCTATTCATTATTCTGATTTATTAAAAAGTATTAAAAATCGTTCAGATTACGAGATGATTCAAACTATCTTATTAAGATCTATGAAACAAGCGGTATATTCTCCAGAAAACCGAGGGCATTTTGGTTTATCTTTATCTAGTTATGTACATTTTACTTCTCCAATTAGAAGGTATCCTGATCTTATTTTACATAGAGCAATTAAAAAAGTATTATCTAAAATAGATAAAAATAAAAAAAATTTAAAAAAAAATAACTTTTTTAAGTCTAATTTATATGATATGAATATAAAAAAAATTGGTATACATTGTTCTATGACTGAAAGACGTGCAGACGAAGCTAATAGAGATGTTATGGATTGGTTGAAGTGTGATTTTATGGAAAAAAAAATTGGAAATATATTTACTGGAGTGGTTTCAAATGTTACTTCTTTTGGTTTTTTCGTTCGTTTAAATAAATATTTGATTGATGGATTAGTTCGTTTAGAAAATTTAAGTGATGATTATTATTATTTTGATTCCATTGGACTAAAATTTATTGGAAAATCGACTAAAAATACTTTTCGTCTTGGTGATACTTTAAAAGTAAAAGTAGTTTCTGTTAATTTACACCAAAAAAAAATAGAATTATCTTTATGTCTTTAATAAATTTAATTTTTAAAAATTTTATTTTTTATATTTTTTATCAGATCAAATTTAATTGATTTTTTCATTAAATTAAAATACCATGTATTTAAAATAGCTATCATTTTATATAATAGTTCCTTATTTCCTTGAAATAGCTATTATTTTTATAATTTTATAATCTAGGAAATTAAAAAACCCAAAAGGAGCGTTTTGTGCGTCATTACGAAATAGTTTTTATAGTGCATCCTGACTATAGCGATAAAATTAGTACAATAATTGAAAAATATAAAAAAATAGTTCTTGATAATTCAGGAATTATACATCGTTTAGAAGATTGGGGCAGAAGACAATTATCATATCCTATTAATAAATTGAATAAAGCACATTATGTTCTTATGAATATAGAAACTTATCCTAAAGTTATTAATTTATTGGAAACAGATTTTCGTTTTAATATTGCTATTATTAGAAATATGATTATATCAGTTAAAAAAGCAATTAATGAAGCATCTCCTATAATTAAGCTAAAAGAAGAAAAAAAAGAAAAAAAATAATTATTAATTAATTTATTTTTATTTAAATACTTTTTATAAAAATTTTTAAAAATATATATAAATTTAAAAATTATTTTGTTTTTAATTTTAAAGGATGTTTTATATGGCCCGTTATTTTCGTCGTCGAAAGTTTTGTCGTTTTACAGCAGAAGGTATTCAAGAAATAGATTATAAAGATATTTCTATGTTAAAAAATTATATTACAGAAAATGGTAAAATTGTTCCAAGTCGTATTACTGGAACAAGAGCTAAATATCAACGTCAATTATCAAGAGCTATTAAAAAAGCAAGATATCTTGCTTTGATTCCTTATACCGACCAACATCGTTAATATAAAATTAATGATTATATTTTTAAATTTAAAAGAGAATAATAAATAATGGAAGTAATTCTTTTATTAAAAGTTAAAAACCTAGGTGATTCTGGAAAAATCGTGAAAGTTAAATCAGGTTATGCTAGAAATTATTTAATTCCTCAAGGAAAAGCTATTTTAGCTGATAAAAAAAATATTCAATCTTTTGAAGATCAAAAAATTAAATTAAAAGAAAAAAATATTAATGAGTTACTACTTGCTAAATCTCGTGCTGATAAAATAAAGCAAATCAAATCTATCACAATTCCTTCAAAAGTTGGAAAAGAAAATAAAATATTTGGTTCTGTAGGTGTAAGAGATATTGTTAAAGAAATATTTCAATTAGGTATAAAAATTAATAAAAAAGAAATAAAATTACCAAATGGAGTATTGCGTCATGTAGGAGAGCATCAAGTAATTTTTCAACCGCATAGCGAAGTATATGAACATTTGATAGTTAATATAATTGCTAAAAAATAATTTATTTTAAAATGGTGTTAGATGTTTAAAGAGATTTGTAAAATCACTCGTAATGCCGGGGCTGCTATTATGAAAGTTTATAATTCTAGTGGTGCATTACTAGATATTTCTTATAAACTTGATAAAAGTCCTGTAACTAATGCAGATAAAATTGCTAATAAAATTATTAAAAGTGGATTAACTACTATTTCGCCAAATATTCCAATTTTATCTGAAGAAGATTTTGATGATATTAAATATAATAAAAATTGGAATACTTATTGGTTAATTGATCCGCTAGATGGAACAAAAGAATTTTTAAAAAAAAATGGTGAATTTACAGTTAATATTAGTTTAATTGAATATGGAATACCTATATTAGGTGTTGTATATGCTCCTTTTTTTAATACTTTATATTACGCTTATAAAAAACAAGCTTATAAAATAAATTCAGAAGGATATAAAGAAAGCATCTCTGTAATGCGATCTAATATACCAAAATTTATTATTAGTCGTTCGCATCCAAATAAAAAACTACATGATTTTTTGAAGAAAACCGAAAAGTATACAATAAAAAAATTAGGTTCATCTTTAAAGTTTTGTTATGTAGCAGAAGGAAAAGCGCAGGTTTACGCAAGATTTGGAAAAACATATATCTGGGATACTGCAGCAGGACATGCTATTGTTGCAGCTGCAGGGGGAAAAGTAATTTCATATAATGAAAGAAAAAGCTTAAATTATTCCTTGATTTCTAGAGTATCGTTAATTAATCCAGATTTTTTAGTTTTATCGTAATTTTAAAATATATTTTAATAACACGTTAATAAAATATGAATACAAATCAAATTCAAATTAAATTTTTAAATACTAAAGAAGTTAAAAGTAACGATAGTTTTTTACCTGAATATGCTACTTCTGGATCTTCTGCACTAGATCTTAAAGCATGTATAAGTAAAAAAATAATTTTACCTGCAAAAGAAGTTGTTTTAGTTCCAACTGGAATTTCAATATATATTGAAAACCCTTATATTACTGCTTTAATTTTACCCCGATCTGGATTAGGTCATAAAGATGGTATTGTTTTAGGGAATTTAGTAGGTTTAATTGATTCAGATTATCAAGGTGAATTAATGATTTCACTATGGAACAGGAGTGTAAAAGATTTTTTTATTTATCCTAATAATAGAATTGCACAAATAGTATTTGTTCCAATTATTCGCCCAAAATTTTCTATAGTCAAAAAATTTAAGAAAACTGCTCGTTTTAAAAGCGGATTTGGTCATTCTGGAATATAAATATAAGATTTTTAAAAAGTTCCATGTTCTGCATGATATTCTATTAATTTAGAAGCATATTTTTTTAATTTTTCTTTTTTTGAAAGATAAATAATCAAATCGTTTATTGTAATAATAGAGTTGATTTTATGAGTTTTTTGTTTTTTTAGATAATTAACCTTGTGTAAGTTACTCTCTCTTTTTTCTTTTCGATCAAGCAAAACAAAAATTGAAGATATTTTAGAATTTTCTTTTTCAATTATTTTAATTGAATGGTTTATTGACATTCCTGAAGTTATTACATCATCTAAAATAATAATTTTTTTATTTTTTATATTTCCACCTATCAGTTCTCCTTTTTCTCCATATTTTTTTTCTTCTTTTCTATTAAAAGAATATGGAATATCTAAATTATATTGATTTTTTAACGCTATAGAAGTAGAAACTACAATAGGAATACCTTTATAAGCAGGTCCAAATAATACATCAAATTTAATATTTAAATCCATTATTGCGCGTGCGTAAAACAATCCAATTTTAGCAGTATCTTTACCTGTTGATAATAATCCTGAATTAAAAAAATAAGGACTAGTTCGTCCTGATTTTAGTATAAATGTTCCAAAATTTAAGACTTTTTTTTTAAAAGAAACTCAATAAATTCTTTTTTCCATTCCATCAATTTGAATCCTAATTAATGATGAAAAATTTAGTTAATGTTATTTTTTAATATTTAAAAATATTTTATATTTTAGTTTATTAGTTTTTATGGCCCTTGCTGGATTTGAACCAGCGACCAAGCGATTATGAGTCGCCTGCTCTAACCACTGAGCTAAAGGGCCTTAATATTTTTATACCTTTTACTATAAATGAATTTCTTATAATAATCTAGACTTCTTTTAAAAAATTTATAGTTAATTTTTAATTTTATATATATATTTGACAGATATGTAAATTTTTGATATAAATATTGATATTCCTCTGTAGTTCAGTTGGTAGAACGGCGGACTGTTAATCCGTATGTCACTGGTTCGAGCCCAGTCAGGGGAGAAAAATTTAATGTAAATTTATAATATTTTAATTTATATTATAATTATCAATTTTACCTGTATATTCATTTTATCGTAAAATTATTTTTTAATTTCCTCTCAATTTATATCTGATATAATATATTTTTTTAAATTATTAATAAAATTCTTATTTTGATTGTTTTTTAATATCAGGTATTTCTTTTATTTTTCTTTTAAATTTATTTATAAATTTTATATGTATAAATATTTTTATATAAATAGTATTTAGAATATTTATAACAATTTCTTTTAATTTATTAAAAGAAATTCTTTTATAAATTTAGTTATTTAAATTATTAAGATTATGTAATGAACAAACATAAAAAAATTCTTTATCAAAAAAATTTATTTACTTTATTATTTTATGATTATGAAACTTTTGGAACACATACATCATTAGACAAACCTGCTCAATTTGCATCTATTAGAACAGATGAAAATTTAACAATTATTGAAGAACCAAAATGTTTTTATTGCTTTCCATCTGATGATTATTTGCCAGAACCTTATTCTATTTTAACAACTAAAATTACTCCACAGTATACATTTAAACATGGAACTAATGAATATGAATTTTCCAGGAAAATATATAATATTTTAATTAAACCTAATACTTGTATAGTAGGTTATAATAATATTGCTTTTGATGATGAAATTACAAGAAATATATTTTATCGTAATTTTTTAGATCCATATGAATGGAGTTGGAAGAATAATAATTCTCGTTGGGATTTATTAAATATTATGAGAGTATGTTATCTTTTAAGACCTCATGGTATTAAATGGCCTAAAAATAATCTTGGTTTTCCTATTTTTAAACTATCTGAGTTAACTCAAGAAAATAATATATTACATTATAATGCGCATGATGCAATTTCTGATGTTTATGCTACTATTGAGCTCGCAAAACTTATAAGAAAAAAACAACCAAAATTATTTAACTTTTTTTTTAAATATCGAAAAAAAAATGAATTATATAAATTAATTAATATAAATAGTTTTCAACCTATTCTTTATATTTCTAGTTATTTTACTGTTATACGTAATAATATGAGTTTTATATTACCTCTATTCTGGGATGAAAATAATAGCAATCTATTAATTGCAATAGATTTGTTTAAAGATATTAAAAAATTAATTGAATTTTTTAAAAAAAATCATTATCAAAATGTAAATAGTAAAAATTTATTTGATTTAGGAATAGTATTGATATATTTTAACCGTTGTCCTATATTAGTTCCTATTCAATTTATCCGAACAGAAGACGCTGAAAGATTAAAATTAAAAGATTTTTACATAGATGAGAAAATAAATTTAATTAAATTAAATTATTTTATAATAAATCATATAAAATTTTTCCTTTCTAAAATAAATATCTTTCAAGAAATTTCAAATGTAGATTTAAAAATTTATCATGGTTTTTTTAACTTACAAGATAAACAATTAATAAAAAAAATTAGTAATACCAATCCGATACATTTAAAAAATATTACATTAGGTTTTAAAGATATACGTTTAAAAGAACTTTTTTTTCGATATAAAGCTCGAAATTTTATATTCATATTAAATACTAATGAAAAAAAAATTTGGTTTGATCATTGTTTTAAAGTTTTTAATCGATTAGTTTTGAAGGAATATGTAAATAAGATTGAAAATCTTTTAGAAAAATTTTCTTATGATATAGAAAAAGTAAATTTGTTAAATAAACTATTAAAATATATTTTTGAAAAATATAAAACTTTGTTTTATCAAAAAATTAATCTAAATTAATTTTTTCAATACGGTTAAATTTATATTTTTTTAATACCCATAATAAATTATTAAGTTCTTTATTATATTGTGAATATAAAAAAATATTTTCTTTTATATTTTGTTTTGTTTTATTTTTTATAAAATATTGTTTAACTATTTCAGTTACACTTTCATGAGTATCTAAAAAATTAATTGGTTTATAAAAAATATTTTGAATTTCATTTTTTAAAAATAAAAAATGAGTACAACCAAGATAAATCGTATCAGGTTGTACTGAAAGTGTAATCCAAGAATTAAAAATTTTTTTTAACTCTAAATTAGAAATTGATAATTTTCGAATTTTTTTTTCAGCAATTTTTGCGAGTTTATTTGTTGCTATTATTTTTATATTTTTACGATGAATATGTTTGTATATAATTTTTTTAATATATATACTTTGTATTGTTGCTTTAGTTGCAATAAAACCAATCTTATTGTTTTTTGTTATTTTAATTGCTTTATCTAACGAAGGTAAAACTCCAATAATAGGAATATTAAAAGTTTTTTTTAATATAGATAAAGATATTGTACTTGCGGTATTACAAGCAACAACAACTAATTTGATTGGATAGATTGTTTTAATTGTATTAATTATTTTAATACTTCTTTCTATAATAAAAGATTCTTTTTTTTCTCCATAAGGAAACCCTTCATTATCTAATAAATATATATAATTTATATTAGGAAGATTTTTTTTAATATTTTCTAATATAGAAATCCCTCCTATA
>JAAIGG010130462.1_pt1 | contig 17114 bp, 13 predicted proteins | sample 6487391 | NCBI WGS metagenome assembly JAAIGG01 (sample SAMN13974130, study PRJNA590717) | phyllosphere metagenome | biome: asymptomatic weeds; feature: pooled weeds collected from a community garden; material: weeds; isolation source: pooled asymptomatic leaves from various weed species from...
CTGGTGCTGCTCATCATCTTCATGGTGGCGGCCCCGCTCTCGACCGTGGATGTCCCGGTCGACCTGCCGGTTTCCTCGGCGCCTCAGCAGCCGCGCCCCGAGAAGCCGATCTTCGTTAGCGTGAAGTCCGATCTCGGCATCTCCCTGGGTGAGGACACCGTGTCCCGCCCGGCCCTCGGGGCCGCCCTCGACGCCGCGACCAAGGGCAACAAGGACGAGCGCATCTTCCTGCGCGCGGACAAGGGAGTGCCCTACGGTGAACTGATGCAGGTGATGAACCTGCTGCGTTCGGCCGGCTACCTCAAGGTCGGCCTCGTCGGTCTCGAAGACACTTCGGGGGAAGCCCGGCCATGATCCACCCGCCGCCCGAAGCCTTCGTCCGGGCTACCGAACTGCACCGCGCGCAGGTGAAGCGCCGCGAGACGTCTTCGGCGGTCCAGATCCTGGGTTGGATGGCGGCGGCTCTCCTGACGCTCGGCCTGCATATCGGCCTGTATCTCGCCCTGACCCGGCAAGAGGCGCCTCCGCCAGCCCCGATCGAATTGCCAGCGGCGGTTATGATCGACATGTCGCCCGAGCCCACCGTGGCGAAGTCGACGACGGACAACGCGAGCAACGAACCGGAGGCCCCGAACTCTCAGCAGGCCGAGCCCGAGCCGGTCGAGGAGCCGCCGCCGCCCGACCTGGAGCCTGTGGTCGAGGCACCGCCGCCGCCGCCCGAGATCAAGCCGATGGCCGTGCTTCCGCCCAAGCAGGTGAAGAAGCCGGAGCCGAAGCCGCCTGAGAAGAAGGTGGAAAAGAAGTCGATCGAGAAGAAGCCAGAAAAGCCCGTCCAGAAGAAGGACAAACCGAGTGCCGCCTCCCGCAGCGGAGGGGGACCGAAGTCGGACCAGCAGAACGCCAATCGCACCGCGGCGTCCTCTGCCGGCTCGGCGATCAGTCAGGCATCGCGGGCGACGTGGCAGAACGAGATGCGGGCTCGGATCGTGCGCATGAAGCGCTACCCGTCCAACGCCTTCGGAGCGGTCGGGGTCGCGGTGGTCAATGTCACCTTCGCCGGGAACGGCAGTGTGACGAGCGCCCATCTCGCCCGCTCGTCCGGCAACGCGGCGCTCGATGCCGAGGCCGTGGCGGTAATCTACCGGGCGGCTCCTTACCCACCGCCGCCCGGCAATCAGCCGATCGTCCAAGCGATCCCACTCAACTTCAACCGCCGCTGATCACGGCACCGTGTCCCGGTCCCGGCTCGGGACACGGTCCCTCCAGGCAGCCTCGAGAAATCGACAGCGATGCTCCCGAATTCGCCCTCCGCATCGAGCGGATACGTCATGGCCGCAGGTGTGCCCGCGTCCGCCTTCCGGCTCGAGAACGGGATGCAGGTCGTTGTCATGCCGGACCATCGCACGCCCGTCGTCACCCACATGGTCTGGTACCGTAACGGTTCCGCCGACGACCCGCCGGGCAAGTCCGGCGTCGCCCACTTCCTCGAACACCTGATGTTCAAGGGCACGGAGATGCACCCGGCCGGAGCGTTCAGCGCCCTTCTCTCCTCCGTGGGAGGAGAGGAAAACGCGTTCACCGGCTGGGACTTCACCGGCTATCACCAGCGTGTGCCCAAGGCACATTTGCGCCTCTGCATGGCTCACGAGGCCGACCGGATGCGCAACCTGCGCCTTGAGGAGGCCGTGGTGGCAACCGAGCGCGACGTCATCCTGGAGGAGCGCGGGATGGTCGCCGATTCCAAGCCGAGCGGGCTCCTCGGCGAAGCGGTGGCGAGCGCGGCGAGCCCTGCCCACCCCGCGGGACGACCGATCATCGGCTGGCGTCACGAGATCGAGGGCCTGACCCGCGCCGACGCGCTCGCCTATTACCGGCGGTTCTACACGCCCGAGAACGCCCTCCTTCTCGTCGCGGGGGATGTCGATCCCAAAGCGGTGCTGGACCTCGCCACCGCGATCTACGGCCCCATTCCCACCTCGGACGCCTGGTGCGAGCGGCGCCACCCGCAGGATCCGCTGAACCGCACACACCGGCAGGTGACCCTGGCCGACATCAACGTGAGCGAGCCGCAACTGACGCGGCTGCACATGGTGCCCTCGCCCCGCACGGGGGCGCCCGGCGAGTCGGAGGCCCTCGAATTGCTGGCCCACCTGCTCGGCGGCGACGACACCTCGGTGCTGCATACGCGGCTCGTAGTGGAGGAGCGCCGCGCGACCGGCATTCGGGCCTCCTACTGGAGCGCCTACTTCGCCGACCGCTCGCGCTTCTACATCCACGGTCTTCCCGTGCCCGGCGTAAGCCCCGGGGAGCTCGACAGCTCGGTCGATGCGGTCCTCGCTGATCTGCGCGAGACCGGCTTCGAGGCACAGGCGATCACGCGCGCCAAAACGCAGCTCATCGCCAGCGCACTCTACGCGCGCGACAGCCAAGTCAGTCTCGCCAACTGGTATGGCATGGCCCTGTGTTGCGGTCTCAGCCTCGAGCATCTTGCGACCTGGCAGGCCCGCATCGAGGCGGTCACGCCCGTGGATCTGGCCCGAGTCCTGGCCCTCCTGGAGCGAGAGGGCGGCGTCTCCGGTCATCTCGTCCGTCCCAAGGCAGCGTGAGCGCGGGAGACGCCTCGACCATGACGATGCACATCACCCCGCCTGCCGCCACGCTCGCCGGCCGGGTGCAGCGCCTGCACAGCCCCAGCGGGATCGAGGCTTGGCTGATCGAGGATCATACGCTGCCGATCCTGTCGATGCAGTTCGGCTTCCGCGGCGGCCCCGTCCTCGACCCGCCAGACAGGGCCGGCACCGCACAGATGCTGTCGAGCCTCCTCACCGAAGGGGCCGGCCCCCTCGAGGGCGGCGCTTTCCGGCGAGCACTCGGCGACCGGGCGATCCAGCTGGCCTTCTCGATCTGGAGCGACAGCCTCCGGGGCGAACTCAAGACGCTCGCGCGCGAGACGGACCGGGCCCTGGAGCTACTCGCCCTCGCCCTGCAGGCACCCCGCTTCGCACCGGACGACATCGCCCGCGTCCGGGCGGCCCAGGAATCCGAAATTCGGGCGGGCCTGACCCGGCCGGACACCGTGGCAAACAGAGCGTTCGTCGCCTGCGGCTTCGGGGGGCATCCCTACGGACGGCCCGCCAGCGGAGATCTCGCCAGCCTCGAACGGATCACCCGCGAGGATATCGCCCATCTCCACCGGCGCTTGCTGAGCCGCGGCAATCTCCGAATCGGGGTCGTCGGTGCGATCGGCGCGGATGCGTTGGCTGCCGCCCTCGACCGTGCCTTCGCCGCGCTGCCACCCGAGGCCGTCGCACCGACCCCGGCCACCACCCTCGGCGCGCTCGGAGAGCGGCAGGTGACCCGGCTCGATCTGCCGCAGACTGCGATCCGGTTCGGGCGGCCCGGGATCGCCCGCAACGACCCCGATTTTGCTGCCGCCCTGGTCGTGAACCAGGGCCTCGGCGGCGGCGGCAGCCTGTCCGCCCGGCTGTTTCGCGAGGTCCGGGAGAAGCGGGGCCTGTGCTACTCGATCTGGACGAAGCTCCAGCTCGCGGAAGGCGCCTGCACCCTGGTCGGCGCGACCACGACACGGAATGACCGCACGGCCGAGGCGCTCGGCGTGATCGAGGCGGAGATCCTCCGGCTCGCCCGGGATGGCCTCGCGCCGGACGAACTCGATCAGGCCCGGGGATATCTGCTCGGCTCCTTTCATCTTCGCCTCGACACCTCCGCAGCCATCGCGGCCCTTCTGCTCGGATTGCAACTCGATGGGCGCGAGCCGGACTGGCTCGATGAGCGCAACCGGCAGATCGCGGCGGTGACCCCGGCCGACGGAGCGCGCGCAGCCGAGCGCCTTCTCGGTGACGGCCGACTGCTCGTCGCGGCGGCCGGCGATCCGGTCGGACTGTGACGGCAAGGGGCCGGCAAACGGACAACAGGGCGGTCGAGGCCAGCAAGGTGGGAGATCGGTAGATGAAGCGGATCGTCGTGATGGGACTGGGATTGGCGCTCGCCCTGCCCTGCGCGGCGGGCGCCCAGCCCGCCGCGCAGGGCCCGGGTGGAGCGGCCTTGCCGGGGCAGCCACCGGCGCCCGGCACGTCGGGGCCGAGTGGGAGTGGCCTCTCGCCGAACGCTCGCGGGGCGCTGCTTGGCCCCGCGGTTCCGGCCGCTGGGCTCACACCGGGCGGTGGCGCCCCGGCCGGCCAGCGACCGCCGCGCCCCGAAAACGCGCTCGGCCCCGACCTCGCCGGTGCCATCTTTGCGCCGATCGGCGTGATCGTGGCCCCGTTCACCGAGGGCCTGCATGCCTTCGATGCGGCGATCGCTCCGATCAACGAGGCGCTGCAGCCGATCACCGGCCCCTACGGCGCCGCGCTCGTGGTCGGGCCGGATGGCGCCCCGGTTCCGCCGGAGGCTGCCGTCGAACCTGTGCCGGCGGTACCCGCACCCGCACCGGCCAGGATCGGTCCCCGCAAATAGCCGAGTCCCCTGTCTCCAGCCCCTGGCTGCCCCGGCACCGCCCCCCGACGGTGATCCCGGTGCTGCCCTCCCGGGGACGAACGAGGTTTTGACGCATGTCCCAGACGGAACTGCTGGTCGGTGACCCGGCCCCGGAAATTCGGGTCGAGACCTATCTGGCGGGCGAACCCATCGCCGCCTTCGCGCCGGGCGTCGTCCATGTGGTCGAGTTCTGGGCGACGTGGTGTGGGCCGTGCAAGGCCAGCATTCCGCACCTGACGGAACTCCAGCATCGCTATCCGCAGGTTCCGCTCATCGGTGTCGCCGTGGCCTGGACGAATCTCGATGAGTTGCGGACCTTCGTGCGTGAGCGGGAGGGAGAGATCGGCTATCGGATCGCCGTCGACCGTCTGACGGACAAGGCCCGTCGCGGCTGCATGCGGGGGGCGTGGTGTGATGCCGCCTACGAGTCGGGCGTACCGACCGCCTTCATCGTCGATGGCGAGAGCCGCATTGCCTGGATCGGCCACCCGATGGAACTCGACGAGCCGCTTGCGGCTGTGATGGAGGGACGATGGGACCGGCAGGCCGAAGCGGAGGCTCACCGGCAGCGATTGCTGCGGGACAAGGTCCGCGAAGCCCGGGCCCTGGAGCGAGCGGTCAAGGCCTGCTTCGAACTGCGTGACCGGGCGGGGATGCTTCGGGCCTATGACACGGCCTTCGCGGTGGAGCCCGCCCTCGAACGGACGCACGGGTTCGGCAAGTTCAAGCAGATGGAGCCGGGGAGCGAGGCCGCGCTCGAGTACGGTCGCCACCTGATCGGCTATGGCGCGGCCGAGGATGTCAACACGCTGTTCAAGCTCGGCACCAGCCTCTCCGAACAGGCCGAGGGAGCGACTGGGGTGTCGGCTCTATCCGCCGCTTTCCTGGCAATGGAGGCGTTCGAACGGGTCTGGCTTCTCGTTGCTGACAATCCGGCTGCCGGACTCGTCATGCGGCTGTCCCAATCCCATGCGCGCGCCCTGCTCGCGGCGGGACGCCCCAGGGAAGCCATGATGCGCGCCCGGGCGGCACGCGAGGCGGCCGTGATGGCCGAAGCGCCGCAGACGACGCTCGCGGAGATCGACACGCTTCTGGGCCGTTGCACCCCGACCCCACCGCCGGCTCCGGCGGCCTCGCCGACAACCTCGCCGGCTTTCATCTGCGACGGTGATACGTGCCGACTCGCCGATGCTTGAGAGGAGTTACAGTCCATACCAGAGGGCTATGACCGCGACCGATTGTCGGGATCGTTGTATTCGGCAGGCGCGCGCTGCCTCGCCCTGACGAGGATGAGCGATTTTCATCCTTCGCCGATTTTGCAAGAATCATTATCGGCGACTGCACAAAAATCCGCCGAAGGCGTGTCGATTTCAGCATCTCGTTCCACGAAGAGAATGAAGCGATGTGCATGATCTCAGAACCTGGGCTTTGAGTGGCGGCGAGCCGCGCCCCGTTGCTCGGGGATGCTTCGGGACTCTGCGCCCTGATCGGTGCCACGCCATGCCGGCCTGACCTGAAGACGTTTCCGAGATGACCTTCCACACTTGGCTCGCCTTCGCGGCCACATCCTGCCTCGTGCTCGCGATGCCGGGGCCCACTGCCTTCATCATCCTGCGCTACGCCGCCCAGCGGGAACGCGGAACCCTTCGACGGGTGATCGCGGGCGCCGTGCTCGGCGACACCGTCGCACTCACGATCTGCAACTTCGGCCTCGGCGCATTGCTCGCCGCCTCCTCCGGGCTCCTCACGGTCCTCAAGGCCGCGGCGGCGGCTTACCTGATCGCGCTCGGCCTCATCGCCCTGTTCGGACGGGCTTCCGCCCCGGATACATCCCAGCCGCGCGGGAGCCGTCCCTTTGCCGGTGTCTTTCTCGTGACGGCCCTCAACCCGAAAGGCATCGCCTTCTTCTGCGCGCTGCTGCCGCAATTCGTCGATGGGGCGGAACCCGTTCTGCCGCAACTCGTCCTGCTGCAGGCCACCTTCTGCACCCTCTCGCTCGTTGGGGCCGTGACCTGGGCGCTCGCCGGCACGGTTCTGCGCCGCGTCGGCGGCCGCCTGTTTCGGCGGGCTACCGGCGTTGCTCTCATCTTCGCCGGGGTTGCCCAGGCCGCTGGGAGGCTTGCGTGATCGGCGACCGTGACACCCCGCGCGATGCCCGGGAACGACGCTGGGTCGCGGACGCGATCGAGACGATCGAGGCGGATTTCAACCGCTCGGCGGACACCCATCTCCTGCGGGTGCCGCTCCCGGCCAGCCCGGGCATCGCTCTCTATCTCAAGGACGAGTCGACCCATCCCACCGGCAGCCTCAAGCACCGGCTGGCGCGCTCGCTGTTCCTCTACGGACTGTGCAGCGGGCGGATCGGTCCGGACACCACCGTGGTCGAGGCCTCGAGCGGCTCGACGGCGGTCAGCGAGGCGTACTTCGCCCAACTCCTCGGCCTCCCCTTCGTCGCGGTGATGCCGCGAGCCACATCAGGGGAGAAGGTGGCGCAAATCGCCCGTTACGGCGGGCGGTGCCACTTCGTCGAGACGCCGTGCGCCGTCTACGCCGAGGCGGAGCGGCTCGCGGCCTCGGTCGGCGGCCACTACATGGACCAGTTCACCTTCGCCGAGCGGGCGACCGACTGGCGCGGTAACAACAACATCGCCGAGTCGATCTTCGCGCAGATGGCGCGGGAGGCGCATCCCATTCCGGCCTGGATCGTGGTGGGGGCCGGCACGGGCGGCACCTCGGCCACGATCGGCCGCTTCATCCGCTACCGGCGGCTCGCCACCCGGCTCTGCCTCGCCGACCCCGAGCCTTCCGTCTTCCACCGCCATCTCGCCGATCGCTCGGTGCGCACCGTGGACGAGCGCCCCTCGGTCATCGAGGGGATCGGGCGCGGACGCTGCGAGCCGTCCTTCCTGCCCGAACTGATCGACCGCGCCGAGGCGGTGCCGGACGAGGCCAGCCTGGCTGCGGCCCGGGTTCTGTCCGAGCGGCTCGGCCGCTCCTGCGGCGGCTCGACCGGCACCAACCTCTGGGCGGCAGCCCGGATCATCGCCGGGATGGCTGCGGCTGGGGCGCACGGCTCGGTGGTGACCCTGCTGTGCGATTCCGGCGAGCGCTACCGCAGCACCCATCTCGATCCTCGCTGGCTCGCGGAGCGCGACCTCGTGCTCGCCCCCTGTATCGCGGCCGTGGAAGCCTTCTTCGACCGCGGAATCTCTCCCGACGCGGCCCTGACCGTGTGATCCGTGTTCGGTGGCCTGATCGACAAACCCCGCAACAACTTTTTTAAGCTCAGCCGTAGGGATTCGACGGCCGGCTCCGACAACAGGGTGAGAGCCAAGTTCAAGAGGCCGCGATGTTCAAGGTTTGGGGGCACTCAGCGTACAGCGCCGGTTTCCCGGTCATCGCTGCGTTGATGGCGAGTGTCACGCCGGCTCTGGCCGGGCTCGATACGACGGTCGCGTTCAACCTGCCGGCGGGAGATCTGGCCCGTACGCTGGTCACGATCTCGCGTCAGGGCGGCATCATGATCTCCTTCCCGCCCGAAGTGGTGGCGGGCCGGCAATCCGCTGCGCTTCAGGGAAGCCTCACCGTCCGCGAGGCGATCGCCCGCGCTCTGGCCGGAACGGGCCTGCGCATGGTGCCCGGCGCGGGCGGCGTCACCGTCGTGGCCGATACCGGCGCCGGCTCCACCGCGGCGGCAGCGGATCTCGGCGACGTCGCCGCCATCGACGTGACCGATCAGGGCGGGGGCTCGCGCTTCGGCGATGTCGGGTTTCAGGCGGGCGACGCGGGCGACACCGTGCGCATCGGTGGCGCACCAGCCAAGGAAATTCCCCTGGTGGTAAACACCGTCACCTCGAATGTCATTCGTTCACAAAATCTTACCACGGCGACCGATGCGGTTCAGAACATCTCGAATGTCAGCGTCTCGGCGGCATCTGGGGGAGGAAATTCTTTCATCATACGCGGCATTCAGACGTCGGATGTCTTCGTCAACGGCCAAGGCGTCTCAAGCGGTGCTGCCAATAACCCTGGGTTCGGTCAAATTCCGATCGACGATGTTGAGCGTGTCGAAGTCCTCAAAGGACCGTCCTCGATTTTGACGGGAGCCGTTTCCGGAGGCGGTGGAATCAACATAACGACCAAACAGCCCACCAGCCAAGAAATTCGAGATATGGTGGTGCGGTACGGTTCCTACGGCTACAGAACATTAGCCTTTGATCTTGGCGGTCCAATTAAAGATCTTGATGGCGTTACATATCGATTGAATATATCTGGAAATACGGCCAACGAAAATTATGCTGGCTATCGCGATCCGCACCAAGCTTTGATTTCTCCTGTGATCAAATGGGAAGATGGAAAAACATCGATCTTACTTGGTCTACGATATGTGGATGAAAGACGTCCGCCGAACCAATTTACCTTTGCTCCAAGCAACACTAATCTAATCGATAGCCCATATATTCGAATTCCGCGCGGTACACCTTTGATCAACCCTTTGATCGGCAATTCGATTAAATCTCTGCAAATATATTCTGATCAGTCGCATCATTTCGGTGATTTCTTTGGATTTGACACGACTTTCAATAATAAGATATTTTACGAGCAGTCGTCAATAGATTTTAAGTATTTTACATTTTCAGGCAGGAATGGACCTGCTCCAGGCATGTATGCTACGACACCAACCTATCTTCAATACCACTTTGATAGAATTACGAATCGATCTGATGTAACGATGGTGTACGATGCGGGCTTTGGTCGTCAGACGTCCAAGTTCGGAATCGACTTTTTCAGTTCTTATGTCAGAACGGCTTCAAGTCCGGCCGGGGTCTTTTTCCTCAACCCTGTGACTGGCTTTCCGGGACGCGATCTTTTTGAAACGCCATCCACGGTTTCGGGAAGGTACAGCAGCATTGACGCGCGCGGCCTGGGTTATTATTATATGAATAAGTTCGATACACTCGATGATCGACTTCACATTCTTGGGCAAGTTCGATTTGATCAGAACTATTACCAGAATAGCTCCGGTTTCAAATACGCGGAGACGAAAACGGCGGCTACGTATCCGTCAGGTTTGTCCTGGCTCGCTGGTGCAGCATTCGATGTTACACCTTACTTCACGGTTTACGGAAACCGTACGAACGGCTGGCTGCCTATCAACGGAACGCTCGGCAATACGAATGCGCTTTCCCCTCCAGAGATCCAGGAAAAGTGGGAAGCTGGAGGACGTTTTTTTCTGTTCGACAAAAAACTGACGATTACATCTGCATACTTTGAGCAAAATTCGACCAACTACTCCATCTGCAACCCTGATGATCCTTCTTGCTCAACCGTAATTTTAATAAATGGACTGAGCAGCAAAGGAGCAGAATTAGATTTTCAGGGTGAGTTGTTCTCAGGAATGAATGTCATTGGCTCATTCGGCACGGCTGTATCCAAGTTTCAAGACGTAAGAGCTGGCAATCTCGTAACGACGGTTCCGCAATATACTGCAAGCCTTTGGGCAACATACACCTTCCAGGACGGCCCGATGCAGGGACTCACTTTGGGTTTTGGCGGTCTCGGTAACTCCAACAGCGGCAACAACCTTTTCACAACTAATAACAATGGAAAGTCTGTAAATACGGCCCTGAAGCTGCCTGGCTATATCGTCGCCAATGCATTAATTGGGTACGATTATGATAAGTGGTCAATTCAGTTCAATGTAAAAAACATATTCGATAAATATTATTACCAACCGAGCTTCTCAAGTAATTATGTCGGCATCGGCCAGGGCAGAACATTCCTACTGACGGCTCGGTACTCTTTCGACTAAACATCGCCATCAATATTATCGATTTCAAAAATCAACCGGTTGTCGACCGCCTCCTGCACACCGGTAGGGTCAAGATCTGATCTAATTCTTTGCATTCGTCTGGTGGAGGCCGTGTCGCGCACGACGGACACATCGAAGCCGCGATCCGAGGCATCGGCGTCGGTGGCTATCAACAGACGCGCGGGCTGGAGCCTGTCTTGATCGATTCCCTGCTCGACACGCCGCGGCCATGACCGCCGCCGCCCCCTCCGACCACTGCATCGACACCCGCCTTCTCAGGCGGATCGCTCGGTTGGCCGTTCCGTTCTGGCGCCGGCCGCAATCGTGGCCGGCCTGGATCGGGCTCGCGGTGCTGCTGAGCCAGGGCGTCCTGCTGTCCTATCTTGTCGTGCGCGCGGCCGCCCTCCTGAAGGACACCACCAACGCCCTGCTGGGCCGGGATTGGGCGGCGTTCGAGGCTGGGCTCATCGCCTACCTGATCGTCTACGCCCTCAAGATGCTGCTGCCGCAGGCTCGCTTCATCGTCGACGCCTTCGTCGAGGCGGCGTGGTGCCGATGGCTGAGCCGGCACGTGATCGACCAGTATCTCGCCCGGCGCGCCTATTACGACATCAGCCTGCGCGGCGATCTCGACAATCCCGACCAGCGCATCGCCGAGAGCGTCCGGCCCTTCGTCGATCATGCGATCCAGCTCCTGCAATGGAGCGTCGGCGTCACGGCTCGGCTCGGCGGAGCGGTCGCGGTCTTCCTCACCATCGACGCCCGTTTCCTGTTCGTGGTGCCGATGCTCGGGATCGTGCAGATCGCCGCGACCACCCTCACCGTCCCGCCGATCGTGCGGCGCCAACTCGCGGTGCAGGTCGCCGAGGGCGATCTGCGGCGCGACCTCGTCCATATCCGCGATCACGCCGAGGCGATCGCCTTCTATGGCGGGGAGGACATCGAGAAGCAGTCGGTGATGGACCGCACCCGCAGGGCGGCTGACCGGCAGTTCCGCCTCGACCGGTTCCAGGCGATCCTGGCCCTGACGGTCCGTGCCGCCCTCGCCTTCGCCTGGATGGCCCTGCCCTACCTCGTGCTCGGCGGGCGGGTGGCCGAGGGGGAGATCGGCTACGGCACCCTGGCCCAGGCCACCTCGATCACCCTGATGATGCACGGCGTCATCGACACGCTGTCGCTGATCGTATCCTCGCTCGGGGAACTCGCCGTCCGGGTCGCCCGTCTCGCACCGCTGCAGGAGCGGTTCGACGCCATGGCGCGGGAGGAGCGGCAGGCCGATATCCCGCGGATTGCTCTACGCCGCGGGGGCGACCGTGTGCGGGTCGAGAACCTGTCGCTGGAGACGCCCGACGGCGTGCGACAGCTCGTGCGCGGCCTCAGCCTCGTCGTCGAACGGGGCGAGAGCCTCGTGATCGTCGGTGAGACGGGTGTGGGGAAAAGTTCGCTGCTGCGCGCCATGGCGGGCCTGTGGACCCGCGGCCAGGGCGGCATCGTCATGCCGCCGGCCCGCGACACCCTGTTCCTGCCGCAGCGACCCTATTTCACCGGATCGGATCTGCGCGCGCAACTGCTCTACCCGCATGGGGCGGCGCTGTCTGACGCGGCGCTGCTGGACGTCCTGGACGCTGTGCGCCTGCCGACGCTCGCCGCAACGCATGGCGGCCTCTCGGCGGTGCGGGACTGGTCGCAGATCCTCTCCGGCGGCGAGCAGCAGCGCGTCGCCTTCGCCCGCGCCCTGGTCGCCCGGCCGGGCTTCGTCTTCCTCGACGAGTCGACGAGTGCCCTCGACGCGGCAACGGAGGAGCAACTCTACGCGCAACTCGTCCGCAGCGGCGCGAGCTTCGTGAGCGTCGGCCACCGCCTCGGCATCGTGAAATACCATACGCACATCCTGACGCTCGAACCGGGAGGACGGTGGAGGCTGGCGCCGGTCGAGGTGCGCCCGGTCGAACCGGCGGTGACGCCGTGAGCGGGACCGCCGGTGAGGGCACCGCCTCCTTCGCCCCCTCGCTGTCGTCCTCCGCCCGCAAGGCGGATCTCGGCATCGACGGCCTGCTGCTGCGGCGCATCGCCCGCCTCTTCGTGCCGTTCTGGACCCGTCGCGCCGCCTGGCCATACTGGATCGGCATGGCGGCGATCCTTGCCCAGACGACCCTCGGCACCACGCTCAGCCTCGCCTCGTCCTACGCCTTGAAGGACATGACGAACGCACTCACGGGGCACGACGCGGCACGGTTCCCATGGCAGTTCGGCCTCTACGCGGCGCTCTTCCTCGGTGAGATTCTGGTGAGCGATGTCGCTCTGATCGTCGCAGCCTGGATCACCAAGGGCTGGCGGATCTGGCTCACCGACTGGATCGCTGGCCGTTATCTCGCGGACCGGGTCTACTACGACATCGCCCAGCGCGGCGGGATCGACAATCCCGACCAGCGTATCCAGGAGAGCCTCGCGACCGTCGTCACCCTGTTCTTCGGCCTGCCCATCCGGGTCCTAGGCTCGGTCGGGATGATCGTGGCGGGAAGCGTCGTGCTCGGCACCATCGACGGCCGGCTGGCGCTCGTCGTGATCGCGGTCAGCCTTGCCCAGGGCGTCGCGACCTATCTCGGCTATGTGCCGCTGGTGCGCCTGCGCTACGCCGCCGCGATGGCCGCCGGCAACCTCCGCTACGGCCTCGCCCATGTCTGCACCAACGCCGAGGCGATCGCCTTCTACGAGGGCGAGCCGGCCGAGCGGATCCGGCTGCACGGGCAGGTCGGGGCCGTGGTCCGCCGCGACCTCATCGTCACGCTGTTCCGGCGGGCGGTGACCGACATGGCCCCGTTGCTGTTCGGGATCGCTTGGGTAGCGATCCCCTATCTCGTCCTCGCCCCCCGGCTGTTTGCCGGAGAGATCGATTTCGGCACCTTGACGCAGGGCATCGCCGTTTCGGCCACGGTTGCCGCCACGGCGGCCACCCTGCTCGGTATCCTCGCTCCCCTCTCCGGCGTCGCGCCCCATGCCGTGCGCATCGCGCAGATCGTCGAGCGCTTCGACGCCGTCGAGGCTGAACGGGCGGCCGGCGCCGACCGGCGGATCACGGTCGAGTGCCGTGCCGATGCCTTCGCACTCGATGACGTGAGCCTGGAGACGCCGGGCGGTGAGCAGCGACTGGTGCAGAACCTGAGCCTGACCCTGCAGCAGGGCGAGAACCTCGTCATCGTCGGACAGACGGGCGTCGGCAAGAGTTCGCTCCTGCGGGCCATGGCTGGGCTTTGGACCCGCGGCGGCGGGCAGGTGGTGATGCCGCCTTCGGCGGATTGCCTGTTTTTGCCGCAGCGGCCCTATGTGACCTTGGCCGACCTTCGCACGCAACTGCTTTATCCGCACGGCCGCGCCGTGCCGGATGCCGTGCTTCTCGATGCCCTGGCGGCCGTGCGCCTGCCCGACCTCGCTTCCGCTCATGGCGGCCTCTCGGTGGTCAAGGACTGGGGACAGATCCTCTCGCTCGGCGAGCAGCAGCGGTTGGCCTTCGCCCGGGTGCTGATCGCGCGCCCCCGCTTCGTCCTGCTGGATGAGGCCACCAGCGCGGTCGACGGCAGGACCGAGACCCATCTCTATCGCGTCTTGGCCGCCACCGGCGCCCGCTTCGTCAGCGTCGGCCACCGGGTGGGGATCCTGGAGCATCACGGACAGATGCTGACCCTCGATCCAGGCGGCGGCTGGCGTCTGACGCCCGTCGCCACGACTCTGCACGCGGTCGCGGAGCCTTCCTGACGGCGTTCTTGCATCGGGTTTGCGGAATGCCCGCTCGGATTGGGCGTTCACGGCCACGATGCGCAAGCGCGGGCGCTCCCAGGCGGGCGGGCCATCACCGACCGCAGGACTGCGGGCTACCCGGCGGCACACCGAAGCGGGTGACAATCCACAGCTTCGAATGGTCGCGCAAGCAGCGACCGAACCGCCCTGCCCGCCTCGGCAGAGTGCCTCCCAGCGCTTCAGATCATCGGCCGCGCGCTCTGCGGCGTACGGGTGAAGTGTGCGTTACGTGAGCGACACGGAGGGGTATGTTAGGTTCACGGCCCCTAACCGGTCCGTTCAAAATCGAACTCCATCGCATTATTGCTGTGCTGGGCGCTGTTGCACAGGGGATATAATGCATTCTATGACATGTAAATGATATGGTTGGGCGTCGATCAACGTTCGGCAGTCCAGTGCGGTCGGACGAAATGCGTGCCGTTGGGCTTGTCATTTGATGGCACGGCATGTGCATCGCCGCTGGTAGACGCTTCAGGACGTTCAGCTAAGGGTGCGATTGAGAAGTTCAGGCATGCAAACTGTCCGTGAGTATGTTGAAATTCTCTGAACGACATGTTTTTCGAAAACAATAACTCTTACGAAAGGTAATAAATTATAATAGATTTGACCTATTATACAAAACGATCCGCCCATGTGTTCCGCTTGAGGGTTGCTCGTTCAAGAATACCGACCTGCTCGCGCTGTTGCGACGCTAAGCAGGTGTAGTGAGCGTGGGGGTTCGCAGATGGCTAGCGTTGCAGTAGGACAGAATTCACGCTTGGTCGAGACGCTGTTCCGGGAGCATTCCTCCTGGCTCGGCAGTTGGCTCTCGCGCCAACCCTGGACGGTCCATGCCTCGGAAGACATCGTCGCGGATGTCTTCCTTTCGCTTCTGACCTTGCCGAACGTGGAAAGCGTGCGCGAGCCGCGCGCCATGATGACCACGATCGCCAAGCGGATCATCTTCGACGCGCGGCGCCGCAAGAAGCTCCAGAATGCCTACGAAGAGGCCCTGCTGGCGATACCCGAGGCCATGGACGTCTCACCGGAAGAGCGCCTCATCCTCGTGCAGGCGCTTCAGAAGGTCGATGTCGTGCTCAGCAGGCTGACGCCCCGGGCGCGCGCGGCATTTCTCATGAGCCAGATCGATGGTATGTCCAATAAGGAGATCGCCCAGGAACTGAATGTGTCGCTCAGCGCTGTGAGCAAGTATATGACCCAAGGTTTTTCGGCAGTCTATCTCACCCGGTTGGAAGGCTGACTTAATGGCCAAGGCGCGGTCGAGAGACGTCAGCGACGATGCCAGGATTGATGACAGCGGGCGGGCGGCCATCCGGTGGATGGTCATCCTGACGTCCGGCAGCATGACCGATCGCCAACTGCGCGATTTCGATTCCTGGCGCGGCGCCAGCCCCAGAAATGCGGAAGCCTGGAATCGAATTTCGGGTGGCCTCGAGCCCTTTGATATCCTCGCCCGCTCCGGGCTCCCCCGCGGTACGGTTTCGCGATTGCCGGGGCAGACGGTGCGAGCCGACCGTCGCGCGGTTCTGGCCGGTTTGGCCGGCCTCGTCGCGCTGGGCGGCGCGGGGACGGCCTCGCTGCACCGTTTCGTACCGTTCGAAGACATCCTCAATGATCACTACACCCGTACGGCGGAGCAGGACCGGTTCTCCCTCTCGGATGGCAGCCAGATCGTGTTGGCGCCGCGCTCGTCGATCAACGTCGCGCTGACGCGCGCAGAGCGCAGCCTCGAATTCGTCCGCGGGCAGATGATGCTCGATGTGAATGCCCGAGACAGCCGACCCTTCACGCTCGATATGGGTGCGTTCCGCCTGGATGCCTCTTCGGGCTCCTTCGTCCTGAACCGGCGCGACGAACGGTTGTCGGTCGCCGTCCTTACGGGCAGCGGCACCGTTGAGGGCAGGGGGCGCACGCTCACGCTCAGGTCAAGCGAGCGCCTCAGCTTCAGCGGCGGCGACATCGTTCGAAGCAAGGTCGATATCGAAGCGGCCTCCGCCTGGACCACCGGCATTGCCGTGATCGATGACGAATCCATCGCCAACATCATCGAGCAGATCCGCCCCTATTATGCGGGCTTCATCCGGATAAGCCCCGAAATTGCCGACCGCCACGCAACAGGCGTGTTCAATCTCTTCGATCCCGTGGCCGCACTGGATACGCTGGCTCAATCGGTTGGTCTGAAGATGACACAGACGGCCGGCTTCTGGATCAAGATCGGGCCGACCGCCTGAGAACGCAATGTCAGAACGAGCCGCGTCCACTTCAGTTGGTTCGTCCATGTCGCCCCCGGGGATCACCGCTTTGGTGCCCGAGGTGTGATGCGGACATATGGAGCTTGCTCGTAGACGGCGCCGCGATCGGAAGTCGGAGCCTCAAATCGGCAAGGTCTATAGGGGATGACCTTTGATCCTCCCCCGATTCCACGGACACGGGTTTAGCTCGCGTTCTGCTCAGCCTGCTCGGGTGTGATGTAACCGAGAGCCGAGTGGATGCGCTTCCGATTGTCGTAGCCCTCGATGTAGGTAAACAAGTCGCGTCGGGCCTCGTCCCGGGTCGCCCATCGTCGTTGGTGGACGAGTTCGACCTTGAGCCTGTGGAAGAAGCTTTCCATGGGAGCGTTGTCGTAACAGCAGCCCGTGCGGCTCATGGACGGCGTCGCCTTCATGTTCAGTAGGTTGGGCGCGATCGGCAGATTGTGGCGGCTGTCGGTGGTGCATGGTCGGAACCGACGCCCTGCAGGGCACGGATGCCATACTGGCGCATCAGGCGCTCCACTCGTCAGCGGTTGACCGTTCGGCCCTCCGCGCCCAGGGCCACATGCACCCGAGGCGAGCCATAGCGCCTATGATGCCCGGCATGGATACGCCGGACGTCGTCGAGGAATTGACGGTTCGACACCGACCAGGCGCTCTCGGGACGTGACCGCCAGCCGCAATACCCGCTGGGGGAGACTTCGAGCACGCGGCACATGAGACGCACCGGCCAAGTGTTCGCATGCTGCTCGATGAAG
>JAAIGG010371288.1_pt1 | contig 16870 bp, 15 predicted proteins | sample 6487391 | NCBI WGS metagenome assembly JAAIGG01 (sample SAMN13974130, study PRJNA590717) | phyllosphere metagenome | biome: asymptomatic weeds; feature: pooled weeds collected from a community garden; material: weeds; isolation source: pooled asymptomatic leaves from various weed species from...
CGCTGGGCGCATCGCCCTCCTTCCACCCGGCCGAATAGGGTAGGCGGATCGATCCGAAGGGCGGGTCGAGCCTGGCCAGATGCGCGATATAGGTCAGTATCTCCCGCGCGTAGCCGGGGACGTCCTCCCAAACGGGGCGTTGTGCTCACGTTCTCCACCAATGGGTCCTCCAAACCCGTCGCCAGCAGGCTCTTTTGCGAAGCGGGTTTCCAGAACAGTCCTGACAAGCGGCGGGCCGCAGCAATGCGTTGCGATATGTAAACGTCAGCGCTGATTGGCGCAGTGTAACAGCGTTGAAAGGCACCTGCTAGTTGTCCGACACCACTTGTTTGTCGCACATTGCCACTGCAAGCTGATTGAGCGCCGCGACGTACTGCTAAGTCGCCGGGTTGGATGGCCGCTTCAGCCGTTGGTGCCATGGTGACGAATGGAAACGAGTGTTTGCGGCGCTGACATCCGACGGGGACAGCAAATACCTGATGCTCGACAGCACCATTGTTCGCGCTCACCAGCAGGCAGTGAGTGGAAAAAGGGGGCTGCGGATCAAGCGCTGGGGCGTTCGCGAGGTGGCCTGACTACCAAGGTTCATGTACTGGCCGATGCGCTCGGCTGACCCTTGCGGCTCATCATCACCGTCAGCGAGGTTGGTGACATCGCTCAGGCGCTGGCGCTACTCGATGGCTAGGTCAAGGCCGTGTGCCTGCCTAATCTATGACGGCAATGCCTTATGCGCCGAGGTCAGTGGCCTGGGTGCCCAAGCGGTGATCCCGTCGAGTTGTTGCCGCAAAATCGCCATTCCGCACGAAGCGCTCGCCCGCAAACACCGCAATCACATCGACAGGGCTTCAGCAGCACGGTCGCGCACCGTGTCTGCCACGACACAACTTAGCAACAATTGATATTATATACTGTATAAAAATATTGACATTACAAATCTGAAGTGGTCCTTTTTTCGCAATTAAAAGAGGGGGCATGGATGAATTCGCGAGGAGCATTGCTAACAGGCGTCGCAACTGTCTTCATGAGTGGCTCGGCCTTCGCTCAGACCACTACGCCAGTCGATCCTGCCAGCTTGCCCGCTGGTGTGGGCGAACAGGCTGAGCCTGATGTGGGAGCGGTCGCCGGAGTGCCTGAGGCAGTTAAGCCTGAGGACAAGAAGGCGGTGGCCGACATCATTGTCACCGGCACGCGCATCGTTCGGCCGAACATGACCAGCAATGCACCCGTGACGGTGATCGATGAGAGCTTCCTCCGCGAGCGTGGACTGGCGCGTGTTGAGGATGCGTTGTCACAAATTCCGCAGATCACGCCGATGCTGGGCCTGCAGGGCAATGGTTGGACCTCAGGTCGCGCTGGAATTAATCTGCGGCGGCTGGGGCAGGGCAGAACGCTTACGCTGCTCAACGGACAGCGTATGGATAATGACGTCGGCATCGTACCGGGTGCGCTGATCGAGCGGATCGACATACTGACGGGCGGCGCCTCGGCTGTCTACGGCTCCGACGCGGTTGCGGGCGTAATCAACTTCATTCTGAAGCAGCGTTTCAACGGGGTGGTGCTGGATGCTGAGGCAAGTGGCGTCCAGCATCATAATGACAACAGCACCATGCTGAGGATTGGTGAGGCTGCGGGTTACCGGCGTCCGCAGGAACATTTCTTTGGCGGTGGCAATTTTTATGCCTCACTGGCGGCCGGCAAGGATTTGTTCGACAAGAGGATCAATCTCAGTGGCTTCGTCACCTACAAGGAAGCCAAGCCGCTCCGCTATTCGGATATCGACACGACGCTTTGTCCTCTGCGGATGAATCCAATCAACCCGACGCGGTTCACCAACGATACCTACGCGTGCGACGGTACCGAATATAATCCGTACGGCTATTTCGGCATCAACAACGCTGGGTATAGCAACGCTCGCGACGGGTCCCGCGTCTGGCGTCCAACAGAAGATGCCGACGTTACCCGCGTGCCACAGCAAGATTTCATCCAGCGTGCCGATCGTACGGTGAACGCCGGCGGCTTTGTTGCAGCAGACCTGTTCGCGGACGTGAAGTTCAACGGCAGCTTCCTTTATACGCACTCTCGCCAAAACGCCCAGGTTGCGCGCACCGAGGCCTTTTACACTGATGCCGCCCGGATCAATTGCGACAATCCGTTTCTCAGCGCTCAGCAGGCAGGATTGCTGTGCGGCGCAGCAGCTGGCACAACCGCGCTGTCGCCGACGCCGTCTACCGTCGTATTGTGGCGCGAGAATTATACCGAGAACATCGCGCCGCGTGTGTGGAACTGGCGCGCATCGGCCGCGGTCAGCGGCACCCTGGTAGACTCGATCCGCTTCGAGGCTAATTATCTGCGTACGCGTGACATCTTCCGCAACTCGACTACTAACGTTTATCCGTTCGACTTCGACCAGTTCGCGCGTGGTTTGCAGGTACGCAACGTCAACGGCGTTCCGACTTGCCTGTCAAAGATCGACGGCACCGATCCGAGCTGCGTGCCGGTAGATGCGTTCCGAGCGGGTGGTCTGAGCGACGAAGCCTTCGCATGGTTGACGGATACGGGACGTGCTCGCACACAGAACGACCTGACGGTGATGATGGGCGTTTTGTCCGGCACTCTTGGAAATTATGGCATCAAAAGTCCGTTTGCCACCGAAGGAGTCGGCTTTGCGCTGGTGGCCGAGCAACGCAACGTGCGCAGCCAATCGGCCGGCACCGACGCCTGGTCTGTCTTCACGAAGTTTGACGGCCGCGCTCGGGTTCGTGAGCTTGCCGGAGAAATCGACATCCCGTTGATCGAGAACAAGCCGTTCTTCCATGAACTGTCGATCAATGGCGGATACCGCATTTCGGACTACACCACCTACGACAAGTTGGTGCATACCTGGAAGGTAGAAAGCAGCTGGGCGCCGGCAGAAGGTCTACGCTTTCGCGGGAGCTACAACCGGTCGCTGCGTGTACCGGTGCTTGAGCGATTGGAAGGTGAAAACCGCTATCCTAATACCCTAGCAACGGATTTGTGCGCCCCGCCGCGCCAGCCAACCGAGGCAGGACAAACTGCGGTCCAGCGCTACACCTTCGAGCAATGTTCGATCGGCATGACGCGAGCACAATATGATGCACTCACGAATTATGCCGGCTGCAATACCGGAGGCCAGTGCCCCACCGTCCTCATCAACGGTGGCAATCCCAACCTTCAGCCTGAACGAGGCCGCAGCTACACCGCAGGCGTAGTTCTTCAACCCACCTTTGTACCGGGCTTTACCGCTTCTATCGATTGGTACAGGATCTCGATTAGTGGTGCATTTGAATGGTCACGCTGGGGGCAGGCATTTGATCAGTGCTACAATAACAAGATCGAGTTCTGGTGTGGCATCTACAAGCGTGATCCGCAGACCGGACGGGTGACAGAGGTAGATGCCCGTTACAGCAACTCCGGTGAGACCAAGAGCCAAGGTTTTGACTTCAGCCTGAATTACAACCTTGATCCGCGACGGCTCGGGATTGCCGACAATGCCGGTACCTTTGCGCTAAGCTTCAACGGTACACTGTCAACCAGGCTGAGCCGCCAGTTCGCGCCCAACACGCCGAAGTGGGAGTGCAATGGATATCACGGCTTCGTTTGCGGTGAGCCGTCACCCAAGTGGCGGCACGTCGCCGGGATCAATTGGGCGTTGCCATGGGTAAAGGGCGGCCTTGGCCTTACCTGGCGCTATACCGGCTCCACGAAGGTATCGAAACTGTCATCTGACCCCAGCTTGCGCGCCACGCCGCGGCCGAATAATCCAGACACCTATCCGTTGATATCTAAGGTGCCGGCCTTCAACTATTTCGACTTTGCTGCAAACGTGGCGGTAAACTCGCATCTCGACTTGCGCTTCAACGTGCAGAACCTGTTTGACAAGGATCCGCCGCTGATTGGATGGGACGAGTTCTACTCGATCGGCCAGTTCCAGAATACTTACTCAGGCTATTATACCGTGCGTGGCCGGACGCTGCGGCTCGGTCTTACCGCACGGTTCTGACACGGCTTCTTGATGCCCACGCCTAGGCCGGATCCACATTCATCGGAGCCAGATCATGGCGGCGAGATGGACGGAGCCGGCGGAGGGGATAGTGCGACGGTCGTAGCGGGTGGCGAAGCGGCGGGAGGTGAAGAAGGTTCGTCGCTTGCACGAGGTATGAGTGAGCGCGTTCTGGAGCGGCGACAAGGGACAGTCTGGCGGAAGGTTCTTTCCAGAAACTGCCAGGCTGCACGTCCGAGTATCGGCGGAGCGCAACACAGTTAAGCTTTAACAGGGGCAGTCCAGCCGATACGCTTAAGTGTGCCGATCAAGGTGGATCGAGCGATACCGAAATTTCGGCACACTGCCGCCTTGCTGGCACCGCCCGCCAGCGCCGCGTTGATTGCCTCCATCTTTTCGGCATCGATCGCTGGCGGCCTCCCGCCTTGCCGCCCTCGACGTTTTGCAGCGGCAAGACCCGCCATCACCCGCTCACGCGTCAGGGCGCGCTCGTATTGCGCCAGCGCGCCGAACAGGGAGAATAGCAGCTCGCCATGCGGCGTGGCTGTATCCATCTGCTCGGTAAGCGAGCGGAAGGCGATGCCACGTGTTTTGAAATCCGCGATGATCGACAGGAGGTGTGGCAGCGACCGCCCGAGCCGATCCAGCTTCCAGACAACGAGGGTGTCGCCCTCGGCCAGGTAGGCCAGGCACGCTTTGAGCCCGGCCCGATCATCGCGCGCGCCGGATGCCTTGTCGGTATATATATGCCTTGCATCGACACCTGCCGCCAAAAGCGCGTCGCGTTGCAGATCAACCGTCTGGCGGTCGTCGGCTGACGACACCCGCATATATCCAACCAGCATGTACGACAAACCCCGGAAAGCACGTTGTCGCACACTACACCAAAGCGACAGGGTTTGTCGCATGCTTTAGGAGAACAAGAAGCTACGCGAGCAGGTTTGTCGGTTAGGGTGACGACAATCATGTGTTTGACGACCAGGGCGGTGCCCCGGGTTCACCCATTCCTTCTCGGCTCCCCTTCCGATACCTTGCTCCGTCACCTGGAGGATCTTGCGATGATCACGACGGCTTGGAAGCAGGGCAGCGGCAGCATCTGGCGCGCCGGCATGTGGAGCTTGCTTGGAGCGCTTTTGCTTGCGCCGCTGATCGCGATGCAGCTCACCCAGGAAGTTCGCTGGACCGGCTTCGACTTTGCAGCAGCGGCTGTTCTGATGGGTGCGCTAGGCGTCTTCGTAGAGGTGGCCTGCCGCGTAGTGACCCGGCCATTTGCTCGTGCGGCAGTCCTGGCCGTGCTTTTGGCGGCTGCGCTGCTGGTCTGGGCCGAAGGCGCAGTTGGGGTCTTCTGATAGCGGACCGTGTGAAAAGCGCGATAGCGGACGTACCGACGGGCGGCTACGTTCACCTTAGCGGAACAGTAGGGTGGTAATGTGAAGCCAACGGTTTTTTTCGCAGCGCTCCTGATCCCTTCAACAGCTTCAGCGAGCCCAGCTAGCGAATTTGCCGCACGCCGGCCAGGTGTCCCCCAAGTTTCAACGACGGCGGGCAGCAAGGCAATCGCTCCACACGGCTTGGCTGCAACACAGTCCTCAGCGCCGCAGGAGAACGTATCGGCCGAGGTAGCCGGCACCGACGTGGCACAGAGCGCGACTGACATCCTCCGGCTACACTTGGAGGAGGGGAGCGAGCGGGTGCCGATCCCCTACCAGGCACCCCGGAACAACATCCTCTTTGCTGCAACTATCAACGGTCGTTCGGCGACCTTCCTGCTCGACAATGGGGCAGAGCGCACAGTGATAGATCGTGGCTTTGCGCAAAGGGCAGGGATCAAATTGCGCGCTTCTCGGGATCGGACGGAAGGCGTCCGCTCTCGTCCACCATTGCTCGGTAAGGCGGCGGGAAGGACGACGACGGATCGGAGGCGACGCGGTGAACCTGGTTATGGCGCACCACCAGCTCGGACGAGCTGCCCGGCTCGTCCCACGCGAACTTGGGTCCGTGCACCTTGCGCCAATATTCGTCCCAATGCTCGAAAGCGACGTTGGGATCGCCCTCCAACGCCAGCGCGCCGGGACGCCATTTGGGGAAGTGCACCTCATGCCCGTGCCGGCTGCGCGCGGAACCGGCATCCTGCGGCCTTTCGCCGCGCGGCGTGTCGTCGACGCGGCTGACGAAGGTCGGGGTAACGATCAGGGGCCTGCTCGTTGGCGTATGCGTCTCGGCCAGCGGCGGCCGGTGCAGGTTGTCGGTACGGTCGAAGCCGGTGGCCATGGCGCTCGCTTTCGGGTTCATGGGATCAATAGGTCGGCACGCAGCCGCTCGAACAACGCAAAGAACGCATCATCGGTCGGTTAGTGGGCGGTGAAGCCGAGCCGCCGGCTCTTGGACATGTCGGTGACCACCTCGATCGGGCGGCCAAGGTCAGCATCGGTGTGACAGGGCGAGGCGAGGCGGGCGAGGTCGGGCTCGACGAGCCCCGCGCGATCAGCGATGCGGCGCCAGATTTCCGCATCGTTCGCCATCTGCTCCTCGAGCGGTCGTACCGTGCCGTCGAACGCCGCCGCCTCCAGTCCGAACCATTCTGCGATGCGGCTCTACATCTACTGCCAGCGGAAGACATCGCCGTTGACGATGTTGAATGCCTGATCGTGTGCGCCTTGCGTCTCCGCTGCCCAAAGAAGCTGGTGGGCGAACTGGCCCGCGTCGGTCATGTCGGTCAGCCCGCTCCACTGCGCAGCCGAGCCGGGAAAGTAGAACGGGCGTCCTGTCTCCCGGCACAAAGTTGCATAGACCGCCAGCGTGGTGCCCATGTTCATGGCATTGCCCGCCGCCTTGCCGATTACGGTGTGCGGGCGGTGAATGCTCCAGGTGAGATCGTCGCGCGCCGCGGCCGCAAATACCTCATCCTCCTGCGCGTAATAGAAGTTTTCCACCTCTAGCCGGCCCTGCTCCTCGCGGAACGGCGTCTGGGGCAGCGTGCCTTTGCCCTAGGCTTCGAACGGGCCGAGGTAATGCTTCAGGCCCGTCACCAGTGCGACGTGGCGCGGGCCGCTAGGCTTGGGCAGCCCGTCGAGCAGGTTGCGCACCATGGTTGAGTTCACGCGGATGTTCTCCGCCTCGCTGTCTTGGCGCAACCAGGTGGTGATAAACACGGCATCGGGATGGATGCCCGCCAGCGCTGCCGCAGTTGCGTTAGCGTCCTGAAGATCGGCGAAACCGGCTGTATTCCATACTGGCCCGTCGGACGCCGCGCCAAGCCGTGCACCGTCCAGCCCTGTTCCGCCAACAGAGCAGCGGTCGCGCTACCGACGATGCCGCTCACACCCACCACCAACGCAGTCTTTGCCATCTTCGGTCTTCCGTATGTCTGAAGACGGTAGCTAGGCAGCAGCGCCATCTGAACCGCGCCGGGTTTGTCGGAGGCCGTTGGATGTGAGTCACGCTGCCATATCGACGATGTTTGCGGCAGCATAGTATCGCTCTTCGGCCTCGGCGGGCGGAATGTTGCCGATAGGCTCGAGCAGCCGGCGATGATTGAACCAGTCCACCCATTCCAGCGTAGCGTACTCGACCGCTTCGAAGCTTCGCCACGGCCCGCGGCGGTAGATCACCTCGGCCTTGTAGAGACCGTTGATGGTTTCCGCCAAAGCGTTGTCATAGCTGTCGCCGACGCTGCCGACTGACGGTTCGATCCCCGCTTCGGCGAGGCGTTCGGTGTGCTTGATCGACACGTATTGGCTGCCGCAGTCGGAGTGGTGGACGAGGCCGCCACCCCGCATCGGTCGCCGGTCATGCAGTGCTTGCTGGAGCGCATCCAGGACGAAGCTGGCATGCGCGCTCCGACTGGCGCGCCAGCCAACGATCCGGCGGGCATAGATGTCGATGACGAACGCCACGTAGACGAACCCCGCCCACGTCGCGACATAGGTGAAGTCCGACACCCACAGCATGTTCGGTGCCGGTGCACGGAATTGCCGGTTCACCCGTTCTAGCGGGCATGGCGCTGCTCTGTCGCTAATGGTGGTGCGCACCGGCTTGCCGCGGATCACGCCAGCCAGGCCCATCGCCCGCATCAGGCGGGCAACGGTGCAACGGGCGACGTCGAACCCTTCGCGCCGCAGCTGCCGCCAGACTTTGCGCACGCCGTAGACGCGGAAGTTCTCCTCGAACACGCGGCGCACCTCCGGTCCGAGCGCCTCGTCACGCTGAGCCCGAGCCGACCGCCTGGTCGGCTCAACCCTTCTCGCCACATGCGTATGGTAGGTGGACGGGGCGATCGGCAGGACCCGGCAGATCGGCTCGACCCCGTACACCTTGCGATGCGCGTCGATGAACGACACCATCACTTCGCTCGGCGGTCGAGCTCCGCCATCGCAAAATACGCCGACGCCTTGCGCAGGATCTCGTTGGCCTGGCGCAGCTCGCGGTTCTCGCGTTCCAGCGCCTTCATCCGATCGGCAACGTCGCTCGGCACCCCGGCGCGGGCGCCACTGTCGACCTCGGCCTTCTTCACCCACTCGTGCAGCGTCTGGCCCGCGCACCCGATCTTCGCCGCGATCGACACCACCGCCGCCCAGCGCGACGAATGATCCTTCTCGTGGTCCAGCACCATCCGCACCGCACGCGCGCGTACCTCAGGTGAGAACTTGTTCGTCGTCTTGCCCGTCATAGCCCCTTCCTCTCAGGAGTTGGAGCCTCCGACAAACCCGGCGCGGTTCAACTCGCCCGATTGCCGTTGGGGAACGCTTCGCTCAGTTCGATCGGAAGTGCTGGATTCGTCCGTGCCGTGGTGCCCGCGGTCTTCGCCACGGCCTCGCAACCCGACCCAAGTGGTGCGAGACTGGCTCAAGCAGATTGATCGGAGCATCATGGAAGGCGACGGCGAGGTCACAGTGATCAAGAAGGAGGACGCCTGATCACGCGATCGCCAGATACGTTAGGGCACCGCTTACCTTGGCTTCGTCCGTCGCGCTTTGCTGACTGTCAGATAGAAAATTGATTTGCCCTCAAGTGCCTGCGCTCGCCGGTGAAATGAACGAATGGCGGAAGTTCGGAAGCGAGATAGGCGACTTGCGCAACCACATGTGGGTCGTGCTAATTGTCGATAGTCGAGGCAGTATTCGACTGACTGGGCTGAGCCGAGCTAGGTCCAAGGGAGGTGACGTGGAGGACGCTTCCGTGACGTACCTGTCCCATACGGCTTCCTTCCGTTTCAACGAGAGGATCGCACCATCAAACCGTGGGATCAAACACCTAAGCGCACAGCGAGCTTGACCGCCATGTTTGAGGGGTGGCTTTGATAACGGGATGATTTCAGGCTGCGGAGGTGATGGCCGAGATTGAACGGGGCTTCAGCATCATCGTCTGCCTGATGCTCTCGGGATCGGCCAAGGTGCGCGACGGCCGCCCGATCAGATACCCCTGTATCGCAGAGCATCCCTCGCGCGCGACGATCGAAAGCTGCGAAGGCTCTTCGATGCCTTCCGCCAGGACCCGCATTTGCAGCGTGGCACCAAGGCTGGCCACCGATCGCAGGATCGATACGGCCTGCTCGTCATGCTCGATCTCGGCAACGAATGATGCATCGAGCTTGATGCAGTCGAACGGCACCGATCGCAGAACATCGAGCGAGGAGTAACCCACGCCGAAATCGTCCAGCGCTATGGCTATTCCCATGGCTTTCAGCGCGCGGAGTTGTTCGAGCGCGAAGCGGCGATCATGGATGATCGCACTTTCTGTCAGTTCCAAGGTCAGGCGTCCGGCTGGTAATCCGCTGTCAGCCAGCGCGGCACGAACGGTATCGATGAGGCGCGGATCACTCAGATGTTTCGGTGACAGGTTCACCGAGACATTATGCTGGTCCGGCCACAACGCCGCTTCGAAGCAGGCTCGACGCAAGATCCAGATGCTGAGCGGCACGATCTCGCCGCTTTCTTCGGCCAGCGGGATAAAGGCCGCAGGCGAGATCATGCCCCTGGCCGGATGGTGCCAGCGCACCAGCGCTTCGTAGCCCGTAATCTCCCCGGTCGCGACCGCGGCCTGCACCTGGAAATGAAGCTCGAACGCTTCGGTTTCTATCGCGGTCCGAAGGTCGGTGACGAGCTCGCGCCGGATACGCGCCGCATCGTCCATTTCCGCGTCGTAGAAGCACGGTTCTGCTGAATGGGCGGACTTTGCCCGGTACATCGCCAGATCAGCTTTCGCGAGCAAGGCATCGGCATCGAAACCGTCGTGCACCGCCAGAGCGACACCGATGTTGGCGCCGACCGCAGCGGTGAACCGATCGAACACGAACGGCGCAACAAAGGCGGTGCGTAGGCGATCAAGGAAATCAGTAAGTTCTTGTGGTTCGTCATAGGATATGATCGCGGCAAACTCGTCGCCGCCCAACCGCCCGACACATTCCTCAGGTTTCAAAAGGGCTGTCAACCGGGCGGCCAGCGCCATCAGAAGCTGGTCGCCGGCCTGGTGCCCGTAGGTGTCGTTGACCACCTTGAAGCGGGAAAGGTCCATCATGACGACGGCCATGCACGCATAGCCGCCCTTCACCAGGAAACGACGCTCCAACTCCTCAATGAAGCTCATTCTATTTGGTAGATCGGTTAGTCCGTCGTGCAACGCCATGCGACGCAAGCGGCGGTAGGACTCGCTTTGCGTATGGCCGTCGATCAGGGCACTTATCGCTGCGCAGCCGACGATGATGAGTGATGCAACGGCCGTGGCAATGGCAAGGCCAACCATTGTCAGGTCAGACAGACCATCGCCCAGCTTCAGCACGGTGATGCTCATTGCCGCCATGCCTGTGAAATGCAGCGCGGCGACGGCGAGGCTCAACAGCAATACCGCATGCATTCGCCGCCATGGCCGGCGCGTGGTCAGCAGGTGGAAGGCGATTCCGCCGAGTGCGACCGACAGCAGCACCGATGCCACGACATAGCCCCAGGCCCAGGTCACGATGCCGTCGACCCGGTAAGCGGACATGCCAAGGTAATGCATAAGTGAGATCGCGATCCCGACAATGCCACCCCCGGCCAGGCCGCCCCATCGCTTGCAAGTGGCGGCAGTGGCCAGACCGGGCACCGCCAGCCCGATAGCGGCGAGCAGCGACAGGAGCGTCAGCAAGGGGTCAAGCACGACCGGCGCGTGAGCACGAAAAGCCATCATCGCAACGAAGTGCGTGGCCCAGACCATGGTCCCCGTGGCGACGGCCGCCAGCAGCACCCAGCCCAGCCGGCTTTTACCGCTTGCCGATTTGATGCGGCCGAACAGCTGGATGGTCGCCGATGACCCGACGAGACAGACCAGCAAGGCCAAGGCGACGAGCCGTGCATCGTGTTCCTGGGCGATGCACAAGGCTATGCGCATCATGCGGCGTGCCCCCACAGGTCCAGACGGCTTTCCAGCGACATGGCAGCTTGGCGGGCAAGACCCAGAAGATAGGCTTTTTGATCGTCGGAGGCCGGCGCTCGATGGGCCGTATCAACCACGCAAAGGGCGCCGACATCGATACCATTCAGCAGGCGTAGTCGCGCACCGATATAATAGCGGACGTGCGGTTCCCCGAGGACGCCAGGCAAGGTGGCGAAGCGCGGATCGCGCTGCGGGTCACAGCACTCCAGGACGTTCGCGCAACCGAGCGTATAGCTGCAGAAACCTTCATCACGCGGCATGCAGCCTGTTGGAAAACCGTGGCCAGCCGTGACAATCTGTTTGTCACCATGGATCAGCGACATCGCCGCCATCGGAGCGGCAAAGGCGGAAGCAGCGGCGTTGACGAAGCGGTCGAAAACAGGCCCCGGCGACGGGTCCGGACCGGTCAATTCGCGAACCGCCAGGGAACGGCGGTGTTCACGAAACAAGAATTTGAGCATCGACTTCCCGTATCGTCATAGCGAATTCATTCCATGATCGAACGTGTGCTAACAGCTGACTAATGCCGCGGAATAAGGGCATGAATCGCGATATAGCGGCGGGGGAGACGGTTCATGCGCGTCCGTGCGCGCTTGCGGTCCGAAGCTGTCAATCAGGCAATGGCGCCAACGGCAGTGGCAACGAGGCGGAAAACAGGTCGTAAATCAATGTTAGTCGCTATTGCGTTCCCAAAGGCCCGAACTGCACGCCGCCTTTGTGGCGCTCGGAGTGGTCGTTAATCTGTCATGGCGCGATGAGACCGCGACCGAGACGTTCTGGGTACTTCTTCGCGGACTAGCCGAGGTGGAGTGCTCAGGCTGGATCAGGCCCGGCGTAAGTGAGGATCAGATGGCTCTGGTAGTCAGCGGACTTGCCGGTGCCAAGTGACCTAGGCGTACCCCCCGCGGCAGGCTTTCCGACTACTCGATCGTTTTCGAGACAACTGGTTCGTTGCCGTGCAGGGTCGCTATCATGCGCATTGAACGTGAACGGATGTCTGAAGTTGGCAAGCGCAAGAAGGGGCGTGAGCGTCTGTAACTAGGTCTCGCTTCCTTCCTGAGACCGTCTTTTGGGGTGCGTGGCCACCACAACCATAAGCCGGCGTTCTCAATGCACCATCCCATACGGGACAGACGAAACCGCTCGACCATTCGATCACGAGACGGATGCCAGCCTTTGCAGGCGAGACGCTTGAAAGTATCAGGCCAGCAGTATGCCCGCGTTCGACATTTCTAATCCGCTCCCCCTGCCGCGTCATCTCCGCTTCCTCGCCGGCGGGGGAGAAGCGACCCGTCTCATCTTGGCGCGCGACTGGAGTGGCCATCCATTAGGCGAACCCGCCGGGTGGCCCGAGGCATTGAAGGCGACGCTCAGCACCGTCCTCAACTCACCGGAATCGATGATCCTGGCGTGGGGACGGGAGGAGCTTACCTTCTTCTTCAACGAGACATACTTTCCACTGCTCGGTCCGCGAGTGAGCTGGGCGATGGGCACACCGTTCAGGGAGGTCTGGGCTGACGCCTGGGATCAGGCAGAGCCGATCATAACCGAGGCATTCGCCGGTCGCAGTCAGCGGTTCATCGATCTGCCATGGAAGCTCGATACCGATCGCGGGCCGGCAGACACCTGGTTCACCTTCTCCTATTCGCGCGTTCTCGACGGCGATGGTGAGATCGCCGGCCTGTTCATCTTCACCACCGAAACCACCGAGCGGGTGCTAGCCGACGCCGCTCTGAAGAAGAGTCAGGCGGACCTTCATGCCGCAAATGATATTCTGAAACAGCGCGTCGAGGAACGCACCGCCGAACGTGACCGCGTGTGGCAGCTGACCAACGACCTGATGGCAACGGCTCGGCTCGACGGCTATCTCATCCAGGTCAATCCGGCCTGGACACGGCTGCTCGGCTGGACCGAGGACGAACTGCTGACCCGTCCGTTCATCGAGATTATCGATCCGGCCAATCACGCCGAAACGGCGAACGTCGTCGCCACGCTTGCTCAGGGTGAGATGGTGACCGGCTTCGTCGATCATGTGCTGGCAAGTGATGGCACCACGCGCACGGTCATGTGGACCGCCGTTCCCGACGTGAAGTCCGATCTCTTCTACATCATCGGCCGCGATCTCACCGATCAGGAGCGGATCGAAGAATCGCTCCGCCAGGCGCAGAAGATGGAGGCGGTTGGACAGCTGACCGGCGGTCTTGCTCACGACTTCAACAATCTTCTGACCGGCGTGATGGGCAATCTCGAGCTCCTGCAGCACCGGGTGGCGAAAGGCCGGATCGATGATCTCGATCGCCTCGTGCTCGCGGCGCAAGGAGCCGGCCGACGTGCCGCCTCCCTGACGCAGCGGCTGCTCGCGTTCTCGCGCCGCCAGACCCTCGACCCCAAGCCCACCGACATCAACCGGCTGATCGCCGGCCTGGAGGATCTCCTCCGACGTACGATCGGCCCCGAGAACACGTTGGAGATCGTCGGCGCCGGAGGCCTGTGGACGGCCAACATCGATGCCGGCCAGCTTGAAAATGCGATCCTCAACCTGTGCATCAACGCGCGAGACGCCATGCCCGAAGGCGGCCGCATCACCATCGAGACGGCCAACAAGTGGCTGGATGACCGCAGCGGGCGTGAGCGGGACCTGCCACCAGGGCAGTATCTGTCGATTTGCGTCACCGACACAGGCTGCGGCATGGACGCACACACCATCGAGCGCGCGTTCGAGCCCTTCTTCACTACCAAACCGATAGGACAGGGTACGGGGCTGGGCTTATCAATGATCTACGGCTTTGCCCGGCAGTCGGGAGGCCAGGTGCGCATCTACTCCGAGGTAGGCATAGGCACGACCTTGTGCATCTACCTGCCGCGCTACAGCGGCGATGCGTCGAACGAGAGCGTAGAGCATGAGGCAGCGTTGCCGGACAGCGGCAGCGGTACGGTCCTGATCGTCGATGACGAAGCTACCATTCGCCATCTAGTCGACGAGGTGCTCGATGAGGTTGGCTACACCGTGATCGGAGCGGCGGATGGTGCGGCCGGGGTAAAGGTGCTGCAGTCGGGGGCGAGGATCGATCTCCTCATTACCGACGTAGGCTTGCCCAACGGTATGAACGGCCGACAGGTCGCCGATGCCGCCCGATCGCTTCGCCCCGGTTTGAAGGTTCTCTTTATCACCGGTTATGCCGAGAATGCCGCAGTCGGAAACGGTCATCTCGAGCCCGGTATGGAACTGCTTACAAAGCCATTCACGCTAGATGCGCTGATCGGTAAGGTGAACGAGATGATGACGTAAGGGCGAACCGCAAGCCTCGCCTTTGCACTGAGTCGCCGCTCGTCCGCCCGACTGTCCAATACAATCTTTTCTGGGAAAGCTGGCGGGGCGGGGGGGGGGGGGTACTGCTGAGGCTCAGCACCTCTAGCGCTTTCAACATGAATGGATGGCAGAAGGTGGGGAGCCGAAAAGGGGTCGCGAACGTCCACAAATGGGTCGGTCCACCAAATCAAATCGGGAAGCACCCCATGACCTATTTGCCAGTGGCGCTTCGCTGTTCCGCAGGCGTCGCGGCGCGGTGCCCGTAACTGAGGACGCTGGTGATCGGCCAAATGCCATCCTGCTTCGTCCAGACCATCACGAATTTGGCGATCCCTTCGCATCGCCCCGTCGCCAGTTCGCAGAAGCGGTGTTCGCCTTCCTCGATGGCTCCATAGTCCTAGATCGGATAGACGCGGAACGTTGCCGGGATCAGCTCGCGCTTTGACGTGCTCCCCATTTTCAGGCCGCCGATAAGTTAGCTTCGGTGTCCTCATGCCCGTGGCGAGGGCGATTGGTGAAGTCGGCGGGTGCCATGCCGCCGAGGCTGCTGTGCGGACGCACGGTGTTGTAGTCCGTGCGCCATGCCTCGATGATCCGTCTCGCCGCAGCCAGCGAGGGGAACAGGTGCTCGTTCAGACATTCGTCGCGCAAGCGACCATTGAACGATTCCACGAAGCCATTCTGCTGCGGCTTGCCGGGCGCAATGTAATGCCACTCGACGCCGGTGTCTTGGCACCAGGCGAGCACGGCATGACTGGTCAGTTCGGTGCCGTTGTCGCTGACCACCATGCACGGCAGCCCGCGACGGTCGGCGATGGCGGTGAGTTCGCGGACGACACGCCGGCCTGACAACGAGGTGTCGACGATGCATGCCAGGCATTCCCGGCTGTAGTCGTCGATGACGTTGAGCACGCGGAACCGCCGGCCGCAGGCCAACGAATCCGATACGAAGTCGAGCGACCAGCGCTGGTTGGGTTCCTGCGGGATCGCCATCGGCGCCCGCGTGCCCAACGCCCGTTTCCGGCCGCCACGCTTGCGCACCGTCAGCCGCTCCTCGCGATACAGCCGGTACACTTTCTTCAGGTTCATGCCCTTGCCTTCACGCCTGAGCAGGATCGCCAGCCGGCGATAGCCGAACCGGCGACGCTCGTTGGCGATCTCGCGCATCCGCTCGCGGACAGCATCATCCTTTCCGCGAAGCGGCTCATATTGCCACACCGACCGGTTGACCCCGACCAGCCTGCAGGCGCGACGCTCGGAGAAGCCGTGGTCGGTCATCAGCTTCTCCACCGCAGCGTAGCGATCCACAGACCGGGTCAGTTTTTTCCCAGCAGATCCTTCAGCGCCGACACGTCCAGCATCGACTCCGCCAGCAGCTTCTTCAGCCGCCGGTTCTCGTCCTCCAGCGTCCGCAACCGCGCCGCTTCCGACACGGTCATCCCGCCGTACTTCGACTTCCAGTTGTAGAACGTCGCATCGCTGATGCCGTGCTTCCGGCACAGCTCGGCGGTCTTTACGCCAGCCTCGTGCTCACGCAGCACGCCTATGATCTGATCCTCAGTAAAACGGCCTCGCCGCATCGCTCGTCTCCATATGACGAGCTAACTTACCAATGGCATGATTTCCGGGGAGCACGTCAGCTTCACCTTTCCGCAAATGTATATGCGAACGCCGTCGACCAGCGCGTCGCGCTCGAACGTCGCACCGCCGGAGTCGTGGTAGAAGGCGACCTTTGGATCGAAATAGCCGGAAAAGGTCGGCAGGTCGCAGCGGTTGTAAGTATCGAACACCTTGGCATCCAACGCGCCGATCTCCATCGTCAGCGGAGTGAACAACAAATCCTCAGACGTTAACAAGTACAGCGGGTCAGCAAATCAAAGTGGCGGCACGTCCCCGCAACCAAACTCCAAAAGCGCCCCGGTAGCTCACGCTTCCGGGGCGCTTTCGCGTCCGCAGCCCGTCAAACCTGCGCCAGCCCCCCGTCGACAAACACCTCGGCCCCCGTCATGAAACTGCTGTCACACGACGCCAGAAAGGCCGCAGCCGATGCCGTCTCCGCCGGATCGCCAAGCCGGCCCAGGGGCGTCATCGCACCCAAAGCCTCCATGTCCGATGCACCCACCACCTCC
>JAAIGG010321345.1_pt1 | contig 16655 bp, 17 predicted proteins | sample 6487391 | NCBI WGS metagenome assembly JAAIGG01 (sample SAMN13974130, study PRJNA590717) | phyllosphere metagenome | biome: asymptomatic weeds; feature: pooled weeds collected from a community garden; material: weeds; isolation source: pooled asymptomatic leaves from various weed species from...
GATGGCCGCTCTTCCGGCGGCCCTGTGCCGCCCAAAAAAACCAGCCGACATCTTGGCGTTCATTTAGCGGAACCCAGCGTGGCATCAGCCAACAGCGAGTTTTCGCACAGTCTGGATCGTCTGTGAGACGATCACGGGCGCTTAGCATACGCTACGAAGCGTTTCTGCGATGACCCTTTGCGGCCGGTCGTAGTGCGGCTCCGAGGAGTGGCCCGGTGCCTGCCCGGACCGTGCACCTGTGTCGGGCGATGGCGTACCGGCGTCGACGACGCCTCGCGGCCACCGTGTCTCCGGCTTACTGAACCGCCTTCACCGGCATCCCGGCCGCCGTGCGTAATGCTGGTCGGGAGGGGGTGTATAGAAGGTCCGGACTGCCCTGTCCCAGCTCACCTGCCCTGTGTGACGGTTGCGTGCCGAAAGAGCCGGGCAGCGCCATGAATCCTGCGGCGAGCGAGTGTCCAAGAGAAGCCCGGCCGACGCACGGCGCGATCGTCCGGCGGAACGGCGATCAAATGGTCTCCCATGAAGCGGTCGCATAAGGGGTATGGGGACATGCCAGGCCAACGATAGCCTGGCGGTCCTGCATCCGGTTCCAGCCTGATTGCGCACGCCGGGGGTCATCCCCTCTCTTTCCTGAACGACCTAAGCCGACCGTCCAACCCCTCCAACCCACGATCATACGGGCCGAGTTGCCGTTGCGCGGCTGCCCGCACCACCCCTTTGATCGCAGGTTCCCCTCCGCGCCTGGCGCCGCTTCGGTGGAGGGGCCGGCCTGGCCGGCTTTGACGGTGTTCAGTCGAGGGGACGAACCCTCCGGCGACACAAAAAGGAACCTCGAAATGCAGAACCTCGTCATCCTCGCTGGCAACGTGGGCGCCACCCCCGAAACCCGCGCCACCCAGGGCGGCACGAAGATCACCCAGTTCAGCCTCGCCACCTCGCGCCCGAAGCGGGACAGCGAAGGCAAGATCCTCAAGGACAGCGACAATCGCCGCATCGGAGATACCGAATGGCACCGCATCACCTGCTTCAACGGTATCGGCAAGACTGTCGCGCAGTATGTCGAGAAGGGCCAGAAGGTCATGGTCCGGGGCCGTATCCACTACACCCGCTGGACCGACCAGGAGAACATCGAGCGCTTCGGCGTCGAGATTATCGCCGATGAAGTGACCTTTCTCGGCCGCGGCCGTCAGCAGGGTGGCACGCAGGACGGCGGTTACGACGACGGGGACGATGTCCCCTTCTGAGCCCAGACAGCAACGGCCCGGAGCGCGACGCTCCGGGCCTTTCGCGTGTTCGCCGCCCGCTATACCGCCTTCTTCAACGGCTCCGGCTTCTTGCCGTCGGGTAGTTTCTCGCGAAGATGCTCGTGGACCGTTCGCGTATTGAATGGCTTGCCCAGGAAGGTCGCCTTGTCGGGCATGTCGCCGGGCTCAGGTCTCACCCTTCCGCTCGCGATCACGATCTCGATATGGGGCCAAAGCGCATCGACGTGACGGGCCAGCGCAAAGCCGGTCATGTCGCCAGGCATGTCGACGTCGGAGAACAGCAAGGTGACGTTCTCCCCGCTCCTTTCGAGCACCTGAACCGCCTCCTGACCGGTTCCTGCCTCATAGCATCGAAATCCTGCGTCCTGGAGGATGTCCGAAGCATCCATCTGGATCAGAGGATCGTCGTCAACGACGAGGGCATAAGGATCGGTCGAGAGCGCCATCGTGCCACAACTCCCGATCGCCAACATATGTTCAAGGTAATCGAATGGCGTCTCCCGGTTGTGCCGGGACCGTCGCTCTACGCCGCTTCGCGTCCCCGAGCCCCTTCGGCTCTCGGCCCATCTGGGTAACGATCGACTGACGGGGAGCCGAGCCGCAAAGATGTCTGCCACTAGCGGTGACCTGGTTCTGCCTCCGGGCGCGGCAATAGCGACCCTGCCGCGTAGCCTCCTTTCGCGATTACGGTGCACGCGGGGGGGGGGTGGTGGGTGAGGCCAGCGTCAATCACCGCCCGCGAGGGCGGCTCGTCGGGCGGTCCACCGTTGCGCACGCGTCTCGGGCGGGCGTGCTTCACCCCCGCTTTTGGAGGCGCAATCCTTGGGCCGGGTCGGGGCCTTATACGATCAACTCGCAAGGGGTCCGGGCGCTTCGCTACGGCCTTTTGCCGTGTCGGCAAAAAGTGATCGCGGCCCCTCTCCGTCCTGTCGGGCGCCTGTCGAGCGGGGATGAAGCCCGCCGGCTTCACAGGAGCCTCGGACATGTTCACCAATATCTGGATCGCCCGCAAGAACGCACTCGGCCTCGCTCGGACTCTGATGGTCGCCACCATGGTCATCGCCGTAGGCACCCAATACGCCGTCATCACCGCCGACGATCACGACAGTTCGCTGACCGTCGTGCAGGAATATGACCCCTTCGCCTGTCCGGGTGGGGGCCGCAAGGCCCCCGCGCCTCTCGGCGCAACGAGGGGGTCAGGGCGGGCATCGAGCCCGCCCCGGCCCCGCGCTGCGCGCCGTTATCCGTCGTGTGGTGGAGAAGCGCTCATTCGTGTCGCGGCCCTGCGATCACCCCCGCGCGGTCCGCACTGGCGGCAATGCCTCGAACGCCGCGATCAGCGCTGGATCGCGCAGCAGCGTCGTCCACGGGCCGCCATAAGTCCGCGACGCCAGATAAAAGGTGGCGCTGACACACCCGACCATCCGGCAGCGCTCCAGCGTGTCGACCAGCGAATGTCCCGGCCCATGCCGCGCGACGATGTCATGCAGGTCCGCCCGCATCAACGTCCCGCAGCCCGTGCAGCGTGTCCGGACCAACGCATTAATCCGCAACATCTCGCCCGCGCTCTCCATCCAGCGGGGCCACAGGGTGACGATGTTGGCGGCAGATGACATGGACTGACGATACCCGCCGATCGCCGCAGTCGTCCAGCATCAGCCCCGACTATGGGCCTCCTTCCTGACCGACGGTCGCGCAGGCATTTCGGGCTCCGACGTCCTGGCGGGTGCGCTCCCGCGCGCAAGCCCGCGATGCGGGCTTCTCCACTCACGTTTCGACCCTTCGGGTGCGCGCGCTCGCCTGTCACCGGCCGTCCTGTCGCCTGTCGAAAGGCCTCGATCGTCGGGGTTTGATCGATTGGAGACCATCATGGCCGAGCAAATGCCTCAATCAGACCGCGCGAAGGGCGGTGCCCCCGCAATCGCCCGCCTCAACGACGGGCTGCGCGACAACATCCATGCACCTGGCCGTAACCGTGTGGTGATGACCCGCGGGGTGGCGGAGCTGATCGGTGACGTCAGCCTGTTCCGCAATTTCCACAAGCGCGCTGAACTCCTCCGCGCCATTCGTGGCTATGACGGCTTCGACCAGTCGAATGACCCGCACGGGGAGCGTGACATGGGCCGGTTCGCGTTCGAGGGCACCGATTGCTACTGGAAGATCGACTATCACAACGCCGATCTCACCGCAGGGTCTGAGGATCCGGCCGACCCCTCCCTTACCACCCGCGTCCTCACGATCATGCGCGTCGACGAATGGTGATCTGTTCCCGCCCCGGCGCGTCGCGCCGGGGTTTGGTCCCCTCGATCATCGGGTTCGGACGATGAGGTCCAAAGCCAATGCAGGCGAGCCGTCACCCGTCGACGCAAGATCGCACGCTCTCCCGGTCCCTCCCCCACCATTGTAGAAAAGGCTCTGTCGTCGACGCCTTGCCATCGTGACGACCGGGCAGGGCCGGCGTCAAGGATGCGCGGTGCCCCCAATTTTCCCGTGGTCTTTGCTGGCGCTCCTGCTCACGACAAAATCGGCACCCCCACGCCCCGCTTCGCGGCCGCTGCCGCGGTCCTGGACCCCGCCCCTGCCCGCTCGTCAGCCCGACCCCGTCGTAAACGAACAGACGGAGGTTCACATGCAAACTCAGACCGCACGCACCCAGGCATGGCTCGCTGATCTGGCCAAGATCCAGACGGAAATCGCAGCCCATGGGATGCCGGAGGCACCGCGTCCCACGCGCAAGCGTACCCGCAAGCTCAAACCGCTCTGGGAGGAGTGAGCGTTGCTGCAGGCGGCTCAGCCGCCTGCAACCGTACCGCGGACGTGCGGTACGGTTGAAAGCGGGGTCGAAGAGCGCGCGACACACGTCATGGGCGCAGAATGCGAAAAAGGGAGGCTTTTCAGCCTCCCTTTCCCTATTAGCGCCACCCGCTTCGTGGCTTCCCGATACTTTCCCCTTATGGGTATGACCTCGGGACACGGTGCCAGCACGGACCTGCAAGGTTTTTACGCCTTGCCTCATATTTAACGACCCTGAGGTTGATACAAGGTCGTGGATCGCTCCAAACTGTCCTCTAATTAGGCATTATGGCGCGCGAGGTCAAAATCATGATTTTGCCCTTACTCACCGCTTAGAAAGCAGACGTCCGCTACCTCGGCACCAAGCTGGTGCTGCACGATTTCCCTTACCGATAGCAGCGACGATCCGCTCGCGAACAAGTCATCCACGACGAGAACGCGCTTGTCACGCAGCTCCGGGGGCTCTCCCGCCAGCGCAAACGCCCCGAAGAACGGGCGAAGCCCTACATCGATGCTCTTCGCCTGATAGACCGCCGTCAATTCCATCTGCTCCCAGGCGTGCAACTGCGAGGCAAATGCGCCTCTCAGGCCCGGCCGCATGCGAGGTGGCGCAGCGCGGGTGTCCGCCAGAAGCTCACCGACCTGCCGTTTCCGCAGGAAGGCGGGATCCAAGAGCGGTGCGCCGGATACGTCGGAGACCAAAGCAGCGAATTGCGCGCAGAAGGCCGCCGAAGACGGGATCGGCAGGCAATGATCAAAGCCCTACAGATCCCCTTCACCTTCTCGAGGATTTGCCGGGCGCGCATCAGGAGCTGCTCTGCTCAGAAGGGCGCGATGGAGAAGCCCCGCCGGGCCATCAGCGCGTGCATCAAAGGATTGCCATCGTCGCGCCGATCGCCCTTCTGGTTTCGGCTATAAACGTGAATAAGCCGGATGCCCTTCAGTCTGCCGAAGGTAGGGTTCGCTTCGACCGACGTATCGACACCGTTCTGGTGAGTGTCATTGACCATTACGACCTTCGTCGCCGACACCACAATACCCATACCAGCCTTTCACACCTTATGGTCTCGAACCCGTAGGCGCTCCGGTGAGGCAAGCCACTGGACGATGCAATGCCGCAATATCTTCGGGCCTGTCCGGCCTTATGCAAGAGCTCGGGCGTAAAGCCACCCTCCTAGCCCGAGGGCCTGTCTGTCCGTCGCTGCACCACGGTCTGGCTGAGAATCCGGCGGTTGATCTTCATCTTCCAGGCCACTTGGCGATCACTCAGCTTTCTCTTGAGTTTGGTGCTATGAAGGAACTGATATTCGCTTTCGTATAGAAAGCCCTTGCGCCTGGCATATTCGATGACCGACTCATTTGCATTGGCGGATGGATCGCTTTTGATCCTTTTCAATCCGTCGAAGAGGTTGCCGGTATCGATGCCCAGAAATCGATTGATGCATATGTTGCCGACATAGGTCTCACGCTGCGTGAGACGGTTCCGGATATAGCAATGTTCCAGAATTTGCTGTCCGCAGGGGCAATGGTCGGGCTCATCACTGATCTCGACATACAACAGGTCCCACTCCGATCGTGCGGATTCAAAGTCTTTCGCAACCGACCGGGGCAGGATGTGGGCCTTCAACCGCTCGAAGTTATGACCTTCCATCTGCCGTGACCCCCTGAGAGGATTTTTGACATATTTTCAGCGCGCAAGCGATACCCAAGCGCGGGCAGTCATTCCGGGGTGGAACAGAAAATCAGTTGGGCTACATGAAACCATCAGTTGGGCATTAGCGCCGACGCGCAATAGGGACATTGAGATGGACGAGACCTTGAATACGATCGAACTGGCGACCGAATTGACGATCGCCTGGTTGGGAAATCCCAATACCCGTGCCGACGCTGATGCCGTCCCCGCTTTCCTCCACTCGATGCACGCAGCCGTGAAAGCGCTGGCCGGCAATGTTGTCGAGCCCGCATCCGAACAGCCCACCGAGCATGTGGCGGCCGTGAGCGTGAGGAAGTCGCTTGCCAGCAACGATCACATCATTTCGATGATTGACGGTAAGCCCTACAAGACCCTGCGGCGCCACTTGTCGACCCATGGGCTAACCCCGGAGGAGTATCGCGCGCGCTATAAGCTCAAGGCCGATTATCCGATGGTTGCACAGGGCTATTCGGAAGCTCGCCGCGATATGGCGAAAAAGATCGGTCTTGGCCGCAAGCCCTCGAAGGTCGTCGTTGCAGATGCGACAGCCACGGAGCCCAAGCGACGCGGCCGAAAGCCGTCCCAGACCGAGGCGGCCTGATCGCCTAGGCTCCATGGCAACGATGGGCCGCGATCGCCATCGCACCCATCGTTTGCGGGCCTGAGCCTGGGTCCCGCAACACAACATGCGCGTTGGACAGCCACCATCGCAAAAAGACCACTATGAGCGACGCTATCCTCGTCAACGTCAACACCGCCACGGCCGAGGAACTGGATGCCGTGCCCGAGCTCAAGGGCCATGGCTTCGAGATCGTCCGTTACCGTCAGGAGCGCGGCTCATTCACCGACCTGCGCCAGCTTGATGAGGTGCCTGGGCTTGCCGGAAAGGCCGATGGTGGACGATCAGTGCTGACGGTCGGCGACGGCTGACGGCCTACCGCCGGAAAATCGGGATCGACGACACGGTCGCATGACCGCGTCGACCGCACCCGCGGCAGCGTAGCCGGATGACCTTGGATGACACCTCGCCGTCGCCCTTGAAACGGCCGAGGATATTGGCAGCCGGCATGTTCATGGTGCGGCCACAGGCGCATTTAATTCGCATATCCGCACGGTCCGCCGTCCATTCGCCCAGCGTGCCGTAGGGTGCCTCGATCGTCGGTCGCTTGCTCACAGCGGCGAGACGTCCTCATAGCGTCCTGCTTTTCGGAGCTGGCGCACTATTCCATTGAATGCGGCGGTTACGCCCTGGGTGCGACCGAGCTCGTTCGACTGGGAGGCGGCGTCCCAGTAGAGCTCCAGCGGCCAGCGTTCCGGGCAATGGGGTAGCAGGCAGCGCAGTGCGAGGCGCACCTCCATTCCGTCGACCTTCGTCTCGGAACAGCGGGCAACGCCGGCGCGCAGGATATGCACCGAGAGCGCGATCACGACGCGCTGGTGTCTGGGCAAATGCGACACGGGATCAATGAAAGTCGTGCGACTTGAAGCGCACGACGTCCTCCGGATCGGCACCCTCGGCGTGAGGTGGCCAGTAGCAGTCGCGGGGCTCCGGGCTCCACCCCTTATCGCCGCGGTCCGGGGAGCCGGGATGCTGGGCCGCATCACCTCGCCCGGTGCGGTGGGGGAAGGACATGTCGCCCACGCGGTGCAGAAGATCACCGTGATCGATGATTCGGTCACAGATGACGTGGATCACCTCCCCTTCCTTCTGCACCCGCCCTTTCAGGCCGACCATGGATGCCGACATGACGATGCGGCGCTGCGCTTCGAAACGGTCTGGCCAGAGAATGCCATTCGCAATCCCCGTCTCGTCCTCGATCGTGATGAAAAGGACGCCCTTGGCCGACCCGGGTTTTTGACGGACGAGGATGATCCCGGCGACCTCGACGTGCCGGCCGTCGCGGACGCTGGCGAGGTCGGCGCAGCGCGTAACGCCGCGGCGGGCCAGCTCGTCCCGCACGAATGTGAGCGGGTGGGCGCGAAGGGATAATTGCAGATTGCGATAGTCCTCGATCACCTCGCGACCATCGGAGAGCGCGCGTAGCGCCACCTCCGGCTCGACCCCTTCCGCGCTCAGTGTTTCGGCCGCGCGATCGGCTGCCGCGAACAGCGGCAGCGGCGCTTCGCCGAGCCCCCTCACCTTCCACAGCCCTTGCCGGCGATCGGCACCGAAGCCGTGAAAAGCATCTCCGTCCGCGAGCTTCTCGATCGCGGCGCGCTGTGCCCCGGAGCGTCGCCAGACGTCCTCGACATTCTCATAAGCCGTCGTGCTGCGCGCCGCGACGATCTTGGCACCGTCCGCATTCGAAAGGCCGCGGATAACGCGCAGCCCCAGTCGCACCGCCAGATAGCGTCCGCCGGTTCGCTCCAGCGTACAGTCCCAGCGGCTCGCGTTGACGCAAGGCGGACGCACCTCGACGCCATGCTCGCGTGCGTCCCGCACGATCTGGGCGGGTGCGTAGAAGCCCATCGGCTGCGCATTCATCAGGGCCGCGCAGAACACGTCGGGATGATGGTGTTTCATCCACGACGAAGCATAGGAGATTTTCGCGAAACTCGCCGCGTGGCTCTCGGGGAAGCCGTAGGAGCCGAAGCCTTCGAGCTGGCGGAAGGTGCGCTCGGCGAACTCGCGCGGATAGCCGCGCTCGACCATGCCCTCGATCAGCTTTTCGCTGAAATGGCTGACCCCGCCGGTAAACTTGAACGTCGCCATGGCCCGGCGAAGCTGGTCCGCCTCGGCAGGCGTGAACCCGGCACCGACGATGGCGACCTTCATCGCCTGCTCCTGAAAGAGCGGCACGCCGAGCGTCTTCTCAAGCACCGCGCGTAATTCGGGCCGGGGATATTCCGGCTTCTCCAGCCCCTCACGCCGACGCAGATACGGGTGAACCATATCGCCCTGGATCGGCCCGGGCCTGACGATCGCGACCTGGATGACGAGATCGTAGAAGCGCCGCGGCTTCATGCGCGGCAGCATGCTCATCTGAGCACGGCTCTCGATCTGGAAGGTGCCGAGCGTGTCCGCCTTCTGGATCATGGCGTACACATCAGGATCGTCGTCCTGAAGGTCCTTCAGCTCGACATGCAGGCCCTTGTCCGCCTCCAGCATGTTGAAGGCGCGGTTCATGCACCCGAGCATTCCCAGGCCAAGGACGTCGACCTTCATGAACTTCAGGCTGTCGATATCGTCCTTGTCCCATTCGATGATCTGCCGATCCTCCATCGCGGCCGGTTCGATCGGAACGAGGTCATCAAGGCGATCGTGGGTCAGCACGAACCCGCCAGGGTGTTGTGACATATGCCGTGGCACCCCGATCAGCTTTCGAGCGAGATCGAGCGTGAGGCGCAGTCGGCGATCAGCGATGTCGAGGTTAAGCTCGTCGACCTGCTTCTCGCCGACACCCTCGGCCGACCATCCCCAGACCAAGCCAGCTAGCGACGAGGTCAGGTCCTCCGGCAGACCTAGTGCCTTCCCTACGTCGCGTACCGCGCCGCGCGCGCGGTACCGGGTCACGACCGCGGTCAGCGCAGAATGGTTGCGCCCGTAGGTCTCGTAGATCCACTGGATGATCTCCTCGCGGCGCTCATGCTCGAAGTCGACATCGATGTCGGGCGGCTCGCGCCGCTCGCCCGAGACGAAACGCTCGAAGAGCAACTCGTGCTTGATCGGATCGATGGAGGTGACGCCCAGCACGAAACAGACGCACGAATTGGCGGCCGAGCCGCGTCCCTGGCAGAGGATTCCCCGCCTCCGTGCCTCGCGGACGATCGCATACACGGTCAGGAAATAGGGTGCGTAGCCGAGTTCGCCGATCAGCCGCATCTCATGGGCGATCTGGTTGGTGTAGGCCTCCGGCACCGCGCCGTCGAACATCCGTTCGACGGCCTCGGTCGCCAGTGTCTCCAACGCCTCCTGCGCGCTCAGTCCTTCGATCAGGCGTTCGTGCGGATACTGGTAAGCCAGTTCGCCGAGATCGAAGGTGCACAGCTTGGCGATGTCGACGCTCGCCTGCAGCGCGTCGGGATAGGCGCGGAAGCGCCGCACCATCTCGTCGGGTGATTTCAGCGCGCGGTCAGCGTTCACTTCGCGCCGGTAGCCTAGCTCGTCGACGGTGCACTTCTCGCGAACGGCGGTGACGACATCCTGCAGCAGCCGCGCCTCAGGTGCGTGATACAGCACGTCGCCGGTCACGACCGCACGTACGCCAACCCCGCCGGCTTGGCGCGCCAGCGCATCGATGCGTACCGCATCGCCGGGTCGCCGGCGCTGGAACAACGCCATGTAGCCGCGGCGCCCGTACACCGCCTTCAGGTCCTTCAGCGCAGCTGAATTATCGTCATCCGCCTCGTGTGGCAGCAGGATAGCGATGACGTCCTCGGACCAAGGCCCAAGGTCATGCCAATGGAGAAGGCACCCGCCCTTCCCCGCCCGCTTCTTGCCGACGGTGAGGAGCCGCGTGATCCGCGACCAGGCAGCCCGGTCTGTTGGGTAGAGCAACAGGCGCCTGCCGCAGGACAGATCGACCCGTGTGCCCGCAATCGACCGGATACCGGTCGCCTTCTGCGCCTCCCAGGCGCGGACGACACCACCGACCGTGCCGATGTCGCTCACACCGATCGCAGGATAGCCGAGCAAGGCGGCCGCCACGAACAGCTCTTCCGGCGATGATGCGCCGCGCAGCAGCGAGAAATGGGTCAGCACCTGCAGCTCGACATAATGGGTCATCCGAAGACCCCGTGCATCCACCATGACAGATCGCCGGTATCGTCCTTGAAGCCATCGCCGCGCCTGAAGACCCAGTATCGGCCACCGGCTTCGTCCTCGACGCGGTAATAGTCGCGGACCGCCCAGACCTCGGCGTCGCGCCGCCACCATTCGCCGTGCACACGCTCGGGACCGTCGCCGGCAACGACCTTGTACGTCTTGCCACGCCACTCAAAACGTCGGGGTGGCTGGTCCGGCATGAGGGCGATGACACGCGCCAGCGGCTCAGGCCGTGGGAAGAGACGTATCGGGCGCTTCCACGCCGGCCATGATCCTGGCATTTCCACCGGGTCGGAGCGGGTGACGGCTCGCTCTGGCACATGGCTTTCAACCGGTGCGAGCCGGTAGACAGCATAGGATCCGATCCTTCCCGCAATGACGTCGACCAGGCGGGCCGGGTCTCGCACCAAGGCCTCACCAGCAAGAACTGCACCCAGATCGATCGCATCCAGCGGCTCGGTGTGCGGAGCGACGAGCCAGAATTGCTCAAGCCCCATACCGGGATCGATCCTTTCGATCCTCAGCTTTAGCAACCTCAGGAGGTGCGACAGCTCCCGCGTCGGACGTGACGTGCCGACGCCTACCACTTGCTCGGTACCATCGACGCGAAGGGCCGTCAGACGGAGCGCGCGCGCTCCTAAGCCACGTGCTTGCAAAATCCCGGCAAGATCGTTCAGCAAGTCGCCCATGACCTGCTCGATCGCCTCGGCCGTGCCGATCGGCTCTAGCAGTCGGCGCTCGACGATCGGCACCTCGGCGTCCTGATGCGGGGTGATCGGCTCGGCGACGGCGCCAAGCGCCTGATCCAGGCGCGTAATCGCCGGCAGCCCTAGCCGACGCGCCAATGGTCCGCGCGCGACCGGCAGTAGATCAGCGACGGTCTCGAACCCGAAACGCTTTGCCGCACCGATTGCCGATGGTGCGAGGCGCAGTGCGGCGATCGGTAGCGCAGCGATCGCTCTGGTGGTTGCTCCCGGCTCGACGCGGATCAGATCGCCCCGACCGAAGCGCGCGAGCGCGTGTGCAGCGCCTGCGGTATCCGCAACCGCGACCCTGGCGGTGAAGCCTGCCCGCCGACAGAAGGCCAGCAGCCGTCTGCAGAACTTCTCCTCGCCGCCATGCAGATGAGCGCACCCGGCAAGGTCGATCCACAGGCCGTCGCCGGGGCTCACCGCGGCGATGGGCGACCAGCGCCGCACCGCGAATAGTGCGAGGCGGTCTAGCAGCGCTGCATCGGCTTCCGGCTCTGCGGGGGGGAAGTCGAGGTCCGAGACCAGAGCACGTGCATGGGTCGCCGCGATACCCGGATGCACGCCAAGCGCGCGGGCACCGTCACAAGCTGCGATCACTTCTTCGCGCCGGCCGACCTTGCCGATCAGCGCCAGCGGCGCGTGCTCGAGCGGCGCGCTAGTCGGCGCGTTGACGTGCGGTGCCGGCGTCGATGCCTTGTACGGGTGGCTGGCCGCCTCCGACCGCCGGCCCAGCTCACGCATGGGTGGCTGCGCATGGGTCGGAAGGGTGGCGATCTGCGCTTCGATTTCGCGGCGCGAAGGCGTAGCCTCACGCGCCCAGCGCGCGCCTGGTCGCCACCCACCGCCCCGCGGCACCGAACAGGCGCCGGGGTCGTCGTCTACCGGCAGCTCGAGGGCAGACCGTTCAGGCTGCCGCGAAGCGGACCGTTCCAACCGTCTCAGCCGCTCTACGGCCAAGCTCGGCAGGAACAGCGAGACGACCCGTCTCATCGCTGCCCTCCACAATCAGGGAGAAGCCCTCACCGCCACGCTGGCGCGCGCATTCGACCATCCAACGCTCCCGGCCTACGCCTGCGACATCGAGACGCTCGGAGGGCGCTGCGCCGATCCGCCAGCGTGTCCACGCAGCCGACGGCTCGGCCAGGACGTCCTGGTTAAGGCCGCGAGGGCGGCGCAGCAGGAGAACGGGAATATCGGCGTCGGCAGCAACGAGCTGGAGCCGCCGCGTTGCCACCATCGAGACCTTGCTTGCCTCCGCGACAATCGCGGACGGTGTGCCGTCGCGCACCCCGTCCTCGACCACCGCGAGCAGGGCAGCGTCGTCTCGGGGTTGCGCATAGATCACGCTGGCCGAGGGTAGTCCGGCTTGCTCGAGTGCGGGCGCGTACAGGTTCGTTCGGCAGCTTGCCCAAAGCACCAGGCCACCAGTGGCAAGCGCTTCGCGCGCCGCGATGCCTGCTAGAAAGAGCGTGGTGGCGGCATCGTCGACCAGCGATACGCTGGATGAGGCCGCTTCGTGCAGCGCTCCAGCGCGCAAGCCCCCTGCCCCAAGCCGGCGATCGATCGCATCGATGCCAAACGGCATCACCCGGTAGTCGGTCGCCGGAGTGGCGATCGTTCGCAGGTGCGCTAAGCCGGGCGCAGAGGTATCGAGGGCGGCGGACATACAGGCTAGACTCTAGTTGTTCCCTTTATGTTCCGAAAACGGGTGCTGATGGTCAAGCTTTGATCGGCTCGGTTCATCGATTCCGGGGTGCCGAAAGCGCACAGCGTCCGCCTCGCGCGGCGTTCGCTTCCCTCCAAAGTGTTGCGCCGTCGAGGGTCATCGGTCAGGGTTCCGCCGGTTTCCAACGGAGCACGGATAGTATGAACATCGGCGAATTGGCCAAAGGCGTAGCAACGGCAACTGGCTCGACCGAGGCCGACGCGAAGAAGGCGATCACAGCCGTCTTCGACCAGATCGCAGACGCAGCCGCGAAGGGCGAAGAGGTCTTGGTTCCCGGGTTCGGCAAGTTTGCGGTGAAGGATCGGCCGGAGCGCCAGGGCCGCAATCCTGCAACGGGTGAGAGCATAACGATCGCCGCTTCAAAGAAGATCGCGTTCACGGCCGCCAAGGGCCTGAAGGACAAGCTCTAACGAAAGCGCACCAGTGGGCTACATCGCTGGTGTGAACGGGAGGCGCGGATGTGCAATCGCTATCGATTGACGGCAAAGCAGGCCGAGGTCGCGGCAACGTTCGGCATCCGCGCGCCCTATGAGGTCGATGAGACATTCCCTGTCGGAGATATCTTCCCGACTGGCAAGAAGACGCCCTTCTACGGTGCAGTCATCATCCAGGACGGTGGCGATCGTCGCCTTGAGTGCATGGAATGGGGCGTTCCGACGCAGGTGCCGAGCAAGCGGGATCCGGCGGTGAAGCTGACGAAATACGTGACGAATGTCCGCAATCTTACCTCCAGCTTTTGGCGGTCAATGCTGACCACCCCAACCCGTCGCTGCCTGGTGCCGGTCACATCGTTCTCGGAATACGGGCTCGTGCTGGGCGAGGATGGCAAAAAGCCGCTTCACTGGTTTGATGTGCCGAGCAGACCCGTGTTTGCCTTCGCGGGCGTTTGGCGGCCCACCGAGAGGGGCAACACCTACGGCTTTTTGACTACAGAGCCCAACGCGGTCGTCGCGCCAATTCATCCGAAAGCCATGCCCGTAATCCTGCATGACGAAGATTATGAGCGTTGGCTGACCCTATCTTGGGACGAGGTGGCGTATCTCGCTGGCCCATACCCTTCGCAGCTCATGGCGGTTTACTGACGGAAGCATTCGAACCTTAACCTGCAAAATTATTGCGACGTAATCCGGCACTATTCGGCCGTGAAGATCAACGGTTCACTGACAAGTAGGTCCCGCTTTCTTCCGCTGACAGTCGCAAAAATCAGGGTGAGAACGAGACCCATTTGCGGTCGTTCAGCGCGGCCTTATCGCTCCCCTCTTTCTGCCGTTTGTTCAGCTTCCAATTAGCGTGTCGTTCACAGCCAAACCGGATGACTGGGGTTCAGCATTGGGGGGTAACGGAGTGGCGGCTGTGCTGTAGGCCAATGTCACTGGCCGGCACTGGGCTAAGCCAACGTCCTCCCCAAGAGGTTGGCTGTCTGCCCTGTGAGATGGCCGCTATAGGTCCTCTTACTTAACCGCACGTTGCGGCTGTCTGTAGCAATCAAAGGCGGGGGCAAACAATGAAGCTGATCATGTGGTTGCCGTGCATGGCGCTTCTCCTGACTGCAGCGGTTGGCGATGAGGCTATTTGTCGCAACGTCACTGGTGAACGCGACGGGCTGTTTCACACCTTCTGGCACGACAGCGGCGAGGGCTGCCTGATGCTTGCACGGAATGGCGGCTATCGGGTCCGATGGACACTTGGGGCGCAGGGCAATCTAGTTGCCGGTCGTGGTTGGCGACGGGGCGCTGCCGATCGTGTCGTCGGCTATCGAGCCATGCAGTTTGATCCGGGGGCGAACGGCTATCTCACCCTGTATGGTTGGTCGAAAAATCCGTTGGTCGAGTATTACATCGTGGACAGTTGGGGCGAGTTTACACCTCCCGGACCCAGCGCCGTGCCGCTCGGCACCGTGCACAGCGACGGCGGCACCTATCGCGTCTATCGCATGCGCCGGATTGAGCAGCCTTCGATTGCAGGTACAGCTAGCTTTGATCAGTATTGGAGCGTTCGCACCGAACGACGTCCACTCGGGCACGACAGCATCATCACGTTGGCCAACCATCTTGCGGCTTGGCGGCGGGCAGGAATGAGACTCGGCACACTCGATTATCAGGTGTTGGCGACGGAAGGTTTTGGCAGCACAGGCGCGTCGGCGGTCAGCTTATGGGATGCGCGTAGTCAACGGCGACGTTGATTGCGCCCAACGAGTGGCTCCTTCCGGGAATACCGATCACCAATCTCAGTGTCGGAAATTGAGCGAACGTATCCTGCCCTACAGCTTCCGGCCAGACCCACTCACGGACATTTGCCGCAAAATCTGAGCGGCCTTGAGCCGGACGTCCGTTCATTTACAAGCCCGCCCAACATGCCGCCGGCTATCGGCTTCGCCTTCTCGGCGATCCTCGCGCGAGCAGCGACGCCAAGATCAGAGCCGGCCAGCGCGCGACCTTTCCACCGATCGATCGGATGCAAGCGATCGCGGAAGTCGCACTGATCGTACCACGAGGCGAGTGCGCAGCCTTCGCGTCGTCAACATGCTGCTGCAAATACGTGGCGACCCGACCGCCGATCAGCGGCAGACCAAGCAGCCAGGACGGCCTCTGGATGCCGTATTGCTGAGCATGGTTCAGCCAGGCAAGCGCGGTATCGCTTTCCTATGGGAGGAACACCGCCGCAAAGCCAGGTCGACTGAAGTGATCCCGTGCCTTGCGACATGCGATGGCAACGAGTAGCTGTCGATCGTCGCGAAAAACGACGAGGCGGGTCAACCAGGCCACGTCCGTCGCGCATACGCCGACCATGTTCAGGCATGGCCGACCAGCGTCTCCAACAATCATGCGCGCCGAAGGTCCGGCGCGTCGACGGGAGCGCGAACATGAATCACACCATCGGCATCATTGGTGCGGGCCTCGGCGGCCTGACGCTCGCGTGCGTCCTTCACCGGCATGGTATAGACGCCACCATCTTCGAGGGCGAGCCATCCCCCTCATCTCGAGCTCAGGGCGGCCTCCTCGATATACACGAGCATGGTGGCCAGCGCGCGCTCATGGCGGCTGGCCTCCACGAGGCCTTCTTACGCCTCGCGCGCCCGGGTGAGGATGCAAAGCGTGTCGTCGACAAGGATGGCAGACTTCTCTTCGATAAAGCGGCCGATCCGGCGTCGCCGCGCCCCGAGGTCGATCGCGGAGCACTTCGCGCAATGCTGATCAGATCGCTGCCGGACGGAGCGATACGCTGGGGCTGCAGGGTGACCGCGCTGACCGCAATCGGCGAGGGGCGGCACGAGATCGCATTCGCGGACGGTACCAGCGACACGGTCGATCTGCTGGTGGGGGCCGATGGCGCTTGGTCCCGGGTGCGGCCCCTTCTGTCCCCCGAGCGACCGATCTATTCGGGCACCTGCTTCATCGAGATCGCGTTAACCGATGCCGTGAGGAACGCGGCGTCGATCGCCGCGATCGGCAGCGGTACCCTGATGGCGGTCGCGCCGGGCATGGGGATCATGGTCCATCGCTACCCGGACGGAACCGCGCGGGGCTATGCCGCACTCAACAGGCCGGAAGAGTGGATCGGAGCCATCGACTTCACCGACATGGCTGCAGGGCTCGCCCGGATCGCCGACGAGTTCGACGGGTGGGCACCGGTGTTGACCACCTTCATCCGCGACAGC
>JAAIGG010452756.1_pt1 | contig 16617 bp, 13 predicted proteins | sample 6487391 | NCBI WGS metagenome assembly JAAIGG01 (sample SAMN13974130, study PRJNA590717) | phyllosphere metagenome | biome: asymptomatic weeds; feature: pooled weeds collected from a community garden; material: weeds; isolation source: pooled asymptomatic leaves from various weed species from...
CCCCTCTCCGAAAAAGGAGAGGGGGAGCCGACCAAAAATTAGGGTAACTAATTTCCTTGACTGAGCACTAGCAGAAACGGACAGCGAGAAGTCTTAACTTCCGCTGCTCATGCCCGGTAAAAAACCAGTTGACGGCTAGCCCGTCACCCGCAAGAAATACCCGCCGTGCGTGCGCTAAGTAGCCGCTGGAGCCCGGTAAACGGATATAGCTTGTGCCCACGATTATTTCTTAGGGGTGTTTAATCGGCTAGGCCGCATTTTGCTTGCTGCAACCCAGCGCAAATCCCGAAGGAAATTTAGTTTTTCTAATACACCTTCTTCACGCGTATGCTCTTTCCTCGTAAGGCAGCCTCTTCTCCGACTGATTTTTACCCCCACTTTACCATACTGGTGGCAGCCCTGCTGCTAACCCTACCATTGGCTAGCTTAGCCCACGGCTACTGGTTCGATGTGCAAGGTTCAGGGCGCGTTGGTACGCCGGTTCGGGTGCAGGTCTGTTTCGGTGAGATCGATGTGTACAGCGTGCGCCACCGCGAAGCCGGCCCTGAACTGGCGCTCACGGGTAGTTTTCAGGTGTACGTATTAGATAGTCAGGGCCAGCGTACCACGCTAAAGCTGCATCCGTTGCGCGATTGTTGGGAAGCTATCTTTACACCAAAGCAGCCCGGTACCTACCGAATTCTGGGGCTGAACGACATGCTGCCGGTGGTAGACCGCTCGGCCACCGGCGGGCAAAACGTGCGCCCCATCGAATACCTGTGCGCGGCTTACGTAGTAGGCAACAGCAGCACCCCTCTCACGCCTGAGCAGCAGTTAGATATTATTGCTATGCCCCAGGGTAAACTGACGCAGGTGCGCGTGTTCCGTGCCGGGCAGCCGGTGCCCGCCGATACCAAACTGCGCGTGTTCAATCCCGAAAACTGGGAGAAAATGCTCGTCACGGACACCCAGGGGCGCGCAGTATTCAGCCCGCTCCGACCGGGCTTATACATTATTCGCCAGGATTGGGTAGACCCGACGCCGGGTACCTACCAAGGAACAGCCTACGTGAGTGTGCGCCACCGCTGCGACTATTGCCTCTGGGTGCATTGAGTAGCAGTGAGTGCAAGGTGTTCTAGAGCAAATCTCAGGTCAGTGTACAGGTTAAGGCTACTCTAACGTGGGCGCCTCACCCCCCGGCCCCCTCTCCGAAAAGGAGAGGGGGAGCCGACCGATTACGACTACGAGCTTACGGCTGCTGGTATCCGGCTCCCCCTCTCCTTTTCGGAGAGGGGGCCGGGGGGTGAGGCGCCCACGTTAGAGTAGCCTTAACCTATACACTGACCTGAGATTCGTTCTAAAATTTCCAGCTTCAGCCCCTGCGCCAAGCGCTTCCTGGTCGCGTGCAGCTTGGCCTCTTTACGCGGGTCAGCGAATAGCGTCGGTAAGACGTCTTGTGGCCATTAAGAGCGTAGCGCAGCTTCGGGGCACTAGGGCGGGCGCTAGCGGTAACCTGGATCGAGCAACTTTCGCTGGCTAAACGCAGAGCTTCAGCTAAAAGCCGCATCTTTACGGCGTTTGTCGAGCTTTCCTAGTGAGAAGAAAAGTGCTGTCTCGCTTAGATAGGCTACCTTATTCTTGCTTCAACACCACAGGGTTATGACGCAGAAATTTATCATCAACCGCAACGCGATGCACCCGCTGCTATTGAACGCTACCGACGATTTTTTCTGGTTTTTGTCCCCTTGTCGTTCGACTGTCGGCGGGGACAGTGAGCTATTGGAAGTGCTACCTCATCCTAAAGTAATACATCCACGTTTAGCCGCCCAGCTTTCCTATCTCGCGGCCCTATTGCTGGGCTTACTGCTAGCTGGGCTGCCCAGCTTCGTTCAAGGCCAGACCGCCAACCTGCCGCCCTACTGGCAGTGGCAAAACCCGCTGCCCCAGGGCTACCACTTAGTGGACCTGCACGTATTCAACGACTCGACCGCGTTGGGCGTGGGCAATGCTGGCACGGTAGTTAAAACCACTAATTCTGGTCGGACGTGGCGCGTGAGCACGACCGGCACCCTGGACGACTTAACGACTGTGCACTTTGCCGACGACCAGGTGGGCTGGACCGGCTATTACTCGCCCACGGGTACCGTGCGGAAAACCACGGATGGCGGGCTCACCTGGACCGTGCAGCCGCTGGGCGTAGGCAATGGCACGCTAGTGGAGGACGTGCAGTTTCTGACTCCCTTGCAAGGCTACGTGCTGTATTACGTGGGCATTACTCGCTCTACCGAGTTGCGCTACACGGCTGATGGCGGCCAAACTTGGACGTTGCGCAGCCGATTGATTCAAGGCGACCCCACTAAAGTGCAATTCGTTTCGGCAACAGTCGGCTACGCGGCCGCCGGCTTTTTCGGGGGTACCATTCGCAAGACGACCGACGGGGGCGTGAGCTGGCAACCCATCGCCCCGACGACGGACAGCGACTACTATGACCTCAGCTTCGTGAGTGCTACGCGGGGCTGGGTGTGCCGCAACAGCTCAGTGGGAACCAGCCTCTACCGCACCCGTGATGGAGGCCAAACCTGGCTGCCCCAGCAGCTTGCGCCGCCAGAGCTGGGAAGTTATGCCATTCAGCACGTAGCCTTTGCCGATACGCTGCGGGGCATTGCCTTGGCGGGCAATCTCATCTGGACGACCAGTAACGGGGGGCAGACCTGGACCAGCCGACCGTATGCCCCGGATACTCCCTCGCTGGTTACCGTACAATGCCAGCCCTCGGGCGCGGCCTGGGTACTGGCGTTGGGTGGGCGCTGGCTCCGCTCGACCACCTTTGGCCGGCGGTGGGCGGTGGCCGACAGCGTGCCCGCCGGCCGCACACGTTTCGTGCAGTTTACTGACCCGACGCACGGGTGGGTGAGCAAAAACGACCACACCCTGGCTCGCACCGCTGACCGCGGGGCTACCTGGTACCCGATTGACCTGATCACCCGCACCCCGGCCAACCTAGTCAACTGGAGCTTTGCCAGCTTGCAGGGCCTGCACTTCATTGACCGGGATACGGGTTCTGTGGCCGTGATGGACTATGCCAGCTATCAACTCTATAGCCTGACTACGCAAGACAGGGGGCAAAGCTGGACAGTTTGGCCACAATCGCCCCCGCCCCAGCCCTTCTCCCCGCAGATTATCGCGGATTATCGCTTTGTCTCCGCCCGCCAGGGGCTGGAAGTGGGCAGCGGTGGGCTGGTGCGGCGCACAATTGATGGCGGGCAGACGTGGACGAGCGCACTGCTGCCGACGGGCAGTCAGCGGCGGCTATTCACGTCTATTAGTTGGGTCGGCGCGCAAACCGTGTACGTGGCCAGTGATTCGCTCACGCTGCTTCGCAGTACGGACGGAGGCAGCAGCTTCCGGCCCGTGGCGGGCCTGGCGACCTTTTTTGCCAGTCAGGGAATCCAATACAGCAGCCTCGAACAAGTGTATTTCACCTCGGCCCGGCTAGGGTACGTGACACTAGGCAATGGGCCGTTCCTGCGCACTACGGACGGCGGGGCGAGCTGGGCGTACGTCTCGCTGCCAGCCGACCAGAGTATCGTGCGTAATGCGTTTCAAGCGGTTGCCTTTGCTACCCCCCAAGAGGGCTGGGCTATCAGCCCCGATAATCTGGCTCAGACTACCGATGGGGGGCAGACTTGGACGCGGGCCGCTATCTTCTCGCCCTACAACGGCTACTTATCTCGTATCACCCGCATTGATCGCTACAATGGCTGGGTATCAGCGAACAACGGCCCCTTACTGCACTATTCAGAGCGATTTATTCAAGCTGATACCTCGCGCACGCAGCGGCTGGTCTACCACACGGGCCAGCCACTCACGTTGGCCTTCACTACCGAGGGTAGCCTGAGCCAGGTGCCGGCTGACTACCGCGTGCAAGTGTCCAACCCGATGGGCCGCTTCCGCCGCCGGCAAACCACGACGCTGGTACCCACCTCCGCTAGTATTCCCGGCCGGCTCACCGTAGTCCTACCCGCCAGTCTGCCCGCCAGCACTCGCTACCGCCTGCGCGTCATCGCCGCCGACAGCTCCGTGCTCGGCGGCGACAACGCCCACGACCTGACCCTGGTTGCCGCCCCGCTGCCGGTCGAGCTGGCCCACTTTGCCGCTGCCCCCGCCGGCCCCGCCGCCGTGCGCCTCACCTGGACCACGGCCAGCGAGCACAACAGCGCCTTCTTCGCCGTCGAGCGCAGCCCCGATGGCCGCGCCTGGGCCGAGCGCGGCCGGGTGGCGGCGGCAGGCAGCACCACTACAACCCGCACTTACGCTTGGCCCGACGCCCCCGCCCCCGCCGGCCAACTCTTCTACCGCCTGCGCCAGGTGGACCTCGACGGCTCCCTCACCTACTCGCCCGTGCGGGTGGTAACGCTGAGCGGCCCCTCCCCGGTGCCGGGCCTGATTGCTTACCCCAGCCCGGCGGCCCGCGAGCTGACCGTGGAGCTGCCCGCCCCGGCCGGCCCCACCGAGCTGGTTCTGCTCGACCCGCTAGGCCGGGTGGTACGCCGTACCACCACCCAGCTACTCCGCGCCGTCCTCGATGTGCGCCACCTGCCAGCCGGCACCTACCTGCTGCGTGCCACCCGGCCCGCTGGCCCCACGCTCACCCAGCGCGTGCTGGTGCAGCCCTGAGGGCAGGCAGGCTGTTTTCCTCGCCTGCCACACTTTTAGCAAACTGCTTGATGCGTTACTGCTGCTCTTTCTTGCTCGTATTACTGCTGGCCAGCACCCGGCTGCCGCTGTTGGCACCGGTCCAGCCGACCGTGGCAAATCTTGGCTAGACCCTGTTATGAACTCGTAGGCGAGCTTAGCAGGTATATTACCCTAATGATAGTGGCGGCAGAAACGAATGGGATGGGGTACTGACTACCCTAAGTAACTCAACCGATTTTTGCTTAAACACCTTATTCTCTCATGATAAACGCCTCATTCCACCTTCCTATTACGCACATTGGTGAGCCTAATTGGGTCAGCAAACTCCAATCTTCGCTAGCGCAATACGATATCCCTAATCAAGGTGAAACGATAGAGAATATTGAGCAAGCTGAAAAGACGCTGGAGATTGAATTGCCAAAAGACATAAAAGAATATTGTCTACATTTTGGCAAGACATCCACCGATGACTTCATGTACAATCTGAAGCCCGTCACTGAGTTCAAACGCTTATACGCTACCAATTGGAGCTTCATTTCACTAAATTTTAGGATGTCGGAGATTGATACAATGGTCGTCTTTTCCGAAAGTCCCGGAAATGACCCCTTGTGCTTTGATTTCAGAACCGGCGCTATCTACCTATTCTCGCACGACCCAATCAAGAAAGCGAAAGTTTTCGATAATTTCAGCCAATACCTAGTATATGAATTAATAGAAGTGGAGAAATTGCTTGGCGACCCGCTCGATGATAGCGCAATGAGCCAGTTGGAGGAACAGTACTTAGCCGGTAAAAATATTGATTATGATTTTCGAAGGATGAAATTATTAAGCTAATTTAATCTATCTAAAAATGGAATAATATTTTTCATGCTTTTGCTGCTATTTTGATCAAGACAATAACTAACCCAAGTTGCGGAGTATCAGGCTAAGCCCCAGCGGGGCGACACTCGTCAGACGAATGGCGCTCCGCTGGGACTTCACTATTCTTTTTTAGCGCTATCCTTTTTTAGCGCTATCACTCGCCCTTAGGGGCTCTCGCTCAACATTGCGCAACTGGATTAATTAACTGTATCGAACTATGAGCCCCAATCATCCAATGTCTAGAATTCATGTTTGGATTGGCATGAGTTCCAAAACCCAGGAAGAATTTTCGCAATACTTCGCCATCAATCCGGCCGACCGCGAGGCTGGCATTGGCGCTAGCCAGTTCGACAAGGACATTTACATCAAGTGGTACGACGACGACCTGATTGGCGTATACTACAGCGAAATCCCGGACCTGAAAGCCGCGCTGGATGAGCTTCCCACTTCGCCCGAGTCGCTGACTGCCATTGGTGCCAAATGCCAGGAGTTAGGCATCACGGAAGCCAACGCCCTGTTTTACTACGAAGACGCGGAGTTGGTCATTGCGGAGCCGAATAAAAAGTATAATGAATTGACGTACATCGGCGTATTCGATAATTAGTAGCTACCTCACCTTGCAGGGTTATTTAAGCGCCCGAAACCAAAGTGGCTGCGTAGTGATGACCGAGACACAATTTTTCTTACGTTATGCTTTTTGCTGCTGCCCGCATCTTAGATCCAAATCCAAAACTCGGCTTGCTAACCGATGTAAGCCGAACCTTTACGGAGGTTTTTAATGAAAAAAAACCGATGCAATCGCCGCTACCACGGCCGTGGTGGGACTACAAGCGTTATCCAGAGGCGGTACTCGTGCCTGAAAATCTGCGCCTGCCAGCTAAATTAATAATGGTCTGCAAAGGTATTCGGTACTTCAATCCGGATTTCTATTCTGACCGGCCACGTGACTGGACTGTTTCAGCACGGTTTCTAGAGTTTCTGCAGACTCATGGCTTTCTAAAAAACTGTTATGAGCAGAGCGAATTAACCGTCGTTTCGACAACTCAGAAACCCATTGCTGACCAGGAATACTATCTGCTACGCCTTTTCTGCTCCAGCAACGACCTGGTTGATTTTGAACGCAGTGGTAAAATAATATCACCCGTACATCCTTTCACCGAGTATACCCCGCCCTACGTATACTATTCATCCTTATTTTTCAAGGAAGATGCTATAGTGCCGCCGTTATTTTACTTAGATGACCGAAGCTACTTTTATTCCTTCTTTTGCAACGAAGAGGTTAAGGCTGAAATGGAAAAAGCTAAATTTACAGGCTTTGATTTCTATACATTAGAGGAATACGCCCAGATGCGTATCGACTGGGAGCGACGTTTTTCTTCGCCATCTTAAATAAGTGGGCCGTATATCGAGTCCATGCCTATTTAAAACAACTAATTTATCATAGAAGAAAAAGCAAATAGTTTTACGCATCAGTCGTTTGAGGTGGGTGCGCAACGTTAGATGCTTACCTTCCAGGCATTGCATGAGTGTCTTGCCTGTCTGCCATTGCTCGGCAGGTAAACAGGCCATATAGGCATCGCAAGCATCCGTAGATCACTGTACAAGTCACTCTTCCGCCCAAAGGCTCCGTGTCGCAGTTTGTAAAGCATTATGGGTTACCATCACAATCCTACGACTCCTACGATACCAAGATGAAAGCTTACAACGAAGGCTGGCGTATGAAAAAACCAAAACTCAAACACCCGGTAAATTAATTCTTTAAATTCCTATGAATACCGACCTGGTTTTTGAGCGTAGCGCTCCCAAACTCACCCAAGACGATATTGCTCAGGCTGAAAAGACAATGCATGTCACATTGCCCCCGCAGTTGGTGACACACTACTTACATCACAACGGCGGAGTTCCATCAAAAGCATATATCCTCAACAACGACACAGGGGAATACAGTGAGATAAGCGTTTTTTCGCCCTTGTACTACAAGTTACAAGACTCTGATGGCAGTACTATTGAGGAAACGTATAATGACTTTAAGAAAAGAAATAGCATTCCCGAAAACTATTTACCCTTTGCACAGGATTGGGGCGGCAACCTATTCTGCGTCGCCCTGGAAAGTCAGCGGATTGTATACATCCTGATGGATATGGGCGACTTCACAGAAGATTTTGTGAGTGGTATCGCACTGAATTTTGACACTTTTTTAACTGCGTTGGTTTCTGAAGAAGACGCTGAAGAGTAGCATGTTTTATTGACTGCGCTCACCAGAACGGCTTGACTTCGGCGCTTTCTGTTTATAAATACCATTCATTGAATCGTTAAATCATTTCCGCAATACACTGCGCAGGATAGTTCCGCAGTCCGTGCACAGGAGACGGATTATTGCGCGCTGGACGGAAATACCGCCTGGAGAAAAGCGAGTATGCGCTCACTGGTTTCCGTGGGCTTTTCCTGTTGTACCCAATGCCCAGCGCCCAGAATGAAGTGCGGCTCTCCCATCTGCGGGCAGGCGGTTATTCGCATCGCTTCCAACGCGCCCGGTTGGCGGTAGGTACCCCAGTCGGCTGCCCCTGCAATGAAGCAAGCCGGCACGTCGATGGTGCGGCCGGCGAAAAGTTCTAGTTCGGCGCGATGAGTACCATTGGTGAGGCAGCGATACCAATTCAACCCCCCTTGGAAGCCGGTGCGGGTGTATTCGCTGGTGTATACTTCCAACTCACTGGCGGTCAACCATTGCTCGCCGGCGATCTGCTCCTGGGTTGGCATTAGTGGGGCGACGGTCGTGGCCATCGTTTCTTGCAGATCCATAATGTAATAGGTGGGTAGCTTGGCCAGCTCCGTAGCCGCCGCTGATGCCAGCGGATGCGGCGGGTGGGCTGGGTTGTCGGCGCTTTTCAGAAAAAAATACGCCCGTAGGAAGGCCGATAGTCCCTGCTGGGCCTGCCACATATCGGCGTTAGCACTCGGCGTGGAGAAGTAGGCGTAGCTGTCCTTGCGTGGTGGGTGCAGGGCCGCGAGTTGCTGCACCAGCGAGGGGTGTTCGGGCAGCTTCCCCTCCGCGCCGAAAGGCAACGGCGGAACGCCGCCGAAAGGGCTCATCAGAATCAACGAGCGGAAGTAGTCGGGCCGGGCAAGTGCGCAGTAAGCCGCGATGGCCGCCCCCACGTCGTGGCCGACTACGCAGGCCACCTCGCGGTGCCCGAGGGCCATCGCAATGCCGATGGCATCGCGCGCGTAGCTGTGGTTACGGAAGGACGCTGTTTCCCCCTCGTAGCGCCCGTCCCAGCCGGTTGTCCGACCATACCCGCGCTGGTCGGGAGCAATAACGTGGTAGCCTGCGGCCGCCAGGGGTAGCATTACCTTCCGCCAGCAGTAAGCCAGATCCGGGAACCCGTGCAGCAGCAGCAGGGCCGGTCGATTTGGTGTCTCGAACCCGGCCTCCAACAGATGGATACGTAGCCCGTTGATGTTGTTGAGGTACCGCTGGCGAATGCCTGGTTCGAGTGGCAGGGGCTCTAAGGGTGAGAAGGTTACTTGCTGGTCCGTATTCATAAAATAGTTTTGGTGTATTCGATTATTTTTTAAAGAATCGGGCTACCGGGCGACGCCGTAAACGCAGGAGGCTACCCCAGAAAGGCTCATTACTTACTAGTGCTCAGTCAAGGAAATTAGTTACCCTAATTTTTGGTCGGCTCCCCCTCTCCTTTTTCGGAGAGGGGGCCGGCCCCAGAGGGGTCCCGTGAGGCGCCACGGTCGCCCATTTTGTTAAGCCATTTCCTTGACGCAGCACTAGCGTTAGGGCTGAACGATGGTATACCGAAAAGGTCCTCCGTGGGCTGCCGCATGGGTAATGGCTTCGTTGACCTGGTCGAGCGGAAAGGAGGTTATTTCCAGGTCATGGAGCGAAAGAAGCCCGCTGCGGATGAGCGCGGCTAAGCGGGCTGGGGCCGTGTGAGGATACATGTATTGACCGCGCACGGTGATGCCATTTCGCATGAGGTGCACGTAGCTCAGTTCCAGGCTCCCGCGTTGGCCGCCCATCAGCACGACCGTACCGTAGGGGCGCACGGTCTGGACCGCCGCCTGCACCGGAGCGACGTCGGGGAGCGGGGGAAGCAGGTCGAGCACCTTGTCGATAAGGCCGGGGGCTGCCTGACGCATCAGGCGCTGGTCGGCGATTTCGTCGCCGGTCAGCTTCACCGGCACCACGCGCGGACCAAAGCGCCGGGTAAGTTCCGTCAGGGCTGTCTCGTTGCGGCCGGGGGCAATAACGCAACTCGCGCCCATGGCCAGGGCCACCGCCACGCCAGCACTCCCGAATTGCCCGGTCGCGCCGCTGATAAGCACAGTTTCGCCCGCCTGCAATTCCGCCGCCAGTAAGCCGCCATACGGTACGAGCGCCGTACCCAAGGCGCACCAGCGGCCAGCATCAGCCGGGTCAAGTGGCCCGAGGGGAATGGCGTTTTCCAACGGTAGCAGTTGCTGCTCGGCAAAGGAGCCGTGCCGAAAATACGCTTGCAGACGCTGAGCGCCGGGCGTGGGGGCAATCAGCCCTTGCAGCATGATGTCGGGCGTGGTGGCTTCGTCGCGGGCCCGCACGGCGGGGTCGCAGAAGACCCAATCGCCGGGCGTGAGGCGGGTCGCATCCGGCCCCACCGTGCGCACTCGGCCAATGGCCCCGCAACCCACGGCTAACGGCAACAGCATCGGGTATTGCCGGGCACCACTAAACACCTCGGCCGCGTAGGAGAGCATGGGGGCGGCCACGATGTCGACGACAACTTCCCCCGCACCCGGCTGCGGGTTAGGTAAATTTTCTAGTTGTAACGGTGTCCCAAACGCGTGCAAAACAGCAGCTTTCATGCGGCTTACCTGGCTAAGTTCGCCACAAAGGTTGGCGGGGACCGACTTACCAAATGGTAAAAAGCGCAACCGGGCCCCAGCCGCGGCCTTGCGGACTTAGCCCGAGCAGTGGCGCAAGCGACTCAGGGATTGCGGGGTGATTCCCAGGTAAGAAGCGACCATCTGCTGCGATACGCGCCGGGCTACTTCCGGCTGGCGCGCCAGAAAGGTCTCGTAGCGCGCTGCCGCATCCAGCCCCAGGTAGGCGCGGTGCAGCTCCAGCTTTTCAACTACCTGGTGCTGCGTGAGTTGCCCGAACAGCACGCGCAAAGGCGACACTTGGTGATAGAGGGCTTCGAGTTGCGCCCGGTTGATGGCCAGCACCCGCACGGCGCACGCCGCTTGAATGCTCAAAGCGGTGGGCACCTGCGCCTCGAAGCTGGGCAGAATCGTGCAGAAATGACCCTCCCAACGGAACGACTGCGTAATCTCCTTCCCCAACCGGGACCGCGTCACGAGGCGGAGCACGCCCTGCTCGATGAAAAACAGTTCCGGACACGGCGGGCCCGCTCGAAACAGCAGTTCGCCTTCCGTCGCTGACCGCTCCTGCCAGGCCGCTACGAAGCGGTGTTGGTCAGCAGCGGAGAGGCTGCCGAAGGGTTGCAAAGCGGCGAGTAAGGAAGCGGACATAGGTAGCGGGTAGCCCGGCAAGGGCTATTGGCAAAGCAGGCTCTTACGGTAATTAAGATAATATACTTTCAATTAAAAACAAGTCATTCAATAACCTGCTTAGCTTACAGTATCGGATTATATTTTTTCTTATATCAGCTTGGTCATTCTATTGCGGGCTACCTAAAGTTGTATCAACTAACCACTGGGGCAGTTGAGTTGCCTGTAAGCAAGCTGAATTATCTCAATAAGGGCCGTTGCCGTTACTGTTGGCAGTACCCGGTCGGCCCGCAGGTGAGCTACTCTCTTATTCGCAACCATAGTTACTGATTCCTAGGCAGCGTGCTCACTGGGGATAAAGTTATCGGTGAAGTCCAGCCTGATAGCATTATTATGCTGATTGGCCCCACTCCGCCGTGAAAGGGTCGTACCGGCATTTTTCGGGTTTAGACAATAAATCAAGCGGGTCACTGCGGAAGGCGCGGCAATCGGAGCACACATACCTGAATTCGCAGTGCTTGCACACAGAAATTTGGTCCTTATTGGTAGCCCACATAGCAGTAAATGCTTCGTTTGCAACTGCCGGGAGCAGCGAGTCTTGGCTGATGTGCCCGAAAGAAGTCGTCATGGCCGGGCAATTCTTAATGTACCCATACTGGTCAATGGAAATCTTTTGGTTGAGGCAGGTATTAGCCGTGAGAGCTTCTGTAAAATGCGAAAGATTGACCGTAAAATAGGAAGGCCCAATGAACCCGCAGTGGGCTTCGCTGTGGAGTTGTTCCTCCGTGTAATAGATGGCCGACGCATCGCCGGATGACGGGCTCTGCGGGCTGGTAAAGGGGGCCGAATGAACGACCAGGCTCGTCAGGCGCGGATAGTCGGTGATGAGCTGCGCTATCAGCGGGTGGGGAAGTCCGGCCGTGTAGCACAAGAAAACCTCAATAGACCGAATGCGGCTTGTACAAAAATTGTCGAGCAGCTGCCGAACCCGCCACAACTCAATCGGCCGGAAAACGCGTATCTGCACGCCCTGGCAGCCCAGAGCACTTAATTCCTGCGCTGCCTTCTGATAATCAAATACTTTTTCACCTATATCAATGATGGCATTATGGATGGTAGTGGGCACCATAAACGTGAGGTCAAGGCCGGGAAACAAGCCCAGTTCTTCTGACCCATGAAACATACCAAGCTGTTTATCAAATAAAAAATTGTAGTATTCCACAACAGTTTCCTGGTCATCGGGCGCAAAGCTTTGCAGTATTTCCTGCATAGGCTTATCCTCAAACTCCCTCAGCAGTTCCTCTAGGTCATTTGGAATCAGGTGAATCTCTCCGCGCTGCAAATCACAGATAGTTGACCGGGCGTGCCCCCGAACGAGCAGACAATTGGCAAACAGCCGGAAATATTGGGGCGCCGGACTCATAATTAACGAAAGTTACTTTTGCCGAAACTCTTAGAAATGGGCTTGTGGTATTTCCGTACTGTGTCTTGGGTGCTGGTGTGCGCGTCAATGGTGATGAAACGGGGCGTCACCAGCATGCGGAGCCTTTGATGCGCCGGCGCGGCATAGTCGACATAGCTGCACTTATAAAAGGTAACGGGCAGCGTGGGTAGGTTTTGCCCTACGTACTCTTGAAAATCGGCGAGCTTAATCATGCAGTAGAAAGTCAGCTATTTTCTTATCCAGGAAATAATTGCAATAGGCAGCATTGGCACTGTATTGCCCAATTGGATTTACCTCAAATAAAACGTACTCCATTGCCATGCTAAGCGCCATATCAATCGAGCCGCTGTTGAGCCGCAGGTTAGTCATCAGGGATACCACCTTGGCTTCGATGGCAGGGGGCAACTGAAACGGAACGTTCCGGGTTACCTGGCCCGCATCGGGCTTGCGAATGTCCGTCACCTCGCCCGAAAAGCCAGCGGATATGATGGCCATCGGGTAGCATTTCTGGTTCAGGTAAAAAATGCGGAGTTCGTACCGTCTGGCAATGCGCTGCTGAAACAGGCTAGGGGCAAAAGTGGCCGGTAATGCCGTAACAAAAGCCGCGTCGAGCTCCTCGGTGAAAATCTGGGCAAACCCATCCTCGCAAGGCGCATCTAGCCCTTCAGAGATGGGCTTGCAGATAATGCGGCCATATTGCTGCCTAAAACGCAGTACCTCCTCGCGCTGGGAGGTGATTATAGTTTCAGGAATGCCCAGGCCCAGTTGCCGGGCTTTTTGCAAAACAATCAGCTTATTCAAACCCGATAGCGTAGCGCTGCCCAGGCTTTTTTTGCCATCCAGTACGTAGCTGATATACTGCGCTAAGCTGCGGTTTTCGGCCTGTAGGTGGTAGGCTAGTTGCTGAGCTTCTTGGTGGGCCCTACCAGCTGGGGTAGGGTGCTGGTAGAAGCTGAGCTCACCGCGCCGGTACCAGAAACTGGAGATAGTGTCCACTGGCAAGGCTTCGCCTTCAATAAATAAGGTTAAGCGGTCGTACTCGCCTAGTCCCACGGTAGCTGCAACGCTCGTTGACAGGTTGATTCGCACAAATGGTTGCTTGTAGTGCAACAGCCAGTCCAGCACATCGGAGGTGGACTGATCACTTTCAATCGTGAGAATTAAGACGGGCATATGGGGGTAGTATCACGATAGCGTAAAAGCGAGGCGTACCGTTGACTTACTCAAGGTAAGGATAGCAGCAAGGATGGGGCTATGCCTTGAAGTGCCAGTAGGAAATGAAAACAAATTAAAAATGGCCCTACTTACTTTAGAAATCAAGTAGTGGCGGCTAATTTAGGCAAACCAAACCTAGCACATTTGCACTACCGCCTAGGTATACAGTTGTAGAAAAAGGTTTTAACTAAGTATTGCGAGCAAAACTACTTAATGCTCAGCAACTTGCTAGCCCCGCGGGCCACAGCAGCGCCTGGTTCGCTATTTTAAGTATTTTGTTTAGAATGCTACAACAAAACCTAAACTCATGCGTAGGTAATTTGGAGTGCTGGTAATCAGTATTTGTCATTTTTTACCTCAAACAACATTCTGATGAAGAAGCTACAAAAGCTCTCTGCTGTCAACGTGACTCCTCTGGAGGCGACTGAGATGAAAAAAGTATCGGGTGGTGCAGTTTACCCAAACACTGGTTTCGCTCAGGTTATCACGGATACCTTTCAGCCCACGGGCGGCCTAGTAGTCGGCCACTGGCATTCCTGGTAATTGCTCCGGCGGCTTACTCCTGCCACGGATTTGCCCTAAGTCTGACGCAAAACGCCCCTCGTCCGCTAGCTACTGCTGGTTGACGGGGGGCGGTTTCATTGAGAGGCGGCGGAGAGTAAGCAAGAAGCTAGCGCGTCGTCACGTTGCGAAAAATGGCCAACAGCTTTTCAAGCAGTCGGGAATTATCCGTCACAATGTTATCAGTTGCCCGTAGGCCGTGGCGGTACACAATGGGCTTGCCATAGAAACTGCCTTACAAGGTGCATCCCGTGCTAACCGACAACGGCGTACAATTCACTTTGCAGCCGCATCAGCCCTTTCCGGGTGGGCATAGCTGTGACCACGTATGCCGGGAGTTTGGCGTGGTATGCACTTGCTGCCCATCCACCGCAAACGTCACCATTGCCTACGCCAAGTGATTGACGCCTTGCGCCATATCTGTCGCACTGGGTGTCAGTGGCATAGCCTGCCCAGTTGCTTTCCCCCGTGGTCGGCCGTATACTACTATTTCCGGCGTTGGCAGTTCAGCGGTCTCTGGCAGCGCCTCCATGAGGCGGTCGTGCCCGCTGACCGCCTCGTGGCCGAGCGCGAGGCCACCCTTTCCCTCGTCTGCCTCGATAGTCAGAGTGTGCGGCTGGCCCCGCGCATTTTTGAGCACCGGGGACTCGACGGCGGCAAGCACGTAAACGGCCGTAAACGCCAGATAATAAACGATGTAGAAGGACGCATCCTTGCTTGTCAGGTCCACGCCGCCAACGGACATAATGGGGTGCTGGCCTTAGCCCTGCTATCCGTCCGGCCCCCGACCTGGGGGCAGCGCCTGGCCACGGTAGTCACCGACAAGGGCCATCGGGGGCGCTTTGCCCGGCACCTAGCCCGGCTCGGCCTCACCCACCAGGTGGGCAGTCGCCCGCCGAGCGCGGCCCGATGCTTCGTCCCAATTGCCAAACGCTGGGTGGTGGAGCGCACCTTTGCTTGGCTCACGTGCTTTCGGCGGCTAGCTATCGATTACGACTTTACCCCCGCTCGCACGAAGCCTGGCTACTACTCGCCAACATGACCATGTGCCTCAATCGCTTAGCCTAAACCTCATTCCCTAACACCCTCTAAAGGAGGCTACCGTGCAGCGCTACCCCCTACGACTCTACGGCCCAACTCAACGAACACCGGCAAGCTTTTTTGCTGGCCTACCACCACGCCAAGCGGCTCAAACGCCTGCGCGGGCTGACCCCACAGGAGTTCGTGTGCGCCCGGTGGCAGAAAAATCCTACTAGTGCTGCGTCAAGGAAATTGCTTAACAAAATGGGCGACCGTGGCACCTCACGGGACCCCTCTGGGGCCGGCCCCCTCTCCGAAAAAGGAGAGGGGGAGCCGACCAAAAACTAGGGTAACTAATTTCCTAGACTGAGTACTAGCTTCACCCAAGACCGCACGAAAGGAGCCGACCCGCCCAATCCCTCACCCCTAGACTGAGTACTAGCTTCACCCAAGACCCTACCCAGCTTACTTTGGGACTATACACCTAGCGCGGCCGCGTAGTCGCGGGTGCTTTGCAGAATGACGATGTCCTTCGGCACCTCCGCATTGTAGTTCGTTTGAGCCAGGACTGGAGTGGTGCCCGCCAGCAGGCTGGCCAACAAGATAGGGAGGCGCATAGGGCGAAGCTTTAGCCAGCTATTCGGAAACGAGGCCGCTAAGGTTACCGGTGGGGATAACTTGCCCGCCGCTTCGGTAGTAAGCCTAGTCAGGCGCTGGCCGACGGGCAAAGTGCGTACGTATGTGCTGCCTATGCAACTTTCTTCTCTGTACCACCTGGCGGCCGAGGCCGGGCGCGTAGTTCGGCGCTTTCCGCTCCCAATGTTGTGTGCCAGTGCCTTGTGCATAGCGGGCTGCCAGGCCATTCACTTCGCCGGCCACGGGAGCAGTCCGGCCGAATGGGTGTTTCCGCTGCTCTCAGCCAGCGCCCTTGGGCTGCCCCTAACCCTAGCATTGACGTTGGCGGCTGAGCGCTACCGCTGGCCCCCGGCCGGGCGCTGGCTAGCCTTGGGTGGGGCGCTGGGGCTGCTGGCCGGCTGGTACGCGCTGGCCCCGGCGCGGCTCGATGTGGGGTGGGGCTTGCGCCTAGCAGTGCTGTTGCTGGGCCTGCACCTAGCCGTGGCCACCGCGCCCTACCTGGGTGAGCTGCACCGCGGGGCCGACACGCCCGGCTTTTGGCGCTACAATGAAACGCTGTTGCGGCACCTGCTCACGGCCGGGCTCTACGCGGGCGTGCTGTTTGTGGGGGGCGCGCTGGCACTGGTAGCCGTGCGCGAGCTGTTTGGCTGGCACCCCGAAGGCGACTGGTTTGGCTACCTGTTCGTGGGGCTGGCATC
>JAAIGG010399072.1_pt1 | contig 16573 bp, 19 predicted proteins | sample 6487391 | NCBI WGS metagenome assembly JAAIGG01 (sample SAMN13974130, study PRJNA590717) | phyllosphere metagenome | biome: asymptomatic weeds; feature: pooled weeds collected from a community garden; material: weeds; isolation source: pooled asymptomatic leaves from various weed species from...
CGTCACCACCGCACCCGCCTCGGCCTCCTTCAGGATGCCGATGATCTGCTCTTCCGAAAACTGCTTCCGCTTCATTCCGTCCGTCCCTTCGAGGGGCCGGTCTCTAGTTCCATCTGGATGAAGAAACGGGGGTCACGTCAGGTACGGTGTGTCGGCCGGCTGATGCTCGTAGTTCAGTAGGATCGCATGCTCGCCAACATCGAGGTCGCGGACCTCGACGCGATCAGGAAAACCCGGTTTGGCATCCACGACATACCGCTTTGCTCCCGCAGCAGCGAGATCGGCGTCGGAAAGCCCGTAGAGGTGCCTGAACTGGCCTGGGTTGATCCCTAGAATGCGAAAGGACATGACCGTCTCCTGCTGGTCTGACGATCCTACGCTCGCATATGACAGCACGCTTCCCGCTTCTTGCCGGCAAATCAGATAATGCCCGCGTGCCCGTCGTGACTAGAAAAAGCCGACGACGGCCTTGGTCAGACATATCAACCTATCGCTCAGCTGCCGTTGACCAGGGCGAACCATTCCTTTCTCAGGATCGCAAACTGCATGGTGTTTACGTAGACTGGGCGCCCCTGCTCATCATTTTCGAACGAGACGAATTCTAGAAGAGCCCCTCCTCACGCATCCCCAAGCGCCTGCACAGCCTCTGCGATCTGACATTATCGTCTTCAACATAGGCGTATACGCGTCGCACACCCTCATTCTTGAAGAGGCTGCGGAGCAGCAGCACAGCAGCCTCGAGCGCAAAGCCATTTCCACCGTAAACGGGATTGAGGTGCCATCCCACTGATACCGTGTCGCCCTCAGAGGTCGCAAACAGGTCTCCGATGAGGCGCCCCGTCTCTTTATCGCAGATCGCAATATACTCGTTGGCCAACGCACGCTTTTCCGCCTCCGCGGTCGCAGCGGCCTCATCGGTCGTCGCCAGAGAGGCGAAGCAGGATGCTGAGGACGCTGCAGGTACTCGTGCAGCGCCGGGCCATCGTCCCGGACAAAAGGACGCAAGCGCAGGCGATCGCTCTCGGCGGTGATCATGCAGCAGGGCTCGCAAACAGCTGCATGTTCGCGTCGCCCCACTGCTTGAGCGCTTTGAGGATCGGGCTGAGGCTCCGACCGAGGTCCGAGATGGTGTATTCCACCTTCGGTGGCACGACGGGATAGACCTCGCGCGTGATGAGCCCGTCAGCCTCGAGCTCGCGAAGCTGATTGGTGAGCGTCCGCTGCGTGACGTTCGGGACGTGCCGTTTCAGTTCGTTGAAGCGACGTGTGCCGTCGAGCAGGTGGAACAGCAGCACACACTTCCACTTGCCATCGATCAGACTGATCGCAGCCTCGACCGAACACCCCGGCGCGCAGTCGAAAGTAGAATGACGGACCTTGGCCATTCGACGGTATCCTTTATGATACTATAGGCAATGCTTGTGCGTATCCCCGCACGTACAAGGTATCGCTACATAGCTCCTGAAACAACAGGAGTTCCCATGCGCGCAGTCGCTTATCAGCAGCCCGGCACGATCGATCGTCGGGAATCGCTCGTCGATATCGAGCTTCCCGATCCCGTCGCTAGCGGGCGCGACCTCCTCGTCGAGGTGAAGGCCGTGTCGGTCAACCCGGTCGACACGAAGGTCCGCAGCGGCTCGGGTCCGATCAGCGGCGACTGGCGCGTGCTGGGCTGGGATGCCGCCGGTGTCGTTCGTGCTGTCGGCCCGGACGTAAGCGGCTTCAAAGCCGGGGACGAAGTGTTCTACGCTGGCAGCATCGGCCGCGATGGAACCGACGCCGAGCTGCACCTGGTCGACGAGCGCATCGTCGGCAAGAAGCCGGCCAGCCTCGATTGGGCAGAAGCCGCGGCGTTGCCGCTGACGGCGATCACCGCGTGGGAGGCGCTGTTCGACAGGCTGACCGTGCGATTCCCCGTCCCCGGCGCGGCAAATGCGGTGCTCATCATCGGCGGTGCTGGCGGGGTCGGATCAATGGCGATCCAGCTTGCTCGCCAGGTTCCCGATCTCATCGTTATCGCAACGGCGTCGCGCCCCGAGACGCAAGCCTGGGTGCGTGAGCTCGGCGCGCACCATGTCATCGATCATCGTCAGCCGCTGGCGCAGCAGATTGCGGACCTCGGCATCGGCGCGCCGGCGTTCATCTTCTCGACCACCCACACCGACGAACATATCGCGGAGATCGCCGAGCTGATCGCCCCGCAGGGACGCTTCGCGCTCATCGACGACCCCAAGACGCTCGACGTCGCGCCGTTCAAACGCAAGTCGGTATCGATCCACTGGGAGTTCATGTTCACCCGGTCGATGTTCGAGACCGCGGACATGGAGGAGCAGGGTCAGCTTCTGTCGTCCGTCGCCAGCCTTGTGGACGCCGGCAAGGTGCGCACCACCCTCACAGAGCGGCTCTCCCCCATCAACGCCGCAAACCTCAAACGCGTGCATGAGACACTTGAGAGCACTACCGCACGCGGCAAGATCGTCGTCGAGGGGTGGCAGTGATGCGGCGCCCGATCTCCCGCAGCGCCCGCCGCGCAGGGGCTCTTACGGCGATCGCGATCATCCTGGCAGCAGGTGCGACCGCCGTGAGCGGGGCCTCGAAGGCACCCTCCGCCAGTCAGGCGCTTCAGGTCAAAGCGAGTGACACCTCGATGGTCTGGAATGCCGTGCTGGTGGATCAGGGCCGGATCCTCGTCGCTGGCCCCCGCTGGACGGGCTCCAAGGGGCCGAGCCTTGGTGTCCTCCAGTCCGGGCAGGTGCGTCCCTACCCAGACGCCGCCTGGAATGGTTGGACGCCGGGAAGCGATGCTTCGCGCGCGTTCGTCAACGTCAACGCGATCCACCGTGATCGCGACGGCACGATGTGGGTCGTCGACACCGGGTCGCCGAAGTTCGGTGGAGATCCCCTCCCGGGCGGCGCCAAGCTGGTCAGGATCGATCTCAGGACCAATAAGGTACTGCGCGTCTATTCGCTGGGCGCCGAGATCGCACTACCCGGCAGTTACGTCGACGACATCCGCACCAACGGGCGGTTCGCCTATCTTACCGATGCGGGCAAACAGCCCGGCCTGATTGTGCTCGATATCGAGACCGGCGCGCTGCGCCGCGTCCTCGACAACCACCCGTCGACCGTCGCGCCGACCAATCGCCACATCGTGCTGTCGAAGAGCATCATCCGGCAGGAGGACGGCCAGCCCTTGCGCGTCAACGCGGACCCGCTCGAGCTCAGCCCGGACGGGAAGTGGCTCTACTACGGCACGCTGCTGGGGCCATGGTCGAAGATCGAGACCCGCTACCTCGACGATCCGTCGCTTGGCGCAGCGCAGCTCGCCGCGCACGTCGAGCCATGGGCAGACCTGCCGCCCGTCGGCGGGACGGCAATGGGCCGTGACGGCAGCCTCTATTTTACCGAACTGCTCACCAACTCGGTCAAGCGGCGGTCGCCCGATGGCAGGATTGAGACGCTGGCCGTCGATCCGCGTCTGCACTGGGTTGATGCCCCCTTCCTTGATGACAATAACGGCCTATGGCTCCCGGTGCCGCAGATGGATCGCTCGTCCGTCTTTCGTGGCGCTGACCACGCCCGCTCGTGGCCAGTGCAGCTCTTCCGGCTCGATCTGTCGAAGGCGAAGGCACGGTGACGAGCCGCCCGATCAAGGTGGGGCACATCGGCCTATCGTTCCATGACGCGGCCGCGGAGCAGGTCGAGCTGGTGCTGCGGTCACACGGTCACGAGATCGAGCGCTCGGCCGCTCCCCACAAGGAGATGTTCGCTCGCCTCGGTCGCGGCGAAGTGGATCTGCTGGTCGCCGCTTGGCTGCCGTGGAGCCACGGCGGCTACTATGAGCCGATCGCCGATCGCGTCAGGCGTTTGACGGTGCTCTACGAGCCCTATCCGATCTGGGCGGTGCCCGACTACGTGCCCGCCGAGGTCGCATCGATCGAGGACCTGCTGCGCGAACCGGCACTTAGCCGGATGGAGCGGCTCATCCAGGGCATGGCGCCCGGCGCCGGCATCAGCGAGATGTCGCCGCGCGCCGTCAAGGAATATGGCCTCGCCGCTGAGGGCTACCATTTCGAGAACGGCAGTGAGGACGACTGCATAGGCCGGATGGTCGACGCGATCGCCGAGCGCCGCTGGATCGTGATGCCGTTCTGGCATCCGCAGGCGCTTCATCGCCGATATCAACTGAGACGATTGCAGGACCCCAAGCTGGTCCTGGGTGCGACCGACAATGCGACATTGCTGATGCTGAAAAGCTCCGAGCAGGTTCTCGGTTTGTCCACCGTCCAGGATTTAAGTTTGCTGTACCTCAGCAATCACCTCATGGCCTTGTTGGATGAGAAGGTACGCCGTCGTTCGTCAACGCCGTACACCGACTATTCGGGCGCGCTGACCGCCCACGGTGCTGTCGCAGGGTAACGACACGATGCTTCATTTCATGATGCTGCCGTTGCGGCGCTATTTCGACTTCAGGGGCGCGTCTGGACGCAAGGAGTTCTGGCACTTTTTGCTGCTCAGCCTGCTTGCCGGCATGGCAGCCCGCGCCATCGATCTTGCACTTGGCGCCAGCGGGCTTGTGTCGAGCGAAGCGGTCTCCGTCTTCGACACCAGCTTCTCGGCCGGCCCCGCAGAGTACGTCACCTTCGTCGGCCTGTTCATGCCCTGGATCAGCCTTCTGATCCGTCGGCTGCACGATATCCGGCGCTCCGGCTGGTGGGTGCTGCTGTATTTCATTCCAATCGTCGGCTTTGTGCTCCTGATCGTCCTCGCCCTCAAACGCGGGACCAGAGCGGCCGACCACTCATAACAAAAACCATAAGAGAGGAGGATTTCATGGAGCCAATATCGGCCGAGGACATCAAGGCTGCGCTCGCTAAGGAGGGGCTGCAGCTACCCCCGCCGCCTGCAGCGGTATCTGACTACGAGCCTTACTCGATCGTCGGACCGATGGTGTATACGTCAGGCCAGCTTCCTTGGGCACCGGATGGATCCCTCGCCTATGCAGGTCGGATCGGCGCCGATCTAACCGCAGAGGAAGGTTATGCAGCGTGCCGCCTGTCTGCTCTCCTAGGTCTCGCGCAATTGGTCGCCGCGGGGAACGCGACCGGAGGGCTGATCCGCCTGGTGCGGGTCGAGGGCGTCCTGAACGTTGCGCCTGGGTTCACCGCTATCCCCGACGTGCTGGATGGTGCCTCTCACCTCCTCAACCGGGTGCTGGGCGAGCGTGGACGACACTCGCGCGCGATCGCCACCAACCCCGAACTCCCCTTCAATTGCGCGTGTCTGATCTATCTGTGGGCGGAGGTCGCGCCATGCCGTTGACCGCGATCAAGGCAGAGCGTTTCGATGACGCGCCCGAGGAATGGCCCGAGGCCATTCGCCGCGAGCTCGACGCCAACCGGGACAATCACGACGTCGGTCAGCGGATCGTCTCGGAGACCGAGCGAGTTCGCATTTGGCTCATCAGCTTGGCACCCGGGGAAAGGCTGGCATTCCACCGTCACGTCAGGCCCTATTTCTGGACGGCGACGTCCGCCGGCTCGTCGAAGTCCCGCTACGGCGACGGACGTGTGCTCCTCTACGACTATGATGTCGGCGAGACGAAGCACTTCGACTTCTCGCAAGCGAACAGCTCCATCCATGACCTGGAGAATGTCGGCACGACCACGCTCTCCTTCACCACCGTCGAATTTCTCGACACAAGCGAGACTGCATGATTGTCAACGATCTAGATAGGCCGTCGCGACCCAACGAAACGGATGGTGCTTCTGGCAGTGATCAAGGCGTCCGGCAGAGCGAGCGCTACTGCCGCGGCGCGTGGAACGCCGTCTGCCGCTCGCAAGCGGTCATCGAGTTCGACCTTGCCGGCATCATTATCTGGGCAAACGACCGATTTCTCGCGCTGACCGGATACCGGTTGCCGGCCCTGGTCGGCCAGCATCATCGCATGTTGTGCCGGCAGACCGACCGGGCATCGGTCGCCTATCGTTCCTTCTGGGAGCGGCTGCGTCTGGGCGAGTTCGACCAGGGTGAGTTCTGTCGCCTGAAGGCCGATGGCCGCGAGGTGTGGCTTCACGCAACGTACAACCCGATTTTCGATGAGGACGGGGCCGTCAGGCGGATCCTCAAGGTGGCAACCGACATCACCCGGCAGGTCGAGCTCGAGCGGGCGTTGCAGCAGAAAGGCGCGGACCTTGAAGCGACGCTCGCTGAGATCTGCCACATCGTGCAGGACATCGCTGCGATCGCGAAACAGACCAACCTCCTCGCGCTGAACGCGAACATCGAGGCCGCTCGCGCCGGCCCCGCCGGGGCGGGCTTCGCCGTCGTTGCCAAGGAGGTGAAGAAGCTAGCCCAGGACACGCAGGCCGCAACGATCCGAGCATCGGAGCTGACGGATCGCCATGGCGTAACGGTAGCGCAAGACATGGCCTCTAAGCCGCGGGCTGCGATGGACAGTTTGTCTCAGTGACTTCCCCCAAGCGATCCCCTACCCGCCAATCGTGAACGTCGTGCGGCGCCTCATCCTGGCTCATCGCTATCTGGCGGTCATGCTCTGCCTGGCGACGCTCGCGCTGCGTCTCGTGATCCCGACGGGCTATATGATCTCGGGCGAGCACGGCCGCTTCGCCATCACATTGTGCTCCGGCGTCGCTCCGCAAGACCCCTCCGCGATGATGGACATGCCGGGCATGCACGACATGGGCAGCGGCGACGCGCATCACGGTAAATCGAAGGACCATGGCAAGCCGGAGATGCCATGCGCTTTCTCCGCATTGTCCGCGCAGGCTTTGGGCGGGGCTGATCTTGTTCTGCTCGTCGCGGCACTGGCTGCCGTTGCAGCGATGGCGTTGCGCGTCAGTCCGCGATCAATCGTCGCCGCGCCTGCCTATCTGCGCCCTCCGTTACGTGGACCACCCCTCTTTCTATGAGACGAGCCCCCGGTCCGCTTGAGCGGGTTGGGCTATTTGGTGGGCGTCACGCTCGCCCGCGACGCGAGCCCCGTGATCGGGGCAAGACCGGTATGACGATCGTCTAACCGCTGCGAGCACTCGGCCGGCGTCGACCGCTGCCAGCTCCCGCTCTCGCGTCATCGTTTCAAGGAATACCGATGAAGCACGTTCTCGTGCCGATGCTGGCTGCTGTCCTCAGCACACCGGCATTGGCCCAGGAGGCCAAGGATGATGCGCGCCAGAACGATATCGTGGTGACAGGCCGCAGTTTCGTTCCCGCTGACGCTGCCTCCGCTACCAAGTCCGACGCACCGATCCTGTCGACGCCGCAAGCGATCTCTGTCGTTGATGGCGATTTTATCGACACGCTCAACCTGCGCACCGTCGCCGAAGCGCTGAACTACACCTCCGGCGTCCGCTCACAGGCGTTCGGAAGCGACCCGCGTGTCGACTATTTTCAGCTCCGCGGCTTCGCCAATTCAAACTTCTTCAAGGACGGCCTCGTCCTCTACAATTCGGGCGCCTTCCTCGCCTGGACGACGCCAGCCGAGGGCATCGAGCGGCTCGAGGTGCTGAAAGGCCCCTCTTCGGTGCTCTACGGCAGCGGCAGTGTCGGCGGGCTCGTCAACATCGTCTCCAAGGCACCGAGCCGTCGAACGATCGCCGCTATTGAGGTGGGTGCCGACGAATATGGCAGCACCTACAGCTCGGCCGACGTGGGCGGTGCCATCTCCAACACGCTGGCAGTGCGCGCCAACGGACTGATCCGCCGCGGCGACACGCAGGTCGAGTTGGCGCAGGACAACCGCACCTATGGTGCGCTTGCCATCGGGTGGACACCGACCGCCGACACGTCGCTGACGTTGCGCGGCAGCTACACTCGCGATCGATCACAACGGCCGACCGGGTTCGTGCCCTATGCCGGGTTTGTCACGACGCTAGGTGACGGCAGGAAGATACCCATCGACCTGTTCGTCAGCGATCCATCGATCGACCGCTACGATCGCGACCAGTACGAGCTCGGCTACAGCTTCGAGACGAAACTTAGCGACGGCATGCGCTTCGTGTCCAACGGGCGCTATGCCGAGATCGAGTTGATCTACGCCGGGCTATACGGACAGTTTGCCGGCAATCCTGTGCTCAGCGGCGGTCGCTACTACCTCAACCGGCGCAACTCGCGGCAGGATGCCTGGCTCGACAATGTCACCATCGACAACCGCCTGTCGGGCGCGGTGTCGACGGGGGCGCTCGATCACGAGCTGACCGCCGGGATCGACTATAGCTTCTCGACGACGGCTAGCACGCAGCGGCAAGGAGGCGCCCCGCCGCTCGACATCTTCGCGCCGGTCTACAACGTGGTGCTTCCCGCACTCAGCGGGCCTTCGACGACACGCCAGAAGCTCGATCAGACCGGACTGTATTTGCAGGACCGGATCACGATGGGAGGGCTCGTGGCCCTGCTGTCGGCCCGGCACGACTGGATCGGCATTACCTCGCGCGCCTCGAATGGGACGGTTGGTCGCGGCGATCCTGACAAGACAACCTATCGCGCTGGCCTGAGCTACGTCACGCCAGTCGGACTGGCACCCTATGTGAGCTACGCCACCTCCTTCACGCCGGTCATCGGCGCCGAGGCGGCAACGGGCCGATACTATCGTCCTGAGACGGGCAATGCCTGGGAGACGGGGCTCAAGTACGAGGCGCGTGGCTTCCCGCTGATTGCCTCAGCCTCGCTTTTCTCGATCGATCGCGACGGTATCCTCGTGGCCAATCCGGTGACGGGCTTTCCCAACAACCAGAGCCAGCTTGGCCGCGTCCGTTCACGCGGTGGCGAGTTCGAGGTGCAGGCTCGCCCTGCCCCGACACTCAACGTGACGGCAGCGCTGACCGCCTTTCAGATCGAGAACCGTAGTGGCGCTAGTGCGACGACCGGAGAGGCACCAACGGCCACGCCCGGCACTACTGCCTCCGCGTTCGTCGATTACACCCTGCCTTCGCACTCGTTCCTGCCGGGCTTCGGCGTCGGGGGCGGCGTGCGGTATGTCGGCCGAAGCTGGGCGGACACTGCCAACACTCTCGCCGTACCGTCTGCCACCGTGATCGATGCAGCGGTCCACTACGACGTCGGCGCGTTCCGGCTAGCGGGCAACGTCTCGAACCTGTTCGACAAGCGATACGTCGCCGCCTGCCCGTCTGCCGGCACCTGCTACGCGGCCAACCTGCGGCGCGCGACCGTCAGCCTCACCTATCATCCTGGAGCACATCGATGACCAATTTCGCTGCGCCGTTCGACCGGCGCCAGATGCTGGCGCTTGCCGCTCTTGGTGGGGCCTCGGCAGCGGCACCAGCCTTAGCGCAGGTGCCGCCTGACCCCGGCGCACAGCACATGCGCGACATGATGATGATCCCGCCGGATGCCCCCACGATCGCGATGCTGGTTCATCCCAAGATGGTCGCGCTCGACCTCATCGGTCCACTGACGGTGTTCAACATCCTGCGCTGCAACGCCATGCTGGTGTGGAAGGACAAGGCGCCGGTCATGACCGACGTTCGCTTGCCGATCGCTGCGACGCACACATTCGGTGAGGTGCCGCAGGCGCTCGACGTCCTGTTCGTGCCTGGTGGCCGGATGGGCACGGTCGAGTGCATGAATGATCCCGAGGTTATGGCCTTCCTCTCCGATCGTGGATCACGCGCGAAATGGGTGACGAGCGTGTGCACTGGCAGCCTGGCACTCGCTGCCGCTGGTTTGCTCAAGGGCTATGATGCGACGTCGCACTGGCAGGTCGCCAGCTTCCTGCCGCGCATGGGTGCTCGCCACGTCAACAAGCGGGTGGTGATCGATCGCAACCGCATGACTGGAGGCGGCGTCACCGCTGGCATTGATTTCGGGCTGACGCTGGCCGCCCGCCTCAAGGACGAGGAGGCGGCGCGTCGAGTCCAGCTCATCCTCGAATACGCACCTGAACCGCCCTTCCGGAACGGCACGCCCGAGGAGGCCGGGCCTGAGCGCGTTGCCGCCATGACGGGGCAGATGCCCTGGATGGACAGACAGGTGGAAGCCGCGGTCGCCGCAGCTTCCCAGCGTCTCGGCATCACCGCCTGACGATCCAGGGCTGCGCGCATCGAGGGCTGCATAGCTTCACTTTTTCAGGCCGCCACCCGCCCGCACCAGCATCACAAACCGGAGAACCCAAGATGATTACACGTCGAGAAATTTCGTCGCTACTGGCTGCAAATTCGGTTGCAACGATTGCCGGAGCCGCTCCTGCAGCCTCGACCACGGCCGCCCCGCTTCGGCGCGACGATGAAAAAACGAAGGTGACGATCCTCCTGTATCCGGGCGTCACGATGCTCGACTGGATCGGCCCTTATGAGTTGCTGCATCGGGTGCCGGGGATCGACCTCGTGCTTGCCGCCAAGGACACGCGACCGATGAAGAGCGATAGCGACCTCGTCACCTATCAGGCCAACACCCATATCAGCGAAATCGATCGAAGCGATGTGCTGCTGATCCCTGGTGGCGGCATGGGCACCAAGGCGGCCTCTGAAGACGAGACGTTGATCGCATGGATCCGTAAGATCGATGCCAACTCGCTTCTTACCACCAGCGTCTGCACGGGCTCTCTTATCCTGGCTCGCACGGGCCTGATTAAAGGTCGGAAAGCGACCACGCATTGGGCGCTTCAGCACATGCTGTCGGACGCAGGGTCGACCTATGTGCCCGAACGCTGGGTCGTGGATGGCAAATACTGGACGTCTGCAGGCGTGTCAGCCGGGATGGACATGAGCCTTGCTTTGATTGCCCGCTTATATGGGGCAAAGCGTGCGATGATGACGCAGCTCATGGTGGAATATGAGCCCGCCCCCCCTTCCATTCGGGTTCGCTGCGCACAGCTCCAGCAGATATCCGGCAGGCGGTTGCAACTCCGATGCCACGTCACGCCTGAACCGAACTTCGTACTGACATTCTCCCGGGGGCGGTCGCTGTAATCCCTGCAGCTATCGCCTCCATTATCGCGGACCCGGCAAAGTAGGCTATCTCCTCGACGTTTGCCCCCAATTGCAGCATTTCCGCCGGTCATCGCTGCACTTTCATCGGAAAGGCGCGCGAGACGGGCGTTCGGTGAGACAGGGCCCGCCAGTTTCCGACATGGGCCACAGCCAGCAGGACTGCGCCCATGCTGGTGTCTACGCGCTCGGCCGCTTCCGAGGCGATCAAAAATGTACCGACGCCAAGCAGCGTCAGCCCAATCCCGGCGACAACCAAGGGCCACCGCAGCTTATGACGCCGACGGCCGAGTGTCATCGCCAGTACGCTGGTTGGCAGCGCAAGGATGAACGCGAAAGTACGGAAGCTTTCGGGTACTGCCAGCATGGTCACCAGCACCGGCAAGGCCACCAGCAGCACGGGAAGAACAAGGCAGTGGATCAAACACAGGACTGAGGCCGTCACCGCGACCCCGTCTAGCCACCGGGGCGGGCGATCGCCTGCAATCGGGCGGGTACTGGACATCAGCAGAACCCTAATGATATGTTATGTTGTAACGTATCCATTTGGGTTTAAGACATGGCAAGCCATTCCCTGCACGACACCCGCCTGCCGGTGACGGTGCTGTCCGGCTTCTTGGGGGCCGGAAAGACGACGCTGCTCAACCACATCCTGGCGAACCGCGAGGGGCGGCGAGTGGCGGTGATCGTCAATGACATGTCGGAGATTAATATCGACGCCGACCTAGTACGTGGCGGAGAGGCGGCACTATCGCGCTCGGAAGAGGCGCTGGTCGAGATGACCAATGGCTGCATCTGCTGTACGTTGCGGGACGACCTGCTGGCCGAGGTACGGACGCTCGCCGAGGCCGGGCGCTTCGACTATCTGGTGATTGAGAGCACCGGCATTTCCGAGCCGCTGCTTGTCGCGACAACGTTCTCCTTCCGTGACGAGGGCGGGGTGTCGCTGGGCGATGTCGCGCGACCCGATACGATGGTGACGGTAGTCGACGCGATGAATCTGCTCGCCTTCATCAAGGGCAACCCGACCCATCATTCCGCTCACCGCCGTTGGCTCGGCTTTCAGGATGCCTTGAATGCCGCCAATTCGGCATTCGATGAGCGGCAGGTTTTCCAGGGCGACTTCACCTTCCGATCGGGTATCGTCGCGGCCGAAGCCCTGCTTCATGGCGCGCATCGACTCAGCGCCATCTTCGCGAGCAACGACGAGATGGCGCTCGGCGTGCTCGTCGCCGCGATGCGGGCGCAGATCGCCATACCGCAGGAGTTGGCTATTGCGGGGTTCGATGATGCCCAACTGGCCCGCATGGCCTGGCCACAACTGACGACCATCCGGCAACCCAATAGCGAGATGGCGGCGGCAGCCGTCAGCCTGCTTACGGAGCGCAGCGATGGTCCCGGTGATGCGAAATGCTCGATCGAACTTCCCTATGAACTGATGGTTAGGGCCAGTTCCTTCGGCGCATGATGGCGCAGCGCGAATAGTAGGACCGGAAGGTAGCAAAGGCTCGGCAGAAGCAAGGCGGAGATGAGGCCGAAATGATCGGCCAATAGCCCGGTTAGCAACGGGATGACCGCGCCCCCCACCACGGCAATGCAGAGAACCATTCCCCCAACGGGCGCACGATCCGCCTGCGGCGGGAGCGCAATGACATAGATGGTGGGATACATGATCGAATTGAACAACCCGATCGACAGCAGAGTGGCAGCATCGACCCAGCCATGTCCCATGATGGCGGCCAATACCAGGGTCGCCGCACTCGCCGCAGCCCAAGCTAGCAGGCGTGCCGGAGGCACTTGTCGAAGCATGGCAGCTCCTGCGAACCGCCCAATCATCGCTCCGCCCCAGTAAAGGGCAACCGACCGGGCGGCCAGGACGGGGGGCCAAGCCCCTGCATGCGACGTCATCAGGAAGTCGGTCAGCAAGGCACCGATTGTCACCTCGGCCCCGACATAACCGAAAATGGCAACGGCGCCGCCCTGCAACCGCCGGTCACGCAGTGCCGAACGCCATCCGCCAGCTAGGCTACCCCCGGCATCCGGACCAAGCCCGGATAGTAGCGAGCGATTTTGCAGGAAGGCAAAGGCCAGAGCGGCCAGTACTAATGCAGCAAGGCCGAAGGAAAACGCGGGTAGGCCTGAACTCGTTCGATGCCCAGGCATGGTGGCTATCAACGTCGTCGCCCCGATCAGTGGCCCGACTACCGTACCCAGCGAATTAAAACCCTGTAACAGGTTCAGCCGCACCGCCGCCCGGCGGGGATTCCCGACCACCGTCATCACATTGTTGCCCGCGATTTGCAAAAAGGTTGCCCCAGTTGCGATGCAGGTCAGCGATAGCAGTACGCCTATATATTGTCGGCCACCTAGTCCGGGGATAAGTAATGCGCAACCAACCGCCATGAGGGTAAGTCCAACGGCGCTAGCGCGCATATATTCTCGCCGCGCAACAAACGCCGCGACGGGTACAGCGAACACTAGATAACTTGAGAACGAGGCAAACTGAATTGCCCCGGCCTGCGTATAGTTTAGCCCCCACGCCATCCGCACCCGAGGAACTAGCAGGCTGACCGACGAGGCGACAAAACCGCCTATGAAGAAAACGCCGAGCGAAAGGCGGAAAAGTCTCGCCGCAATCTGGTCGGATGGGCCGTTAGTGGGCGATACGTGGCTCATCATCTGCTGCTATCAGTGCAAGGACCCTGTTCGCTAGCCTTGATCACGGGTACTTACCAACGGTGAGCACGGCAAAGCGTTCAGTCTGGCTTTTTGTGGATCATGTTGATGATAAGCCAGTCTGGATTAGACATCTTCCTTGAGGACCTGTTCGCCATCGCTGATTGGAACGAGTGTCAAAATAAGGCATTCCGTGGTCCGCCTACGATGGAACAAGCGTTACACAAACCATCAACGGAAAATGACTCCAATTCGTACCAACCGATAAGCGTCCGCCATTGAGCGAAAATAGCCACCCTGTTCCGCCGTCACGACCCAATCCCGGACATTCAGGTGTCATCTTCGGAGCTCCAACTTCGGACCCCCATTAATGTCCGAAGCGGGGACTGCGTCATAGGCGCTCTCCCCGCCGAACCGCACGGCAGCTTGCCGAGGAAAAATTTAGAAAAGCAGCGCCAATGGCAGCACTGTCGGCGCGACGGCTGGACTTGCGATCGCCCCTGCGCCGACGGTGGCCACAACCCCGACCTCGCTCACCGACACCCGGAGGCCTCATCGCGATTAACCTGCGGTATGAGCTCGATCCTACGGCTGGCTCTGATGTGGGGGCTGGCTCAGCCGCGATCCGGATTTCCGCGTATCGTCGGCCAGTCGGAATAGCCGACCGACCCGCCGCCATACCAATATTCTTTTGGCGCCTCTGCAAGCGGCGCACCTGTGCGCAGGCGATCAACGAGATCGGGGTTGGCAATGAAGGGCCGCCCCATGCTGAATAGGTCGGCATCGCCACGCTCAAGAACCTCCTCGGCCAGCTTGAGCGTGTACTGGTTGTTCGCGATATAAGCCCCTTTGAAGCGCTTGCGCAGCGCAGCAAAGTCGACGCCATCTGCGTCACGTGTCTGCTGCGTCACGCCCTCGATGTCGTGGACATAGAGCAGGCCGCGCTGAGACAGCGCATCAACATAGGTGCCGAAGGTTTCCATCACGGTGCTGTCGAGCGGCGTCTCGCCGGGCATTGTCGTTGCTGGCGACAACCGGATGCCGACACGCCCGGCGCCCCAAACGCCGACGACCGCGTCAACGACCTCGAGGGGGAAGCGGAGACGGTTTTCGATCGACCCGCCATAGCGGTCGGTTCGCCGGTTGGTGCTGTCGCGGACGAACTGCTCGAGCAGATAGTTGTTCGCCGAATGGACTTCGACCCCATCGAACCCTGCCGCCTTGGCGTTGGTGGCGGCGCGGCGATAATCCTCGACGATGCTAGGAATCTCGTCGGTTTCGAGTGCACGTGGCGTGACGTGGTCCTTCATCCCTTCCTTGGTGAACGCCTGTCCGACCGGCTTGATCGCAGATGGCGCGACCGGCGGCTTTCCGCCCTGTAGGTCCGGATGCGAGATGCGCCCAGTATGCCACAACTGGAGAAACATGACGCCGCCACGATCATGGACAGCCTGCACGATCGGGCGCCACGCCTCGATTTGCTGGTCGTTCCAGATGCCCGGTGTCAACGCATAGCCGACCGCCTGGGGAGATACGTTGGTCGCTTCGCTTATGATGATCCCGGCGTCAGCGCGCTGTGCGTAATAGTCTGCGGCGAAAGCGGGCGGGATCCCGTCGTCGTTCGAACGGCTGCGCGTCAACGGCGCCATGACGATGCGGTTGCGCAACGACAGGTCACCGATCTGGACGGGCTGCAATATGGGCCATGCGGAATGGTCGGGCATGGTCGGCGATATCCATCAAGCAGTGCGAGATCAGGAACGCTGAACGGACAAGCTGCCGTTACGGTCCGGCGTTCGGCCACATTCATGGTCGGTTGAACCGATCTGAAATAGATGATGGTGGCGCGTTGACGGCCGCAATGGCCTCCTATGCGATCATGACCGAACCCCAGTCGTTTCGATCCCCTCCTGGGTAACTGATCTCAGCGCTCGTCAATGTGTATGAACCCGTCGTTTGGGCGTCCCCGCTTCGGCACCGGCACGCCCAAGCACTCAAATGTCCGCTGCGGTCGGGCGTACGATCACCTCATTGATGTCGACACCCTCCGGCTGTTCGATGGCATAGCGAACGGCTCGCGCGATCGCGTCCGGCGTCAGCGACTTCTTGCGCCATCCGGTGAGTGCCGCCGCAACCTTAGGATCGGTGATGTCATGGCCCAGCTCGGTGGCGACCACGCCCGGCGAGATCAACGTCGAACGGACCTCGTCATGCTCCTGCCGCAACCCCTCGGTGATGGCGCGCACGGCATGTTTGGTGGCGCAATAAACCGCAGCAGTCGGCATCACCATGTGCGCGGCGACCGAGGCGACATTGACGACATGGCCGCTCCGCTGAGCCACGAACCGCGGCAGGACCGCGGCGATGCCGTTGAGGACGCCGTGGATGTTGACGTCGACCATCCGCTTCCACTCGTCGCGCTTGAGTGCACCGAGCGGCGAGAGCGGCATCACACCCGCATTGTTGACCACCACGTCGACGCGTCCGAACCGTGCTTCAGCGGCCTTGACGAACGCGTCGAAGTCGGCGCCGTCAGTGACGTCGAGTTCGCGCCAGGCGACGGTCTCGCCTAGTTCCTCCGCCAGCGCCTTCAGACGCTCTCCGCGACGCGCGCCGATGAACAGCCGGGCACCGACCGCAGCCAATTCGCGCGCAGTTGCCTCGCCGATCCCGCTCGACGCGCCGGTGATGAGGACGACCTTGTCGATAATTCCTGCCATGATGCGGTCCTTCCGTTGTGGTGACGGGACGCAGATGGGCCATCGCCCACGCCGAGCGGTAGAGCGATCGCCCGAATGGCTTGCACGATCCTCCAGAATTGATGCCGGGCGCTTGCCCACAGCGCGCGAGTGGGGGAAGGATCGTCGCCATGGACCGGGTCGCTCAACTCTCCACCCTCATCGATCGACACGTTGTGGGCACAGGCATTTGCA